>Ga0210387_10004157_pt1 | contig 11088 bp, 7 predicted proteins | sample IncBWC7OmetaG_FD_160108 | JGI IMG/M metagenome (GOLD analysis project Ga0210387, IMG submission 160108) | Forest soil microbial communities from Barre Woods Harvard Forest LTER site, Petersham, Massachusetts, United States - Inc-BW-C-7-O ... | reverse complement strand
CAGCTCGAGGCGCGCGCCAAGAAGAAGCTGAAGAGCCGCATCACCGAGCTATCGCGCGGCAACGGCTGGCTGGATATCCACGACGCCGCGTAACGTCTAAAACGTCCTCACACTTTCCTCTGGGCTCGACTAAGCTCCGCGATGTCGCAGCATCTCAGGCGATCGCGCGGCGCTCTCACGAGCCCCGCGAGGAAAGTCCGGGCTCCGCAGGGCAGGATGCCGGGTAACGCCCGGTGAGGGAAACCTCGAGGAAAGTGCCACAGAAAAGTAGACCGCCCGAGCCGCCTTGGCGCCTCGGGTAAGGGTGAAACGGTGGGGTAAGAGCCCACCGCGCAATCGGTAACGGTTGCGGCACGGCAAACCCCATCCGGAGCAAGGCCACGTAGAGGGGCGTTCGAGGGTTGTCCGCCCGAGTCCCTGGGTAGGCCGCACGAGGCGCTCGGTAACGAGCGTCCCAGAGGAATGACCGCCGGCACGCCGAAGGCAACGACGGCGCGCAACAGAACCCGGCTTACGAGAAGCTGTGACCACACCCGACGAGCTCGCTCGCCGGGTGTGTTTTTTTTATGGTCACGAAACGGGGGCGAGCAGCGGCTCAGCCTTCGGCGTCGCGCTCGGAAATCCGGAGCATCACTGGGCGGCAAACACGAACGGCACGTTGACCGTCGTGGTGTCGCCAGACGGTGGGAACTGCCAACCGCGCACGCGACTCGAGATGCACTGCGCGAGCCCGCGGTAGCCTCGTGGGTCGCCGCCGACGGCCGCATTCTGCACGCTCCCGCTCGGAAGGACCGTAATAGCGACACTGACGCGCGCCGTCGTCGGCGCGTCTTTGTCGCGCGTGTCGAGAGCTGGCTGCCAGCAGGCACGCTTGACGCTGCCGGTGTAGCGCGCAACCGTGCTCTGGATCTGACCGCTGTCGAGCTGCCCCGTGCCGACGGATGCGCCAGACGGACCGCTCGTATCTGGACCGCGACTTGGCCCGAGACCGCCGAGGCCGCTCAGGCCCTTGAGCCCCGCGATCCCCTTGTCCGCCTCCGCTGACGCGCCGGGTTTCGCGGTGCCACCGACATGCTTGGAACCGTTCTTGTTGTCCGCGCCGACCGTGGCTTCGTCAAGCGACGTCACTTTGTCGCCGGCGGCCGCTGCGCTCGCGGCGCCTGGCACCACGCGATCGACGTATTTGATGATCTCGGTCGGCTTCTGCTGCTTGTTGAAGAGCACGAAGCCGATCGTGAGCCCGAACAGCAGCGCGATAGCGACGGCAATCCAAGCGGCAGGCGATGACCCGCTGCGCTTGCGAATGCCAGCGGCTTCGAGATCATCGGTGACGACAGCGGTACCGGTGACGCCTGCCGTCGCGCCCATCGCGAAAGGATCTGGAGTCCTCGAGCCCGCAGCACCTGGCGTGGCGAAAGGATCCGACACGGCCGAAGCGATCGCCGGTCCCGCGACCGCGACAGACGGCGTAAACGGTGTGAGCGAGGCCCGCGCGCTGGACACGCTCTCGTCCACAATCGCGACGAGCTCGGGGAAGGTCTTGAGCGGGCGCCAGTCCTCGAACCCATCGCGCCAGACCAGTGATTCCCGCGTCACCGAACCCGATGCGGCCTTCGAGCGCAACTCACTCAGACGGATCGGTCCGACGGGCACACCGTTGATGCCAACGAACCACTCGTCCGCGGGCATGCTGAGCGCGTCAACCGGCGGCGCCTCACTCGCACCGCCCACCGCCAGCGAAAATGCGCCCGCGAGCGCGCTCGCATCTGCGATGCGCGTGGACTCATCGTCGTCCCCAAAATCCGCGAGGGCGTTCGCGACGGCTGCACCGGTCGCCGCTGGCTTGGTCGGCGCGACGCGTGGCAACGGCGCCGACGTGCCGCCTTGAATGGTCCTTTTGTCGCTCTTCAACGCGGCAGACACCGGCGCGGGTGCCGGCGCCGGCACCGCGGGTTTCACTGCCGAAGATCTCGCGGGCGGCGGCGCTTTCGGCGCGGGCAGTGGTCCCTTAGCGACGGGCACCGCCGCAGGTTTAGCCACAGAGGGGCGCGTCGGAGAAATGGCCGGCTTCTTCGGCTCGGGCTTCGTTTCGACTTTCGGCGCGACTTTCGGCTCGAGACTGGACGCCACCTTCGGCTGGCTCTTGGCTTCCACCTTCGGCGCGACCGGAGGCGGCGCGGGCGCTGCGAGCGCCGCCGAAGCATCGCTCGCAGCGTCGATCGCGGACGGTGGTTCGCTGCCCAGCAACGCATCACCAACGCCAGCGATGCTCGACACTTGGATGACGTGCCCGCACTTGCGGCACTTCATGCGAACAGAGCGACCCGCGACCTTCTCGTCGGCGATCTGATATTTCGCTTTACAGCTGGGACAGAGGAACTTCATTCAGCTGAGCGCCGCGTCAAACGAACGTCCGGGGTTTCGGGAGAATAACCCGAGCAATGCCCGAGCGCGAAAGCTCTTTCACAGGAGATTCAACAAGTGTTCTTTGATCGAAGCCCGGGTCGGGTCGTCGGGAGCGAGGGTCAGTGCCCGCTCCCAAGTTTCGACTGCTTTGTTTCGGAATCCGGCCTTTTGGTACAGGATCGCCAGGTTCTTTACAGCGGCAAAATGCTGCGAGTTGATTTTAACCGCCGTTTCTAGCTCACTTATGGCGTCATAGACCTGCCCCTTCTTGCCGTACAACAGGCCGAGGTGGAAGTGTAGGCGGTAGGCCAGTGGGTCGATCCCGACGCCGCGGCTCAAGTGCTGGATTGCTTCGTCCAGCCGACCGGCTTTGTAGGCTGCCACGCCCGCGTTCAAGGCTTCCTCCGCCTCACCGGTCACGTCTGGGCGCTCCGCCCCACTTTGCCCTGGGCTCAAGCAAGATTCGACCGCGCTGACCACCTCGGCGATGCGAAATGGCTTCTCGATGAAGTGATCCACGCCGCACGTTTGCTTCAAGTCCTCGGCGTAGCGCCAGCCGCGGTACACGGCGCTGACCATGATGATCGGAATGTGCCCGTAGCGCTGGCTCCCTTTGATGCGACGCGCAATCTCGAAGCCGTGCACTTCCGGCAGCATCGCGTCGAGAACGATCAAGTCGGGCGCGTGCTCCTTCACCATGCGCAGCGCCTGGTGACCACGTTCCGCTTCGAGCACGCGATACCCTTTGTGCGCGAGCAGGCGGCTAAGCATCTTACGAATGTCGGCCTCGTCGTCGACGATCAGGATCGTCTTGGCACCGTCTGGCAACGGGGGCGGCGGCAGGCTTTCGCCGGGCAGCTCGGCGACGACGCTCAGATCGCGTGAGGTGTCTCCGAAGCTGCTCTCTTCGATGTCCTCGGAACGCGAGATCTCGGAGGCCGCGTCATCGACGACGACCCCTGGGGCGTCAAGCGGTCGCAACGACTCGGGTTGCGCGTCGAAATCGAGCGTGCCGGCGGGATCACCGCTGTCGCTGCCGTCGAGCATGCTGCCATCCGAATCGAGGTGGAGCTTGGCAAGCACTTCGGCCGGACAATTGGGGCCAACGTAGTAGCTGTCGCCGCGCGCCTTCCGACCGTAGGCCTCTTCGATCACGTGCGAGAGGGCCGCGTCGAGCGCGACGTACGGATAGACCTTCTTGCCCGTGACGAACTCCAGCTCGTCGATCACCTTCTTCTCGCGCGGATTCGCCATCGCGATGAACAGCCGGTCGTCGCGCGTGAGCACCGGAAGGATCAGGTGCTTTTCTGCGATCTCACGGGGCAAGAGCTCGAGGTCGTCGAGCTTCAGACAAATTTGAGTGAGATCGATGCCAGGAATGCCGTGCTGCTCGCTGAGCGCCTTGAGCGCCGCGACATCACTGATCGTGCCATCGGCTGCAAGCCGCGACGCGAGCCGCCCCCCCCTTTGATCAGCGAGAGCGCGATCCAACTGCTCGGGGCTGAGCGCCCGCTGCCGCAGTAAGATTTTGCCGATCTGCTTCTTCTCGCTCATCGGAAACCTTGATTATCCACGATAGCAGGGCAATCTCGACGAAAAAGAAGGACGCCTGCGCTAAGCTCGGGATTCGGCCCAAAGTGCCAGTTTTTCGCGCGACCAGGCGGCAAAATTGCCCGCGGCGATGGCGTTTCGCACCTCGAGCATGAGCCGCGCGTAGAAGTGCAGATTGTGCTGGCTGAGCAGGCTTAGGACCAGAATCTCCCCTGCCAGATACAGGTGTCTCAGGTACGCGCGCGAGTAACCGCCACGGCATGCCGAGCAGCCGCAGTCTTCTTCGAGTGGACGGGCATCGTCCCGGTAGCGCGCGTTTTTGATCACGATCTTGCCGTCCCACGTGAACAGTTGTCCGTTGCGCGCGTTACGCGTCGGGATCACGCAATCGAACATGTCGATGCCGTGACCGACTGCGGTCAGAATATCGCTCGGCATCCCGACGCCCATCAGGTAGCGCGGGCGCTCTGCCGGCAGCGCTGGTCCGACTGCCGCGAGTGCGCGATACATCTCTGGAATTGGTTCTCCGACGCTGAATCCGCCGAGCGCCAGACCATCGAACGGCAATTTGGCCAACGCTTCGGCGTGCGCCAAACGCAGCTCGATATCGGTTCCGCCCTGCACGATCCCGAACACACCTTGCTTTGGCGCACGCGCGGCGAGACAGCGCTCGGCCCAGCGCGTGGTGCGCTCGACTGCTGCCACCAAATCCGAACGCGGCGCGCCGCCCGGCGGACACACGTCGAGCTGCATCGCGATGTCGGAACCGAGCAGCCCTTGCACACGCATCGCCTCCTCGGGCGAAAGCAGCATTTTTTTACCGTCCAAATGCGAGGCAAACTCGAAGCCATTTTCGCTAGCGCGCATCCGCTGCGCTAACGAAAATGCCTGAAATCCCCCGGAATCCGTCACGATGGCGTGAGGCCAGCGCGCGAAGGAATGCAGCCCGCCAAACTCGGCGATGAGCTCCGGCCCGGGCCGGAGCCACAAGTGGTACGTGTTCATGATCTGCATGCGTGCGCCGGTCTCAGCCACTTCTTCTGAAGAGACTGCCTTGACTGCCGCTTGCGTCCCCACGGGCATGAACGCTGGCGTCGCCACCTCGCCGTGCGAAGTACCGAGCACACCTTGACGCGCGCTCTCCGATGTTTTCTCGACGCGAAAGGAGATCACTGAATTTTCCTCGGAATCCACATGGCGTCACCATAAGAGAGAAAGCGGTAGCCTCGAGCCACGGCATGTCGGTACGCATTCATCGTGGTGTCGTATCCCGCGAAGGCCGACACCAAAGCCAGCAGCGTGCTCTTCGGCACGTGAAAATTCGTGAGCAGCGAGTCGACCACGGCAAAGTCGTAACCTGGTTGGATCAAGAGCCGTGTCTCGCCGTGGGTGGCGCGGACGTGCCCGGGTCGTTCCGGGTCGGCAGCGCTTTCTAGCGCTCTCACCACTGTCGTACCAACCGCCACGACCGGAGCATTCCGAGCTCGTGCCCGCGCGATGGCGAAAACCAGCTCCGGCGCAACGTCGATGGTCTCGGCGTGCATCGGGTGCTCGTCCAAATCCTCGGAGATTACCGAGCGAAACGTGCCAAGTCCGATCTCGAGCTCGAGCCGCGCCAGCTCCACGCCTCGCGCGTGCAAGCGCTCGAGCAATGCCGAGCTCAGGTGCAACCCCGCCGTCGGTGCCGCCGCCGAGGCGGTGCGTCGCGCGTAGACAGTCTGATAGCGCTCGAGATCACCCGGCTCGTCGGCTCGTTTCATGTAAGGCGGCAGCGGGAGGTGCCCACTGCGATCGAGGATTTGCTCGAAATCCTCACCGGCCGTGCGCACGCTCACGAGCAGCGTCGCATCGCTGTGACGTTCGAGCACTTCGACCGCCACCGAGTTCCAATCGATGATCGCGCCGACACGGAGCGGCTTGCTCGATCGCCCAATGGCCTCCCAGCGCTCGTCGTCGCTTTCCGGAGCGTTCACCCGCCGAATGAACAAGAGCTCGGCGCGGCCACCACTCCCGCGCTTGACCCCGAAGATGCGCGCGCGGCGGACTCGCGTATCGTTCACGACGAGCAGCGCCTGCTCCGGAATCAGCTCGGACAGTTGCTCGACCAAGCTGTCGGTCAGCTTTCCGTCTTCCACGACGAGCAAGCGCGCTCCATCCCGCTTCTCCGCTGGATGAGCTGCGATCAGCGCCTCCGGAAGCTCGTACTCGAATGCCGCGGTCTTCACGGACGCGAAAGAATCAGATTTGAAGCTCCGCCGCTAGTGCCGGGGACCTGCGTTACCTGCTCTCGAACGTGATCCCGAGCCGGGTCATCTTCCGCCACAGGGTCGTGGGGCTGATGTCCAACGCCTCGGCAGCGCGCTCGCGATTCCCGTCCGAGGAGCGCAGAGCCGCTTCTAGCGCCTGCCGCTCCGACTCATCGACGATGTCCGCGAGGGTCTTGCCGGGAGCGCGGCCAGCCTTTCGCGGCGCGTCCGGCAGCACGTCGTCGACGGTGATCACACCGCCCGTGCACAGTGCCACCGATTGCTCGACCAGATTCTCGAGCTCACGCACGTTGCCGGGGAAATCATAGGCCACGAGCTTGTCCATCACGCCTTCTGCTGGGCGGGCCCGTGCGTTCATCTTCTTGTTGTATTTATCCAAGAAGAACTCCGCGAGCAGCGGGATGTCTTCGCGGCGCTCACGGAGCGGCGGCAAATGGAAGCGGGCGACGTTCAAGCGATAATACAAGTCTTGTCGGAAGCGACGCTCTTCGACCGCCAGGGCCAGGTCCACGTTGGTTGCCGCAACGACGCGGATGTCGATGGTGATGGGCTTGTTCTCACCCACACGACGCACTTCGCCCTCCTGAATCGCGCGCAACAACTTGGCCTGGAAGCTGGGCGTCGTTTCGGCGATTTCATCGAAGAAGAACGTACCGCCGTCCGCCTCCTCGAAGAGACCCTTGCGCGCGCTGACTGCGCCAGTAAACGCGCCGCGAGCATGACCAAACAGCTCGCTCTCTAGTAGCGTCTCGCTGATCGCAGCGCAGTTGACGGTCACGAACGGGCGATGTGCGCGCTTGCTATTGGCGTGCACCGCGCGAGCAACCAACTCTTTGCCCGTGCCGCTCTCACCGGTAATCAGCACGATCGCGTCAGTGGGCGCGATCTTCACGACGCGCGTCAGGACATCGCGGATCGACTGCGAACGGCCGATGATCTTCTCGAGATGATAGCGTTCTTTGAACTCTTGAGCGAAGAGCTGCACTTGCCCATGCAAGCGGCGGCTTTCGAAAGCCTTCGAAACTTTGACGATCAGCTCTTGCTCACTGAAGGGCTTCTGAATGTAATCGAAGGCGCCGACGCGCATGGCTTCGACGGCGCTCTCGATTGTCCCATATGCGGTCATCACGATGACCTCGGTCATCGGCTGCGCTTCCTTGGTCGCGCGCAGCACGTCGATGCCGTCGAACTCCCCCATGCGCAGATCGGTGATCACGACGTCATAGGCGCCGGTTGCGCCGAGCTCGCGACCTTGAGCGCCGTCGGCCGCTTCATCGACCTCATAGCCGCCGCCACGCAGCATCATTGCCAGCGTCGTGCGCATGTTGCGTTGGTCGTCTACGACGAGGAGCTTGCCCATGTTGCTTTGCTACAAACGGCGGCGAGAAGAGTCGACTCTAGCGCACAGGTTCCAGGAAGCACACGCGCCTTCGACGCGCTCGGCTTCCGTCTGCCCGCTCAGGACGCCGGCGGTCTCGTCGCGGCTCGTCGCGGCTCGTCGCGGCCGCGCGCTACCGGCTCTCTGGAATCACGTCACTCCTCCGCCTTCCGCGGCGCGCCGCGACGTCTCGCGGAGATACGCGCCGCTCCCAAGTCGAGACACACGAACGGCCCGCCGGTTCAGCACTCCGCGCACCCGCTCGGAAGCTCGGAAGGATCAGCGCATGAATATCAGCACGAACAGCGCGATCGCCAAGCCCGTCACGCCAATCGCGTAACCGAGGACGCTCGCCGTGCTCAGGCGGGGCGGTCGCGCGGTGCGGGGAACACCAGGGTTACTGGCGTGACTGCGCTCGAGCGGCGAGCCCATGATGGCACTCGGCGAAGTGCCCGCGCCGCTCACGCCACTCAGACCGCTGAGCCCGGTGCCGGTGACCGTGCTGACGCCGCTCACGGTGATGCGATCCTTGCCGGTCGGCGTAAACGCTGGGTCGTTCGAGAGCAGCTCCGAGCCCGCCACAGCGCCGCTGTTCAGCGCCTTCAACGAGGCGCGCACGGCCTTCCGCCGCTGTTCGATGCGATCGCCAAGCACGCGTTTGAGGATGCCGGCCACGCCGCTCTGCGGCACGATCAAGCGCTCGGATTTCAGATACGCGCGCAGGTCGTGCTCGAACTCAGCGGCCGTCTGATAGCGCGCTGAGACATTGCGCTCCAAGGCTTTGAGCACGATCCGTTCGAGCTCGGGCGGATACTTCGCGTCGATCAGAGTGGGCCTCGGAATGCCCCCGGAGATGACCAACCGAAGCGTCTCGACGTCGTGCTCGCCCCGAAATAGTCGACGGCTCGTCGTCAGCTCGAAAAGCACTATACCGAGCGAGAAAATGTCGCTCCGCCGATCCACACCCTTACCCAGCGCTTGCTCGGGCGACATGTACCCGAATTTGCCTTTGAGCTGACCGGCTCGTGTCGCTTCGCTGATGCGGCCAACGGCCTTCGCGACACCGAAGTCGACGAGCTTCACCGAACCGTTGGTACCAATCAGAATGTTGTGCGGCGAGATGTCGCGATGCACGACTCCGCGCAAACTGCCGTCGAGATCCCGTAGCTCGTGCGCAGCATGCACGCCCGCCGCGGCATCCGCGATGATCCGCACAGCCAGCTCCGGAGGGATGGCTCGGCGCTTCCCTGCCTCGGCGATGACGGTGTGCAGGGATTCACCCTCGACCCATTCCATCGCCATCCACATCACGCCGTCGTCCTCACCGACGTCGTAAACATCCACGACGTTCGAATGACGGATGCTCCGCACCAGCCGCACCTCGTCGAGGAACATTTTGACGAACTCGCTCTCGTCCGCCAGCTCCGTGAGCATCACCTTCACGGCGACCAGGCGGTCGTCCTTCGCGGACGCGCCGCGCTCGCGCGCGACCCAGACGGCAGCCATGCCGCCCCGACCGACCCTCAGCACGAGCTCGTAGCTTCCGAGCTTACTTCCTTGCTTGAGCTCTTCGGTCATCCTGAACGCGGGCGATCGTCTCGATTGTCGTGATTTTCGGCGCTGGGCGCGCACGAAATGGGAAGGTTACCATTAGGCCCAACCGAGCCGGGCCCAGTCAAGTCATTGGCCTGCCATTTCCGGGGCTGTGCCAAAGCCTAGCGCGCGGTATATAGCGGCGCTCCCCCACACCTGCCGCGTGCGCGGCACACCAGGGGCATACCCGTGAGGGTATCTGAAGCGCGTGAGCCAGAAAGCCAGGGAAAGATGCCGAGCCTGCGGGAACAGATTGGTAGTGGAGATAAGCGCAACGCCGTGGTCGAAGACGGCATCAAGGTGCTCGATCAAGAAGTCGCTGAAAAGAGCGGACTGAGCGGCATCGCGATTAAGGGCGCATACAAGATCGTACAGGGTGTTCGGCCGGGGTTCATCCGCGAGGCAGTGAACCACTTGCTCGACGACTTCCTCGACGCGATGGATCCCATCTACCAAGAGGCAGCCGAAAAAAAGCAGCCGCTCGGGGCTCACTTTCGCGCGAACAGCGCGCGCGTCGCCCAGGCTTTGTTGGCTGTTACAGACCAGCGCGCTGCCCGCGTCGAGAGCCAGGTCGTCAAGAAGACCTACGAGAAGCTGCGACCAATGGCGCAAAAGCAGGTCGAGGGCGCAACGCCGCGCTTGTCGACTTTGGTTGAAAAACACGCAGCACCGACCGGCTGAAGCGGTCTGTGCTGGAGTGTGCGGCGCGCGGCGCGCCGGCCCAGCACGCCGCACACTTACCGAACCGCTGGCCTGCTGATCGGCCCTGCGTTCGGCATTAGGCCCAATTCCCCATCGGATTGCTTGACAATGTGCGGGATTGGGCGAGATTTGCCGAGTTCCGCCCCAATGACCGAACCCAATATCGCCACTTCGTCCAGTCCGCGCATCGTTCTCGACAGCGCCGTCGTGCGCTTCGCCGGAGACTCCGGTGACGGCATGCAAGTCACCGGTGACCAGTTCACCGCCGCCGCCGCGCTGGCGCGAAATGATCTCGCAACATTCCCGGACTTCCCCGCGGAAATCCGCGCGCCCGCCGGGACGCTGTACGGCGTGTCCGGGTTTCAGATCAACTTCGCCTCACAAGACGTGTTCACGCCCGGTGACGCGCCCGACGTGCTCGTGGCCATGAACCCGGCTGCGCTGAAGACGAATCTACGCGATCTGAAGCGTGGCGGTCTCTTGATCGTCAATAGCGGCGCGTTCAATGCGGCCAACCTGAAGAAGGCCGGCTATGAGACCAATCCACTCGAGGATGGCTCGTTGACCGGCTTCAACTTGGTGAACATCGACATCACCAAGCTGACGGTGTCTGCGGTCAAAGAGCTGGGGCTGTCGAACAAAGAGGCGCACCGCTGCAAAAACTTCTGGACTCTAGGGCTGATGTTTTGGCTCTACGGACGTCCGCTCGAGCCCACCGTGAAGTGGATTCAAGGCAAGTTCCACAAGCGGGACGACCTCGTACAAGCCAACGTGGCAGCGCTCAAGGCCGGCCACGCCTACGGCGAAACCGCTGAAATATCGCACAATCGCTACGAGGTTCCGGCTGCACCGGTGGCCGCTGGGACCTACCGCAACATTGGCGGGAACACCGCGACGGCGTGGGGACTGTTGGCGGCGACGCAGCTCTCCGGCCTCAACATGGTACTCGGCGCGTACCCCATCACCCCCGCCAGTGACATCCTTCACGAGCTCAGCAAGTTCAAACACTTCGGTGTCACGACCGTACAAGCCGAAGACGAGATCGCCGCGGTGTGCGCCGCGATCGGCGCATCTTACGCGGGCAATATCGGCGTCACGACGACGAGCGGCCCCGGGCTCGCTCTCAAGATGGAGGGCATCGGCCTGGCCGTCGCCACCGAGCTGCCACTCGTGATCGTCGATATTCAGCGC
>Ga0210387_10004151_pt1 | contig 11092 bp, 10 predicted proteins | sample IncBWC7OmetaG_FD_160108 | JGI IMG/M metagenome (GOLD analysis project Ga0210387, IMG submission 160108) | Forest soil microbial communities from Barre Woods Harvard Forest LTER site, Petersham, Massachusetts, United States - Inc-BW-C-7-O ... | reverse complement strand
GAGAACGGCGGTGAAAGCAAGGATGCCGAAGACGAGATGATTTTTTTCCAGCGCAAGGTTAAGGATCGCATCCTTGGAATAGAAGCCGGCAAAAAACGGAAATCCCGAGATGGCCAGCACACCGACAGTGAACGTGATGAAAGTGAAGGGAATTTTTTTGCGCAGCCCGCCCATTTTAAAAATATCCTGCTCATGATGGCAGGCGTAGATGACCGCGCCGGAACCGAGGAACAACAACGCCTTGAAAAAGGCATGCGTCATCAGGTGAAACATTGCCGCCCCGACACCATTTCCGCCCCCATATTCATCGAACTTAAAGCCATTTGAGCCGAGAATGGTTACCTTATGCCATGATTTTCCCAACCCAAACGCCGCCACCATGTAGCCGAGCTGTGAGAGCGTGGAATAGGCCAGAATTTTTTTGATGTCGCGTTGGGCAACGGCACAGCAGGCGGCGTAAACGGCGGTGATGACACCAATCCACATCACGACATTGAGCGCATCCGGCACGCCGGCGAAAAGCGGCTCAATACGGCAAAGCATGTAGATACCAGCTGCGACCATCGTGGCCGCATGGATGAGCGCGGACACCGGCGTCGGGCCTTCCATCGCATCAGGCAGCCACACGTGCAACGGCATCTGCGCCGACTTGCCAACCGCGCCGCAGAAGAGCAGGAGCGGAACCGCGTGGCTGAAAACGTGATGCTGGGCCAGCTCGGTCAGATCAACCGTACCGTTCAGCCAATAGCACATGATAATCCCGAGGAGAAAGCCGAAGTCACCGACGCGGTTGACGATGAAGGCCTTTTTCGCGGCGTCGGAGGCCGACGTCTTTTCGTGCCAGTGGTTGATGAGCAGGTAGGAACTGAAGCCGACCAGCTCCCAGAAAATGAACATCATGAAAAGATTGTCGGCCAGGACGATACCGAGCATCGAAAACATGAAGACCGACAGTCCACCGAAGTAGCGCGCGCGCGCCTTGTCGTCGTGCATGTAGCCGAGCGAGAAGACATGCACGCACAGGCCGACCAGCGCAACGATGGCGAGCATGAGCGCGGCGAGGTCGTCGAACTTGAAGCCGAGCGAAATCGCGAAGTCGCCGAAGCGCAGCCACTCCATCGAGGCATTGAAACGCAGCCCGCGGAAAACGAGATGGCCCGCGATCAGCGCAATGCCGGTCGCGGTGGCGACGGAAACCCATGACGCGAGAGTACCCTGTCGGCGCAGGAAAAGCGCGATGAACGCGGCCGAGGCGAGCGGCAGAAGCAGGAGAATCGTGGCGAGCTGGATCGGCGTCATCAGGAATACATTTTAACAACCGCGAATTCACGCGAATGAACGCGAGTAAAACGAGAGGTTTGGTGGCAGGAATTCATTCGCGTGAATTAGCGTCTATTCGCGGTTAAAAAAGGGTTTCGAGTGTTCAGTTTTTCAACGCATTCAGCTCGTCCACCTGCACGGTCTGGCGGCGGCGGAAGAGCGCGACGATGATGGCGAGGCCGACGGCGACCTCGGCCGCGGCGACGGTGAGGATAAAAAAGACGAAGACGTTGCCGTCCATCGTCCCGTTGAAGCTCGAGAACGCGACGAAGGCCAGCGTCGAGGCCACGAGCATCAGCTCAAGGCACATGTAGATCACGAGGGTGTTCTTGCGCAGGAGCACGCCGAAGAAGCCGATCGCAAAAAGCAGCGCGCTGAGAAAAATAAATGCGTTGATGCCGATGGTCATTTCACGTCCTCCAGTCCCTCGAATTTTTTGCAGAGCACGATGACACCGAGCATGGCGATCAGCAGCAGGAAGCCCATGATCTGCACCGGCAGCAGGTACGTCGTGAAGAGGAGCTCGGCATAGCTCTTCAAAACGGAGCCGATAGGCGATGCGACAGCGACCGAGGCCGCAGGCGCGGTCAACTTGCCGCGGCTGAAAAGCATCCAGGCGCCGCTGACCAGCAGCGCGAAGCCGGTCACGCTGGCGAAAAGCGCCATGGGCTTGAACGGACGGTTGTGTCCGCCCTGCGTGTCGAGCAGCATGACGATGAAGAGAAACAGCGCGACGACCGCGCCCGCGTAAACGAGCACGAGCAGCACGGCCAGGAGGTAGGCATCGAGCAGAGTGAAAAGCGCGGCCACGCCAAACAGGCTGAGCAGCAGGCAGATCGCGGCATTGACGGTGTTGCGGTTCAACACGACACCAAACGCGCACACGACGGTGAAAACAGCGAAGAAGTAGAAGAAAAGGTCAGGCATCAGCAGGGGAAAAGGTTAGGAATTGGATGATTCGGCTGCTCGCGCTGCCGTGAGCACGCTGAAGCGAGCTGCATAAGGTGGAACGCGTCGTCCCTGACGCGTTCATTTCGGGTTTTCCATATGAGCGCGTCGGGACGACACGCTCCACCTCGATCCGCAAGTAATTTCATTGGAGTCATCGTATTTCAATGATGCCCGTGGGCGGCTTCCTCGGCGGCGGCCTTTTTCTTGTCCCACTTGAAATGACTGTCCGGCAGCGTGCCGCCGAGTTCGTAGAGCCGGTCCTTGTGGTTGACCATTTCCTCGCGGCTGGAGCCGCACATCGAATATTGGTTCTGCAGGAAGATCGCCTCCTCGGGACAGACTTCTTCGCACAGGCCGCAATAGATGCAGCGGAGCATGTCGATGTCGAAGGCCTGCGGGCCTTTCTCGACATGCGCACGGTCGCCGTCCGCGGACAGCTCGCCGGGCGTGATGCGGATGGCCTTGGGCGGGCAGACGAATTCGCAGAGCTGGCAGGAAACGCATTTCTCGCGGCCGTTCGGATCCTTCACCAACGTGGGCACGCCGCGATAGTGGGGGGGGATGGCCGGGCGCTGCTCGGGATACTCGAGCGTCTGCTTCGGCATGAAGAGATGCCTGAGCGTGATCTTCAGGCCACCGAAAATCTGCGGCAGGTAGGTGCGCTCGGCGAAGGAGAGCGGTTTGCGTTGGACTTGGATTACGGCCATAAGAAAAGGGGTCAGGAGTCAGGATATAGGCGTCAGGAGCGAAAAGTGGAGGTGCGAGCCGAATTATGCTTCGGTCTCCTTCCATCCTGACTCCTGGCTCCTGTATCCTTGTTCATTTTTGAATAATCGCGATGGCGATGGCATAGAGGATGAGGTTGGCGATGGCGAGCGGCAGGAGTTTTTGCCAGCCGATCTTCATCACCTGGTCGTAGCGGAAACGCGGGAGCGTCCAGCGCACCCACATGAAAAGAAAGATAAAGAAAACGACCTTGCCGATGAAGATGCCCATGGCGATGAGCCCGCCCAGCCACGCCGGCAGGCCGGCGATGAGCGGCGCCAGCGGCACCCCCGGCAGGGGATTCCAGCCGCCGAGGAACAGCAGCACAAACACGCCGGAGCCCACGATCATGTGCGCATACTCGGCCACAAAGAAGAGCGACCATTTGAACTCGCCGTATTCGGTGTGAAAGCCGCCCACGAGATCGGCTTCCGACTCGGGCATGTCGAACGGCTGGCGGTTCGTCTCGGCGAAAAGCGACACGAGAAAAATGAAGGCCGAGAGCGGCATCAAGATGACGTACCAGGCGCTCTGCCAGTGAAACCCATGGCCGCTCTGCAGCTGCACGACGTCGAAGAGGCTGAGCGTGCCGTTGCCGCCGGGCTGGTTCGCCCACAGGAAAACCGGCAGCACTGAAAGCGTCATCGACAGCTCGTAGGAGATGAGCTGGGCCGAGGCGCGCACGCTGCCGAGAAACGGGTACTTCGAATTCGAGGCCCAGCCCGCGAGGATGATGGAGTAAACGCCGAGCGACCCCACCGCAAAAACCGCAAGGATGCCGACATCGAGATTGGCCAGCACGAGCGGATGCAGGACATGCGCCGGCGCGTCCCAATACACGCCGAACGGCACGAAGACGATCGTGGTGAGCGCGGGGATGAGCGCGATGACCGGCGCGAGCTGGTAATAAAACCGATTCACGTGCGCCGGGACGACGTTCTCCTTGAACACAAACTTGCCGCCGTCAGCCATGAGGTGGAACACGCCGAGCCGCTGGAGAAATCTCCCGAGAAACGGAATCCACGCGACCCACGGCACGATGGCGCGGTTGGGGCCGGGCCGGCCCTGGATCCAGGCCGAAACCTTGCGCTCGGCCATCGAACACGCGCCGGCAAACGGGATGAGCACGGCGATGGCCGCGAGTCCCTTGATCGCGGCTTGGAGCCAGATCGGAAGATTGAAGAAAAAATCCATTATTAGTTTTAACAGAAGATCGCAAAGCAACGCGAAGCGCGGAAAAGTTTTTTCGAATCAAAGGTCACGTTGGATGTCGTTTGGAAATTTTGGTTGGGAAAAATCGAGAGCGCTTGGCGTTCCTTTGCGTTCTTGGTGTAAAAAATCAGGTTGTTGCAGCAGTAAGTTGCGCGGGTTTGTAGTGCAGGGTTTCGCCTTCGGCAAAGGGCAGGCTGGCCCATGGCGTGCGGTCGAGCAGCAGGCCGGTCGCGGGCAGGCTGGCCAGCGTGATCGCCGAGAATTGGGGGATTTCCGCCTTGAGTGTCGCCCACAGCGCATCGACATCGCCGATGAGCGTCCCGCCGCTGACCGCGGCGAGAAGCTTGGCGAGCACGACAAGGTCGTCGGTCGCGTCGGTCGCGCCGGCCGCGCCGGGCACGGCCTTGGAAAATTTCTGGAGGCGGAACTGCTGGTTGATGAACGTGCCGCTTTTTTCAAAAATCGTGAGCGTGGGCAGCACGACGGCGGAGGCGGCGCTGGTGCCGTTGGTATGGGTGCCGAGGTAAATGACGGATGCCTTCTTAAACTGCGCCGCCGTGAGGCCGCCGCCGGTGAGGTCTTCGCCGACGCTGAGCACTGTCTTGATTTCGCCGGAGTCGATTTTTGCTGCGAGCTCGGTGAGCCGCGCCGCCGGGAGTTCCTTGATCAGGCCGGTGACGAGCGCACCGCGGACGTTTGGGTTGCGGTCGGCAGAAAGAAGAATCCCGTCGCCCTGCCCCACCCGGCTGACGAGCCAGGCCGGCGCATGCAGCGCATCGGCGAGTTTCTTCGTGAGAAATTGTTCCTCGACCGAGCTACGGCCCGAACCGACGACGGCAACCGAGCCGGCCTTGAGCAATTGGATGGCCTTCGCCAAGGCGGCCTCGGGCAGCGCCGATCCACCGTCGATTTTCGATTCGGCGAGGCGTCCCGCAACCCGGACTTGCTTATAGAGCGCCCGGCCGCTGTCGGGCATCCAGGTGTCGTTGACTTCGTCGTTGCTGCGCGGGGTGATGCGATAAATGGCGCCCTCGCGCGACCAGATGACGGTGTTGCAGCCCACCGACGATTCGGGATCGATGCTGTCGGTCTGCTTGAGGAACCAGACGCGCATCTTGAAACGGAAGTCCGTCGAGGTGAGCGCGCCGACCGGGCAGATATCGACCGTGTTGAGCGAATAGTTGTTCTCGAGTTTCTTGCCGGGATAGCAGGTGAGCGTCGAGTAACTGCCACGGTCGATGAACCCGAGCACATCGTCCTTCGCGATTTCCTGGGAGAAACGGACACAGCGCGAACAAAGGATGCAGCGCTCGTCGTCGAGCGTGACGCGCGGGCCGAGCTGGGTGCGCTTGGGTTTGACATTCTTGTCCTCGATGAAGCGCGAATAGCCGCGGCCGTAGCCCGTGGCGTGTTCCTGGAGCGAGCATTCGCCGGCCTGGTCGCAAATCGGGCAGTCGAGCGGATGGTTGATGAGGAGAAACTCCATCACGCCTTCGCGGCATTCCTTCACCAGCGGCGTGGTCGTGCGGATGTGCAGGCCGGGCGAGGCGTTTGTCGCGCAACCGATGGTGGGGCGCGGCATCCAGTTGATCTTCTGTTTGCCCGTGGCCGAATCCATGATCGGCGTCTTCGTCGCGGGATCGACGGCGGGCAGGCCCATCTCGACGAGGCACATGCGGCAGTTGCCGACGATGGTGAGCTTCGGGTGGTAGCAATAATGCGGCACCTCGATGCCGAGCCGGCGCGCGGCTTCGATCACGTTGGTGCCCTTGGGCACGGCGATCTCGCGCCCGTCAATGTTGACGGTGATGAGGTCGGGTTGGGCGTTCTGGATCATCTTAAATTTTTATTTAACCACAGAGGCACGGAGAACACAGAGGGAATCCCTCGGTCCAATCTCTGTGACCTCTGTGTCTCGGTGGTTCATTATTAAACAAGCTCCATGCTGTCAGCAGGCTTTGCTTTCTTCGTTTCGGCGTAGGCCTTGAACTCGTCGCCGAATTTCAGGACGAAGCTTTGCGTGGGCCACGCACAGGCTTCGCCGAAGGCGCAGATCGTGCGGCCGGCAATCTGGTCCGCCACGTTCTTGAGCAGCGCGCCGTCCTCGGGCCGCGCATCGCCGTTTACCATGCGCGCGGTGATTTTCTTCATCCACAACGAGCCTTCGCGGCAGGGCGTGCACTGGCCGCAGCTTTCGTGGGCGTAGAACGCATTGATGTTGCCGAGCGCCTCGACCATGCTGACGGAGTCGTCCATCACGATGACGCCGCCGGAACCGCCCATCGTGCCGATCGCCGCGAGCGTGTCGAAATCCATCGGGATGTCCTCAAACGCGAGCGTGCGCGTGGAGCCGTCCTTGTTTTTCAACGTGAAAACCTCGCCGCATTTGAGAATTTTTGCCGAGGAGCCGCCGGGAATGACCGCCTTGAATTTCCGGCCGGGCAGCGGGCCGCCGCACACCTCGTTGAGAAGCTGGCCCATGGTGACCTTGCCGACCTCAAACTCGTAATACCCCGGGCGCTGCACGTGGCCGCTCACGCAGAGGATGCGCGTGCCCGTGTTGTTGGGCGTGCCGATCTTCGCGTAGGCATCGCCGCCCATGTCCACGATGTGCTTCACGTGGCAAAGCGTCTCGACGTTGTTGACGATGGTCGGGCACTGGTAGAGTCCGAGTACGGCGGGAAAATACGGCGGCTTGATGCGCGGATAAGGGCGCTTGCCCTCGAGCGACTCGATGAGGCCCGTCTCCTCGCCGCAAATGTAGGCACCCGCGCCGCGGTGCACATAAATTTCGCAGCTGTAGTTTGTGCCCAGGATGTTCGGGCCGCAGAAATTCGCCGCGCGGGCCTCGGCGATGGCCTGTTCGAGGATGCGCGCGCCCTGGGGAAACTCGCCGCGGATGTAGATGTAGGCCTGCTTCACGTTGTTCGCAAAGCACGTGATCATGATCCCCTCGATCAACTGATGGGGATCCTGCTCCATGATGTAACGGTCCTTGAACGTGCCGGGCTCGGACTCGTCCGCATTGACGATGAGGTAAATGGGCTTGCCGCTCTTGCGGTCCACCAGCGTCCACTTGATGCCGCACGGGAAGCCCGCGCCGCCGCGGCCGCGCAGGCCGGATTTCTTCACCTCGTCCATCAGCTCCTCCGGCTTCCGTTGGACGGATCTTTTCAACACCTCGTAGCCGCCGTTGCGCACGTAGCACGCGAGGTCGTTCGAGTAACCGGGCTCGTCGATGTGCTTGAAAATGATGCGGCGTTGGGGAGGCATGGGAGAAAAAGGCTGAATAGCTGAAAGACTGAAGGGCTGAAGGTTATAGGGTTGAAGGGCTACAAGAATGATCCGGTGTGGGAAAATCCATTCAGTTTTTCAGCCCTTCAGCTTTTCAGTCCTTTCTTCGTTTCGCTTTTGATTTTTTCGCTCAGCTCGGCGGCCTTGGCGGCGTCCACCTTTTGGTGGAGCTCCTCGTCGATCATCACGACCGGCGCGGTGCCGCAGCTCGCGAGGCATTCGACGAATTCGATCGTGGCCTCGCCGTCGGCCGACGTCTCGCCAAGCTCGCAGTCGAATTGTTTCTTGAACTCCTCGCAGGTTTTGTAGCCGCCCATGAGCGCGCAGGAAAGCGTGCGGCAGACCTTGATGTGGCGGCGGCCGATGGGCTGGCGCCGGAACATCGGGTAAAACGTCACCAGCTCATAAATATTGATCGGCTGCAGCCCGAGTTTCGCCGCGATCCACTCAATGGCCTCGTCGGAAATGTAGCCGACGTCCTCCTGCACGAGGTGCAGCAACGGCAGCGATGCACTCCGCGTGTTCGGGTAGTGCGGAATGACCTCGTCGATGCGCTGGAGTGTGTCGGGCTTTAAATTCATTGGAAACCAAAGAGGGACAACCGCGGATGGACACAGATGGACGCGGATTTTTTTATCCCGGTCAGCCTTTCTGGATTAGCGTTCATTAGCGTGAATTAGCGGTTGAAAGTTTTTTGGAATCAGCGGTCGCACTCGCCCATGACAAAGTCGAGCGAGCCGAGGATGGAGACGACGTCGGAGATCATCGCGCCGACGCAGACTTTGGGCAGGATCGAGAGGTTGCAGAACGACGGCGAACGGATCTTCATGCGCCACGGCACGCCGCCGCCCTTGCTCACGACATAAAAGCCCAGCGCACCTTTCGGGTTTTCCGCCTCGAAATACACCTCGCCCGCCGGCATCTGCGGGCCCTCGGTGACGAGCATGAAGTTCTGGATCAACTCCTCCATGCTCGTGAGGATCTTGTCCTTGGGCGGGGCAAAAATCTTGCGCGCGTCCTTCGCGTACCACTCGCCGCCGGGAAATTTCGCGACGGCCTGCTTGAGGATGCGCACGCTTTGGCGCATCTCCTCGCCGCGCACGAGGTAGCGGTCGTAGCAATCGCCGCTCGAGCCCACCGGCACGTCGAATTCATACTGCTCGTAGCCGCTGTAGGGTTTGTCCTTGCGCAGGTCGAGCGGCACGCCCGAGCCGCGCAGGTTCGGCCCGGTCAGGCCGTAGGCGACCGCGTCTTCCTTTGAGATCACGCCGATGCCCTCGGTGCGGTCGAGGAAGATTTTGTTCCGCGTCAGCAGTTTCAACGTCTCCTCGAGGATCGGAAGAAACTGGTCGCAAAAGGCATCGACGCGGCCGATCCAACCCTCGGGCACGTCGCGCGCCACGCCACCGATGCGGGTGTAGCTCGTGGTGAAGCGCGCACCAGTCAGCTCCTCGAAAAGCTTGTAGAGTTTTTCGCGCTCGGTGAACGAATAGAGAAACACCGACCAGGCGCCGACATCGATGCCGTAGGCGCCGAGGCCCATCAAATGCGCCGAGATGCGCGCCATCTCGCACACGATGACGCGGATGGCCTGGCCGCGCGGCGGCAGCTCGAGTTTCGCGAGGCGCTCGACCGCGATGGCGTAGGCGACGTTGTTCGCGAGCGGCGCGAGGTAATCCAGCCGGTCCGTGTACGGCACGAACTGGTTGTAGGTCATGTTTTCCGCGATCTTCTCGTCGCCGCGGTGCAGGTAGCCGATGACCGGCTCGGCCTTCGTCACGATCTCGCCGTCGAGCTCCATCTGCACGCGCAGCACGCCGTGCGTGGACGGATGCGACGGCCCCATCGAGAGCGACATTTTTTCGGTCTCGAACTCCGGGGGGACGACGGCCGCCTTCGCGGCGCTATCGGGAAATGAAAAATCGGTGCTCATCAGAAATGATTACACAAAGGTCGCAAAGGAACGCGAAGCGCCAACGCCAATGCAATGCTCGACCGTCACGCTGGATATGGCTTGGAATCTGGATTCAGGCATCAGGATAATATCTTGGTGATCTTTGCGCTCTTCGTGTAAAAATTACTCAGGTTTCTCCCGGCGTTCGTTCCAGCTTTCGTCTTTCGCCTTGGGTTCGGCATCGCCGAGGCCCATTTCGCCCGATGACGCCACGAAGGGCCCGCCCATCATCGGCGCGGGGATCAGCTTGGCCTTGGTCTCGGCCGCAATTTCGACGTCGGGCAGGTCGGTCTCGATGCCAGCGAGCGGGAACTCCTTGCGCAGCGGAAAATACGGATAGCCCTCCCACATCAGGATGCGGCGCAGATCCGGATGCCCCTCGAAAATGATGCCGAACATGTCGTACGTCTCGCGCTCGTGCCAGTTGGCCCCGGGCCAGAGCCCGGTGGCACTCGGCATCGCAGGAGCGGCGTCATTCGGGCAGTCCGCCGCGAGTCGGACGTACGTGTGCTGCGTGGTCGAGAATACGTGCCAGACAACGGTGAAACGGGGTGATTTACCCGCGCTCCAATCGATGGCCGTCACGTCCGTGAGCAGGTCGAAAGCGAACTCGTCGCGCAGGTATTTCAGCACGGCCAGCGCCTCGGCGGCGGGGACGTTAAAGGCCGGCCAGTCGAGGCTCGCGCGCACAGCGGCTTGCGGAAATTTTTCCTTCAAGGCTGTCGTAACATCGGCGGCAGTCATGCGAGAAAAAAGTTTGGGGACTCAGGCGCGGTTGAGATTGGCGAACGCCGGCTCGCGCCTGACCTTGGCCTGGAGTTTCATGAGGGCATCGAGCAAGGCCTCGGGCCGCGGCGGACAGCCGCTCACATAAACATCGACCGGCACGATGCGATCCACGCCCTGCAGCACCGCGTAGCTGCGATACATGCCGCCCGTGCTGGCGCAGGCGCCCATGGCGATGACCCATTTCGGATCGGGCATCTGGTCGTAGATGCGGCGCAACGCGCTGGCCATTTTGTAGGTGACGGTGCCGGCGACGATCATCACGTCGGCCTGGCGCGGCGAAAAACGCATGACCTCGGCGCCGAAACGGGCGATGTCGAAACGGCTCGCCGCCACGCCCATCAGCTCAATGGCGCAGCACGCCAGGCCCATCGGCATGGGCCACATCGAATTGGTGCGGATCCAGTTAATGACCGCATCGGCGCGGGAGACGACGACGTCGCCCTCGATTTTGCTGTTATAAGCCAGTTCAGTGTTGGCGGAGACCATGTCGAAAAACGCTGGAGTGAGTCAGAAAAATAATCGCAACCTACCACCCCACCCCCGCCGCGCAAGGAGCTTTTCGCAAAATTTGTCGCCCGCCTTCGTTTCCCTTCGGCGTGGCAGCCTTTGCCTTTGCAACTCTCTTCAGCGCACGGGGCTCTCACCCTGTTTGGTGGCTGGCCTGCCAGGTCGTAGCCCGCACAAGAGCGATAGCCCGTCTCTGCTCGCTATTCGCGAGCTTCGACGTGGCAGTCTTCACCCTTGCTTCGCGGCGGGCGAAGACTGGCGGTCTCTATTGGACAAAGTTCGAACATTTTTCTCCGAAAA
>Ga0210387_10004150_pt1 | contig 11099 bp, 10 predicted proteins | sample IncBWC7OmetaG_FD_160108 | JGI IMG/M metagenome (GOLD analysis project Ga0210387, IMG submission 160108) | Forest soil microbial communities from Barre Woods Harvard Forest LTER site, Petersham, Massachusetts, United States - Inc-BW-C-7-O ... | reverse complement strand
TCGAAGGTCGCAGACGATCATCTGTCAAAACCTCGCATTCTCTCTGGCGGTCATTGTGGTGCTGGTAGCGTCCGCACTTGGATTTCATCTGCCTCTGCCAATCGGCGTCGTCGGGCATGAAGGAAGTACCGTCCTGGTCTGTTTGAACGGTTTAAGATTGTTGGCGTTTCGGTAAAGGCAAGGAGCCAAGGATTCAAGGAGCCAAGGAGCCAAGGAGCGACACTCATGACCTTCTGGCTTCTGACCGCTTGGCTCCCTGGCTCCTACTGTATAATACTTCGTGCGATGTCGCTGGGATGACGTACATAGGGCTGTGCCCTTTCGCATCCTCTCGTTCGACGGTGGAGGCATCAGAGGCCTGTTATCAACGTTGCTCCTTCGGCGCTTGATGGATGAATCGTCGGTTTCTGACTTGATCGATCGGGTGGACATGTTCGCCGGAACTTCAAGCGGTGGATTGATTGCCCTCGGATTAGCGGCCGAAATTCCTCTCGACAAGATTAGAGATCTCTTTTTGCGCGAGGGGCCGAAAATCTTTGCAGAAAATTTTTTCGGTCAGTTCCGCGACGTCGGTAATCTGTTTCGACCCCAATATTCAAACAGGGAGCTAAGGCAGGTCCTCGGCAAAGTCTTCGAAGACAGGAAACTGGGCGATCTCAATCGGCGAGTGATGATTCCTGCGTTCGAGCTCGACAATCTGAAAAATAAGCGCCCGGGAGAAACGCGTCGGTGGAAAGCAAAGATCTTTAATAATTTGCCAAACCGCGAGGCGGACAACGATCGATTGGTGCGCGATGTCGCGCTCTATACCTGTTCGGCGCCGACCTATTTTCCGGTGGCAGACGGTTTCATTGACGGTGGTGTTTTTGCAAACAACCCCAGTCTTTGCGCCATCGCTCAGGTTCTCGACAAGCGATGGAGCCGTCATCCGCGACTTGGTGATGTTCGGCTGCTTTCGATCGGTTCAGGACAACAGATCGCGTATTTGGCCGGGGACGAACATCACTGGGGGGTCGTGCAATGGGGGGCCAAGATCCTTCCAATTCTGATGGAAGCTTCACAGGAGACAGCTCATTTTCAGTGTGTCCAGCTCCTGGGGAATTCTCAGTATTGTCGGATTCAACCAGTCTTCCCGGAAGATTACCGAATGGACTCGACCGACCGGCTCCCGGAAATGATGGATTTCGCTCTCAAGTCAGTGAATTTGATACCGGCCACCGATTGGATCAGGCAAAACTGGCGATACGACGGATGGATGCGAATATTGCGGCAAAATGCCTCAAAAAGATTATTTTTCTAAAAGCGCGGAGTGACGCGCCGAATAAGTAATCGAACCACCAACAAGTGGAATCCGTGATATTGAAAGCGTCCACACATGTCTCCTGAATCTGTGAATCCGTCTGCTACGATCCTAGTCGTAGACGATGAGGACTTCCTTTTGGAGTACGTGCGAATCGTTTTGGTGCGCGCTGGATATACCGTGCTAACCGCCACCAATGGAGAGGAAGCATGGAATTTAATCGCAGAGAACCGTCACGAGATCCGCCTGCTATTGACCGACATTATTATGCCCGACTCTTTCGACGGATTCGAGCTTGCGGAGCGGGTGCGGAAACACCAACCGGATTTGCCAGTTCTGTTAATGACCGGCGCTACGCTGCGCGATCATCCGGCCAGAGAGGTGATCACCAGGCAACGGAAGCTGTTACGCAAACCTTTTTTTCCAGATCAGCTCTTGACCATTGTCAGGGAGCATCTCGAACCTGCCGACCGATCAGTGGAGCGTGAGCTTTAAGCGTTCTAATTCTAGTGCAGTGTATTCGTCAGCATTCTTAGCGACTCCTGGGCGCCACCGACGTCAAAAGTAGCGGAGGTCTCTCAAGCCATTTGACATTGCGGGTGGAAGGTGGTGAGATTTGTTTGTTCGCAGGCTTTTTGCTGGCACGCGTATGTCTTCTACAGACTTAAATAACGAAGACTACTTTTCGGATCACCCAAAACGGTTGCCGTCTTTTGACGATCTGTTTCGGGCTCAGGCGCAACTTACTCCGGAACGGTTTTTCCGAAACCTGGAGCAGCAGTCGGGCGAATTTCATTGCACTCAGGACGATTTCCAGAGAGCGGTCTTTTTGTTCCGGCGCCTCCAAAGCGCGAGGCGAACGATTTCGCGCTTAATTATCTTCCTTATTGCTGTCTCGGTCGTGCCGTTCGTTTGTCTGGCGCTTCCCGAAGATTGGCGGTTAGCAGTATTTGCCACGGGCATCCTGTCTGAATTTCTCGCAGGCGCCTTCCTCTTTTTTGTGCACGCGCACTGGCAGGCCAGGCGCAGGGACTATTGTCATTGGCTGCGGCTGGTCCACCGGCGTGCAAACGACCTATAAGATCGGGTCGCGATAACCAAATTCACGGCCCAGCGCCAGACAGGCGCTGATGTTTTCCACGCTCCCGGAAGTGCTGGGATGGCGCAGAGACGCAGCCGCCGCACAGACGCCGTAAACCAGGCACTCTTCCATCGGACGATCATTGTGGTATCCCAGCAAAAGACCTGCCGCAAACGCATCGCCTGCGCCTACCGCGCCGGCGATCCGGTTCGGAGGCATCTTGAGGCTTGGCTGAAAGATCCGCCGTCCGTCGCGCGACATGGCAAGCGCGCCTTCCGGAAAATGGATGATCACCCAGCGACGCACGCCTGCCACCAGCAATGCCGCGGCAGCCTTCAGAAGCACTGGGACATCGATTTGGTCGTCCCGTCGAATATTAACCAAGAGCGCTTGTCCCGCCTCAAACTCGTTCAGGAAGATAATGTCCAGAAACGGAAGCGTTGGTAATACCACTCTGGCGAACCGGTCGCTCTGTTCGCTCACGACATCTACCGAAGTAATGAATCCCAGCTTGGAAGCGTTCTGGAGCAGCTCTGCTGCCCTGGTGCCGAATCCCGCACTTGGCTGATCCAGCCTGTCCAGGAGCAATAGATAACCAAGGTGGAAGATTTTTGCGTCGCAGGTATCCAGACTTATAGAGTCCGCGTCGAATAGCGCATTGGCGCCTCTTTGATGAAAGAATGTTCTCCTCCCTGTGCTTGTGACCGTCATCACGTCGGTGTACGAAGTTGGCTGGTCGCTTCTCCGCCGAATGAGCGCGGTATTTACTCCGATATTTTTACAAGTCTCGAGTATCCAGTCGCCCGGTTCATCCTGGCCGACGATGCCTGCACCAATCAAGGGAAAGTCGGCGCCCAGCTTCGCCAGATCGATCAAGATATTGCACGGTGACCCACCTGTCCCGCGGTACTCCGAAAGTATATTCGCTAGGGTGTCCTGATTGGGCCAGGCGTCGATAATTTTGACGTGGTCGACAATCCAGTTTCCGGCGCCGAGGATTCCTTTGCGGTTGTTCATCTTGCGTATTGAACAATTGGGCGCCGGATGCGGATTACCTTAAGAAAGCTACGGCTTCCTCAGCCGTTGCGCCGTGGTGGACGATTGCCAAAAGGGCTTTGGTCATTCCAGCCGGATTCGAGTGCTGAATGATATTCCTGCCATAGACAATCCCAGAGGCGCCCTGGGCGATCACTTGCTCTGTGCGCCGGAGAATTTCGAGGTCGTTCGCCTTGCCGCCGCCGCGAACCAGGACCGGAACGCGCGCGGCTTGAATCACTTTATGATATTCCTGAGGGTCATCGGTTGGATCGGCCTTGATTATATCCGCTCCCAACTCGACCGCCTGACGTACGAGCGGAAGAATTTTCGTGATGTCGCCATCGACCATATAGCCGCCCGCCTCTGTGTTGGGCCGGAAAACAAGCGGCTCGATCATTAGAGGAAAATTAAACCGATCGCATTGCGGTTTGAGACATAGGATGTTCTGGATGCATTGATCGCTCACCTCGGGCTGTCCGGGGATCCGGAAAAGATTGACGACCAGGCAAACCGCGTCCAGGCGAATCGCTTGTTCAACCGGCTGCTCGATCATGCGGCTGAAGAGAGTTCTGGGCAGCTCTTTACCATAAACGTTTGCGACGTCAGTGCGGAGAACTAGCGCGGGTTTGGATTTTCCTGGAATACGCTGCAGCAGTTCAGCCTGGCCGACCGTCAGCTGAATCGCGTCAGGATTGGCTTCAACCAGAACATCCACGGCTTTCGCGAGGTCCTCAATGCCACTGAGAAAGTTCAATTCATTAAAGAATCCATGGTCGACCGCAACGTCGAGACAACGCTTGGAGACCGGATTAAACAGGCGATTAAGACGAAAGATCTTCATATTGGGTAAGGCGAATATCTCAGGAGCAGTTTGACTAGCTTCGACTGCTTTAGCTGGTGAGATTTTCGCGTTAAATCTTCAAAGCCTCAATGGCCGAGCCATCAGAGCGTTTAACCTGATTCGGCGGTCCAAGGCGAGGCCGAATGTTGAATATTTGGATGTCACCCTATGCATTCCACCGGCTTGGGCAGAAAATGAGTAGAGTGGCATCGCGGCTTCTTCCTGCAAGATCGTCAGGCGCACGTTTCATTGTGGTCTCGAGCGATGTATATTCCAAGGCAACCGCCCGAAGCGGAGGTGTCGATTGCCAGAAAAAAGTGTTGTTAGTCCCGATGAGTTGCTGAGTGCGCTGAAGCGGTATCTCAAGGAGTCTGGGGACACAGAGCAAGCGGTGGCCTCCCAAATCGGGGTGAATCACCACACTCTCCATCGGTGGCTATCGGACAAGCAGAGCCCAAAAAAAGGAAAGCTGGCCCTAACCGCAGTCTTTCTCAGGCGCGCCGGATGCTTGTAAGGCAGTGAACGCTGACCGATAGAATCACAGGTGCCGGAGCCAACCTCGCGCTCTTTGGTAAGTCGCTTTAAAATCAAGTGGAGCCTAGGGGATTCGAACCCCTGACCTCCTCAATGCCATTGAGGCGCTCTACCAACTGAGCTAAGACCCCACATCTCTCTGAGGGAAACGGAAAATAACGCGATTTCATCTGAAGAAAAGCGGAATTTGGCCTAATCCGAGAGCCAACATCCTGCTTTGGAGACTTCCCTTGCAACCTGAAACACTCTACAAGCGAACGGGTACGTTATGTTTTCGATTCCAGACCCACTCCACCCGGCGGTTGTGCATTTCCCGATCGTGCTGATTTTTCTCGGAACTGTTCTCTCCCTGTTGACGATTTTTACGCGGCGTGGTGCTCTTCCGCAATATGCCGCAGTTATCCTCATCCTCGCCGCCGGTGGTGCGCAGCTTGCCGTCATTACCGGGGGCGACCAGGTGGATGACGTCATTCAGCGGATGCCGAATGCCAAACCCCTGGTCCTGGTGCACGCAGAGTGGGCGATGAAGATGCGCACGGTCGCGGTGATTGCTGCCGTCAGCGCGCTGGTTGCGCTCGCGTTTTACCGGCTCGGCAGATTTCGGCGCGTCCTGGCTTTTATCACCACGATCATTGCGGCTGGGGCCTGTTTCTGCGCGTTCGAGGCGGCCGAACGTGGAGGAGAGATGGTGTATCATCATGGCGTGGGCGTAAAGGTTGCACCAAACGGTGCGGGCGCCGTCTCTGCACCCACGCCAACAGCTTCGACAACGCCGAGCGGATAAGTTGGCGGTCGCTCTTTTCGAACTCTCTCTTTTGCTCCTGAGAGGTCTCCTGCCTAATCTCTTACGAATGTGATAATTTTGTTCTTATGAAATCCTCCAGAATCGGTTTTGTCGGGGTGGGCCGCATGGGTGCGAACATGGCTCGGCGCCTGCACGAGCTTGGCCATCCGGTCGTCGCAATTTACGATGCAAATGCCGCAAACGCAGCGCACCTGGCCCAGGAACTGGGCACCAAGGCTGTTGAGAAAGCCTCAGAGGTAAGCAAGTTTTCGGATGTCATCTTCACCGTCGTAACAGATGACGCGGCCATGAAAGAAATCTTTCTCGGGCCGGACAATCTTTTCACCGAGGCAAAGGGAAAGTTGTTCATTAATTGCGCAACGATCAGTCCCGGAGTTCACGTTGAGATCGAGGAAAAGGGCAGCGAGATGGGCGCTGAAGTTCTGGAGGCTCCGATGGCTTCCAGCCTGACTCATGCCCGCGAAGGTAAACTTTACATGATGCTGGCCGGAAAAGAGGAGAGTTTCCGAAAGGCGGAACCGCTACTCAAAGATCTTACGCAATCACTTCGATACATCGGCGGCCCGGGCAAAGCCGCTGAACTCAAAGCGCTGGTGAACATGGTCATGAACATCAACACCGCCGGACTGGCAGAAGGGCTAGGACTGGCCGAAGCACTCGGGCTGGACCTGAAAATTGTCAAAGAAGTTTTCTCGCAAACAGGGGCCAACTCCAGGGTGCTGGAGACCGATGGTCCGGACATGCTTGACCGAGAGCATTCGACCTTTTTTTCTGCGTCCCACGCCGCGAAAGATTCCGGTATCGCTCTTGAGCTGGCAAAACAAGAGGGCCTCTCCCTTCCCTTACTGGAAGCTTCGAAACGCCAGTACGATCAGATGGTCAAGGTGGGTCTAGGAGAAATTGATAAATCGGGCATCTCGGAACTGACTTTCAAGTCACGGAAGGCAAACCTGGCGAAGGCATAAACGAAGAATGCCATGGATTCGAAGGTCGTTGCCGGCTATTCGACGGAGACCGTCACTGCGGTGGATGGTCTCTCGCTTTTTTGCCGCAAGTGGGATCCGGCAACTAAGGCACTCGCAAGTCTGGTTATCGTTCATGGTCTAGGCGAACATTCCGGGCGCTATGTTCATGTCGGGAGATTTTTTGCCGAAGCCGGATTTCGAACGATTGCGTTTGACCTTAGAGGGCATGGACGGAGTTCTGGGCGACCTCTCTTCGTGCGGCGCTATGAAGAGCTGGCATCCGACGTCGACTGCGTCGTCCAGCACTTCGGTGGAGATCCTGCTTTTCTCTTCGGCCACAGTTTTGGCGGGCAGTTAGTGCTCTGGACCGCACAGCATTTCCGGCTCAAGGTGGACGGTTTGATCGTGTGTTCTCCCTGGTTGGCGCTTGCGCACGCGCCGCCTCGATGGCAGGTATTCGCGGCGCGCAAACTTAACGGACTGGTTCCAGGTCTTCGATTTGCAACCGGCATTCGTCAGGAAACATTGTCGCGCGATCCGGCGCATCTCGACTCACTCGAAGATCTCAATCTGGTGCGCAACTTTGTGACAATCCGGCTTTATTTGGAGGCAGTAAACGCAGCGAAGGAAATCGTGAGCGCCCCGGTGATTGATTATCCAGTCCTGTTTGCTCATGGGGATGCCGATGAGGTCACGTCTTACAAAATCGCCGAAGACTATTGTCAGCGACTGCGAGCGCCGTCCAAATGGTTCAAGATTTATCGCGGCCTCTTACACGAGCTGCATAACGAACCTGAACGCGGGCAAGTTTTGGCGGATTACGTGGAATGGATGAAATCCATCATTCAAACCGGATCCCTTGGGCGAGAGGCAGCTCCGAACCGTAGTTGATGGTCACCGTCTGGCGTCGCATATAGGTCTTCCATGCGTCACTGCCGCTCTCGCGGCCGCCTCCGGTTTCCTTCTCCCCGCCGAACGCTCCACCGATTTCCGCGCCGCTGGTCCCAAGGTTTACATTGGCAATACCGCAATCGCTGCCGACAGCCGAGAGAAACTTTTCGGTTTCACTCAGGTTGGCGGAAAAAATCGACGAGCTCAAACCTTGCGGCACGGCATTTTGTAGAGCTATCGCTTCCTCTAATTCTCTGTACGTCAGGATATAAAGGATTGGCGCGAAAGTTTCGCGTTGCACCACCGGCCATTCGTTCCGTGCTTCCGCGAGACAGGGAGTGACATAGAGCCCGCCGGGGTATTTCGAGCCGTTGAGCCGCTCACCTCCCCAAAGGATACGGCCGCCAAGCATCTTCAGTTCTTCCAGCGTTGCGCCCATCACGTTCACGGCTTCCGCATCGATCAGCGGGCCCATAAGCGTGTCGGGTTCCAGCGGATTTCCGATTGGCACCCGGCTGTAGGCGGCCTGCAAAGATTCCACCAAAGGCTCCTTGACGGACTCGTGGACGATGAGCCTGCGAGTTGTCGTACAACGCTGGCCGGCTGTTCCGACGGCGCCGAACAACAGAGCACTCAAAGCAAGGCGCAAGTTCGCAGATTGAGTAACGATCATGGCGTTGTTGCCGCCGAGTTCCAAAAGCGTACGACCAAGCCTGCGCGAAACCGTTTCCGAGACCGTTCGTCCCATTCGTGTCGAGCCGGTCGCAGAGACGAGTGGTACACGAGTATCTGCCGCCAGCAAGCTGCCGATAGCCGAACCACCGACAGCCAAACTCCAGAGCGCAGGATCGCTACCACACGCGCGACTGACCTGTTCGGCGATCCTAATGCAAGCGATAGCGGTTAAAGGCGTCTTTTCGGAGGGTTTCCACAGGGTTGCGTTGCCGCATGTGACGGCAAGCGCGCTATTCCAGGACCAGACCGCGACAGGGAAATTGAATGCGGAGATGATTCCGACCAACCCAAGTGGATGCCATTGTTCGAGCATCCGATGATTGGCGCGTTCCGAAGCGATCGTGAGCCCATAAAGCTGGCGTGAGAGACCATTGGCGAAATCACAAACATCAATCATCTCCTGTACTTCGCCTTCGCCTTCCGTAAGAATTTTGCCGGTTTCGAGCGAAACGAGCCGGCCTAAGGGAGCTTTCAGTTCACGAAGACGTTCGCCGAGTCGACGGACGATTTCGCCTCGCTTTGGCGCTGGAGTTGTCCGCCAAGTGAGAAAGGCGCGCTGCGCGTTGGCGGCCGCTCGCTCATAGTCCTCGCGGGTGGCTTGCGCAATCCGAGCGAGGAAAGTGCCATCGATCGGAGATCGTTTCTCCAGACAGGCTCCGCTTCCGAACCATTCTCCCGAAAAGACACCGGGCTGCGAGTCTGTTAGTCCGAGCAATGGAAATATCTCAGATTTCACAGAGCCAACATCAGAGTGGACGATCGAGGATGGAATCTGCATCACGTTGTTTCCGGAAAAGCGGAGAAAAGTTACTAGGACTAGGCCTGAACTGAAATGCGCGGCGCGATGGTTTCAGCGTCTCGATAGACCCGGCGACCCCACTGCGTGTCAAAAAATTGGTCGAGAGCGATCGATTCCTGTTTTACGAAACCGGCCGGCAACAGACCGCGGGCAAACAACTCGAGAACCGCGACGACACCTGCTGCAGTCGAGAGTTGAAGCGCTGAAAGAGGACGACCGCCCACTGATCCCGCATAAATCTTTTTCACAAAACTCCTCTGCATGAGCCCCGCCTCCTCATTACCGACGCTGTTTACATACACCACGACAACATCGCTAAAAGTAAGAGGCACCTCCTGGTCGAAGATCTGCGTCAGCAAATCCTGTTTCTGACTCAGGTTCAAATCGTTCAACAGAAATTTCATCAGATCGCGATGGCCCGGATATCGCAACGTTTTATAATTCAGTTCGCTCACCCGTCCGGCAAAAGTTTCGCACATGGTCGCTACGCCGCCGGAGGTGTTAAAGGCTTCATACTCAACGCCGTCAATCGTCAGGCGTTCGACACCGTCCAATGGCAAAGTCGGCAATCGCCGACCCTGATAAAGGGCTTCGCCACAGTGGCAATACTCGTTAATAAGACCCGCAGTGCTCCAACTCAGATAATATTTCATCTGGTTACTGGCTGAGAGCGGTAAAGCGCCGACGCGCATTTCGACTGACCGGACGACTTTGAAAGAATGAGCAAGACCGCTGGCGATAATGTTGATGGCGCCTGGAGCGAGACCGCATTGAGGCATGAACGTCGAGCGAGATTCTGCCGCCAGGCCGCGGACGAAGTTTGCCGTGTCGACATCCTCCGTCAGGTCGAAATAGGATTTTCCAAAATGGGCACATGCCTGGGCGATCGTTTTGTTCAGATAGTAGGGGGCCGCGCTCACGATGGCGTGACAATCACTAACGAAACTTCCGAGATCCGGCTCCGAGAGGACGTCTAACTTGCGATAACGGGTCTTTCGCAGCCCATCCAGATTTTCGGCCGAATGAACGTCCGCCAGAAAGACGCAGTCGACAAAGCGCGTGATATCCAGAAGAGCGGCGATCGCGACGCCGACCTTCCCTGCGCCCACAACACCAATTTTGATCGCCATAGTTTTCGGAGACCCGATTCAGCCCGTCGGCGTGACGTTTTTACTCCTTGAGCGCGGTTAATGCCTTGGCGTTCCGTTCCTCCGAGCCGACCGACGACTGCTGCAGAGCCCGCGGGTCCGTTGCCTCAATAATAACGCTGACAGACTTTTGATTGAATCCTTTAAACCCACCTTTACGCTGCAGGTTTTCCAGATGACTTCCGACGGCGCCGGTTTTGATAAAGGCGTCTGCTTGTTGCTCGGTGATCAGCTTCTTTGCCAGCAGAGCCTTCACACGCTCCGGGTTGACCGGCCACCGCTCTCCTTCGGTAAATGCTTGCTTCAAAAATACAAAGTCGGAGAACGGTTTCATGGTGTTGACACCTTCCGCCGCCAACTGGTCGCGGAGTAAAACGAAATCAAACCGTGCTTCCAGGTGATGCATACCCGCCTGCAGCAAACTGTCTCCATGCAATCCGCACCAGAGCCCCACTGTCGAAAGCCGGGGCGCGTCCGACAATCTTTCGGTCGAAAAATCGATCCCGGTTTCCTGAGGCATCAGATCGACATCGGCGAAAACCGTGATCCCAGTGGTGAAGTGCTCGAGGATCTGAGCGCCCCAACCTGCCTCCGCGCCCGCATAGTAGCGTTCCCGTTTTTGAAATCCGAATCGCAGGAGGAACGTTATCAGGTCCGTAAAAAAAGGACGGGAGCATCGAAACGTATGGTGATCATGGTTACTCCAACCCAGGCCCAACGAATCCTGCCGGCGCTTCTGAATGCGGCCCGCCCGGTTCCGCAGTTCCCAGTAGGAACGCTCTTCCGCGAAGAAGAGGTCACAGGCGACGTCGGGACCGATGAGGGAGATTGCTTGTTTCTGGAGATCCAGCGCGTGGGCCACCCCCTCAGCGTCGTTGGGAAAATTTCGTTTTCGCGCCCGCCATAGTTCGCGCACCTTGATCACCGCCTCAAGACGGTCCGGTGTGGGCGGATCAACAAGA
>Ga0210387_10004149_pt1 | contig 11100 bp, 27 predicted proteins | sample IncBWC7OmetaG_FD_160108 | JGI IMG/M metagenome (GOLD analysis project Ga0210387, IMG submission 160108) | Forest soil microbial communities from Barre Woods Harvard Forest LTER site, Petersham, Massachusetts, United States - Inc-BW-C-7-O ... | reverse complement strand
CAAAACAACTGGGAACTTCTTTTGTTCCTACGATCTTAGGATCATGTCCCTTGACATCGCAAATGAATGACATAAATTGGTGGCCTGTGAGGGGATCGAACCCCCGACCTTCCCCGTGTAAAGGGGCTACGCTACCGCTGCGCCAACAGGCCTAGTTACACTGAAGAATGAACCACGTTACGACTCCGCTGATCAGGGTGAAGCCGCCGGCGGTGTGAGGGTTGATGACATTGATTAGGATAGCTGTCGCCATCATAGCGTACAGTATCCTTCGGAAGTTCAAACTCATTTCCATTAAGCTACCTCGTCACAGAGCTTGTCAAGTCCCGCAAATGCGATCCAGAAGGCGACAAAGATACCGAAGCTTATGAACGGATGATGAAAGCGGATCCAGAGGGCGAACGGAGTCGTAATGATAAGGATGATAGCGACGATCGCGTACATCATTAGTCTCTTGTTCATAGAGTGCACGGCTATAGCTTCGTGGGGCTATCTCCCGTGACTAACTCCCTATGAGTATCCTGCCAGACTCTATTGAATGTTCTCGCAAAGGACTCACTTGCCGTTTGGGTTACGGTCTGCAGATATAACACGGATGACGGTGTACGACCGATGCGTTCCGTGGTTGACTGAGCTCTCGAGGTCGCTCGTCCTGGTCATTTGAACGCTCTAGTGGAGCGTTGTCTTACTCGAGGTTTTGTAAGGACTCTCGTTAACCTTTCGACAAGCTGTCGCCGTTCTGGAGACTAGCTGTGTCTACTTCTTCCATTGCTGGAAGAGAAACTTGTGCACGTAGATGGTTCACAACGAACCTCTTTGTCTTGTTAAGAGGTACATTGAAGCAACGTACCGCAGCGCCGTCAGGAACTACTACGAACATATCCTGAGGTTGGTCGTTCGCCCAAGCGGTTACGCCCATTGCTAGGATCATGTAACCTCTAGTGATGGTACTTCATCACCAAGAGCAACAAAGTTATGATCGTTAGGTACGCACCGTGTACCACGATCGGAGTTCCTTTGTGTCCTAGGACGAAGCCAAGCATGAAAGGAATGGCTTTGTCTTTCATAGGCTTAGGCGTCCTTGGGCGTGTGCTTCTTCAGCAGACCGTCGACTAAGTCTTCGACCTTGGCCTTGAACTTACCCCCGAAGAAGTAATGGTCGGCGAGAAGGATGATAGCGATGGTGAAGATCATCTCGCTGTTCTTCTCGAAGTATTCGCTGACTAACTGTTTGACTTTCATGAAGGTATCTCCTGACACGAGTTCTGTTTCGTGAGCGTACGCAGACTGCGTGCTGCCTTTCCTGGTAAAGAAATGAACTACACCGCCGTCGCGAGTCTCTACTTTATCAACGAGAGCGGTCTCTCCTACCGGCAAGTCGTTCGCGTACCCGCCGAAGCGGGCGTATGCGGAGGGCTTGAGTTTGATCTTGTCTCCGGCTTTGAAAGTAGTCATTTACTTAGCCTCTTCCGTAGTATAGTCGTAGTACTTGCCGTCGATCAAAGTCATCTTGCACTTGAGAGTCTTCGACTTATGAGACGTGCTGAAGTCGCAGTCGTAGGTGTAAGGGTCTTTAGTGCAGAGATCGAAATAATCTCCGCGCTTCTGACAGCACGCCGTGATCGAAAAAGGAATGATAGAGACTTCAGAGATCACGTCTCCTACGGCGTTCTCACAAGCTGTTTGAGGAGAGTCGTAGTCTTTGTAAGTGTAGACTCCGTTTGGAGGAGCGAGTAGAAGAGTCAGGGCGACGTAGAAGGTTATCACTTGTTCTTCTCCTGATGTGCTTTCACCGCGGCGCTGAACTTGACATGCTCCTCAGGAGTTACTTTCCGCATTCGCTTCATGTCTTTAAGAGTCAGCTCAGGTATATCGTTCTGAGAATGGAAGCAGTAGCTCGAGTGCATCTCGATGCCAAGCGAGCCAGCCTTCGATGTTCGATGGAGCTTACAACAGCTGCTCTTCTTGCGCGCCATGTACTCTCCTACGACAAAATTCGCGCGTCGTAGCTTGCTATGGTCGCGGGATTTGGCCAACGACCACGTGCGGCTTACGACGCGGTTTACTGCGGTTTTCCGTGGGAAACTGGACTAATGCGACGGTCCTACTTCCCACCTTTCGTGTAGATTACCAAGGTATTTGGATCATGTCGCCTAGTTCCATCTTGGCGAGACGCTCTGCTACTTCCTTGTAGTCGGTCATAAATTAATTGGTAGGACGGGCTCCCTCTACTGAGTTCCACTATGAGCTAGTGTGGCACAGGCTGTCTCATTAGTTTCTATCGCTACCCGTACACACGAGCGGGGTCCGCAATGTATTCCTACATCCCGTTTCCTACTCTCACGGCCGGGCTTATTGGTTTGCGCCGGCCGCGGGTTAGTATCCATCCTACCAAAGTGTGCACGGTGGAGCGGAGGCCACCGAAGTGGCTCGCATACCGTGACTAACTGGATCAGCTTACGTGGGATCCTTTACGCCGGTTCAGGATCTGTCGCGCGTTGTACCTGATCGAGACTACCCGCGTCTGGCCCTGGGCTGCGCCTTTCATCTGCCTTCGGGAGCTTATCCCCGTTGGCTTCCGAAATCATCTTTGCTATCTCCATCGAATAGTTGTACGCTACATCCTTATCGATACGTATGGGACATGCATCGAAATCGTTCTCTGCTACTACGTAGCGATGTAGATCCTCTCCACAAGCTAGACAATGGAGATCTATTGGACGTTCTTCTCGAGGCTGATCACATCCACAACAAGTGTATTCCTTCTCACAAGAGCAGTAGCAGACTACGTGTCCTTTGACGAGACAAATTAGATTGTTCTCTTCTACGGCTAGCTTCATAGAGTGCACCCCTTGCCAAGCAGTACCAACGTCTTTGGTCTTACAATGGTCTAGGAGTGACTTACTCCCTCGTCGTCTACCGCAACGGGGGTTCGGAGTAATGCTCACTAGTCTGCAGACTAGCCTACGCTTACTAGGTAGTACAGTGCACACGGCGCACGGCCGTAAACGGAACCGAGTCCGTGATTCACTGACCCATGTCGCTTCGTTGGATCTTACGGACTGCTGATCTAGATAGGGTAGTCAGCAGCGCTCTATTCATCTCATTCGACCCCAATGTTTCTGAGATGTATTTAGGCTATCACGCGTGGCGTGTTTACTCCTAAAACGTTACTTGTGCGTCTGAGTGCACTTCGTGATGACCGTGACGTGATCTAAGAAAGATCGATTCTCCGTCGCAACTTGCGCGATCGCATCCTGCATCGCCTCACATTGGATCTTCGTGAGATTAGGTACGGCATTGACTACTGCACCGTACACGTTAAGTGAAACGATGATGAGAGTGAACATGTTACCTCGGTTTCCAGGACACATAAACGAACCTATCATCTTTCGTTACGCTCGTGTTGTACTCCGAAGGAACGTATCCTCCGGTACCTTTCTCCATCTTAAACTTGTGCAGATACTTTGTCAAGATCAGTTTAGCCTTGAGATAGTCGTTGGCGTGAACGATAACAAAGCCTCGAGCGTTCTTCGATCCTTCTTCTCCGTCGTAGCCACCCTGACAGCACTCGTAGGTTCGAACTTCTTTCTTCCAGAGAGCTTGAATGAGCGGAGCAACTCCTTTGTCGATCTCGATCTGAGGAAGTCCTTCTCCAAGGCCGGGCGGAGGAGTCAATCGAACTACCTTGTGTCGTTGAGACACTTTGAAAGGTAAGAGCTGCTCCCTCATCACCATCATTCGATCTGATGCGTTCTTCCACCAACGCTTGCCGCCACCGACGTTAATCTTCGCGACCTTATTCCTCTTGATCTTCCGAGGACATTGATCCGATATCTCTCCGAGAACATGGCTCGCAGTCTCAAGAGCGGCTAGCATTGCCTTGAGTTCATATTGTGACATCGTGATGTTCATGAATTATTATACGCAGAGTCCTCGAGACTTTTTGTGAGGAGCAGGCGAACATAAGGATGGCCGGATCACCTAACTTCAGATGATCCAGCTATTCCCTTATTGCAGACAAACCTTGCCAGCGGGGCAAGGAGTCGTGATCGGCGCGGGCGTCGAACACTTGTGAGGCCATACGCACGTCTGCACCTGGCCCTGGGCGCTGTTGGCATAGACGACAACGGACACGATGGCCGCGACGCCCAACATCAACGTCACGATCATCTTCTTGCTGATTCCCATCTTACTCCCCCTTACGACGTTTGTTTTGAGATTGTAGGGGTTAAGCCTTCTTGTCCAGCTCTTTGTTGCGTTCGCGGATAAAGTTCTTTCGGCACGTCCGGAAGATCTTTTTCACTTCGTCTTCCGTCACGTTGGGTTGACGACCTCGCTTCCTCTTCAGGGCTTCGGCCATACTACCTCCCTCAGTGTTTCATCTGCCCACCCTCGATGAGATACTCATGAGGGGGATATCCGTTGTATCCCTTCTTTTGTTTCAACTTCTCGATCGCTTCGATGAACTCATCAACGGAGCCCTCGAGGTCATAGTGATAGACTCTATTGACTGCGTACGCGCCGGAGTCTTTCGCTTGAACAGGTACGCCATTATCTTCTACGGACGAGATGATAATGGTGATATCCTTTAACTGTTCGTCTTCACTACCGATCAGTTTCTTCCACGAAAGCTTCTTCTTGGCCACACGATCTCCTACTTCGGATCGGACGTCTTACCTTCTCCGACCTGATCGATGACTTCCTGCGGAGGGAGCAACGCGGCCTTCCTCCGCTGTTCTCTCCGGAGACGACGGTCGAGCTCCTGAAGCGTCCGCTGGGCCTTCAGCTCTTCACGAGGGAAGATCTGATTGTTCAGGGGGCGTGAGCGATGCAGTCGGCGCAGGCGGATTTGTTCTTCGCCATATTACTTCGCCGCCTCGCCCGACTTGGCCTTCGCTTCCTTGCGAGCCGCCGCCAACAGCTTCGGGGCTTCGTGCTTGTTGAAGTCGAAGACGGCGCGCCGCGCCGCCTTCCGCTGGCGGCGATCGGACTTCTCCGGATCCTTGTAAGGCTTGAACTTGGGCATGTGCCCTCCTTATAGTGAACTTCAAATGGTGACCTGTAGGGGACTTGAACCAAAGACTTATCTCCCTGGCTAGTTACTAGTATTTCACCAGGGCCTTATCTCTCCTATTTTCTCCTTATCAGGAGTGCTTTTCCAACTCACGGTCTTTCGGCCGCTCGTTCTGTTAAGCTAACAGGCCATAAAAGTGTGCTGGCGGAATAGCAACACTATCCCAATTAAGTCCCAATCATTGAAGGGGCACCAGTCTTTCTCGGGGTTGATCCCGAGTTAAGGATATCTGATCCGACGCTCCCCATGAGAGGAAGCTTCGTAAGTTTCTGGATGAACGACAGAGAAAACATAACTTGCACGAAGACGTTTCAGTTAAGCCTTACCACTTACTTTCTTACACCGTGATTATCTTAAGCCTTGCTCTCTTACCACTTGAGCCTTGCCCCTTAACCACTGATAGCCGAAGCTATCAACAGTCCGAGTTGATCACCATTAATTGGTGATTGTCATTGAAGACAATCGATGTTATATTCTTAACGCGAATATGGTCGTTCTCTTTGCCAGTTTTTATCTCTCCACATGAGCGTGGATCAGAAAGCGTTACGCGGACAGCAGCGTGTCCTCGTTGTACTCCGGAAGCCCGACGAGCTCCGTCGTCGCGTTGATCGTCTCGAGAGCCGCGTCGATACGCGACGGCTCGTGAGCGAACAGGTCCTTCATCTTGTCCCGATTGACGACGTCGTAGTGACGAACGACCTTCACCACGTTCAGCTTCGTCTTGTCGTTCGGATCCGCCATGGAGAGCTCGCGCAGGCCGCGATTCTCCGGAGCGTCGTTGAGCTGCAGGATCGCCTGCAGGTCGAGAGGCGCCAGCTCGCGGCGGCGCAGCACCCAAGCCGCCACCGACTTGGTGATAGGCTTGTTGTCGAGAACGACCTCGACTTTGGTCTTGAGATTGGTCTCCTGGATGGAGAGCGAGATCGCTTCCATCAGAGCGGTGATGTCGCGGTGAGCTTGCAGCCACCCTGCGACGACCTTCGTCTGCGCCTCGTCGGTCTTATACGTCGGAGACGTGTTGTCCAAGCGGGCGTGATGAGCGTTGATCTTCTGACGAAGATCGGCGGCCTTCTCGATGAGGCGCTTCCGGAGTTTCATTCCTCCGACGATCGTGAGCTTCTGAGCCATGTTGTTATTCTCCTTGAATTGAACTTAAAATCCTATTGGTAGGTTGTGGTCCCACTTCGTGAGAGACTTGATCTTGGGCTTACTCTTCACCCATTGGTTAGTACCTTTGTCTCGGGCGCAATCCTGCCAAGCACCGTTCGCGAAGTTGAAATTGTATACGAGGTCATCAATAGAAGGTTGGATCGCTCTCGCGTACACCCAGGCGCCAACTATGAAGCCTAAGATGAACATCGCTAGATGGGTGAACACTCTCTTCATATTGATTGGTGGCCGCTGTATTATTATACTCAGAGTCCATTAGTAATTTTGTGAGGTGAGGAATTAATTATCCTCTTCCCACCACGCAATGACTGTTTGAGATCCTGCAGGGACTTCGGTGTGTCCTGCGTCCGTTACGATGTACGACTTCGGATGATCTCTCTTCGCTTCCTCGAACTTTGCGTCGCTGGCTTCGAGTACGATGCACGCGTGGTGCTCCTGAGGATCCTTCCTATAGAGCCCGATAGCCGCGTGGGCGCACTGCGCTCCAGTCTTGTTCGGGGACATCTTCAGGTTCTTTCGAACCAGCATCTTCAGTTTCTTCACAGGTTACCACACTGGAGATTGACTACTCTCCCCTCGCCGGTGTTACCGACGAAGCACCACCGACCCTTATATTCGAAGTAGTGAACGTGAGCTCCGTGCTCAATGTACGAAGGAGGAGAGACGTCCATCCACTGGGGCGGAGAAGGAAACATCTCAGCCTTCGTCTTCCGGACGATCATGAACATGATTCCTACTACTAGTAGTAACGCTAGTGTAGGGATAGGGAAGCCCCACTTCTTCACCGTCATAGTGTATAGAGTGATCATTTCAGTCGCCTCATGAAGGAGTCATCAGAGTTGGGAGCATTCCAGAACTCAAAGGTGCCGTCCTCGAACTCCATTCTATCGTCGCTATTGAAGGCCGTAATGGAATTGCTTTTCAATTCTTTGTAGTACGTGTCGTACATCTTGTCGTACGCTTTGCCCTGTGCTTCCGTGTCCGCAGAAGTTACATCCGGAAGCTTTGTGACCTCGTGATACGTATCGTTGTAACGCTTGAGGATAGGGGTTACGATCTCGGCTATCGTCTTCGTCTGGTTATGAATGAGACACGGAAGACACTTCTCCGCTTCCTTCTTCTTCAACTTCTTGACGAGTCGCTTCTTCACAGAAGCCACTTCCATTCCAACTCTTTGATCGTTTCCTTCTTCTTCTCGGAATGCATGAAGGTATCGAAGTCGCCCCAGACTAAGATAAGAAGGTTGTTCATCTTCTTGATCTCGGCGAGACCGAACTTGATCGCGGACATAGGGCCGAAGTAGCGTTCGGCGATGCCCTTCAGGAAGATAGTCTTCTGCCAGACGTTGAGGCTCTTCAGGGCACCTCGAGAGGGGTCGATACCGACATAGCCTTCTTGGCAGCACTCGGTCGTGTAGACTCCGCGATCCCAGAGCTCTCCGATGATCGGAGCGCACAGTTCATCGATGGCGAACTTCTTCATCCCGCTGCGGGGGATCTCGACGAGGACGAAGGGATGTTGCGTGGTGCTTCCCTTCCACATGTCCGTTCGAATGTACTCGTCGGCGACGCGTATGTCGTGAGGAGGAACAAGTTTGGTCGCGATCATACTTCTCCTTTATTTGGGGGCTAATGCCTTCACGAGGCTGATGGTCATCACGTCCATGAGACTGTGCGAGACGATAGTCGTAAGGATACCCCACCTCTCTGCCATCAGGTAGACCATAGGAACCATAAACACCTTGGCGAACATGGCTCCGTATCCTTGGTACGCATGTCCAGAAGTAAAGAGAGCGGAGGAGAGAACGATGAAGGCAAGTCGATCTTGTTTCTTGTCTAAGAAGAAAGCAGGTAAGACGAAGACTGCATCCTCTAGACCTGCGAGGAGAACTTGCCACACGGAGACGTCCGCGAAGATGGCTGCATCGTTAGTGTCAGGGGGATCAGGAAAGAGGGCCGTGGAGATCATTCCTGTCACGGCTAACACGAACATACTTATGACGAGAACGGCGAAGACTCGACGCGGAGTGAAACGGAGGACAGGAAGCTTCTCCTCATACGCCATGAACAAGATGAACAATCCCATTGCCGCGATCATCGTTCTCTCCTGATAAATTGTTTCCATCGACGCCCTTCCTTGAGGGAACGAACAATGGTAGTCGCCTCTTGATCGGATAGAGGTCCCATCGATAAACTGTTGAATCGCTTCTTGATCAGCTCCTTCTCTTCCTCAGTGACCTCTATCAAGGTAACTTACCCGCAAGTTCCAAGTCAAAGAGGAGCTTCTGAAATTCTTCTTCCGATCGTTGCTCTTGACGGTAGGCACTGAGCGATCGCTGGTACCCGAGCTCAACTTCGATGTCGGCGGTCTCTCGCTCTACGTCGGCTATCTCCACACGAAGCATAGCGATCCCAAGGAGGGAGAAGAGGGAGAAAATGAACAGCGCGTACCACTTCATAACGTTCCTCCGACTTGTTTTAGATCTGTTGCTAGAGTGGACTTGAAGATGTTCATCCATGAGGGCGTCTTCTCGAAGTACATCTCCTCGATGTTATCCGAGACAATCATGTCAGGGGTGATGACTACCACCTTCGACCTGCCTTTCATAGGCTCGCCGTGCATCTTCATCTTCGGAGCCTTGCGACGTTTGAGAGTGGACCAACGTGGTTTGAAAGGACCATACTGTTGCTCGAAGGCTTGCTTGCGCGCTTCCGTTTCGAGTGTCACATTCTTTCGAGTCATAGAAATTTGGTACAGAGATAGGTTATGGTAGCGACCACCAGAACGAGTCGCCACCTCTCGATTGCTCCTACGATCAGGATCGCGAGTCGGACGTACATGGCGGATTCATATGCTGGAGGCGACACATCAAAGCGTGGATGGAGAGGCCGTGATTCTTCGGTCGTCCGCCCTTATCATAGGGAGACTTTACCTTCACGAAGGTGCGGATGCGATGCATCGCTTCTATCTGTTCTATCAAATCCACAGGCGGCTCCCACACATCAAATGACTCTACTACGAGTAGAGGCGTCTTCCCTTCGAGGTGAAGATGGATTGCTTCTACCAACTGGATCAGTTCGTCATGTCGACTACCGATCACTCCGATCATATGTCGAGCTTCTCGACGAGCTTCCGTACGTCGGCGAAAGTGGTTTTGGGGTTATCGTTCCATTGGGAGATGCTCCCAGGCAGATCATGCTCCGGGGTATCTTTGGTAGTGAGCTCCGCCGTCAGGAGTTCCCTCACTGCTTCTCCTTCGGCTCCCTGATAGCACTTGCCTACGGCTCCCAGGAGACACCACTTGACGGCATCTGGTGAAGCCCCAAAGACCATGCGGTCGTCTTTGTCGAACGCGAATCCCTTACGCGCCCACTTGTCTTCGCTGACGAGAAGTTCTTTGATCTTCATTTGGTAGGGATCTCCTCGGAATAGGTAGTCTTTCCAGATTGCTGATCGGTTATCGTGGAACCACTACACGTCGTAAAGTAGTGATCACGGCCTAAGTCCGTGAAGCGGTACATCTTGCATCCATCTTTGATGAAGAGGAGATCCACGCTCTTGTGAGGATTACTCGTCTTTTCCGTTTGAACAGGAACGGGATCGTCGCATGCAGTCATGCAGCCGATCAAGAACGTCGACGCGATGAAGAAGGCAAAGGCAAATCGATTCATTGTTGTTTCCTTGCTAAGAGCATTCTGTCAACGCCGATGGCAAATCCGATTCCCGTCTCGTAACGTCCCCCTCCAGCGATCTGCTTCTGCGCTCCGAGTTTAGCACAGGAGGCTTCGAACCCATCTTCGATGTAGTAGTCGAGTCCGCGCTTCACGATGTCGCTGAACGTGTAGTCGATCGTGAACTCGGACAAGAGATCCATCAAGATCTGCTTGACCTCGTCAGCATCTCCCGGAGCCTTACCACCGAGTAGCTCCACGCCGAACTGATTGAACTCCCGGTATCTCCCTGCCTGCGGTTGCTCGTAACGATAGCAACGCGACGAGTAGAATACCTTGACAGGCTTCGGAAGCGAACGACTCCAGCTGTCCTTGTAGAGCTGTTGGATGATTGCAGTCACTTCGGGAATCAAACAGATCGGTCGATCACCTTTGTCGTTGAAGGCATACATCTGGTTGAGGATCTCTTTGCCAGCCTTGTCGACGAAGGTCTGCTGCTCCCACAACGAAGGGATGATAACCTCTCGATAGCCTCTCACGAGGAGGTATTGTCTCATGGTCTCGAGAGCGGTGGTAAGCTCTTCAGCCTCGTCACCCATCAAGACTCTCGTTCCTTTGACCATAAGTTATCCTATTTCTTTCTCTTCGCGGCTACGTCGTCAACGACAACGTCGATGGCCATGAAAACGAACATCGGCCACAAGAGGATCTGGACAGGCGCCCGGATGTAATCTAGGCGCGGTATCAGTGCGTTCTTCTGCCATAGATGAAAGAGTCCGTAGACAGTGAAGAGCGTTCCGAAGGCGAGCCAGATCGTCAATAGAATATAGAACATAACTTGCACGCGACGGTTCCCCATTACCTGAATCCCATACAAGCTCCGACTTGGTTTTCGATGTGCACCAGTTTCCCAGTGTCAGGCCCGCGTGACTTACTCCCTGCGACCGTTAGACGGCGACGCTCTCGTTCGGGTAACGCCGAGGTTTACCTTCCACCTCTTGCTAGGTCCTACTGACGCCCAACGCCTGACGTACAGCTCGTCAGGGGCTCAGTCTAACCCTTTTACTGCTACCAGTTAGACACTTGTTGCCTCTTCAGATCAGGTATCGAATCCGGAGAACGCCTTTTGGTCTTTCACGAGCTTGTGGCTCCAGAGCAGCCAACAAGCGACTCCAACGTTAT
>Ga0210387_10004146_pt1 | contig 11103 bp, 9 predicted proteins | sample IncBWC7OmetaG_FD_160108 | JGI IMG/M metagenome (GOLD analysis project Ga0210387, IMG submission 160108) | Forest soil microbial communities from Barre Woods Harvard Forest LTER site, Petersham, Massachusetts, United States - Inc-BW-C-7-O ... | reverse complement strand
GCAAGCTAATATCCCGGGGAAACAATAGCTCCAGGCTCCATTCGAAAAATACCTTCGTCTTCTGCTCCAGCCCGGGCAATTTGTAGAGGTAAGTTGCCCTCCACATCAGCCAACCGAGGAAGCCGGAAACCTTAAATCCCAATACCTTTCCGACGGCGTTCCGGTGTCCCAGCGACGCCATCTCGCCCAAAGTCTTGAAACGAAAAGGTTCCAAAGGCTGACCATTTCGAGCGGCGAGAATATTCTTCCCGAGAAGGGTTCCCTGGCGCATCGCGAACTGTGCGGTCGCCGGAGAAACGCTGCCGTCGGCCAGCGGAACAGCCGAACAATCTCCGGCGGACCAAAGGTTTTTGTAGCCTTTCACCTGCATCGTCGTTTCGGTAATGAGCCGCCCTCTGTCGTTTGGCACCTGGTAACGATCAATCAACTTTTTTATCGCCGGGTTAGTCGCGTTACCAACCGTCGTGATCACGGTGTTGGTCGCAACGATGTCACCGGTGTTCAGAATTGCTCGTTCAGCGGTGATCGCGGTAACCCGAGTGTTGAGCCGGACTTCGATGCCTCGGGTGTGGAGTTCCTGCTCGCAGTACTTCCCTAATTCTTCCCCTATTTGCGGCAGCAGATGAGCGCCGCTGTGAACCAATACCAGACGAAATTCTTTGGAGTTTATTCGAGGATAAAATCGCTGAACATCGCGCAGGAGGTCCCAGATTTGGCCGGCGGTCTCGACGCCCGAGTAACCGCCGCCAACGATCACAAAGGTCAGCAGTTTACGGCGCACCGACTCTTCGCTGGTGACACTAGCTGCTTCCAGCCGTTCCAGGACATCAGCCCTAAGCCGCATCGCGTCTCCGACGGTCTTCATCAGGTAACCATGCTCCGGCATTCCCGGGACGCGGCTGACGTCGACTACGCTTCCAATGGCCAACACGAGATGCTCAAACATCAGGTCCACCGGCGAAGCAAATGGACCGGGCAAAAAACTCACTTTCTTCTGCTCCAGGTCTATTTCGTCCACCGAGCCCATAAAGATCTCGCTGCCCCGGCAGAAAAGCCGAAGCGGATTGACCACGTGCAGCGGCGAGATGGACGAACCGCTCACTTCGGCCAGCATCGGATGAAATAACATTGCGTTCTGGTCAGCCAGAAGCGCGACGTTTTTGGAGGTGTTCTCTTGCAACCCTGACTTTAGCGCACGTGCGCAATAGGCGCCGGCAAATCCGCCGCCTAATATAACAATCGGAAACGAGTAGGTATCTGTGGACATTTATGGCGTTCGGCGTTCGGCGTTTGGCGTTTGGTGGCGACTTAAGCAAAGCGTCCCCACCTACATGGCAAGAAAATTCGCTAAAAGCTTTTTCCCTTCGCTGGTCATAATCGACTCCGGATGGAACTGAACTCCATGCACGGGGTAGTGGCGATGTCGCAGGCCCATGATCTCGCGCTCTGAGGTTTCCGCAACGATTTCCAGTTCGGGCGGCAAGGTTTCGCGACGCACGATCAATGAATGGTACCGAGTCGCCTCAAACGGGATCGGCAACCCGAAGAATACGCCGTCTCCTTCGTGAAGGATCGGCGAGGTCTTTCCATGCATCAGACGATCGGCTCGAACGACCTCTCCCCCATACACCTGACCGATGCACTGATGCCCCAGGCAGACGCCTAACACGGGAATCCGCGCTCCAAAATGACGAATCAGCTCGTTGCTGATTCCAGCTTCGTCAGGCGTTCCAGGCCCCGGAGAAATACAAATTTTTTCGGGGTGCAACTGCTCAATTTCATCAATCGTGGTGCGATCATTCCGTCGGACAATCAATTCCGCGCCGAGTTCGCCGAAGTATTGAACCAAGTTGTAGGTGAACGAGTCGTAATTATCCAGGACCAGAATCATAGGATTTGCTCTGCTCGCTCGATGGCCCGAAAAGTGGCCATCGCTTTGTTCACGCTCTCCTGATATTCAAGTTCAGGTTCGGAGTCGGCCACCACACCACCGCCCGCCTGCACATAGGCGGTGCCATCCTTCAGCACAACACTTCGAAGCGCGATACAGGAGTCGAGTTGACCGTCGAACCCGAAATATCCGACCGCACCGGCGTACACGCCCCGCTTTCCCTTCTCGAATTCGTAGATGAGCTGCATGGCACGGACCTTGGGCGCTCCCGAGACAGTTCCTGCGGGAAAGGTCGCCCGCATTACGTCGTAAGCGCTGTAGCTTTGATCAAGCTCGCCAACAACGTTCGAGACGATATGCATGACGTGGCTGTATCGCTCGACCGCCATGAATTCCGTCACCGTGACTGTGCCATATTCGGATATCCGACCGACATCATTCCTGGCCAGATCGACGAGCATCAGGTGCTCAGCCCGTTCCTTGGGATCGGCGAGCAATTCTTCGGCCAGAAGCTCATCTTCGTCGCTGGTAGCGCCTCGTTTCCGGGTCCCTGCGATGGGACGAATCTCGATTCTTCGCCCTCGCAGCCGGACGTGGACCTCGGGTGAACTGCCGACCAGGGCAAATCGTTCTCCAAGCCGCAGGCAGAACATATAGGGGGATGGATTGACGAACCGCAGCGCTCGATAAAGAGTCAGCGGATTTCCATCGAATCTGGTTTCGAACCGTTGTGAAGGAACCATCTGAAAGATATCCCCGGCTTCGATATGCCGCTTGGCCTTTCGAACCATCTCATGAAACTCATCCCTCGTGGTATTGCTCCGAGGGCTTGGCAAAACAGTTGCGGGAGCGGCGTTCATCAGCTTCGCTTTGGTCGGCTCCTCGAGTTTCTCCACGATCCGCCGGATTTTTTGTGCGGCAAGGTCGTACGCCTCATCGAATTTTGTTCCATCAACCAACGCGTTCGCGAAGATTTTCAGCCGCCGAAACCGGTGATCAAATACCAGAAAGGTATCGGTCACCATAAAGACCATTTCCGGCAACCCCAGTTGGTCAGGGGGCGGTTCCCCGACTGTCGGCTCAAAAAATCGCACCGCGTCATACCCGATGTAACCGACGGCGCCGCCACTGAAGGGAGGTAACCCGGGTATATCGACCGCTCGGAACCTGGCCATGAGCCGCTGCAACTCCGCCAGAGGATCATCCGCGGTATGGAACTCGCGCCGCTGGCCGTTCTCCTCGATCACGATGTGCCTGCCGCGAGCTTCAAAATAGATCCGTGGATCGCTGCCCAGAAAAGAGTAGCGCCCGACATGATCGTTGCTTTCCGCTGACTCGAGTAAAAACGACCGCATGCCGTTATCGATCTTTTCAAACACCGCGATGGGCGTTTCATAGTCGGCGACAAACTCGGTATAGATCGGTATCAGGTTGCCCTTTTCGGCCAATTCCTTAAATGCCGAGCGGGATGGAAAGAGCGGTAAGGAGGTCATTTTGCGTACACCTTTGCGGGATCAAAGAGTCTGTCCTCAATTACCGGCTTTGGCTCGCCGGAAGAATCGAGCTCCTGGAAAAAACAGCTTCGATACCCTGTATGACAAGCTCCGGAATTTTGTTCCACTTCGAAAAGCAGGGTATCACGATCGCAATCGGTAAACCAACGAATCAGGCGTTGGGTATTTCCGCTGGTTTCGCCTTTCAGCCAGAGTTGATGGCGTGACCGGCTCCAGTAGTGCAATAAACCGGTTTCCAGGGTTTTCGTGAGAGATTGCCGGTTCATCCAGCCCATCATCAAGACCCGGCCAGGGAAGCTCGCTTCTCGGACAACTGCGGGGATCAGTCCATCGGCTGTATACTTAAAATCAAGGTTCATTCGGTGAATCCAAAGCACTAACTCAGGGTCGAAGCATGTTCAAGCGGAGCCAAGCGGAAACGAGTCGGCAAGGAGCCGAGGAGCCGAGGAGCCGAGGAGCCGAGGAGCCGAGGAGCCGAGGAGCCAAGGAGCCGAGGAGCCAAGGAGTCGCGGAGTCTGGAGCACCCCTTACCCACGGGGAATAACGCGCGTGAATATTTGAGAAGAAACTATTCCTCGGCGGGGGAGCCTCGCTGTTTCAGAGAAGCCTCCCACTTGGCCAATGCGCCATCTCAATGCGCCATCTGTAAGGAGGGAGGAACTTTTCCCAAGTTCCTTGGAAGTCAGGCTCCTGGCTCCTTGGCTCCTCGGCTCCTTGGCTCCTTGAAAGAGCGACGACTAAAAATCAATTGGGTCGCAATAATTTTAAACACAGCTTGACGGGGTACCCCTGTTTTGTGTGTGATTGAGCGTGACGTAAATGACAGCGCTGTCAGCTGTTACTTTTTTCTGTTAGATTGATTGATCTTCGGACCAGAACTTTTCAGCACGAGCCCCCGTTAACTCGCTTACCGATGACTAGCTCGAAAGGACTAAAAAGAAACTATTCCCGGTTCGGCCGAGCTTTCCTGTTAACCACAGCAGCTTTGCCCGGAACGGTGGGCGCGCAGAGCGCCGATCAGGTTCGATCTGTCCAAAATATTTTTGCTCCGGTGGGAGCTCCGGCTCAGTTGATCCACCAGACCTCGGTTTTGGTCTTGCTGATCTGTCTGGGCATCTTTGTGGTCGTGGGCGGATTGCTTTTTTATGCCGTCGTGCGTTACCGCCGAAGAACGGACGACGATGACACCACCGAGCCGCCACAGGTGTACGGCAGTACCGCGATTGAGCTCGCGTGGACCGTCCCCCCAATTTTGATCGTGGTGGTTCTGGCGCTGGCAACGGCTCGCACCGTCGGCGAGATCCAAAGTCCCAAGTTCGCGGCCGATCCGCTTCAGGTAAGAATCGTTGGTCACCGCTTCTGGTGGGAGCTGCACTACCCGAAATACAACATCGTGACGGCTAATGAGATTCACGTACCGGTCAGCTATTTGAGCACCCCCCGCCCCATAGAGCTGACGCTAGCCTCAGCGGATGTGGCCCATGGCTTTTGGGTGCCTGAGCTAAACGGTAAGCAATGGTTGGTACCGGATAAGGAGACCAAGTGGTGGATCCAGCCTACATCACTCGGAATATATCTCGGCAATTGCACGGTGCTCTGCGGTTACCAGCACGCGAACATGTTGATTCGCGTTGTGGTAGAGCCGCCGGAAGAATTTGAAAAATGGGTAGCGCGCCAGCAGCAACCTCCGAATCCGGACGCCAGCACCGAAGCCGGCCACAAAGCCTTTGAATCGAACTCGTGCGGCAGTTGCCATACGATCGACGGTACAAATTCGCAGGGGATCTTCGGCCCTAATCTCACCCATTTCATGAGCCGCCAGACGTTAGGCGCAGGTGTTGCGCCCAATGACGACGCCAACCTCAAATCATGGTTGCACGACCCGCAAGTCCTGAAACCGGGCTGCCTGATGCCTGACATGAAGTTAGATCAAACCCAGTTCGATGAAATCTTGGCCTATCTTAAAACGCTAAACTAAATCACCCTATGCCTAACGGAACGACAATTACCGAGTCCGGTACGGAGTTGCAGCCGGCAAGACCGGGGGAAGAGCGCGGGACCGCAACCGGTTGGCTCCAAGACCTGGTTTTTACGGTCGACCACAAGAAGCTGGGAATGCTTTATGTGGGGACAGGGCTTTTCTTTTTCGTGCTGGCGGGGATCATGGCGCTGCTCATTCGGGCCCAACTCGCCTTCCCGAACGGGCACGTCACTTCTCCGCAGGAATTCAACTCGCTGATCACCATGCATGGCACGGTGATGATCTTCTGGGTCGCGATGCCGATTGTCTTTGGGATGATCAACTACCTGGTCCCGCTGATGATCGGAGCCCGGGACATGGCGTTTCCAAGGCTGAACGCATTTTCGTTCTGGTTGACCTTTTTCAGCGGATTTTTCCTGTTCCTGAGTTTCGTCGCTGGTCCCGGTCTTTATGGTGCTAGTGGGGCTCCAGACGCGGGCTGGTTTGCCATCGCGCCGCTTACCTCTTCAGCCTTTTCCAAAGGGCCTAGCATCGATTACTGGTCGCTCAGCGTGCTCATCAGCGGCATCGGCAGCGTGACCGGTGGAATCAATATCATGGTCACGATCATCTGCTTCCGGACCAGAGGAATGACCCTTCACCGGATGCCGCTGTTCGTCTGGCTATCCCTGGTGACCATGTTTCTGGTCGTTGTTTTTCTTCCTCCGCTCTCGGCCGCCCAGATCATGCTCACCTTGGAACGTTTCCTGGGCGCCACGTTCTTCGACGCACAGGCGGGCGGTTCGGCCATCCTCTGGCAGCATTTCTTTTGGATTTTCGGGCACCCGGAAGTTTATATTCTCGTGCTGCCGGCATTCGCCGTCATCTCTGAAGTTGTGCCGGTCTTTTCCCGGAAACCAATTTTCGGCTATCCGATGATGGTCGCCGCCACGGTCCTGATCGGCTTTATCAGCGCAGGCGTCTGGGCACATCATATGTTCACCGTCGGCCTGAATTCGTTTGGGGTCACCTTCTTCGCCATGGCAACCTTGGCCATCTCCGTTCCAACCGGCATCAAGATGTTCAATTGGCTGGCCACCATGTATGGCGGCAAGATTCGCTTGGAATTGCCAATGATATTTGCCATCGCCTTCCTGTTCCAGTTCCTGATTGCCGGACTGACCGGAATCATGCTGGGCGTCGCTCCCTTCGATTGGCAGTTGAATGATTCCTATTTTGTCATCGCCCATTTTCATTACGTGATCGTGGGCGGCATTCTTTATGGGATCTTTGGGTTCCTGTATTACTGGTATCCGAAAGCGTTCGGTCGAATGCTCGACAAGAAACTTGGGCTTTGGCATTTCTGGCTGTTCACGATCGGCTTCCATCTGACGTTCGATCCTCAACATTTTGCCGGTGTCCTGGGCATGCCGCGTCGTATCTACACCTATCACCCGGGCCGCGGCTGGGAATTGTGGAATTTGATCTCGACGATCGGCGCGTTTTTTCAGGCGGCCGGTACCATCTGCCTGGTGGTCAATCTGTTATGGTCAGCGCGTAAAGGTAAGATTGCCGGGGACGATCCCTGGGACGCATGGACGCTCGAATGGGCCACCACCTCACCTCCTCCGGATTATAACTTCGAAACGCTTCCGGAAGTCCGGAGCCGGCGCCCGCTCTGGGATCTGAAGCACCCAGAGGATCCCGATTGGAAATTCGAATAATAAAGTTCGAGTTCACCTCCCAAATTCCTACAAATGTTCGTAACCAGTCTCGAAGCGTGAGTTCTCAATCCCTAACCAGTACCGAATCGGAATGGAAGCTCCCCTCCCCGCGAGTGGTCGGGATGATTCTGGTCATTCTTACGGAGACCGCACTTTTCACGATTTTCGTGGTGGCCTACCTTTATTACATCGGGAAAAGCATCTCCGGTCCATATCCGCACGAAGTTCTTGAGCTGCCAATCCTGGGCACCGTGATGCTTCTTTCCAGTAGCGTCACGATTGTCATCGCCGAGCAAAATCTTCACAAGGGGGTCAACAGCTTGTTCAACCTCTGGTGGGTGATCACGGCGCTCCTAGGCATCGGGTTTCTGATCTACACGGGGGTTGAATGGCACAAGCTGATCTATGAAGATCATTTGACCATCAGTACCAATCTCTTTGGTTCGACATTCTATTCCCTGGTTGGTCTTCACGCCAGCCACGTTGTGGTTGGCCTGATCCTGATCCTGATGATCCTGATTTTAAACTTAACCGGGTGCGTCAAACACTATCATCACGAGCACGTCATTATGATCTCCTGGTATTGGCATTTCGTCGATGCCGTCTGGATCGTCGTGTTCACGGTGGTTTACGTGATAGGTGCCAAATCTTAAGACTATGAATCACGAACACGGACATTCTCCAGAAGGGGGTGTTGAATTGCCAACCCCCACCACCTGGCCGCTGATGTGCGCCTTCTCGGTGACTCTCCTCGGGGTAGGATTAGTAACCACCCTCTTCGTCACTCTCGTCGGTTTTCTGATCGGACTGATCGCCGCCGTCGGCTGGTTCAGAAGCGTTTTTCCAACGCCAAAACATACCTTTTATCCGTTGGCAGAAGCCGACCGCCGCCCTGCCCCGGTGAGAGTTTCCCCGCGCAAGATCAACCATCTAACCTATGGCGAATCGAGTCATCGCACCCGTATTCCGGTGGAAGTGCATCGGTACTCCTCGGGGATCCTGGGCGGTCTCGCCGGGGGCGCAGCCATGGCGGTCTTGGCCATGGCTTATGGGTTGGTCGTCCAACACAGCATCTGGTATCCGATCAACCTGATGGCCGCCGCGGGTGTACCGTCTCTTGCCTCTGCGGACTTAGCGACTCTGCGAGCATTTAGTGCGCCCGGGCTGACGGTCGCCCTCTTGAGCCATCTCACCTTCTCCATCCTCGTCGGATTGCTTTACACCGTCCTTTTGCCGATGCTTCCTTCGCATCTGGAATGGCTGTTCGGCGGGGTGATTACGCCGCTCATCTGGACCGCTTTGATTTATCCGACATTCAACCTGATTAACCCGGCCCTCGCGGCTCGCGTTGACTGGGGATGGTTCGTGGTTTGCCAGGTCTCGTTCGGGCTGGTGGGCGGTTATGTGGTCTTCAAGTCCCAGAAAATTGAAACCATGCAAAGCTGGCCGGTGGGTCAAAAAATGGGCCTGCACGCCATGCGACAACAAGATAAAGAAAAGTAGAAGTATTCAAGAACGGCCCAATGCAGCCACGCACCTTATATCGAATTCTGCTTTTCGGCGGCCTCGCATCGCTTTGCGGCTGCGAACCGCCGGGTAAACCGAAAGAGGAAGATCGCTGGAAGCCACCGTCAGAACTCAAGAATTTTGCGGAACTCTTCGATACGAATTGCCGGGCTTGCCATAGCAATGGTCAAACTCTGGGGGCCTCCATTCCGATGAATAATCCCCCCTACCTTGCGATTGTTCCAAAGGAGGTGGTGCACAAGGTGGTCCAAGACGGAATTCCGGGCACCGCGATGCCGGGTTTTTCAGCCAAAGCTGGAGGCCTTTTGACCGATGAACAGATCAACATCCTAGCGGATGACGTCTACAACTGGGCGAAAGGTCACGAGGCGCCGACCGACAATCTTCCGCCCTACAGCGCAGCTTTGGGTGATGCGGATCGCGGAGAAGCGGTTTTTGCCCAAAATTGTGCCAACTGCCACGGATCCAACGGGGAAGGCGTGAAAGGCAAAGCCGGATCGGTGGTCGACGCGTCGTATCTGAACCTCGTGACCGACCAATATTTGCGGACTGTGGTGATTGTCGGTCGACCTGACCTCGGGATGCCGGGGTTCCGGGACTATGTCGCTGGAAAACCGATGACGCCCGAGGAAATTTCCGACGTCGTGGCCTGGCTGGCATCCCGCCGTCAGGGACCGGCTCCAGGACAGACCACAGATGCTGCAAATGCCGCTACCGGAGCGCAACCCTCAACCTCCAAGCAATAATGACCTCAAACGAACCTGAAAATCATCCTCCAGAGAGTCCAGGGGCAGAGAAATATTCGACACGACGCGACTTTTTGCTGCAGGCCGGAATCGTGGTCAACGCGGTCGCGGGTTTCATGATCGGGATACCGGTCGTCGGATACGTTCTCTCCAGTCTGATCAAAAACACTCCTGACGTCTGGTTCTCCCTCGGACCTGTTTCCAAATTCCAGGAAGGAGCGATGCGCATGGCGGTGTTTTTAAATCCCTATCATCGCGAAGCAGACGGGGAGACCGCCAGAATTACCTGCTGGGTCCGACGGATTCAAGGAGATCAATTCAAAGTGTTCGCGGCGAACTGCACCCATTTGGGATGCCCGGTACGCTGGTTTGAAGAGTCGCAGCTTTTTTTATGTCCGTGTCACGGAGGTGCTTTTTACGCTGACGGCGCGCACGCTGCGGGTCCTCCTCCGAGGGGTCTTTACGTGTACGAACATAAAGTAGAGAACGGCGAATTACAGATCAAGGCTGGTAACCTGCCCACTTTAGCGAGCCCATCGTAAAATCTATGAGTGCGAAGGAAAGACCGATCATTAGCACCTTAGTGAACGTTGCGATGTGGTTCGAACGGCGGCTCCACCTCGTCAAAGTCTGGAAGGCGACCGGCGGCCACCCTATCCCGAAAAGCAGCGCCAGCTGGTTTTACGTTTTCGGGAGCATGACCCTCCTTTGCTTCTCGATCCAAGTGCTGACGGGGATCTTGTTAGCGTTGGTTTATATTCCGTCGGCCAACCAAGCTTACGAAAGCCTGGAGTTCCTGAATTTTCACCAGGAACTCGGATGGTTCCTGCGCGCCATGCATTATTGGGGATCGAACTGCATGGTGGTCGTCATGGCATTACACATGACGCAGGTCTTCCTCTGGGGGGCCTATAAGCATCCAAGAGAACTCACCTGGATCTCCGGTGTGGTGCTGCTGGTCCTGACCCTGGCCTTGTCCTTTACCGGCCAGGTGATGCGTTTCGACTCCGATGCTTATTGGGGAATCGGCATCGGCGCGGCCATTTCCGGCAGAATCCCGATCATCGGCGCGCAAGTCGTGAATTTGCTTTTAGGTGGGCCGATTATTGGCACCGATACTCTATCGCGATTCTTTGCTCTTCATGTTTTTGTCCTGCCAGGGGCCGTCCTCGCTCTCGTAAGTCTGCATCTTCGACTCGTCCTGCTCAAGGGTATTAACGAATACCCAAAGCCCGGGGTTCAAGTCCGCAAAGAAACATACGTTAAAGAGTACGAGGAGAGTGTCCATAAGGACGGGATGCCATTCGTTCCCAACGGTTTCGGCAAGGATCTCGTGGCCAATGGCTTGCTCCTGCTGGTGATCGTCGCTCTCGCGGTTTTCGTCGGACCCAAGGGCCCGGAAATCCCGGCAGATCCAGCCCAGGTCATCTCGGAAGCTAAGCCGGACTATCCGTTCCTCTGGCTGTTGTCTGCCGCGGCTCTTTTGCCGAACGGTTCCGAGATCATTCTGTTCTTTGTTTTTCCGCTCATTGCGGGGATCCTGCTGTTCGGATTGCCTTTTTTCTCCAATGTGGGTGAAAAACACTACGCTCGGCGACCGATCTCTGTCCTCATCGTCATCCTCACCTATCTGACGATTGGACTGCTGACCTACGCCGGACTTACCGGTCCTTGGTCCCCGCACATGGAGGCCTGGAGCGGCATTCCCACCAAGCCCGAGTTCATCAACGCACGCACACCG
>Ga0210387_10004145_pt1 | contig 11103 bp, 5 predicted proteins | sample IncBWC7OmetaG_FD_160108 | JGI IMG/M metagenome (GOLD analysis project Ga0210387, IMG submission 160108) | Forest soil microbial communities from Barre Woods Harvard Forest LTER site, Petersham, Massachusetts, United States - Inc-BW-C-7-O ... | reverse complement strand
CGCCTGTAAATTCGCTGAACCGGCCAGCGCCACTCCGGAGAATGTGTCCATTACGCCCCAGACTGTTCCGAGCAGGCCCAGAAACGGAGCGCCGCTCACGGCGGTGGCGAGCAAGATCATTTGAGACTCCAGACGCAACGCCGATTCGCCGACGGCTCTTTCCATGGCTGTGGTCACGACTCGCATTTGCGAAGGCGTGATCCGTTCGGCAATTTCCAAACGCGCCCAAAAGGTGTCATCAACTTCCGTCGAACCGAGCAGATGGAAGGCCAGCTCCTTGCATCCGGCTCGATAAATGGAGTAGAGCGGAGAACCGTCAAAGCGCACTTTTGACTCGTAGATTTTCAGTGGCTGGCGATCTGACCGAAACAGATGAAGGAACCGGTCGTTTTGCACCTTTGCCAACCGGACGACCCTGATCTTGGTGACCATGACCGACCAACTAAAGATCGAAGCGATGAAAAGCGTTGCCAAGACCAGTTTTCCCTCGAAAGTCGCTTCCGTAAAAGCGTACACCAATCCCCCGGACTGAGCTGCTACCAAAGATGTCAACACCAGCACAGGATAGTACGTTTAGCGCGAGAAACCGCAAAGGCAATCTATAGGATGGCCCGGCGCGGGCGATCCTTGAGATTCCCAGTTTTCGCCTTACAGGTATCTCGCTATGTCAAAATTCGCTTCTCAGCGCTTCTGGTCTGCGATCCTCGCGGCCGGATTCTTGCTCGCTGCGCCCGCCCTTGAAGCGCAAAACCAGTACGATGTTCTGGCGCGTGTCCTCCAGCCATACGGAGCGCTTTTTTATTCAAAAGCGATCAACAAAGCGATGCAGGCGGACGTGATTCTGCGCGAAGGCCCTCCCACCGCCACCGAAATTCTCAATCAGCCGCTTCGTGTCTTCCTCCAAATGCCGGACAAACTCCGAATCGAGTCTCTCGACCCGCAACATCGAGTTGTCTTCTGCCGCAATGGGCAAAAGGTGTGGGTTTATCCCCATGAAATTCTGGCCGGCATCGTGGCCGCCGGACGCCCCAACAGGGAGAGGAGGATTCCGGATTTTCGTCTGCCTCTCAAAGATCAACAGATCGTCTGGATCCCTGCTCTGTTTCAGATTTTGCGATTTCAATCTGCCTCGGATGCGGCCGGCGCACCGACCTGGATCCTCGACTTTCAGCTCGCTCCAGAATTTGCGCAGGCCATGAAGTGCGATCCCTGGACGGCCAGCGCGATTGTCAAACAAAGCGATTTCCAGTTGCGCCGTCTCCGGATTGCCAGCAGCAGTTGGACCGGGTCGCTTGACATTCTCGGCTGCCGATTCGAAAAAGCGTTTCCGCCTCAAACCTGGGAGCCCGACCCCGACTTGGCCAACCAGGCGACTCCTGTCCCACCGGAACTTTTTGACTCTGCCTTGGAAAGAGTAGCGGCTATCGCAATCCCAAGATGAGATCAGGTTTTATCGATAAGCTGATCGAGCGCATCCGGCGGGTTCAACCGGAAGAAGTGCAAAACTATCTTGTCCGGCTCGCGCGTGAGAAAGGGTTTCTCGAGCGAATTTTCGACGCGCTGCAAGAGGGTGTCATTGTGACTGATATTCAGGGTAAGATCCAATTTATTAACGCCGCGGCGGCGCAACTTTTCGGGGTTGAGCCAGAAGAGGCGTTCGGCCGGCCGCTGGAGGAAAAACTTCGGGGACTTGACTGGATGTCGCTTCGGTCCAACGAGACCTCCGTCAATCGAGATATTGAAGTCTTTTATCCCCAACACCGGTTCCTCAATTTTTACGTCGCGCCGCTGCATTTACACAAGGATTTTGAAGACTCGAAGGCCATGCGCCAGGATCTCGTTGGGTACGCAATTATCTTGCGGGATATTACCGAGGATCGCCGGATGGCCGAAAAGACAATCGAGAGCGAACGATTGTCCGCTTTGACACTGTTGGCTGCCGGTGTGGCGCATGAAATCGGTAACCCGCTGAATTCCCTGAATATCCACCTTCAGCTCATTGAACGGAGATTGCGCAAGGCGCCTTCCGAACTGCGGAGCGATATCGGTGAACTGCTCGCCACTGCCAAGAGCGAAATCCAACGGCTCGACTCGATCGTCCATCAGTTCCTGCGAGCGATCCGTCCCTCGACTCCACAATTTGAATCCCATGATCTGAACGAGATACTGGAGGAATCGGTCGCGTTCCTCCGTCCCGAAATCCGCGATCGTGACATCATTGTGGAATTGGATCTCGACCCGACTTTGCCGCAATTGCTCGTCGATCGCGACCAGATGAAGCAGGCATTTTATAACGTGATTAAGAACGCGTTTGAGGCCATGAAGACGGGCGGTATTCTTCATATTCGATCCTGGCGGAGTGAGCTTTACGTCTCTGTTTCTTTCAACGACACCGGCGGCGGAATTTCACAGGACCAGATGAGCAAGCTGTTTCAACCCTACTTTACCACCAAGGCGTCGGGATCAGGGTTAGGTTTGCTGATTGTCCGCCGGATCGTTCGGGAACACGGCGGCGAGATCGAAATCGAGAGCAACCAAGGGAAAGGTGTGCGGGTGACGGTCCATCTTCCGTTCGGAGACAAGCGCATCCGATTGTTGCAGGATCAAGCGGGCGGTTGAACAGCATGCGAGGCACGATTTTGATCGTAGACGACGAAAAGCCAACCAGAGAAGGGCTGCGCCGGTCGCTTGAGGATGAGTTCGACGTTTACACGGCAGGTAACGTGGACGAAGCCCTGAACGTTCTCGCTACGGAACACGTTGATCTTGTCCTGACTGACCTGCGGCTGGGCGGAGAAGATGGGATGGCGCTGATTGAAAAAATCCTCCAGCGGCCACGACCGCCGATTTGTCTGCTGATGACCGCCTATGGCTCGATTACCACCGCTGTCGAAGCAATGAAACGCGGTGTCTACGACTTCGTTACCAAGCCTGTCAACATCGACGAACTCGGCCTCAAAATTGCGCGCGCTATCAAGGGGCGCCAGACGGAGCAGGAAAATGTTCAGCTCCAACAACAGGTCGATAAGCGTTTCGGTTTGGAAAACCTCATCGGCGAATCCAGAGCGATGCATGAAATTTTCGACACCGTTCGCCAGGTGGCCCCGAGTCGCGCGACGGTTCTCCTGGTGGGTGAAAGCGGCACGGGAAAAGAATTGATCGCGCACTCGGTGCATAATCTCAGCAATCGCAACAAGACGCGTTTTATCGCGTTTAATTGCGCTGCGTTCGCGCCGCAATTGATCGAAAGCGAGCTTTTCGGCCATGAACGGGGCGCTTTCACCGGAGCCGTGGAACGACGGATCGGCAGATTCGAGCAAGCGGCTGGCGGCACCCTCTTTCTCGATGAAATCGGCGAAATTGATTCCAATATCCAGGTCAAGCTGTTGCGCGCGCTCGACCCAGGAGTCTTCGAACGCGTCGGTGGCAGTCAGAGTATTCGCGCCGATGTACGCTTGATCGCGGCAACGAATCGGGACCTTGCTTCGCTCGTCCGTGAGGGAAAATTTCGGGAAGACCTGTATTATCGGCTCAACGTCGTCCAAATACGCGTCCCTCCCCTCCGTGAACGCAAAGAAGACATTCCGCTGCTCGCCAATACGTTTCTGAAAGAAATCTGTGAGCGTGACGGGAAAGCGTTCAGGCCGTTGTCTCCCGAAGCGATGGAGACTCTTCTGCGATATGATTGGCCGGGAAACGTCCGAGAATTAAAAGGTGCCATTGATTCGGGCGTGACCTTAGCCACAGGAAAACAGATTACCATCCGGGATCTGCCCCTGACAATACGTGGGGCATCCGCAGGGCTCGCTCCCCGCGAAGGCGGGAGTCCGGAGCTTGTCAATATCCACGACAACGAAACCCGGCTGATCATGCGGGCCTTGGATGAAAGTGGCGGCAACCGCACCGAGGCGGCGAAAAAGCTCGGGATCAGCCGGCGCACCTTGCACCGGCGATTAAAAGAGCTTCACCTTCCGGAGTAACCCCGCTCGTGGAGAACCCCAGTCCGGGTCCCCAACCGTTCTCGCCCTCTTTGGGAGACGCTTGCCGTGAATGTAAGTAAAGCCTTGATCCTCGTTGTCATCTCAAGAACTTTTTGGCGCAAACCTACGCCGACACGTTTTACCCGTCGGCTCACTACGGCTTATTCTGCTGCCAAGACGCTTCGAGGGCCTTAGCGGCCTTTTCGGGCGTCGTGTTGCCCGAAGCCAAGTCGGCGCTCACATCATTGAGAACCCGCCCGGTGTCGGGTCCCAAAAGCTGGTCCATGGCGATCTGGATCCATTGCGACTTGTCGATTTCCTGAGCAATCTGCCTAAGGAACGGAATTTGGATCGCGTCGGCCGTGCCTTTGACCGCTGGGATAAATAGTCCGGGGGCGGCCAGCTTGATCTGGGTATCCTTGTCTAACCAAAACTTCATGAAATCCATCGTTTCCTTGGGTGCGTCTTTAGTGATCAGCCAGCCATCCAGGCTCCCAAATAGATCGTTGGCTTTTCCTTTACCGCCTTTGACTTCGGGAAAGAAGACCCAGCCCAATTTTTCGTCAGGTAGTCCTTTCTTATCGGTCGAGTCCGCCCGGCCCTCAAGCAAGTCCCAGGTGCCCATAAGATGAAATGCCGTTTTGCCGTCGTGGAAGGTGCCGGCCGCTTCCGCGTAGGTGTTGGCCAAATAGCTCTTCTGAAACGGCTGTAAAGCCGCGAAATCCCGGAAAAGTTGGAAGGCTTTGACCACCTCAGGACTGGCAAAGCCGCCGTTTTTGTCCTGGTACACCGCTTCCATTCCCTCCTTGCCTAGGATCCGCATCATCAACAAAGCAGTGTAAAGATGCAGTGTCCATTGGTCGTGGCCGCCCGCCGCCGCCGGAGTGATGCCGGCGGCTTGACACTTTTTGACTGCATCGATAAAATCGTCCCAAGTTTGGAATTTCGTTGGGTCCACTCCGGCTTTCTGGCACAGCTCCTTATTGTACCAAAGAACGATCGGTGCGACGTCGTTCGGCAGGCCGTAAATCTTGCCTCCCACCGTGAAGTTTTGAATGGTGGCGGGATAAAAGGTATCCTTAAAGCCACCCTCGGTGACTTGCTTGGTAATCTCCTGACAAATGCCCGAACTGACCTGTTCGTACATTACGCCGCCGCCCCAGCTATGAAACGCGCTGGGTAGATCCTTAGATTGGAGAAGGGTAGGTAACTTGGCTTTAAAAGCCTCGTTTTCCAGGTAATCGAATTGGACCTTGCACCCGGGGTGGGCGCTTTCGAATTTCTGAGCGGCCTCCTGCCAGATAGCCAGGATTTTGGGATTGGACTGAATATGCAGGATCTTGATCACCGTTTCGGATCGAGCCAACGAAGAGAGCGCACCTAAAAGAGCGCAGACGAGAAAAAGTTTAAACTTCATGGGTTGTCAGGGGGATAAGAAACGCAATACTTTAACCCGAATTCCGAATTTGGAACCGCAAATTACACAGATTACACAGAGGCCTGAAGCCGAGTACTTTGGGCGGTTAGGCGCCTCAAGAGTTCATCCGGAACAAATATAGGTGGCAGAGACTATGCGCCCTTCTCCTCTTATCTGTGAAAATCTATGGTTAACCACTTCTTTTCAAGCTCACCCCGCCTGACCGATCGCCCCTTCCTTGTAGGCCTTCTGTAAGATATAAAAAGTTTCCTTCTTTTCACCCTGATCGGAGATAAGTCCCTTTCGATTGAAATAGTCCTGAATGCCGGGCAGCGTGCGACGCGGTGAACGGAAATCCATCAGGACCCAAGGACTCATACCTCGCAACTGACCTATACCCTTAAGCATCAGCAGCTGGTGTCGGTACAGATTGGCTTGATACTCTTCAGTCCAACGCTGATCGGAATCGCCGTGGAGGCCGTATTTTGCGTCTCCGCCGAACTCGCTGACGATCAGCGGCTTTTCGTAAGGAGTCTTCCAAACGGTCTTGTCGGCGTCCTCCGGTGTTTGCTCATACCATCCGATGTATTCATTGAACCCAATGACATCGAGCGATTCCCCTAGCGGATCGTCGATGATCTTCGTCATGCCTTCCGCGCGCACCAACAGCGCGGCGGTCACCAAACGCGCTGGATCCAGTTCACGAGTTTTGGCGATCAGCGCTTTCAAAAATTCGATGCGGGCGGGTGTGATCGGTGTTTCGTTCGCTACGGACCACAACATTATGGACGCTTTGTCCCGGTCGCGCCGGATCATCTCGATCAATTGATGTTCGGCCTTGGCCAGCACGGCGGGATTATCGAACTGGACCGCCCAATAGACCGGAATCTCTGACCAGACCAAGATTCCCATTCGATCGGCCAAACGGGTCATGCGCTCGTCGTGTGGGTAGTGCGCAAGACGGACGTAGTTTCCACCCAACTCCTGTACCCAGCCGAGCAATGTTTTCATCTCCTCGTCGTTGCAGGCACGCCCGGTGCGATAGGGCGCCTCGGCGTGAATGGAAACACCTCGCAGAAAAATGGGTGAGCCATTGAGGAGAATCTGAGTGCCGCGCACTTCGACGGTTCTGAAACCCATCTCGTCTTCGAGGTCATCCGGGCCGGCCTGAAGGTGCACCCGGTAGAGCCGTGGATGTTCTGGCGACCACAACTCTAAGTTGCTGGCCTCGAAGTGAAATGTCGCACGCCCATCGGCTCCCACTTTGCCTGCTTCGTTGACATTCAAATCCGGAATACGCACGGTTGTCTGAGCTCCAAGGGCGGCTCCTTCGACGTGTACCCAACCCTCGATGGTGGTCTGGCTCCCGCGCTTCAGATGAAGGTCGAAGTCGTCGATGAATTGTTCAGGAACTTCGACCAGCGAAACATCGCGGGTAAGGCCCCCATAATTCCACCAGTCCGTCTGCTGCGTTGGGATGCCGTCGGCCAGGCGGGTGTTGTCCACTGCCATCACGACAAAATTCCCGCCCTCTTTGACCAGACCGGTCACCTCGCAGTCGAACGGAGTAAATCCGCCCTCGTGCTGGCAGACCTTCTGCCCATTCACCCATACGTAGGACCGGTAGTTCGCCGCGCCCACATGAAGAAAAACCCTCGTTCCCGGTCTACCTTGATACGAAAAGTCCTTTTGATACCACATCGGACCCTCGTAGAAAAAGAGTGATTCACCTTGGGTATTCCAATCGCGCGGTACCTGTAGAACCGGTGCCCTTTGAAAATCGTACTCCACCGGCTCACCGCCTGGTGCCTGATATCCGTTCATGAAATAACCGTCGGTGCGCAGCTCGCCATGGAAGGTGAAAAGACCGGCCCCATACGGATCAACGATCGTGTGCCAATCACCGTTGAGACTAATGGTTGGGCGATGGTCGACAGCCACTAAAACCGTGGGTAGCGCCACCAAAGGCGCGGGACTTGGATTCATTCCGGAATATCCACGATTGAGCGGACAATGCATAAATAACCGGTGGGGCTGTTCGCAAGGGTTCTACCCCCCGAAATCTCTAATTTTAATGCGCACTCGAATCTGATAGTCTTGACTGAATACAGAGGCTCGCAATTGAAGCCGGACCATCATTCGCCAGCGGAGGCCGCTGGACGATTTCGCACCACTCGGTGGAGCGTGGTGTGGCTTTCGGCTCAGATTGAGACCGAAAGGCGGCTAGGCCCATGAACGCGGAGGGTCGACGCGCCTGCCCGAGCTGCGGCAACGAGTTCTCTGGAGCAATAAAATTCTGTCCGGTCTGCATGCTGCACCAGGCTCTCCCTGGCGCGATTGGGTCCGGCGAGCCTGCACCGGTGGCGCGCCGCATGGAACACTATGAACTAATGACCGACGAGGACGGGAAACCGATCGAGCTGGGCCGTGGTGCAATGGGCGTCACTTACAAAGCGTTCGACGTCGACTTACGATGCTCGGTGGCATTAAAAGTCATCAGCGAGCGATATCTCGGCGATGAATCGGCGCGACTTCGTTTTTTGCGCGAAGCCCGCGCGGCGGCGAGGGTGCGGCATTCAAATGTTGCCTCGGTCTTCCACCTGGGCAGAACTGAGGGCAGTTACTTCTACGCGATGGAGTTTGTCGAGGGGGAAACACTCGAGAATCTCATCAGACGCTCAGTCCGGCTTGAAGTAGAGCTGGCGCTGGAAATTGCGACACAGGTGGCCGCCGGTTTGGCCGCGGTGCACAAACAGAAGCTCGTTCACCGCGATATCAAACCAAGCAACATCATGGTGAGCTCGGAGGACGCAGGCGCTGTGACCGCGAAAATCATCGACCTTGGCCTTGCCAAGGCGATCAATGAACCTGGTTGTCAAACCGCCATTTCAATGCCTGGGGGCTTTGTCGGGACCCCCGAGTTTGCTAGTCCGGAGCAGTTCGCCGGCCTTGGCGTGGACATCCGCTCGGACATGTACTCGCTGGGCGTGGTGCTCTGGCAGATGGTGACCGGTCATGCGGTGTTCAGGGGCTCCCCGGCTGAGGTGATGTATCAGCATCAGCACGCACCTTTACCGCTCGAAGAACTTGAAGCTGTTCCACAGCCGATCGTTGTTCTGCTTGACGTGCTCCTCGACAAAGACTCCGGGCAGCGCTTCCAGACTCCGACCGAATTGTTGAAGGCGATGCCGACGATAACAGACGCTCTCGACCTTGAGCGTAGAATCACTCGTCAGAGCCTCCAGAAGACGCCCTCTACCGCTTCGCGTGTCCGAACTCAACCGTTAGCAAGACTTGGACCGAAGAAGATTTCCCTAGCCAGATTACCCGTTACCGGAAGCGATGTTTTTGGTCGAGAGGAGGATCTCGCTTTTCTGGATAATGCATGGGCAAATCAGCAGGTAAATGTCGTTACGATCGTTGCCTGGGCTGGGGTCGGTAAGTCCACGCTCGTTAACCATTGGCTTCGACGGATGGCTGCTGAGAATTACCGTTCTGCGGAGCTCATTTTTGGTTGGTCCTTTTACAGGCAAGGCACCGGCGGAGATACTCCACGGGACGATGAATTTGTTCACACGGCTCTCACTTGGTTTGGTGATCCAGATCCACGGTTCGGAAGGGCTTGGGAGAAAGGCGAGAAGCTCGCGAAGCTCATCGCGCATCGTCGAACCTTATTGGTTCTGGATGGCCTGGAGCCGCTCCAAAATCCGCCTGGACCACAAGAAGGACGCCTACGTGAGCCTTCCCTCCGGGCGCTTTTGCGCGAACTTGCTGCCTTCAATACGGGGCTTTGCTTGATTACCACGCGGACGCCGGTCGCTGATATTGCAGATCACGAGCGCACCTCGGCTCTTCGTCGTAACCTGGAACAACTTTCCAGCGATGCTGGTGCGAAACTGCTGCGGGCGCTGGGCGTAAATGGGAAAGAGACGGAATTGCGCAGTGCCAGTGACGAGTTTAGCGGCCATTGTTTCGCTCTGACGCTGCTGGGCAGCTATCTGACAGATGCGTACAACGGAGATATTCGTTGCCGTAGCGAAGTGTCAGGACATCTTGCTCACGACGTACGCCAGGGAGCTCATGCCAGAAAAGTCATGGAATCATACCAAACCTGGTTTGGAGAGGGTCCTGAGCTAGCCGTCCTCCGCATGTTAGGCCTATTCGATCGCCCGGCTGACGAAAAGGCGCTCGGAGCTCTCCTAAATTCGCCTGCGATTCCTGGCCTTACCGAATCATTAACTGATTTGCGCCCGACTGACTGGCGAATGATTCTTGCCAAGTTGAGAAGAGCAAGACTCCTTGCCGGGGAAGATCCGCATAATCCTGGGTATCTGGATACACACCCTCTGGTTCGTGAATACTTTGGCGAACAGCTCCGGAGTCAACAAACGGATGCGTGGAAAGAATGTAACACCCGGCTCTATCATTATTATCGAACGCTTGCGCCGCCGCTGCCGAATAGTTTCAGGGAGATGGAACCACTTTTCTCAGCCGTCATTTTCGGCTGTAGTGCTGGTTTGTTTCGCGAGGCGCTGCATGAGGTTTACATTCCGCGGATTCAGCGCGGCAATGCCAACTTTTCGGCTAACGTTCTTGGAGCAACAGGGCCATTGGTTTCTGTTTTAGTTCATTTCTTCGAACACGGCCGCTGGGGATCACCCGTTAAAATGGCTGTCGAGGATCAAAGCCTCACTGCGGAAGATCAGCTCTTTATTCTTATGCAGGCAGGTCTATACCTGACGGTCACCCGCGGATTGGGAGCGCCCGAGGCCCGAATTTGTTACGAGCGGGCCGAGCCCTTGTCTCACCAGCTCGGTCGTCCGTTCCTCCTTTGTGCAGCCCTCGTAGGTCAGTGGCGCTATCGGCTGCTCACTGACAAGATGTCAGTTGCGTTGCAGATAGCCGAACGAATTCACTCCCTGGCGCAAGAACAAAATGACGCTGTGCTCATGATTGGAGCCTGTCGCGCGTTGTCCTGCACGCTTTTTTATTTGGGCGATTTCGAGGCCTCACAACAATACGCGATGCGTGGTCTTCAGATCTGGCGCTCGGGGAACGTGCAGTCTCATACCGAAGACTATTATTCTCCAGGTGTCGCCTGTTTGTGCTATCTGACGCTATCGGACTGGCACCTCGGCGAGATCGCCTCTTGCCAGGCGAACATGGAGGAAGCGATCTCCATAGCAAAGGAGCTGAAGCATATGAACACATTAGCCATGGCGCTGGCTTGGGCAGCGGTTCTCGGCCAATGTGGGCGTAATCCTGCTGAAGTGGACCGTTTCGCGTCGGAATTGATTGAACTCTCCACGCGTCACAATTTTGGCTATTGGCTAGCATTCGGAGCCATCCTCCGCGGTTGGGCGCGCAGCGCTTCCGGTGACACCGCTGAAGGTATTCAGTGGATCGAGCACGGAATAAGAGATTCCCGGGCGACCGGTCCGCTGCTGACCCTGCCCTATTACCTGGGACTAAAGGCCGAAGCACTGTATCTAGCGGATCGTTCTCCTGAAGCTCTTGAGGCGATTCAGGAAGCAGAAAAAGTGATCGAAAGATCTGAAGAGCGCCAATGGTGTGCCGAACTGCACCGGCTCCGCGGCGTGTTTCTCACCGCTACGGGTGCTGAGAAAACCCAAATTGAGGCTTCGTTCTGCGAAGCCATCAGAATCGCCAAGCAGCAGAAGTCAGTTTCGTTGGGGACACGCGCAG
>Ga0210387_10004142_pt1 | contig 11106 bp, 13 predicted proteins | sample IncBWC7OmetaG_FD_160108 | JGI IMG/M metagenome (GOLD analysis project Ga0210387, IMG submission 160108) | Forest soil microbial communities from Barre Woods Harvard Forest LTER site, Petersham, Massachusetts, United States - Inc-BW-C-7-O ... | reverse complement strand
CGTTTGGCTTTAGGAGCGCCAGATGTTAAGCCAGAGACTGATGCACGACGAGTCGATGGACTAGCGGGAGGAGCACCATCATTGGTGGCACCCAGGGTTGCAAGACGCGTTGAACGGGATCGACGACGGGTAACTTGAGAACCGGATGGAAGCCGAGTAGCTGGTGCCAGTGGTCGGGACATTTTCAGTTCATTGACAGCGCGCGGACTTGGCGCGGACAAGAACTTTCAAATTTATTTTTCATATATATATCCAAAACTAAAACTAACTACATATGCGTCCAGGCTCCCTCAGTTCCGCGCGATTCTCTTCGTGTTTCTTCAGAGGTATAAACAAATGCCCTAGAATCGATCGATCCAAGTAGTTCTTGCAATTGTGGATCGACTGGTGAACTTGAAGCTGTGATAGGGCACATTCTGACCAACCATGGTCCAGCATTATAATTTATGCGCTGTAGTTTGCAATTCACGGCGGGGAGCTGCTTCAGTGCTTGCCCACTCAAGTGTCGGTGAAGCACATATGGTGAATGTATGACTTAATAGGAACGTGAAAGTGGAAGGCACTTTTTACCATGGCGGTTACACTATCCTTCCCCATGGCATTTTCTCTGACTGAGGCATGGTATAATTGTGAATTGATAAAAATAAGACATTGAAAACTTGAATCAGCTTTACCGCATGCAAACTAGGAACAAGGCCGAAGACAGGTTAGGAACTGATACCGTTCCACTCCTCATACTCCACATCCGGTATTCTAGAAGCCGTCTTCTTGTTCTTGTTCTTCCTCTTCTTGACTGACACCAAATCATTCCCTGCCTCTGCCTTCTTCAACCCCAGCATTGTTTCCATGTCTTTTAAGAGAAAATATAAGCCAAAACATTTCCGAAGAAAAGTGAACCAAACGTACATTCGCCCGCGATGAGATCATCTGCAATGGGTCTACTGCCCGACGTGATATACTGGGTGGAGACACCTCGAGCAATGAGAGGCTGCGACAGAAGCTGTTTGAGCTCGGCTTTTAGAGCTGTGTTTTTTGCATTTTTAGCTTTTCTCTTTTGTTTCGATGGTTTCTCCTGGTCCGAATCGCTAAAAGTTCGTTGAGAGATTGGCCCATTTAGCGGAGAATAAATGCACGAGAGCGCTATGCGTACCTGACGAAATCAGAATCCAGTTCAATCTCCAACGCTTCCGCCGTTTCCTTCATCCAACTCCGATCGTGATTAGCCTTCTTAATCTTATGTTGCGTCGTTTCAATCTGCCGCGCCAGTTGCACGCGAGCTTTCAGTTTATCAAGGAGGTTGAGTTCGATCGACATTTCCGGGATCTCGCTATCCTCTATAATATAATTAGGTCACCCAAACCGAGTAGAGTTGTAGGGTTTACTTACGACGACCCAGGCTGCCTAACAGCGCCCTGACAACCCTCCTTTCATCGGGCGCACACATCAACATGCTAAATCCTTTCCTCATTGCCCGCGCTGTTCGTCCATTCCGATGAACATATGCGTCTGCAGATCGGGGAATTTGGTAATGGATAACGTGGTCCACTGCCGAAATGTCCAGTCCGCGTGCTGCGATGTCGGTGGCAAGAAGGACGGAGTTTGGGGTCGATTTGAACCTGGGATGTGAAGTGAGATCGGGGGAACAAGCACGAATACGAAAATCACGAAATTCGAAGAAATATATGACGAATGGAATGATGGGCTGGAAAGGGGGATCGTACCTGTCTAGATTCTTGAGGCGCTGTCGTTGTTCGAGTTGCGAATGCAACGGGAATGCCTTTATGTTAAGTAGTTCGGTCAACGGCATGAGTCTCCTAATTCCGTCGATCGAGGAAAGGAATACGAGAGAACGGCCTGGGTAACGCAAAAGGAAATAATACAGATATACGTCCTGCATGACAGATAAAAAAAGAACACACGTAAGTTCGAATTATATCGTACTGTGGCTTTACCATTAACACACCTTGTCAGACGAGAGGCACTCGATTTTGCTTTCTTTGAGGCTGGAAACGACACCGCCTTCAGGACTGAGATCGATCACCTCTGGTTCGGGATCACGGAAGTCGAGTCGGAGGAGAAGGTCATCTGTAGAGATACAACATTGTCAGTGCAGTTAGATTGTAGAAAGAAGGCTGGACATACCGAGCGTCGATGCGGGCTTTTCATTTCTCTTTTTGTATTTGCCAGCGCTTTTTGGGCGAGACCGTTTTTTTACGTTGCGCTGTAGATCTTTGCTCAAGGTGGCGGAGAACACGAAAGTCTGAAGGCCGTCCTTGATTTCTTCTTTACAGTCATCCTCCTCTTCGGCAGACAACCCATCCGGATCGGCTTGGATTTGGTCTTCCCTGTTGAGAGCCACGGTCAGCGTCAGTGATATATTACATGTATGAGCGAAGACAACGGTACGAACTTGGATTCTCTGAGTGTCAAGCGCAGAATATTCTCCAGCTCTGCGAAATGGCCTGCTTCGATCATTCGGTCCGCTTCGTCGAGCACGAGGAACTTCAGGTTCTTTATCTGCTTTGCCAATCCGTCATCCTAGATTTATGATAGGTACTGATTGAGTTGATGGGAGCAACAGAAAGAAGAAAAAAATTCACATCTTCTATGATATCCCACAGGCGTCCTGGGGTAGCCACGAGAACATCAACGCCTCTGTCCAATATTCGACGCTGCTTTTGGGAAGACATCCCTCCTACGATGGCCGCAACACTGACTGGTGGTGGACCTTTGCCAGGAACAAAGTTCGTATTGGTCTTGGTTTTGTCCTTGATTGATTTAATTTTCTTCGAATCTCCATAATCTCTCGTTTCTGGCGTTTCAGGTGCTTTTAGGAGGTCAAGACACGCATTGAGGTGTGAAGAGACCTGCAGTGCGAGTTCACGGGTTGGGGCGAGAATAAGAGCTCGAAGTTGACGCTTTGTCTTGGAAACTGGCCGAGGTTGCGAAAGAAGGTGATGAAGGATGGGAATGCCATATGCAAGGGTTTTCCCAGAACCCTAGGTCCATAAGTGAGTAGAACGGTAAAACAGAATCTTGATTCGTCCTAACCGTTTCTGCGACCCCAACGATATCTCGACCATCTGACGCTACTGGTATCGCTGCAGCTTGAATCGGCGTCGGAGAGAAAAACTCTTTAGAGTGCAAAACTCTCAGTAGTTGAGGATGCAGTGAATACGTATGCCAGTTGGGTAGGAGATTTATCGCTGTCCAAATATTTCAGAAACCAACGGAAAAGGGCCGAATTTTATACGAGCTTTTGTGAATCAGTTCAATTGAAACACATCGTACTGCCATTTTAGAGAACGCGCTGGCAAGGTTTGATGACCTACGAGGACTCAGTGCAATCTTTCCCAATGTGTCCGCAATGGTCCCAGAAAATCAAAAGAGCCTCTGCGTAGACCCAAAATGTAACAGCGAAGGCTCAAAATATGCACCAACGTATGCATGAGTCTAGCTAGACCCTTGACCAAATTCTCCACTGCAGCAATTGAAGGACTCACAATCAAATGGTTCTGCCTTTACGACCTCTATTTTATCTGTGCCAATTCCAGCCAGTTCCACAGTAATAGGTTCCAATTCAGAATCCACACGCTCCTCAAACTCTTCTGATGTATCTTGAAGGACCTGGTACGGTCTATATTAGCGGGAGACATCAGCAGGAGAGATGAAGTTACGCTACTCACATTGAACTTGACAACTCTTCCGCCCTGCGTTTCCTCGTAAACCACCTCCACGTCGTCAACTTCCTCTAATTCGAGGATACCATCGTCTCCCCCACGGCCTGCTTCACTGGGACGCGACACTATTTTCCATGGTAGATCGTCTGCTGTATGGTGCTGGATCTTTGCCTTCTTCCTCGACACAGGTCCCTTCGCTTGAATTTTGCGCTTGGATCCCCCTTTCTTGGATTGTTCAAAACTAGGCATCTCGGTGAATCAGCGATAGACGTCCAATTTCAAGGTCTGCTGGGCCCTGAACAATCTAGTTGCCGGTGTTTGGTCTTATTTAGCACGGGTGTTAGATTTCATCATTCATTGACTTTTCTCGAAATCAACAATTGACCTTTGCTCCGAAGCCTTGGGCGGGTTGATATCTCTCTTGTAAGTCCAGAACTGCTCCCGTTCTTTTTTAATTTCTCTTTAATTGCCAGAACCCCCAGCCATCTCACACAGGTGCCCCTCAGAGCTTTCGGGAAACAATTGAGAAAACGGGTTCCACAAAGTACAAGTATGTGAGCATTGGTTTACCTTTGATTTCTTAAATTAATCCAACTCTAGTTGAGTCCGTAGTTTTACACTTTTCGACGTCCACGCTGTCTCCCAAGCTGGCAATTTGGAAAAGCATCCTCCTTATCTTCACCAAACGCAAAAATAATTTATGCTCTGCTAAACGACTATTCAGTAAAAAAATCCATAACGTTAACGCCCCGCGTGGTGGCTCTCACTGCTATGAGGCCACCACCCAAGATGACCAATCCTCACGTTCATTGCCCACCCTTCCTATTGAGGTGTGGCGCCGAATAATAGCCTTTACGATCCGCCTCGCTGGTGCAAATGCAATGGACATGGAAGACACTTTTTCCCCTCCTTACCATACCGAAGAATCTCCTGAGCCCGATCCCCTGATGTTCCAAGATCGAAAGGCTCTAATTTCAGTCTGTAGCAGCTGGCGTGCAATCGCGTTCGAAATCATTGCCGAGTACTTGACGCCATATTCCGACAAGGATCTCTTGATGATCGTGGAGAAACTCGAAGCGAGCAAGGAAGCTCAAGGCGGGAGTGGAGGATTGGGTGAATGGACACGACGGATTGACTTTACAATGCTCCACCCATGCAACCACGAAAACGTCATCCGGCTTCTGCGATGTACACCGAACCTCATGATATATGTTAACAAGAACGGTAGCGACCACTACCCAGAACGACAAACACCGTCAGAAATAATTCGGGCACTCGTCATGCATTGTGGCAAGACTTTACGCCGCGTCGAATGGGCCTGCCCTGGGGAATCACCGTTATGGACAGATCTCGTCGAATTGTGTCACGGCACTCCTAATCTCCGAACGTTGCGGCTCATGTGTATCTACTCCTATTCTCCGTCTCACAGCAGGAGATCACCTCTCATAATACTCCCTCACCTCAAAACTCTCTCATTAGGTCTTATACCCGAACCCAGCGACATGGTCCCAGACTTGCCCATGACATGGGACCCTCTCCTATCGTACCTCGCGATCTCCCCCCACCAACTGCCTTCCCTGGAACGCCTCGAAGTCGACATATTCCCCACCACCGCATTTTTCACCGTGCATGGAGAAAAAATCCGCTTCTTCCGCACCACGTCTTGGTCTGCGCTGTCTATGCTCCCAGCTGCCCTTCCCCTCTGCCCAAACCTCCATAGTCTTGTTCTTTCCCACGGCATTGATCAGCTCCACCTTCCCTCCTTCCACCCTTCACTCAAACGACTCTGCGTTATTCCATTTGTCGAGGATCTCGTTAGGGTTCCTCCTCGGATATTTGCATCTGCTGTCCTCGGTCCTCTCGATGCCTTTTTGATGATGGTTGAGACCATGAAATTGCCGAACCTCGTGGAATTGAGGATCCGGAACGTGGGCGCGTTTGCTGATCTCGAAGATCATCCCCTTTGGCTGCGAGTGTGGTGGAGACGGTGGAATATCAGGGGGGTGCGGTTTGAGGACAAAATGGGCAGGTCATTCGAAACTGTTGCTCATGGTTTGTTTCGTTATCTTCCTTGACATTTGGACGCATTCTAAATCCTTTGGTTATATCTCGTAGATGAAGATTTCCTGTTCGAATCAGTGCGCGAACCACTATTTTCTTGATCTTCTCTCTCTTCAGAATCTCTGTCGTTCCGACTATATTACATAAGTCCACCTTGAATAATTGATCAATTAATATCGATACCTGACCCTCCAAATTTCCGTTTCATTTCAGTCCTGATTGAAGACACAAGTAATGGTTCCGCAGGAATTAGGCAATACAGATGCTAAACGCGAATACCAACACCAAAATTAATAATGAGAAGTTGCAGCAAACCAGGAAACCAGTGACTTGTCGAACCGCCATCCTTCTGACTTTCAATAGGTTATAAGTCCGTGGTACCAAAACACACCAGTATTGCCCCGCCATGATCCGACACGATGATAAAACTGAAGGGCTTTCCAGATTTACAACATCCTTGGTATCACTTCATTCAGCGCCTTCGAATCACAGGATAACCCAGTGAATGTAGTCAGATTCATTTCCTGTATGCTACATGGATGAACAAGGCAGATAATGTAGGTCCGTCAAGAGAACAAAAACAAATCAACGAAGGAAATGTATTTGTAAAGTAACGTGTGTTCAGTAGTGTAGGTAGGGAGAAAGAGAAGGCAATGGATTCGTCTACCGAATCATGAAACTCTGCGCCACGGAGAACGCACAAACGCCAGCACAAGCTATGAACCCAAGGGGGTACCCCGACGGGTTGTCCTGTATACTGACAGACCACAACTAATTTGTGAATGATAGATAGTCAGGATAGGTCGGGATAAGTTGGGTCTATTGCTCACATAACCACCTAGCACTGGTCCGAAACATCTTGCGAGACTGACGATACTCTGTGCGATACCATTTGCAAAGCCAACGGCATTCGGCGGAGTCACTGACAAGGGGAAAATGCCACGTCACGTCATGGAACAAGATTAACGTGTGATCTCTTACTGTAGTTAAGGAGGATTGATATTGCTGTGTAACCAAATGTTATTCCGCAATACCGCAAAGCCCTAAACAACATGTTAGAATCTCCCACCACCAGAAACCATAGGGCTCACGTGCTCAACGACAGAGCTAGTGCAACATAACAGTGTTAGCATCAAACGGAAACCACGTTCGAAGTCCGTACCAGCCATGAGAATGAAATTCCCGTCTTCTTCCGAGCTAGCGAATGTTCGGTAAAGAATAACAGTGAGGTATGATGGAATAAAAAGGGCTGATCCAATACGAAACATCGCAAGATGCGAGAATCGACCTCTTGGGGGACTGTTTAACAAGCAGTAGTTTGGGATCAGTTCATTTCTGAATCACCGAATGAACGTACCCAATATTCCTGATGAAGGTCAATACGATAATAGATATTTGACGTCACCGATATTCTGATAAATGTTACACTTACGGATATAGATAAAATTGATAGGCAATTTGGGCAAGACACATCAGCGCAACTTTACAACATTAGGTTCACTTAGCCAAATAGATATGATATAAACAAGAATGGGCGAAGACTCAACTGAGTTGAGCAAAGTGTCCTGCGTTCAAATTAAGTCCTCCCGTTTCGTAATCCCTGAACACGAATATAAGACAGATCTGCCACTAATCAATGGGTGAATGAACTCACGAAACGAGATATGACATAAACACTTGATCATGTGTGGTGGTGTGTAATGCCAGCAATCCGTATTGTACAATAATAAGCACCGGAATCTGGGACGACAAGGACGGCGGTTTCTCCGGTATCGATTCAATTTCAGACAGTCGGTCGACTTCAGATGCGCGCCTCGACTCTAAGATAGTGGCAAGCGCATCACCTGTAGGAGGCTCCATTTCAGACCTCATAAGAAGCTGTTGAGCGTCTACGACAGCAGGCGGCGTTTTAACACCTGGATGTGCGAATATGCTGGGCACGTTAGACGAGAAACGACGCGAGGTCGGCGTCCCATCTATTGGCTGGGAAAAGGATGCCGAGGTTTGACGGACAGGCGTTGATTGTTGAATGGTGGAGGGACGGCGGGGAGACCCAAGTCGTGGGCGGAATGACACACTAGTATTCGAGGTTCGGTGGGATAATGGGCGTCGAGGAGTGGGAGAATGGTTCGCGTTCGAAGATGTTATGGATGCTAGGCGACCACGGCCTGTAGGAGTCGAGTTGATCGATGCAGGGATATCGTCCTCGTCGCCATCTTCACGCATAGACTCTCCGAGGTCGAGGGAATCTATATCAGATCCCATCTCCGTATCGCTTTCGAATGGATCCTCGTTATCCACATTCATGGCAGCGGCAACCCACAAATCAGCAATATTAGTCACGGCATTTTCGTTCGCCATCAATAACCTCTGCGCAAAGTTGAGATCGCCTCCTCCCTCACTAATTGAAACCTCTCTATTCCCGTCGTAGTTGCTCCCTCGTCTTCTGCGAACAGAGCTGCTCATACTTCCCCTGCGTGCCCCAAGAGTGGTCGTAGCGTTGCTTGCCAATCTGTTCCGGTAACTCCCAGAATATCCATATGCCGATCCATTGGCTCGACTGGTCCTTGAAAAGGTCCTCATCCTCTCCGGGCGCGGACTTGAGGACAACAAAGGAACAGGATGTTGACTCAGTGGAGAATTGGTATTCGGGATAGCTCGGCTATGTGCGTCGTGGACCCGTTGGGCAAAGTATCCGGAAAGCTTTTGGGATACTTTCCTCTGGATAGAACTCACGAAACCTCTACGTTGTGGCTCTTCAAAAATAGGACTTGGGGGAGTAGATTCTTCTTCGGGAATAGGAGGGTGTACGTCGATTTTCTCTGGAAGAAGACGAATCGCGCCCTCCCGAGGGCCACCGTCACGCCCAAGGAAACATGATAGGATGGACCCTTGTCGGAGGATTCATTTACAAGTCGGTAACAATAAGTAAATAAGGGCTCACCCATGAATGTGACAGATGCTGCAAGTCCGCAGGGTAAAAGGTAAGGATAGTTGACAAATAACGGAATATCCTCGAATATACCAGGCCACTTGATAGCAGGCCTCTCAACTGAGGAAGAAACCATGAGCCCCACAATGTAACGTGACTCTGAACGCAGGAAACCCACAGGATCCACCGATGATGGCACCGGCCACACCTCCAAAGCCCCAACAGAATCTGTGGCGTTATTAGCTGTGGTAGATACATCAAAAAGAACTGCCCGGGTGAAGCATACCCCAAAATAGCATAAGCTCTGCCTTCGTTGCTAGCATCCGTGACAAAAGCGACAGATCCACGTGCGACACCAACAGCGCCAGCGAAGATGCCCTGCAAGAGCCGGACACAAATGGCTTGTTGAAGCGAAGTGGACGTTCCGAAGATCAGACAGGTTATGGCACTACCCAGGAGGGAAACGACAAGTACTACCCGGCGACCGTGTTTCTCTGCAACTGTTGCCTACAGGTAATTTCGGATCGTCAATTAAAGCTCCGCCATGTATGATTAGTTGGAAGATATACCCATAGCAGCGAAGTGAGAAATTGGGTCAGAAAGAATGTCGACACTAGCAGGTGGTTCGTCTAGATGCTTGTGGTTCAGAAACGTTCAAAAGCTACTCACCCAATATGCCCGTCCAAAATGCGATGTCTGCCTCGTCTGTGAATTCCCCGAATCCTAATGGAATGTATTAGACAGTTTAGTAACAAAATTTGAAGCGCACCTTTGACCATAAACAACAGAAAGGGAGTTGAAACGTTAGCGGACAGGAATTCCCCAAGCATAGTCTTTCAACAGGGCCATTATTCGTTAGCACACCGTGTAGCACTGCATACATAAACCAGACCATTCAACGTACAATAGAAAGCACAATCATAGATAACACTGGCAAAGGCGTTGTATATGCCTCTCCAGCTGGTTGCATCATCGTTGGGATGGGAGGACGTTCTGAGGTGGGCATAACCATCCCGCCCTCTTCATCAACATTATTTCTCCAGCGAGCAGTGAAGCTCGGTCGATGTCGGCTGCTCCCGAATGAAAAACGGTGTAGGATCCGCCGAACAGCATTCTGTTCGTACTGCGGAGTTTCATTATCATCGTCGAGCGCCGACTCATTGACACCAAAAGATCGTCGGGGTGGCATATAAACCCTGTCTGTGTTCGGCACGCTCATGTTGAGCCAGAGTAATTGATGCTAGCACAGCGTCTGAGAAGTATGAGTTTGTTATGAGTTGTGACCGTAATGGGGTGTGCTTCCAAGCCTATTAGTATTTGCGCTTGTTGCGTAGCACGGGTAAGATCAAACAAGGCAAAATAGGGTTTCATCGATATCGCTGTTTGATCGCTGTCTAGCCACAGTTCGATGCCAAAGGTGTATCAGGCCAATGTGACAGGTCTCCTACCCGATATCGCTTTTGCACAGGATCGGATGGCCAAATTTGCGCATAGAAATCCCGGTCTACTACACTTTGACTACATTTTAATCAATGACTCACTATGAACCGATAAACTCCTCACCGGATCGGTAACAGACACACCAAAGCGAAGGAACTCCCCTCAGCGGGAACCCAGGACGCCATAATGTTAGATGGTTATGCATGCATTGGATTCCCCCAATCCGCTGCGGAATGTTGTCGCCTTGGGTCGTATCGAGTCTCTAGATTACTCGACGTAATTTTTCACCCCAATCCGTTCAAAGTGGTATGTCGGTTGTGATATAGTTCACTGTGGGATGAGGAATTGGAGATATTGATCCCCTTTAGCTTTTCTCTGGAGAATGCTGAAATATCCGTTGCACGATCGTTTCCACGTGGGCCTGAATTTTGAACTACCATCATCTCCTTCGGAATCCAAGCTTGGCTCACGAATTCCTTTAAGCGGACATCGATTGTCATTCCCATTGACCAAATTGCTGCAAAACTGTCCTTCTATACGTCAATGGCACTCGCTTGCTGCACATGATTCATTTTGGCCATCAATGTCGTCCATCCTTCCATGTTTCCAAATCATAGCAATCTTCTGGTGTTCCTGATGAATATACGTTCTCCCGACTTGCGTATCATTTTTGATTCATGCAGCACTTCAGAGCAAGAGTCGGAACTTCATCGCGATATCGAATGCGGATCATGACAAGCATAAGTATCTCCTCAGAATTATCCATCCGCCTAATCTATGTTACGATTTTCTATGTCAACTCAACATGTGCTAGAACTAGTTTCACCTCTCATCTATTTTGTCTACTGTCAGAAACCGTGGCCAACGCTAGCCTTACCACATGTAGTTCCCACCCCTACCCGATATAATGTATTTGATGCACCTTCTTTTGTAGAACCTCTAGATCGCCGCCCACCTACAAATACATATGCAAGGGTATTTGTAAGGACAGCC
>Ga0210387_10004141_pt1 | contig 11112 bp, 9 predicted proteins | sample IncBWC7OmetaG_FD_160108 | JGI IMG/M metagenome (GOLD analysis project Ga0210387, IMG submission 160108) | Forest soil microbial communities from Barre Woods Harvard Forest LTER site, Petersham, Massachusetts, United States - Inc-BW-C-7-O ... | reverse complement strand
TGAAGCGGTATGAAGGTCAGGTGCTCCTGATCGTCAACACCGCGAGCAAATGCGGCTTCACCCCGCAATATGAGGGGCTGGAGCAGCTCTACCGCGAGCTGTCGCCGCGCGGCTTTGCCGTGCTCGGTTTCCCCTGCAACCAGTTCGGCGCGCAGGAGCCGGGTGACGCCAAGCAGATCGCGGAGTTCTGCGAAAGGCGATACGAGGTGAGCTTTCCGATATTCGCCAAAATCGACGTCAACGGCTCGGGCGCGCATCCGCTTTACAAATACCTCAAGGGCGCGAAGTCGGGCTTGCTCGGCTCGTCGATCAAATGGAATTTCACCAAATTCCTGGTCGATCGCGCTGGCCAAGTGGTCGCCCGCCACGCGCCGACGGCCGCCCCACAAGGATTGAAGAAAGATATCGAGGCCCTGCTGTGAACGACAAAACCGAAGCCGAGAACGAGGCATTTCCGGACCGTTTGTCGGTCGATCCGCGCAGTCCCTACTACAATGCGGATATCCTGGCGCGCGACGTCGGTATCCGCTTCAAGGGCGTCGAGAAGACCAATGTCGAGGAATACTGCATCAGCGAGGGCTGGGTCCGCGTCACCGCCGGGAATGCCAAGGACCGCTTCGGCAATCCGCTGACGATCAAGGTGCACGGCTCGGTCGAGCCGTATTTCAGAGACAAGAAGTAACTCTCACCGTCATTGCGAGCGAAGCGAAGCAATTCATGTCACCGCGCGGGGATAGATGGATTGCTTCGTCGCTTCGCTCCTCGCAATGACGGCAACAACAAAGAGCAAATCCATGTCCGTCCGCATCGTCGACGTCTGCGAAGTGACAAAGCCAATCTCTTCGCCGATCCGCAACGCCTATATCGACTTCACCAAGATGACGACGAGCCTCGTTGCCGTCGTCACCGACGCCAAGCGCGACGGCAAGCGCGTGGTCGGTTACGGCTTCAATTCCAACGGCCGCTACGGGCAGGGCGGCCTGATCCGCGAGCGCTTTGCGCCGCGGCTGACGGAGGCCGATCCGAAATCGCTGCTCAATGAAGCCGGCGACAATCTCGATCCGGACAAGGTCTGGGCCACCATGATGTCGAATGAGAAGCCGGGCGGACACGGCGAGCGCTCGGTTGCGGTCGGCACCATCGACATGGCGGTGTGGGATGCGGTGGCGAAGATCGCCGGCAAGCCGCTGTTTCGCCTGCTCGCCGAGCGCCACAAGCGCGAGGCGAACCCGCGCGTCTTCGTCTATGCCGCCGGCGGCTATTATTATCCCGGCAAGGATCTCTCGATGCTCCGCAGCGAGATGCGCGGCTATCTCGATCGCGGCTACAATGTCGTGAAGATGAAGATCGGCGGCGCGCCGATCGGGGAAGATCGCGAACGCATCGAAGCGGTGCTGAAGGAGATCGGCAAGGATGCGCAGCTCGCGGTCGACGCCAACGGCCGCTTCGACCTGGAGACCGCGATCGCCTACGCCAAGATGCTGCGCGACTATCCGCTGTTCTGGTACGAGGAGGCCGGCGATCCCCTCGATTATGCGCTGCAGGCCGCGCTCGCCGAGTTCTATCCCGCGCCGATGGCGACCGGCGAAAACCTGTTCAGCCACCAGGATGCGAGAAACCTGATCCGCTATGGCAGCATGCGTCCGGATCGCGACTGGCTGCAATTCGATTGCGCGCTGTCCTACGGTCTCTGCGAATATCAGCGCACGCTGCAGGTGCTGCACACCCATGGCTGGTCGCCGAGCCGCTGCATCCCGCATGGCGGCCACCAGATGTCGCTCAACATCGCAGCCGGCCTCGGCCTCGGCGGCAATGAGAGCTATCCGGATCTGTTTCAGCCCTATGGCGGCTTTCCCGACGGTATCAGCGTCGAAGGCGGTCACATCACCATGCCCGATCTGCCCGGCATCGGCTTTGAGGGGAAGTCGGATCTCTATGCGGAGATGAAGGCACTGGCGGCGTGACGTAATCGTAGCCCGGATGAGCGAAGCGATATCCGGGAGCTCGCTTGAATAACGTCCCGCACGTCGCTTCGCTCATGCGGGCTACATTCAACGTCATTGCGAGGGCGATGGTGACGAGGAGGCCATGGCTATGCATATGAATCGCAGCCAGTGGATTATAGGTTGCCTTGTCATCCTCGGCGCAACGGCGGGCGCCGCCGTCACCTCACCCTGGGCCAAGCGCACCTTCTCTCCGCCGCCGGCACCTGCAACCGACGCCGCAAACGCCCCGCACACCCGCACCTGCATCACGCTCACCGGCAAACGCTTCGAATGGAATTTCCCGAACCCGCCATTCGGCACGCTAAGTTGCTCGGATTGAGCCTCGCCGCCTGTGTATGAGACCCACATTTGGTGACTGCATCGGAATGTTTTCTCGGCGGCAGGCCAGAAGGCACCGCAACGCAGTCGAGCTTATCGCTATAAATTCCGGAGCGCTCACACGAACGGAGCGGGCCAGTGGCCCACATGCGGACCGCGTTTGTCTCGACGCGGCGCAGCGATCCCGCGCTACTCGCAAGCGTAAAAGAATTGATAAGCCTCGATCGCGGTGGACGTCGCCATGACGGCTACCAGACCGACCTTCCAGGGAGCTGATCGCGCCACACGCACGATACGCGGAGCGGCTGTTTCGATCAGAGAGCTGTTTGCCCCGAGGCCGCGAAGCTCCGTTCGTGCGCTCGTTATTGTGATCAGATTGCTGCCTACGAATGTATCGCGAGAGGTTTCGGCGACGGTCTTGACCTTCTCCTTGCGCTTGCAATCGAGGAGGTATGACAGGTAGGTCGCGTTTGGATCGGCAGGCCTGCCGGCGATCGGCGGTTCGGTTCGGTCCGGGCCCAGCACCATGGTGAGCGGTTTTGGCGCGTATGTTCGGGGAAAGGCGCTCGGGGACTCCGGCGCAAGGTCATTGTTCGCGGACAGGGCATCCTCCAAACGCATCCGCGCAGTCAGGTTTTGCACGGGATCACCGAGGCCGAGGCGGTCTTGGGGGAGCACCAGCCTGTCTGTGCTCACCGGGTCGGATTTGGCAGGCGCGTCGAGGTTCAGTTTCGACGTCCAGTCATCGAGCTTCGGCGAAACCAGATCGGTTGTCGGGAACGGCATGACAACGCAGTCGGGTTGATCGCGGTACATTCCGGATTGTTCGCGCAGACGGCGCAGACTCTCACACGCCTCGAACACGATCTTCGAGGCCTGATCATAGCTGCCGGTTTTGTTGCCTTGCGCTGGCGCAGGGTCCACAGCACCTGCCGGTCCGAAGGGAGACGGGTAGATATGGGATGCGGTCGTGCCTGCACTAGTGTCCTGGGCCGGGGATGACCAGGACCAGAGCCAAGCCGACAGCACCGCTGCTGCATGGATTCCAATGCGACGCTTCCGGTCCGAAATCATGTCGGCCTCCAGCAGAGGACGAAGGTGCGATCGGATTGTAGCATAGTGCAAGTTATGCAGCACCACCTCGCGGACCGGTTGTGGTCCGGCTCACACTTGCTGGATTTTTTGGAGGAGCCGGTCGTTTGTCTGCCGCGCCGCTCGAAAAAAAGCCCGCCGGTTGCCGGCGGGCGGAAGGTTTAGGGAGGAAGCGCTTGTCGATGAAGCGCAGGCGCAATCTTGCCGATTCGGCTGTGTCCGCGATAGATCGTATAAATACTGTCATCGGCGCCATGCGAATGGGGTGTCGGCGACCGTGCCGGGCGGAAACCGCGAGGCACACATAATAAAAAGGGGAGTTCCATGGATTTTTCCAGCATGTTCGCGCGCGTGGTCGCGGTGGTCGGGGCCGGCGCGCTGGCCTGGCGCAAAATGCAGGGCGCGCAGCCCAAGCCCGCCTGGGGCAACGCGCCGGAAATTCCGACCGCGAAGCCGCAAGGCGCGATCCCGACGCTGAAGATGCCGACGGCGCGGGGCTGGCGCGACGGAGAGAAGCCTGTGGCCGCGCCCGGTCTCAAGGTCAATGCCTTTGCGACCGGCCTCGATCATCCGCGCTGGATCAACGTGCTGCCCAATGGCGATGTGCTGATCGCGGAGTCGACGCAGGTCGCCAGTACCCCGCGCAGCGTGTTTCATTATGCGATGCAGGCGACGATGCGGCGCGCGCGTGCGCTCGGTGTCAGCGCCAACCGCATCACGGTGCTCCATGACAAGGACGGTGACGGCGTCGCCGAGACGCGCGGCGCCTTCATGGAAGGGCTGAGCCAGCCCTTCGGCATGGCGCTGGTCGGGGACACCTTTTATGTCGGCAACACTGACGGCGTGGTGGCTTTTCCCTATACCGCAGGCGCGGACCGCATCACCTCGCCGGGCAAGAAGCTCGTCACCTTCAAGCCTTCCGGTCACTGGACGCGGAGCCTACTCGCGAGCGCCGACGGCAAAAAACTCTATGCCGGCGTCGGCTCGCTCACCAACATTGCCGATGACGGCATGGAGGTCGAGGAAGGCCGCGCCTGTGTCTACGAGCTCGATCTTGCGTCAGGTTCGAGCCGCATCTTTGCCGGCGGCTTGCGCAACGCGGTCGGCCTTGCGTGGGAGCCCAAGACCAATGTGCTCTGGACCGTCGTCAACGAGCGTGATGGCCTCGGCGACGAGACGCCGCCGGATTATCTGACCTCGGTGCGCGAAGGCGGCTTCTACGGCTGGCCCTATTGCTATTGGGGCCAGACGGTGGACGATCGCGTGCCGCAGGATGCGGCGATGGTCGCCAAAGCGATCACGCCGGACTACGCGCTCGGCGGCCACACCGCTTCGCTTGGCCTGTGCTGGATGCCGGCGGGCACGCTGCCGGGATTTCCGGAGGGCATGGCCATCGGCCAACACGGTTCCTGGAATCGCTCGACGCTATCAGGCTACAAGGTCGTGTTCGTGCCGTTTGAAAACGGACGCCCGTCAGGCCCGGCGCGCGACATCCTGTCGGGATTCCTTGCGCCGGACGAGACGGAGTCATACGGGCGCCCCGTCGGGGTCACGCTCGGTCCCGACGGCTCGCTGCTGGTGGCCGACGATGTCGGCGATGTCATCTGGCGCGTCACGGGAGCGTGACGGGCGCTCCCATCACGCTCGCGTTTGCTGCGTCATATCCGCCCTTTTCTCCTCATCCTGAGGAGCCGCCAAGCGGCGTCTCGAAGGATGTGGCCCGGAAAATTGACGCTCGGGGCCTCATGGTTCGAGACGGCGCTTACGCGCCTCCTCACCATGAGGGACAGGTTCAGTGTCTGACCTCGTCGAACACCACGATGGTGCCCGTGGGCTCCGGCTCATGCGGCGTCAGGCTGGTCAGCGTCGCATCGGTCCAGTCGGCGAGGCTAAGAACCTCGCCGGACTCTGCACCTGTTCCCGGCACTTCGGCGGGTTCCAGAACCTTCAGGCCGCTCTGGTCCAGAAAGAAGGTGTGGTCACCAAACACACTGGTGAGTTGCGTCACCGCCGGATGCGTGTCGGGCAAAACGTGGGCATCCATCTGGTTCAGGGTCTTCTCGACCTGCGCCGAATTCAGTCTCATGGGCTGCTCCTGTCTTTTTTCGTGAGCTGCGATGGTAGGCAGGCGTTCCTGATCGACGCCTTTGCTTGTTCGTGACCCCGTGAGAGGAAGCCACCGCGAGTGAACCGATCGACGCGGAAACTGTTCCGACCGCGGCATCAAGTTGAGCGGAGTTTCATGGGGGGAACAGGTTCATGATCGATATCCGTGCAGGGTCGATCAGCGCGCCGGTTTCGCGATAGAGGCTCGCGCAGTCGTGCTTTGTCATAGCGATCACATCGTCGCCTTCATTGCGTCACGCTGGCGACACCCACGATCGAGCGCCATCAGACTCCGGCAGCCCGACGGGCAAATCAGTTCATAGGTGGGCTCGGCCGCATCAGCCGGACAGCTTCTTTTCACGCGAAAAACCGCATGCGTGTAAAAACTAATTTCGCTAACGGGTTCAAAGTGATCCGGGCGTTCGATCCCTCGGATGAAAATATTTCGCTTTATCAGAAGTAGCAACTGTGGCTATATCGCGCGGTCCCGTGCTCACCAGAGGGGCGGACGCGTCGTCACGAACGTAGGACGCGGGATGCGATGGACGGTGCAACTTCAACAGACGAGTGGTGTTGCAGCGGACGGCGAAGTCGTGTGGTCCTGGCGCCCCGACGCTGGCGTCAAGCTTTCGTGGAGCAAGCTCCGCGGAGGTGACGGTGGCAAAAGAGCCCGGTCACCGGGGAGAGCGCGAAGTAAGCCGTAAACCACCGCGCAGGGAAAGCCGGCGTTGCTCCGGTTCACCTGTGGTCCTACCCCCGTGCTTTTTTTGTTGCACGGGGCCCATGGGTGCGATCGGCACCCGGCTTTCCCTGCGCCCTCTGAATTTCAATGGGCGTGTTGATGCAAAGCTCGGGCATTTCATGCCGCTAGAATGCTGAGTCACGCGCTCTCCTCGTCTGGATTGCTGCGCTTCGCTCGCAATGACGAGTTGGCTGTTTGAAAAATCGAATCAGAAGCCGCAGCTAACCCAGCCGCATGTCCAGGAGCCTGCGGCCTTCGTTCCGCAGCAGCTTCTTCACCGAGCTGGAAGCCACGACCTCGCCGTCATTGGCGTAGGCTTCGTGGTTCTTCTCGATGTCGTCGAGGCGGTAGAGGTAGTTGACCATGATCCCTGCGGATTCGCGCAGGCCCTTGGGCGAGAGGTCGCCGAGCCAGTTGATGCGCTCCAGCCGCGCGCCATTGCCGAGGTGGAAGCGGGCGACGGAATCGATGATGCGGCCCTTGGAATTGCGCGCGCGCAGGAAGTAATGCGCGGCGAGCGGCTCCAGCACCTCGCGCAGCTCGGCCGAGATCGGCTCGCTCTCGATCCAGTTCGGATCGTCGAGCTGCTTGAGGATGTTGCGCTCCTCTTCCGCCAGCGGCAGGTCGGTCGCCTGCTTCAGCCACGACACGAAACCGGGCACCGGCGACAGCGTCACGAAGGTGTCGAGCTTGGGCAGCTCGCGGCGCAGTTCCTCGACCACCTGCTTGATCAGGAAATTGCCGAAGGAGATGCCGCCGAGCCCGCGTTGGGTGTTGGAGATCGAATAAAACACCGCGGTGCGTGCGCGATCGGTCGGCACCGGCTGGCGGTTTACCGCAAGCAGCGGCGCGATCGAGCCGGCGATCGTCTCGGTCAGCGCCACCTCGACAAAGATCAGCGGCGCGTCGGCGAGCGCAGGGTGGAAGAACGCATAGCAGCGGCGGTCGACGGGATCGATGCGGCGGCGCAGATCGTCCCAGTCGCGAATCTCGTGCACGGCTTCGTAACGGATGATCTGCTCGAGAATGTTCGCCGGCGTCGACCAGTCAATCCTGCGCAGCACGAGAAACCCCCTGTTGAACCACGAGCCGAGCAGATGCACGACGTCGCGGTCGAGTGCGGCGAGATCCTTGCGGCCATTCATCTGAGTGAGCAGATCGGAACGCATCGCGACCAGGTCGGCGGTGCCGCCCGGCGCGCGGTTGAGGCGGCGGACCAGTTCCTGCCGTCGCGGTTCCGAGGCGAAATGGAGATCGCTGCCATGGCCGTCGCCCGGCAGGCCCTGCCAGGCCTTGATCGCCTCGGCGAGCTTTTCCTTGTCCGGCCCGAAATCGCGCGCCAGCGCCTCGAAAAAGGTGCGGCGGCCATCATCATCGAGCTCGTGATAGCCGTCGAGCACCTCGCGCGCCATCGCGGTGCCCGAGGCCTCGCCCCGACCCGACAGCAGCGCCTCGCATAGTTCGACGAGATCGGAGGCGTCGCCTTTGCCGTCCTCCGGATCGGCCCGCCGCAACAGCAGGCGACCGCGTTCGGAAATCGTTGCCAGGAGGTCGGCGAAAAAGGCGTTGGCCATGGGAGCACATCTAATCCGGTGATGCCGAATCCTACACAGGATTTAAGGCGAAGTCAGGCCGGATCAAGCGGCATGAAGTGCCGGGAAATGCGCCAGTGGAAAAGGTTTGCCCGCGCGTGACGAGCCGGGGCGCTACTTCCTCTCCACAAATTCCGTCGGCGTCCTGCCGGTCACCTGGCGGAAGGCATGGGAGAAGGCGGGAACGCTGGAATAGCCGAAGTCGGCGGCGAGCTGCTTGATCGATACATTGGCCTCGATCGACAGTTTCTCGATGGCCGACGCGATCCGTGCGCGCTGGCACCAGCTCTTGAAGCTGAGCTGGGTCTCGGTGGAGAACAGCCGCGACAGCGTCCGCGCCGATGCGCCGACCTTTTGCGCGAGCGTCTCGATTTCATGCGGGTGGGCTGGCGCAGCGAGCACGATGTCGGCGGCGCGACGGCAGCGCGGCTCGCTCGGCAGCGGGATGAAGGTCGCGGAGTCCTCGGCGCGGTGCAGTTCGAGCATCACGAGCTTGATCAGCAGCGATGTGCGCTCAGCGGCGTTGTCCTTTTCGAACAGCGCAAGGATGGTCTGTTGCAGGAGCGGGGACACCCGCACCACGAATTCGGATTTGAGGCTCGGGCTGCGCCGCTCGCGCTTCAGCCACGCCGTGTCGAAATAGAGCGTGCGCATCTCGATGTCGGCGAGCACGTCGATTGCGTGCACCAGACGCGCCGGCACCCAGACCGCGCGGTCGGGCGGCACCAGCCAGCGGCCTTTCGGTGTCGTCACCTGCATGGTGCCGGATGCCGCATAGACGAGCTGGGCCTCGCGATGCATGTGCGGGTCGAGGCGCAGGCCCTTCTTGTAGCTGCGCGCGACCAGATGCAGGCCATCGCCGGTCGAGCGCTGGCCGCGCAGTATCGCTATCAATGGCGGTTCGGCGATAGTCATTGGCTGCATCCCGTCAGCCTAAATTCGTATAACGGCGGCAGAAAAACAACGAGAATCGTCCAAAGAATCGGTCGAGGAATAACCATGAACAGCCCCAGCCGGGTCATCACCTTTGTCAATGCCGCGCATTTTATCGATCATTATGCGATGCTGATCTTCGCCGCCGCCGTCATCATCATGGGCCCAGCGCTCGGCATGGCCTATTCGGAGCTCTTGCCCTATGCGACGCCGGGCTTCATCGCCTTTGGCGCGGGATCGCTGCTCACCGGCTGGCTCGGCGACCGCTGGAGCCGGCGGCACATGATGGTGATCTTCTTCATCGGCATCGGCTTTGCGATGATCTCGGTCGGCTTCGTGCAGACGCCATTGCAATTGGGGGTCGCGCTGCTCGCGATCGGCATCTTCGCCTCGATCTATCATCCCGTGGGCACCGCGATGATCGTCTCCTATGCCGACAAGCTCGGCCGCGAGATGGGGCTGAACGGGGTCTGGGGCAATCTCGGCGTCGCATCATCTGCGCTCGTCACCGGCGTGATCGGCCAATATCTCGGCTGGCGCTATGCCTTCATCATTCCCGGCATCGTCACGGTGTTGGTCGGCATCGCCTTTGCGATGCTGGTGGTGCATGAAGATCGCAAGGGAAGCAAGCAGGCCGCGGCGCAGGCGCGCGTTGCCAAGCAGGACATGTGGCGGGTGGTCGTGTCGCTCTTGATCGTGGTGATCGCGATCTCCACCACCTTCAACGCGGTGACGGTGGCGCTGCCGAAATTGTTCGCCGAACGGCTCGATTTCACCAAGAGCCCGGCGCTGCTCGGATTGATTGCGGCCGGTGTCTATGTGTTCGGCGCGATGACGCAGTACACCATCGGCAAGCTCTTGGACCGCCATTCGCTGAAGACGGTGGCGCTGCCGTTGTCGTTCCTGCTGGCGCCGTTCCTCTATCTCGCCGCAACCTTAGAGAACCTGCCGCTGATCCTGGTCTCGATCGGCATCGTGATGGGCGCGTTCGGCCAGGTCACCGTCAATGACGCCATGGTCGGCAAGTATACGAGCGAGGAGTGGCGCTCGCGGGCCTATGCGGTGCGCTACTTCGTCGGCTTCACTGCGGCCGGCGCGTCCGTGGGTCTCGTGGCCTGGCTCTACCAGCAGGGCGGCTTCGCCACCATGCTGCATGCCTTCGGCGCTCTGTGCCTGCTCGCGGTCGTCGCCGCGTTGATCCTGCCGCGGGAGATCATGGTGCCGGCGGCGGCCGAGTAGGCCGTGTCGATTCGGCCACACTGAATCGATAAAACGCGGCGAATTGTCGCTGTCATGGAACTGTGACCTGTGGCCCCTAAGCCTCACCCCATTAAGGGCTGAACCAAAAGTACAGGGTGGGTGGGGCTGTGGTTGTGTTGCGTTCGGGCGGCTTTGGCCGCCGGTTTGGTGTTGCGCGTGTTTCGGGTGAACTGACCTCGTCGGTCTCTCCTTTCTTCTCCAGGCGTATGCTGCGTTCGCTCGCACTGCTCTGCTCGGTCTCCGCGATCGCGATCGACGCCCATGGCAGCGCGCAGGCCGGGCAATTGCCGGCCACGGCTTTCCAGAGCTACGACCCGACGACGGCCTCGAGCATCCTGCCGGGCCCGTTCTCGCTGTTTGTCGTGCCGGTCAGCAGCATCGCTCCGACCCAGATGAACGAAGGCTTTACGGAAGTCGGCAAGAAGACCGCCGGCTTCGACCTGCTCGCGCCGTCGCAGCTGCAGGCCAACCTCTTGACCGACATCCAGCCGGTCGTGATCGGCCCCGGTGGCAAGCTCTATCTGACCGACGGGCATCACACCTTCACGGCGCTGGATAACTCGATCTACGGCAGCAACACCCAGGTCTACGTCAACGTCATCGCCAACTACTCCAATCTGACGACCAGCCAGTTCTTCCAGGCCATGCAGTCGCAGAACCTGCTGCTGCCGCTCAATGACGGCGTGCCGCAGACGGTCAATACGGCGACCGGCGCGCCGATCCCGACCAGCCTGACGGGGCTGACCAGCGATCCCTATCGCGGGTTGGAATATTCGATCCTGAAGAACAAGAGCAGCAAGCTGTTCACGACCGTGGCAAACATCACCGGCGCGGTCGGCTCCGCGATCCCCGGCCTCGACAAGATGACGGGGTTCTACTCGGACTTTTTTGAAGCTGCCGCCTATCGCAATGCCAACAACGGTCTCGGTCTTCCCTATTTGTCGCCGGGCGACATCGCGATTGCGACCAAGTGGAATCTGACGGGATCGAGCCAGACCACGCTGCCCAATGTTTCCGGGACGGTCACCGTGGCACAGTTGCCGGGCTTCATCCTCTCCAAGAA
>Ga0210387_10004140_pt1 | contig 11115 bp, 9 predicted proteins | sample IncBWC7OmetaG_FD_160108 | JGI IMG/M metagenome (GOLD analysis project Ga0210387, IMG submission 160108) | Forest soil microbial communities from Barre Woods Harvard Forest LTER site, Petersham, Massachusetts, United States - Inc-BW-C-7-O ... | reverse complement strand
TGAGGAATACATCGAGGGACGCGAACTATACGTAGGGGTAATGGGCAACGATCGGCTCAAAGTGTTGCCGGTGTGGGAAATGACCTTCGGTTCCTTGCCCGAGAATCTGCCGGCAATCGCAACGCGCAAGGTCAAGTGGGATCGCGTCTATCAACAGCGCTACGGCATCACCACGGCTGCCGCGGAGGAGTTGCCCGAGGGCACGGTCGCGCGCCTGGAGCAATTGTCGAAGCGCATTTTTCGTGCGCTGCATTTGACCGGCTACGCGCGCATGGACTTTCGCCTGAGGGCGGATGGCGAATTGTTCGTGCTCGAGGCGAACGCCAACCCGAATATCTCAGCCGCGGAAGATTTCTCCGCCTCTGCCCTCAAAGCCGGCATGAACTACGACGAGTTGCTGCACCGGATTATGCAGCTGGGTGAGAACTATCCGGCGGCGTGGCGCGCCGTGGAGCCGTAAGAGCCCGAACGCTGTTAAGGGCGCGTCCAGCGGTTTAGCCACGCCAGCACGGTGTCGTACCATTCGATGCTGTCCGCCGGCTTCAAGACCCAGTGATTTTCGTTCGGAAAATACAGCAGTTCGCTCGGGATGCCGCGGCGTTGTAGTGCGGTAAACACCGAAAGACCCTGCGAATCCGGTACGCGGTAGTCTTGCTGGCCGTGAATCACCAGCGTCGGCGTCTTCCAGTCGGCGACGTGGTCGATGGGATTGAACTTTGCGTACCCGGCCGGGTTTTGATACTCGGGACCGGAGAACTCGTGTTCGGGAAACCAGAGTTCCTCGGTGGAGTAATACATGGTGCGATTGTCGAAGATACCGTCGTGGCTCACCAAGCACTTAAAGCCATCCGGCCATGAACCCAGGATCCAGTTGATCATGAAGCCCCCATAGGAGCCGCCCAGCGCGCACATGTGGTTTGCGTCGAGCCAAGCGTTGGCCTTGAGTGCCGCACCTAAGCCAAGCTTTAGATCCTCGAGCGGTTTGCCCCCCCAATCGCCGCTGATGGAATCGGTGAACGCCTGGCCGTAACCGGTGGAGCCGTGAAAATCAACCATGACTACGGCGAAGCCGGCGCCTGCAAATGCTTGCGGATTCCAGCGCCAGCTCCAGGCATTGCCGAAACTACCCTGCGGACCGCCGTGAATCAGAAATGCCACCGGATACTTGTGATCCGGTTTGAAATCCGCCGGCTTGATCACGTAGCCGAATACATTTTCATTGTTCCAGCCGGGAAAGCTAAATTGCTGGAATTCCCCGAACTTGCGCTGCTCCATCAACGACTGATTCAAGCGGGTCCACTGCGTGGGCTTTCCGCCGGTGAAGCCGACCGAATACAAATCCGCAGGGGCACCCAAGTTGCTGGCCGTATAAAACACTTTCGAGCTGCCGACACTGAATCCTTCGACTTCACCTGCACCGGTGATGGCCGATGCTCGGCCGGTCGCGACATCGACCGCCCATAGGGGACGTTGACCCAAATGGTCCGCCGTCGCGAATAGCGTCTTTCCATCCCGAGACCAGGCAAAGCTGCTGATCGATCGATCCCAATTCTGCGTGAGCGCTCGTTGGACGCCCGACTGCAGATTGAGCAGGACCAAGTGGAACCGATCGGCCTCGAACCCGGGTCGATCCATCGCGACATACGCCAGCTGCGAGCCATCCGGAGAGAATGCGGGTTGACCATCCGACGCCTTGTTGTCGGCGGTGAGATTTTTCGGCGGCGCGCTGCCGTCGGCGGCGACTGAATAGACATCAAAGTTAGTCGACCAAGCTTCGCCCGCCATGCTCCGCACGGAGAAGGCTACGGTCGTGCCGTCCGGATTGAAGGCATAGTCTTCTCGGCCGCCAAACGGTTTGCCCGGCACATCGCCGATGCCGCCGGTCAGATTCAGCGGCGTGCCAACAGCCACACCGTTGTCGTTCAACGCCAGCGCAAACACCTGGGAGCGCCGGCCGTCGCTCCAGGCGTCCCAGTGTCTGACGAACAGTTGTGTATGCAGGACACCTGTGGCGGGCGAGTGCGCGGCGCTGTCGAGGCGCTTCTTGCTGCAAGCAAGGTCCGCACAATCCAGGAAAACCTCGACGCTCACCAAAATTCGATCGCCCTTGGGCGATACCCGAAAGCTGCCGACATCGAGCGGCAGATTGGTCACTTGAGTAGAGTCAGCCACCGGCGTATCGCCGCGAGGACCCGTTCCGTTGGAGTTCACCCGCCAGACTTGGGTTGAGCCGCTGCGGTTGGACAGAAAGTAAATGAACTTGCCGTCCTTGCTCCATTCAGGATTGTTGGAATTCGGACCGCCGTCCGTCAGACGCAGCGGGGTGGCGCCGCGCTTGCCGGTGTCGAGCATCCAAATGCTGGTGCGGCCTTTGTTTGCCTCCATGTCGGTGGTGCGCTCGGTATAGACCACGTGCTTGCCGTTCGGGGCGACGGCAACGTCCGAGATCCGCTCCATGCGAACCATGTCTTGGACGGAAAAGGGTTGCGAGGGCTCCGCCGGGGGGGTGGCCGCGGTGGCCGCGCCTGCGACGCACACGAGGCTTAAGGCTAAGTTGACGCGTACGGCGAACATGGTTGCTCTCTTAGGGGAGGTACCCTCAGATTATACTCGCACGGGCTGTCAGGCGCCGATCCGGTCGACGTCGGCCAGCGGATGGCCTTCTCTCGATGCTGCGTCTTGCCAGTCGCGCAGGTCGGGATCCTGCAGTACATGATTCAAATACGCTTGCGACGCCTGGCTCAAGGCCGCACCGTAGGTCTGAAAGCGGAAAAACACCGGCGCGAACATCGCATCGGCAATGCTGAAATCGCCGAACAGCCAGCGGCCGGCGCCGCCATGCTCCTCCCGACATCCGGACCAGATCGCATCGATGCGCGCAACGTCCGCCTGCAACTCGGGAGTTCGCGGCACACGCCGATCTCGCGCGCGCACATTCATTGGACACTCTATGCGTAAAGCCTGAAAGCCTGAGTGCATTTCCGCGGCGACGGAACGCGCACGAGCGCGTGCCGCGCGATCGCTGGGCAGGCCGCGGCCGGTCGATTCGGCGGCATATTCGCAGATTGCGAGTGAATCCCAGATTTTGAGGCCGTCGTCGGTGAGCAACGGAACGCGACGCGACGGCGACAATGCCGCGATCTGCGCCTGATAGCCGCCGGCGTCGAAATGAATGATTTGTTCCGTGAACTCGAAGCCCGTTTTGCGCAAAAACACCCAGGGCCGCAGCGACCAGCTGGAGTAGTTCTTACTGCCGATCAGTAGAGTGCTCACGGCACGATTCTATCAGGGTTAAAATTCATGGAATGAACGATCCGTTGGTTTTGAGCTTTGATCTGGACGACACCCTGTGGCCGGTCGAACCCGTGATCCTCGCCGCAGAAGCCGCCATGCTGGCGTGGCTGCGACAACAGCACCCGCTCGTGATGCACGGGCAAGATCGTGAATCGCTGCGTGCGATGCGAGTGCGCATCGCGGCGCAATTCCCGGAGCGCAGTCACGACATGACATTCCTGCGCCATCGCGCCTTGTCGGAAATGTTCGAGGCGGCGGGACACTCCGCGAGTCACGCCGATGAGGCATTCGAGGTGTTCTATGCCGCTCGCAATCGAGTCAAGCTCTACGACGAGGTCGAGGACTCACTCAAGCGCTTGAGCGCGCGCTACCGGTTATTTGCCATCAGTAACGGCAATGCCGATCTCAAGCGCTGCGGAATCGCGCATTGGTTCGAAGGCCACGTCACCGCGATTTCCGCAGGCGCCGCCAAGCCCGACATTCGCATTTTCACCCGCTTGCTCGATGCCGCGCGCGTCGAGGCGTGGCAGGTGCTGCACGTGGGCGACGACCCGCATCTCGATGTCATCGGCGCGACCAACGCGGGGATGCAGGCGGCGTGGCTGAATCGCGACTTCAAATCCTGGCCGGCGCAACTGCCGCCGCCTCCGCGCACCATCTTGTCGCTGGAAGAAATTACCTAGCTCCACATCAGTGCACATAATCCATTAGCAGCCTACGCGTGCGATTGCTGATGGAAAAATGCCTGTAAATATAGGCATTTTCTGACTGCAGTTCGCGCTTTTTGCATTCATTTCGGCGTAGCGTAGTCGATAGGATGGTGTCAGTCCGAAAAAGGGATGCCATATGCAAGCGACGACGGCGGGAAATCTGGTTGCGGTAAGTTCGCTGCGCGAATTTTTTCGTGATGCGTTTCACACCGCCAGCGCGCACCAACATCTGGACATCGACGAGCAGGCCGAGCAATACGTCGTCAATCTGCTCACGATGTTTTCCCGAGCCGATGCGCTGTACGAGCGCACCCCGGATGGTCTGCGCATCAAGCCGCTGGCGCACATGCTGGCCGATGCGCTCGAAGCGCCGAGCGCGAGCGCGCGGCACCGCGGGCTGCAGCGTCTCGGCGATGTTTCGCTGTTCATCGCGGGATTCTTCGCCCGCAGCTTCGCGCGCAAGCTGATCGACATTGACTATCACATTGCCATGGGCGGAAACGCCTACAGCTCTCTGGCCGATACCCTGCCGCGCACCTTGTCGGGGCGTTGCGTCGCGGCCGTCTACGCGCAGCTGGCGCGGAAATTTCAAGGCCTGGTCGATGCGCTGAATGAAGTGAGCGACATGTCCTATCGGTACACGGACGCAGACATTCTTCGCCTCTACGAAATTTGGATGAAAACCGGCAGCCCTCGGGCGGGCGGATTGCTGCAGCAATTGGGTGTGCAGCCGGTCACGGCGGCGGGCGCGCGCCGCGAGCATTAGGAGCTCCGGTCGTGGTGTTGCGCGGCCTGCAGACCCTGCTCGGACGCTTGTACGATGTGGATCTACCGTACGATGTATACGATTTTCTCATCACGGATCGACGCAGCGTCGGCGCCGCGACAAATGATGGTCGGGCTCTGGATGAAGTATTGCTGCTCGCGGAAACGACGGATGGCGCGGGCGCCGGCGTCGCGCTGTATCTTGACCCGGAACTGCTGAGGCGCTTGGAGGCGGCGGATCCGCATGATGCGTTGACCGAGCACAGCCTCGCGGATTACTGCACGGCGCTCGAAGGCGTCAGCCACTTCGTCTATTCGACTTGGGGGTTGCAGCGCGACCTGCCGGTCTCGCTGCTGGAACTCGAAACGCAGGCCGAGGTGGACAAATACGCGATAACGGTTTTTCTGTTGGCCCGGCAACAGGGTGGCCACTCCTACCCGGCCCATGTGCATGCGCGGCTGTTTGACCGGGTCAGCTTCGATGCGCGGCTGGAGCCCGATCAATACGAGCGCTATCGCACCGCGCATTCTCTCGCGGCGCGTTATTGCCGGCGTTTGGAGCGGCGTTTCGTGAACCGGGGAACGCCTAAAATCGAAGCGATGGTGCGTGAGCTGCGGAGCTTCTTTCGACTCAGACACTCTGCCAAGCTGCGCCACGCGCTGGCGTGAGTCACCTACCTGCCGAGCAAAATCACCGGCTTATTCTTGAGGCTCTTCATCCTTATTGGAATCGGCCTGTTTTTTCAATTTCAACCATTCGCTCAACTTGCGCAGGTCCTTCTTCGCCGGAGGCGCCTTCTTGCCAAGCCGGCCGCTGTCGTAGGGGTCGTAGCCCTTTTTTGTGCCCAGCGGGTTTGCACGTACGGTCTCGAAGGGCGTCGGAGCATCATCGGCAATCGACAAGGCCGGATGCTCGAGCTTTTGCAGGCGTTGCGTCGAGACCTCGGCCCCGAAGGCGCCGGTCTCTACTTGCCACTCCCAGACGGCATTGCCGCGCTCGTCGAATTTGACGCGCCCGGTGGATTTGTCGCCGGTCCCACCCTTGGAGGACGGTTCATTCGGCTCGCCGGGGGCGGGCTTTGCCATTGGTTTTGACTTCTCGTTGCTCACGATACCTTTTTAGGCGATGCAGGGGTTAAGTCAAGCCGGAGGCTTCTAAAAGCGGCGCAAAGTCACATTTAAGAGCGGCGCAAAGTCACATTTGCAGCTGATATTGAGCCCGCCACAGTGCCATGGCCGTTTTGCCGTCGTTCCAATTTCCCTCGAGAATATGCTTGATCGCTTGATCCAAGGGCAGCCATTTCAGCTCCAGTTCCTCGTCCGCATCCGGGCTGGCCGCGCCCACCTCAAGATCGCGCGCCAGATACAAGTGGATCAACTCAGTGAAGATGGCCGGGGCTGGGATGTAGAGCCCCAGTGAAGTCCACCGGTTTGCCGACACACCCGTTTCCTCCTTGAGTTCGCGCATGGCGCAAACATCCGGCGGCTCACCGGCATCCAGTTTCCCCGCGGGAATCTCCCACAGAAAGTCTGCTACGCCATGCCGATATTGACGCACCACGCAAACCCGATTGGCTCCGTCGATGGCCACCACGGCCGCAGCGCCCGGATGGCGCACGTAATCGTTGTCGTACTCGCGGCCGTTCGCGTAGCGCAGCCGCTCGGTTGAGACTTGGACGACGCGGCCGTTGTGCGCCGGGATGCTGGCGACAACCCGAGGTTTCTGCATGAATCGCTTCCGATAAGCCAAAGGATTGAGGGAATCATCGCCGAAAGTCGCGCAACTGTGTGATCTGTCTCCTCGCGTGATGCCGGCCGAAGCGCGATGCTCCGTCTGGTTTACTTAAGTTGCGTCTGAATCTGGATATACGTACAGTACTGCACGCCCATGATGAAAGTGAAGGCAAACGCATTTGATGCGCTGAATCCCGCCCAGCGCCGCGCAGCGACGTTTGGCACAGTCGTTCCGGAGAAGGGCGTAAGCGCCGGTCCCTTGCTCATATTGGCCGGTGCCGGAACCGGCAAAACCAACACCCTGGCGCATCGAACCGCGCATCTCGTCCTCAACGGCACCGATCCCTCGCGCATCATGATGCTGACCTTCACGCGCCGCGCGGCGCAGGAAATGATCAAGCGCACACAGACCATCGTCACGGAAGTGCTGTCGGACCGCGGCAAGGGCGGCGATCGCAGCGTCGTGTCGCGTCTGACTTGGAGCGGCACCTTTCACTCGGTGGGCAGCCGTATTTTGCGCCTCTATGCCAAGCATCTTGGGCTTGATCCGAATTTCACCGTGCTGGATCGCTCCGATGCCGCGGACCTCATGGACGTAATTCGCACCGAATTGGGCTATTCGGGCCGACCGAAGCGTTTCCCGCGCAAGGACACTTGTCTTGCGATTTATTCGTATCGGGTCAATACCCGGCTGTCACTCAAGCAGACCCTCGAGGAACAATTTCCCTGGTGCCTCGAATGGGAGGCGGACCTGACCAAGCTGTATCGCGAATACGTCGGCCGCAAGCAAAAAAATCGCGGCCTGGATTTCGATGACCTGCTGCTGTACTGGCAGGTGATGATGCAAACGCCCGCATTGGCGCAAAGCTTGTCCAAAAATTTCGATCACGTACTGGTCGATGAATATCAGGACACCAGCAGCCTGCAGGGCGACATCATTCATGCGCTCAAGCCCGACGGTAAGGGCATCACCGTGGTGGGCGATGACGCGCAGGCCATTTACTCATTCCGCGCCGCCGCCGTGGAGAACATCCTCGGTTTCGCGGATCGGTACAAGCCGAAAGCCGACGTCGTCGTGCTCGCACAGAATTATCGCTCGACGCAGCAAGTACTGGACACCGCCAACGCGCTGATGGCCGATGGCTCCCGCCAGCATCGCAAAACATTGCTCGGCACGCGCCAATCGCCGCAGAAACCCTTTTACGTGGCATTGGACGACGCGCAGGCTCAAGCCGAATACATCTGCGGCAAAATTTTGCATACGCGCGAGGTCGGCGGTTCCTTGAAGCGGCACGCGATTCTGTTCCGCAGCTCGCACCACAGCGATGTGCTGGAGGTCGAACTCGCCAAGAAGAACATTCCCTTCGTGAAATACGGTGGACTCAAATTCCTGGAAGCGGCGCACGTCAAAGACATGATGTCGGTGCTGCGTTGGGCCGACAACCCGCGCAACTCGGTCTCGGGATTTCGAGTGCTGAAACTGCATCCCGGCTTCGGCCCCGCGAATGCGAAGCAGGCTCTGGAGCACTTCGAGGCGCGCGGGTTCGAGGCCAAGGCGCTCGCGGACTACGACGCACCGCAGCCGGTTAAAATGGAGTGGAAGCGATTCTGTGCCTTGTTCGAAAAGCTTGCCGATCCGGCAACGCCCTGGGCCGGTCAGATCGGCTTGGTGAAGGACTGGTATAAGCCGCAGCTGGAACGAATCTACGACGCGGGCTGGACCCGCATGGGCGATCTCGAACAGCTGGAGACGCTGGCCGTGCAGCAACCCAGCCGCGAGCGCTTCCTGACGGAACTGACCCTGGATCCGCCGGTGGCCTCGAGCGATCAATCGCAGGGTGCCTCGAAGGACGAGGACTTCGTGATCTTATCGACGATTCACTCCGCGAAGGGCCAGGAGTGGGACATCGTTTATGTGCTCAATGTATCGGACGGGAACTTCCCGTCGGAATTTTCGACCGGCAAGACGGAAATGATCGAGGAAGAACGCCGCCTGCTCTACGTGGCCATGACCCGCGCACGCAATGAATTGCATCTGTGCGCGCCGCTCAGGTACGCAGTGACTCAACAGGCAAAGAATGGCGACGCCCATGTATATGGCGCCAAGAGCCGCTTCATGAGCGACAAGGTTCTGGACACCATGGAAAAGATTTCCGTCCGAACCAGCATGGGAGTGGAAAGCCTAAAGGCCGGCGATACGACGACGGTCGACGTTGTCGCGCAACTCAAAGAAATGTGGTGAGAGCCTCCAGGTAGCATTTGCTACCCGTGGCGCTTACCAGCGGCGTGATCCGCCGCCTCCACCACCCCCGCCTCCACCGCCGCCGCCACCACCACCTCCGGGTTTTCGCGGAGCTCGTTCCTGAGCCTCATTCACGCGCAGCGGTCGGCCACCCATCTGGAAGCCGTTGGTCTGTTGGATGGCGTTTTGCGCTTCACCGGCGGCCATGTCGACGAATGCAAACCCACGCGGACGGCCGGTTTCCCGATCGTTGATGAGTTTGACGGATTCGACTTTGCCGTGGCGCTCGAAGATCGCACGCACTTCGTCTTCGGTCGCGGTGAATGGCAGGTTGCCCACGTAGATCGTCGTCATTCAACTAATCTCACTGACTGGTGCGTGTCGCGCGGTCATCCCACTCGCACGCGGTTTCAACATGCAGACACCCGCGCGAGTCGCAGCATCGAGGTCTGTACCATCGGCCGAGCACTAATCTGCACTAGGGAATCGACCTAATGGCCGATGCTACGCTTTGAGATAATTGTTGGCAAACGCCGGATAAGCCTGCGGGAAAGGGGTTATTCGACCTCTAGATACGCATAGCCATTGAGTTCGTTTTCATAGAAGCGCTTGACCGCTTGAGCCTCGCTCAAGGACATTCGCCCTTCCTGTACGGCTCGTTCGCAATCCCGGGCGATCCCGGGATACAGCTCGTCGGTGTCGTACTCCATGTACTCGAGAACCTTGTTGGCCGTATCGCCCTTGACGATTTCCTCGATCCACCAGCCGCCGCCGTCCTGCAGGCGAATGTGCACCACGTGCGTGTCGCCGAACAGATTATGCAAATCGCCCAGCGTCTCCTGATAAGCCCCCACCAGAAATGCCGCGAGGTAGTACGGTTCGCCGGGATTGAGCTCATGCACTTCCAAGGTGCGTTTGGTGATGCGCGGATGCACGAACTTATCGATTTTGCCGTCCGAATCGCAGGTGATGTCGGCCAGCACGGCGTTGCGCGTCGGCCGCTCGCCCAAGCGCTGGATGGGCATGATGGGGAAAACCTGGCCGATGGCCCAGCTGTCCGGCAGCGATTGGAAAATGGAGAAATTACAGAAGTAGATATCGCTCAGCATGTCCTCAATGTTGTCCAGTTCTTCAGGGACCCGATCGAGTTTGCGGCAGTAATCGCGAATCTTGGCGCAGGTAGCCCAGTAGAGCCTTTCCGCCAATCCCCGAAATTCGAGGCTCAGGTAGCCTAAATTGAACATTTGCAGTGCCTGTTCACGCGCCTGCAGCGCGTCGTGATAGCACTCCACCAAGCGCCGCTCGTTAACTGATCGGTAGCTGTCGAACAAATCAAGCACGGGCTGCGGCAGCTCTTCGGTTCCCTGATAGTCCTCGTCGGGGCGGCCGGACACTTTGAATTGATCCAGCTTGGAGGCTCCCAAGGTGTCGAATACCAAAAGGCTGTGGTGGGCGGCGATGGCACGGCCCGATTCGCTCACAATCATCGGGTGCGGCACGTCGCGCGCGTCGCAGACGCTCTTGATGCGATACACGACATCGCCGGCGTATTCATTGAGGGTGTAGTTCATCGAGGACTCGTAATTGGTCCCGCTGCCGTCGTAGTCCACACCCAATCCGCCGCCGATATCGATGTATTTAAGGCCAGCACCCATGATCTTGAGCTCAGCGTACACATGCGCCAGCTCGTTGATGGCATCCTTCACGCGACGAATGTCTTGCAGCTGGCTGCCTGGATGGCAGTGTACGAGCTGCAGGCAATCGAGCATGTCGCGCTCCTTCAGGAGCGCATACAGATCCAGAATTTCGCTTATGAACAAACCGAATTTGGATTTTTCGCCCGCGGACTCGCGCCATCGTCCGGCGCCTTCGCTTGCCAGCTTGACGCGCACTCCGATTTTGGGCCGTACGCCGTACTTTTCGGCGTGCTTCAAGATCAGGTGGATCTCCTCGTAGTTTTCAACCACGGGAATGATGGTGCGGCCCAGTTTGGTGGCGATCATGACCGCTTCGATATAACTGTCGTCCTTGAAGCCGTTGCACACCACCAGCCGGTCGGGTGCATTTTCGGTAATGGACATGACCGCGAGCAGTTCCGGTTTGGAACCGACCTCGAGACCGAAGCCGAACTCCTTGCCGTAGCGGTAGACTTCCTCGACCACCAGCCGTTGCTGGTTGACCTTGATCGGGAACACCGCGGCATAGCGGTTCTTGTAATCGTTCTCCGCAATGGCGGTCGCGAATGCATCGGCAAGATGACGCAGCCGGTGCGCCAGAATATCAGAGAAGCGAATGACGACCGGCGTATGAAGATCACGCGCCTTGAGTCCCTGGACCACGTCGTAAAGATCGATCTCGCGGCTTGCATCG
>Ga0210387_10004137_pt1 | contig 11116 bp, 9 predicted proteins | sample IncBWC7OmetaG_FD_160108 | JGI IMG/M metagenome (GOLD analysis project Ga0210387, IMG submission 160108) | Forest soil microbial communities from Barre Woods Harvard Forest LTER site, Petersham, Massachusetts, United States - Inc-BW-C-7-O ... | reverse complement strand
TCCTGCCAAGCCTTCGACTTCAAACCGGTGCGACTCATCTCAAAATCCGTGCCGCGGATGGGTTTTATGAGGTCGTCTCGCTGGAGACTATCCGGTCTGACGAACGCGTGATGCTGACCTATGCATGGGACGGTGTTCCGCTTCCTCAAGAGCATGGCTTCCCATTGAGAATCTACATCCCGGACATATACGGAATGAAGCAGCCCAAATGGATCGAGTCCATCGAGGTAACGGATCATTGGGAGCCCGGTTTTTGGGTAGATCGGGGCTGGGATAAAGATGCGCGAATGAAGGCCACGTCGGTCATCGACACTGTAGCGGTTGATATGACGATCATCAACGCAGACCACCGCCGACTGGTGTCCATCGGGGGTATCGCCAATGCCGGTGCGCGTGAAATCTCGAAGGTGGAATTACAAGTCGATGACGGCCCGTGGCAGGAAGCCGTGCTACGCACACCGTTATCGCACCTAACGTGGGTCGTCTGGCGTTATGAGTGGCCTTTCGGCCCTGGCAAACACACCTTTAGCGTGCGTTGCTACGAGGGCGATGGTACACCCCAAATTGCCACGCAAAGTCCTGTCGAACCAAGTGGCGCTACAGGGCTTTACAATAAAACTGAGATGTTCTAAAGGTTCTAAAGACCCTTCCGCAGTTCATCGTGCAGCTTTTATTTACGTCAGCCACTATAGGGAAAAGTGGAAATTCTCCACGGACCAAAATCCAGGACGTCTTACTGCTTGACGTTGACCGGGACTTTTAGCTTCGCCGGTCCTTGGGGTCCCTGGTAGGAAAGATCCACGCTCCAATCGCCTGCCATATTCGGCGTGAGGTGCGCCTTGTAGTCCCCCATTCCATCGTTCTTATTTATGTTCGCCCCTGAATGCATCACCATTCCGGGCATGTTCATGTTCAGTTCCAGTTTCACATTTTCTGCGTCCACTGGATGCCCGCCTGGACCTTGAAACTTGATCTGTAAAGCGTTGTCTTTGGCGTGTATCTGACCGTCGGCACTAAGAATGGACACCGTCACTCCGTCTTGAGTTACCTCGGCGACGGGCATCTTTGGATCGGCCGATCTAAAGATCGAATTTCCGATTCCGGAGGCCCATGCAAAGTAAGCAGTTGCGATAACGATTCCAGTGAGAAGAAAGACCATGGAACCAGCAAGCACCCGGCGCCGAGAACCGGAGGCGACAGCTCTGGATTCAGGAACGGCGGATCCTTCAAACGGCCCCCGGGGGGGCTCAGCAGGAAGTGAACGCTTTCTCCAAATCACGTAGATCACCGGGTAAATTAAGAGATTTAGAATCGCCGACGTAATCACGCCACCGATCATCGGGGTAGCAATCCGCTTCATCACATCGGCACCAGCTTGATAGACTGGTGACCACATGATCGGTAATAGCCCGAAGATAATGGCACATACGGTCATGATCTTTGGCCGAATTCTCTGGACCGCACCCTCTATTACGGCGGCGTACAGATCTTCAATCCTGTTCATGCGTCCTTGCGCTTTGAACTTTTCCCAGGCGTGGTCGAGGTAAAGGAGCATGACCACTCCGGTCTCGGCATCAAGGCCGGCAAGAGCGATCAGACCAACCCAGACCGCAACGCTCATGTTGTAATTGAGGAGGTACAACATCCAAAACGCCCCCACCAACGAGAAGGGTACCGACAAAAGGACGATAAAGGTCTTTATGACTGATCTCGTGTTCAGATAGATCAGGAAAAAAATGATCAACAGGGTAAACGGCACGAGCACAGCCAGGCGTCCTTCGGCCGCTTTGAGGTACTGAAATTGACCCGCCCATTGAATATAATAACCCTGCGGAAAATGGACTTTCTGAGCAATCTGCTTTGCCGCGGCCCGCACGTATCCCTCGATATCACTACTTGTAATATCAACGAACACATAACCCACGAGCTGGGCATTCTCTTCCCGAATCGATGGAGGTCCGGTTCGATAGCTGATGTCTGCCAACAAGGAAATCGGCACCTGAGCTCCGCTCGGCGTCGGCACAAGAACGCGTTTGAGACTATCAAGATCAGTCCGGAAATCGCGGGCGTAGCGCACACTGATCGGATAGCGTTCACGACCTTCCACGGTCATTGCGACCGTGTTCCCTCCAATCGCACTCTCAACGATCTGATTCACATCCTGGACTTGAAGACCGTATCGAGCCGCCGCATCTCGGTTCACACTGAAATCCAGGAAATACCCCCCCGTCGTTCTCTCGGCAAAAGCGCTTCGGGTGTTCGGAAAATCGGAGAGGACTTGTTCGATCTGAACTGCAACGTTTTCGATCCCCTTGAGATCGGGACCGAAGACCTTGATTCCCAGCACTGACCTGAATCCGGTCGTCAGCATCTCAGTGCGAGTTTGGATCGGCATCCAGAAGATCTGAGCCATGCCCGGAGTCTTGCTAGCCTCATTCATCCGCGCGATAAGCTGATCCCAAGTTGTCCCGGCCGGCCATTGCTCAGGAGGTTTCAACTGGACAACCGTTTCAAACATCGAGAGTGGAGCAGGATCGGTGGATGTGTCCGCCTGTCCTGCCTTGCCAAAGACGCTTTCTACCTCCGGAAATTTTTTCAGGATGCGATCCTGGATCTGGAGAATCTTGGTGGCCTCGGTCATCGACATGCCAGGTATAGCCGTCGGCATATAGAGCAGAGTCCCCTCATTGAGTGGCGGCATGAACTCGTTCCCCAATCGGCTAAAAGGAATCCACGTCAGGCCGAGGACCAAAAGCGAAAGTAAGATCGTCAGCCAACGGAAACGAAGAACGAAATTAACAAACGGTCGGTAAAGCCAAATCAGAAAACGGTTAAGCGGGTTCTTGGTCTCCGGCGTAATCTTCCCGCGAATCAACCAGACCATGAGTACCGGGACAAGGGTTACCCCCAGGATTGCGGCGAAGAACATTGAAAACGTTTTTGTAAAGGCGAGCGGACGGAACAAACGTCCTTCTTGAGCCTCCAGCGAAAACACCGGAATGAAACTCACTGTGATCACCAGGAGCGAATAATACAGCGGCCTGCCGACGCTCTTGGCCGCGTCGACGATGACATTGAAACGCTCACTTCCGGTTGGATCGTGTCCATGCTCCTCCTTGAAGTGTTCGAGCGCCTTGTGAGCGTTCTCCACCATAATGATGGCAGCGTCAATCATCGCACCAATCGCAATGGCAATTCCGCCAAGGGACATGATGTTTGAGGTTAATCCCAGCCCGTATAATGGAATAAACGAAAGAATGATCGCGATCGGAAGAGTGATAATGGCGACAAGTGCTGATCGGACGTGCCAAAGGAAGAAGATACAAACGAGCGCTACAACGATGCTCTCCTCAATCAACTTTTCACGCAAAGTATCGATCGCGTGATAAATCAATGTGCTGCGGTCGTAGGTTGGAATCACGCGCACACCCGGCGGGAACGAGCTGCGCACCTCTTCGAATTTCTTCTTGATTCCGTCGATCACTTTAAGTGCGTTCTGGCCATACCTCATGACCACCACGCCGCCGACCACTTCCCCTTTGCCATCCAGGTCCGTGACGCCATAACGCAGATCAGGACCCAGATGAACCGTGGCTACATTTTTAATGTAAATCGGCGTGCCATTCTGCGTCGTTAGCACGGCTTCTTGTATATCTCGCACGTCCTTGATGTAGCCTCTGCCGCGAACAAAAAATTCGTGCGAGGAGACCTCTACCGTCTTACCACCGACATCGGCATTGCTGGCACGGATGGCGTTAACCACGGTGCTCAGCGGAATGTTATAGGCAAGCAGCTTATTGGGATCAACGTCGACTTGGTATTCCTTCACGAACCCCCCAACGGAAGCCACTTCTGCCACGCCTGGAACAGATTCGAGCGCATATTTCAGGTGCCAGTCCTGAAACGATCGTAATTCAGCGAGATTGTGTTTGCCCGTATCGTCAACCAGAGCGTATTCGTAAACCCAACCCACTCCGGTAGCGTCCGGGCCGATCACCGGGTTTACACCTTCAGGAAGCGAATCCCGGACAGAGTTGAGGTACTCGATTACCCGGGAACGCGCCCAGTAAATGTCGGTCCCATCCTGGAAAATAACGTACACAAAAGACTTACCAAACATCGATTCCGCGCGAACAAACTTTACGTTTGGCGCCGCGATGAACTTGGTCGAGATCGGGTAAGTGATTTGATCCTCCACAAGATCTGGAGACCGACCTTCCCAGTCGGTGTACACGATGACCTGCACATCGCTCTCGTCCGGGATGGCATCGAGCGGGATTTGGATCAACGCATAAATCCCACCGGCAATCCCAAACAGAGTGATCATGATGATCAGGAATGGATTGCGAGAGCTAACGCCAATAATGCGCTCAATTAACGTCTCAGTCCGAGGTGTAGGGTTCGAGCTCAATTGTTTCCTCTACTTCAAAGCCTGCAACGGTCCGTTAACTTGTCCGCATTCTGGCATCTGTTTTCCCAGATATGGGTTCTTGACCTGCGGTGTCGTTTGGAGCCACTGAGCCGGAGACTCTTTCCACATCGGGCAAGTGATGGTGTATAGGGGATGGTCGATCAGCGCGGGATGCAGTTTAAGAAAGGCAATCAAATCCGCGCTAAAAAAGCCAAATTGCGCGCGTGCATCTTCAAGATTACGGGCATCAAAACTCTCTGCGGTCCTTCTCAACTTGGTCAATGCGTTGCGATAACCCTCCTCTTTTATCAGTTCAGGACTTAATGAGATTAGCTGACGAATGGAGCCTCGAAGCGCGACAGCCTGTCCCGCAACACCTTCAAGTTGGTCTTTTGCCAGCGACTCGCGGATTTTATCGTATGCTCCCAGCATTGAGTTTAATACTGGAGCAACATCCTGACTAATGGGCGGATTCTGGCTCGGCTCAGGACTAGCAGGACTTTTCTTCTCTTTGGTTTCGCTCTCGTCGTCCCATGTCTTCAGCGCGCCTTGGATTCGGGATTCGGCGTCGATTAAGAAGTTCGCACTACTTACAACGCGCTCTCCTTCAGATAGGCCGTCGAGGACTTCCTCGTAGCTCGCCTCTCCATTGGCATCGGTCTGGGTAAATGATCGGCCAACTTGAATATATCGCGGTTCCAGCTTACCGGAACCCCTGTCAACAAAGACAAGCGAACGTGAGCCTGTCGGCAAAACAGCGTCAACCGGAACTGTAAGCCCTTCGCCTCCGTCGATCTTCAAGTCAACGTTGGCGAACATCCCAGGACGTAACTGATCGTCCGAATTATCAAGATCAATTCGGACCCGGGTAGTCCGTTTCATCGCGTCTAATCGACGATCAATGGCGCCAATCTGACCTTCGAACTTCTTGCCAGGGAACGCTGGAAACGAAATGTCTAGCTTTTGTCCGACCCGCAGCAGTCCCATTTCATTCTCGTAAAAATCTGCCCAGAGCCATAACCGGGATAGATCCATTACCCCGACTAGGCGATCTCCCATCTTAACGCTCATGCCTTGTTTCACCGGCACATCCTCGACGACACCGGTGAACGGGGACCGCAAAACGAGGGTGTCTGTTGCTTTCCGGCTCTTCTCGAGCGCGCTGATCTCTTCGTCGCTGACATTCCACTGTCGAAGCCGCTGCTTACTGGACTCTATCACTTCATCGAGCGATGCTCGCGAAGAGCCTCCGCGGTCCCGCTCATTTAATAGATTTACGAGTTCTTTTTCGGCGCTTCGCAGGTCAGGACTGTAAATGGTGACCAGGGGGTCACCCACGTTTACTTGCTCTCCGGGCGAGGTGACCTTGAGGTCCTGGATGTAGCCATCCACACGCGCCACGTACTCGAAGATCTTCGCTTGATCCGGCTCGAGCACGGCGACGGATCGGATGGATATTTGAATCGGCCGTCGCTTAGCGGAAGCGTAAGTCACGCCGATTTGCTGCTGGCGCTCAACTGGAACGGAAAACTCACTTGGCCTATTCGTTTGCCCGTTCGGAGACGCCATTGGCATCGAGCCCATCGAGCCATTGTCAGTCATTGCACCCGGTGTCCCCTTTCCTGCGCCATTCGAATTGTCTTTCGCTACGCTGTCATTCGCGACTTTTTTCAGGACCGGAACAAGATCCATCGAACAGATTGGACATTTCCCTGGTGTCTTGGAGTGCACCGAAGGATGCATCGTACAGGTGTAGTAATCGACATTGCTGTCCGCAACTGTGGGACCTCCTTGTTTCGTACAGGAACTGATCCCAGCAATGACAACAAGAGTCAGGATGACCTTTACTAGGATTGTGGCCAGTTTCATCGCATTTTCCCCATCGCGTTAGACTTGCTCGATCCAGAAATTCTTACATCCAGGCCAACGAGAGATTCCAATTCGGCGAGAGCAACTCGATAGTCGGTGAGATCCTGGTAGTACATCGTCTCCAGATCACGAAGGTTTCTCTGAGAGGACAAAAGAACCAGAAGAGTCGCTTTGTCGGTCTCGTAATCTGCTTGGTAGGAAGCCACCGTTTGACGTGCCGTCGGTAAGAGATTGTCGCCGTAAAGCTCCAAATGGTGATGAAGCGTTTCGATCTTCTCCAGCTGGTTCCGCAGCAATCCCAATGATTCGGTTTGTGCGCTTACAAAGTCGCTCTCTGCGGCGCTTAATTCGCCTTGAGCCTCTCGCTCTTCCGCTCGATACTTTTTCCCGTTGAGCCAGGGAACATTAATCGACACACCCCCTCCCACTTGGCTTACGAACTGGGAAGCAGCGTTGTAGCGCTCCGCTTCCAGACTGACAGTTGGATCCGGAATCCATTCCCGCTTGGCCAATTCCAGTTTTGCTCTTGCCGCAGTCACCTTTGTTTGGGCCTCCCTCACCTCGGGTCGATTGGCGAGAACGAGTTGACGCAGCCTTTCGGGCGGCGCCGGTAGAGAATTGTCCCCATTAACATCCGGATGCCCCAAGGGGGCGAACGGATCCCGATTCATTAGTACGTTTAAAGCCGACTCCTGGTCCGAAAGCTTTTGCTCGATGTCTCTTCGTGCCTCGATGATCTTTTGGCGCTCATTCTCAGCCAGTAACAGATCGGCTTGACCTTGTGTGCCAACTTCAAATTTGGATCGAGTACTGTCGACGGACTGAACCAGCGAGGCTTCATCTGCGTGGTTAATGTCCAGAAGCTGGTAAAGGTTCGAGATTTGATAATAGCTCGCTTTGGCCTTTGCAATAACGTCGAGTTCTTGGCGTCTGGCTTCCTCAAAGGCCCCCAACGCCTCGGCGGCTGCAGCCCGTTCTTTGCTCCGATTTTTCCCGGACAGCGGGATCATTTGTTCGACGCTCACCATCTGGTCCGTAAATGAATTTGCGGGTATACTCACGAACCGGCCGAAAACAACGTTTGTGCCGACCTTCAAGTCCTCCCAGGCCGCGGCTTGCGGTATGCGTTCCTTTGCCGCAGACCACTTTGCCCGTGCCGATTGAATCATAGGATTGTGTGCCAGAACCGAAGCGATCACCTGGCTCAGAGAGAGGCTTGTCGACCCATCCGACGGATTCATCGCCTTCCGGACCTCTCGACCATAGGATTGACCGATCAAAGTCAACACCGCCAGAAGGACCAGGAGAATCTGTGAATCTAATCGCTCAGCCCACAAGATGATCCATATCGGCCTCCACAGGCGATACCGCGAGAATTCATGTTTATTCAACACGGTCACGCAATTTTTCCAATTTGTTGGCCGATTCATCGAGTAACAGCTGTGTTGGCAGAGAGACCGGGTTGAATTATCCTCTGCTTCATCATTTGGAGATACCGCGAGGCTGAACTCGGGCTCATCTGTGCGCTGACCTCATAGACGTGTGCGAGCATGGACGGTCGGCAATCTTGTTGGACTCGCGCCACCTCGTCCATCGCTTGTTGGATCTCTGGGGTCACCTGGTTATTCTTGGAAATGGCAGCGTCCAACGCATCATTCGCATTCATAATTCGCTGGCACATCAGGTCGCACTTTGCAGCGTAAGCCGTGTGAAGGGCCCGAATTCGCTGAAACTGCGCGTCGGTAAGATCAAATTCCCGACGGAGCCAGACCAAATCAGCGTCGCGATCCGAGTTGACTGAGCGCAAGTCCGCTGTGCCGAAGAAAGTGCAAAGCCAGAAAGCTCCGAAGCCTGCTGCAATGGTCGCAAACAGGATCGCTACTGTCACAAACAAGCGGTGTGCTTTAGGATGAGGGGATCCGCTGATAGGGATCGATGGACTGGACATATTTCGCTTCCAAGCGGTTCCAAGTAGCTGAGTTCCAGCGTGAAGCTTCAACCACACCAGTTGTGGTCCCTATGAGTAACCCAATGGCTATTGCAGTCAGTGCCAACCGCGGAACAGAAACTCGCGTTGCCAAGATCAAATAACTTGTAAGCCAGGTCAACCAAGGCGCATCGACATCTCCAGCGTCACGCATTGCAATGCGTTTCCATACGCGCTGTTGAAAATCACGCGGCAGCTGCGCTTCAATTCGCCAAGCGGCGAGCTTCTCTCGCAGTTCGGAATCGGATAGATCCTCTTTCACATTAAGTTATACCCCGCACCCTGACCAAACCCTTGGAAAATTTTTCTCAAAATTTAGCTTTCGCGGGACTGGAGTACGAAATGCGTCACGAAACTCGTGGTATGCCGAAAGGGCATTCGATGCGCAAGGTCTGCATTCGATACTGCAGATCAAACTCGAAAGGCGAGTGGGCCAGCGCGGTGAACTAAAGCCAGGCCCAAGTACGCGATAGAGGCGGATCATTGCCCGGTTGGGCGCGATCCGGCCATGGAAGTGAGTCGCTGTCAAGATACGAGCTCGCCCAAAAACGGCTCGCCACCTGATTGCGGCGGTCAACATGATTTTACCACTAATCCGGCCCGAGATCCGTTACGATCGGGCGCTGACAAACACAACGCCGTTCAAGGGGGGACAAAACGGTGATCAGTGGTTGATGGGGTTCGACGTGATCCTTGAATTTTAAGGTAATTTTGTGCCAGCGAATCTAGAATCAACCCGGAGTCTTCGGAGCGCTGGGCTGAAGGTCAGCTTCTACGATGTTGGCGCCCACGACCTGATGATTCGATATTCCTTCGATCATTCGCGCTACAACTCCACAAAAACTGACGTTTTGGCCTTAATCCTCGATAGCTCCCGACTAATCCTGAGAAGCAGCGTCCATCCCACTATCGTAATGAAAAATAGAAAGGCTGCCGCCAAAAGGGTAACCCGAGTACCAGCGATGTGTGCGATCAGGCCCCAGGCAATTGCGCCAAGAGTCATCGCTCCTTGAGATAGAACCATCATAAGCGCACTGATCCGACCACGTGCGGAACCTGGCATTGCACGCTGAGCGATCACCCACAGTTCAGAGGCCGCGAGAGTCCAACTTGCAGCAATCGGCTGGAGCACCTCAATCAGGAGCTCGGAGATCAAGACTCAAGCTCGCCCTGCGTCGCTAATTCGGGTTCATCGCCGTGATGGAACTACGTCTCCAGCGTTCACCAGGCGAGAAGGTCGGATGAGTACCCAACCGGTGCTTTCGGTGTCGGATTCGCAGTGCAGGACTTTCCCGAGCCGCTCTAGATCGAAAATGGAGATGTCGTGATTACCTTTCCATTTGAGGTTGATCCGCAAAGTACCTTGGGAAACGTCGTGGTGTACGCTCACAACAAATGCTGTATCGGTGACCTGTTTCATATGTATCGCTCACTGTGGTTTTCTATTGTCGGCTGCAGGTCTCAACCGAATCGGGCCGCACAAACGACGCACTGTAAAACCCCCCGGCCGGACTACCTCCCACATCCATCAAGGAGTTCGGAGGTCCGCCCTTTTCACGCTTTGACAGCCCTCCGGCCCACGCAACAGCCACAATGGTTGCGTTCTTTGCAGAGATCTTGTTTGTAGCAGCACCTGGCGTAACCCAGGCGCGAGGCTTTACTGGTGCTGCCGGTTGCAGGTCTGGAGGGACGACGAGTTGGTAGTGCTGATTGACGCCGTTCGCTTGGCGCACGCTGAAAAGGAGTCCGTCGGTTGTTTTAGCCGTGACGGGTACAAAAAGAAAGTAGGCGATTAAGTTGAAGACGGTGATTTTCATACCGGGTTAGTCTTTCTTGGCTAGTGTTGTTTCCCGGTGAGGATAACGAGTTCATTGCTGTTATTTTCGATGCATCCAAGCCGCACAGGCTTGTCTGCATGCTTCTGAGGTTTCTAGCATCCTGCTCGAGCAAAGGACATTTGCTGTGGGATGCGCCAATTCGCGGCCCGGAATAAGCTTCCCTCCGGGAAGAGAGACGAGCATGTAGTGGCAGGTCAGCGTCCGATGCTGTCGCTCTATTGAGGTTGCTACGCTGGTAGAACTGGGCACAGCAAGTGCATTAACAATCCACAGTATGTTCATCCCTAGGAGGGATAAGATGGTTTTCATCGGACTCGCAGGGTGGTTTGTTCGACGAGCAATCGATTAAATTTCAAGTTGCTCTATATGGTAATACGCCGTGCTGGCTTGAAACCCTCACGATTTGAAAGTCAAATGCAGTCGCAAGCGGGCCTGAAAATTTTGTGAGGGATTTTTCCTTTTGCGGCGTATTACTCTTTGTGAAGAGCAATCTGAATGACGACGAGCTAAGAAGGGTTCTCCAGACCTGGAAGGTTGATCCTAAGATCCCTCGAAACTTCGCTCGAGATGTTTGGGAGCGGATTGCCACCTGTGAAGAGGCATCGGCCGGATCGCGCTGGTGGGTTACCCTGAAGGAACTTGTCGAGCCTGTGGGTGGAGCGAGGCTTGCCCTGAGCGCGGCGACTATTGGGTTAGTGCTTGGAGGGTTCACCGGCGCTATGGAGGCGCAACAACAGAATTCCCATATTCAACAGCAGCTTGCCACGAAATATGTCCGCTCTGTCGATCCGTACCAACGGGTTAGCTCCCTCTAAGGTCCAGCGCTGGCTGCTCGTCGCGATCTTGACCGGGTTCGGCGCCGCTTTGGGCGCTTTCTTTGTTTGCGAGTATGCGGCTACGCGCCAGATGCGATCCATGATGACGGCATCAGATGGGGAACTTGTTTGGCTGCGGAGAGAGTTTAACCTTACTGATGCTCAGTACAACAGGATCAAACTGCTCCACGAGAAG
>Ga0210387_10004135_pt1 | contig 11118 bp, 7 predicted proteins | sample IncBWC7OmetaG_FD_160108 | JGI IMG/M metagenome (GOLD analysis project Ga0210387, IMG submission 160108) | Forest soil microbial communities from Barre Woods Harvard Forest LTER site, Petersham, Massachusetts, United States - Inc-BW-C-7-O ... | reverse complement strand
AAGGCTGCCCGTCTCGAGATCGGCCGGTAATAGGTACCAGCCGCAAGCCATCACCCAGATGCCGAGCGCGTCGCCGTGAACGCCGCGCACCAACGTGGCGGTGCTGATCTCTCGGGTGACATCCGGATATTCCGCGAGCCGCTCGATGCGATTGCCGACGATGCGGGACAATGTGAAGGCGTGATTTTCATTGAACGCCGAGGCGTACCAGGCGTCGCCAAGCTTGGTCACGCTGGTCAGCATGCCCATACCAAGGCGCGCGACATTCGGAATGCGGGTAATGCTCCGCCCCTCCTCGAACAACAACAGATCAACCAAGCCTCGCGAGCTCACGACCAACGCCCCCGAGCGCTGACCCGTTTCTAGCAGCGCGCGCCAATTCGTCGGGTTGCCCGTACCATCGAAGCCGAAGGCCTCCGCCGCAGCAGTCGCGTCCGCCCAAGGACTGCGCGTGACGGCACTTTGAAACACGCCTCGTGTCACTTGAAAGCGATCGAGCGCGCGGATCTGCGTGTGACCGGCGCGCCCCCAGTCCGCTCCGCGTTCACCCCAAGCATAGGCGCGCAGCGCTGCCGAATCGGAGTCAGTCCCCAAAACGTCGAACCCGACTTCCCCGGCCGCCAAGGCCGGCGCCGGGAGCTCGAGAAACGGCCCCCACGGCGCGACGGTATTGTCCTCGCCGCGGCTCGGTCCACGTGGGCGCGGTGCGACGGTCACAGCGGGCTCGCTCTCTTCTCCGGTTGGCTCGCAATGCAAGGACCAACGCCCGCCGCCCGGTTGCATCATCACCGTTGGCTCCGGCAAGCGGGCGACGGATAAACGGGGCGCGACGCTATTGGTCTTCCAACCAACGCGCACGAAACCCGCGAACGCGCAGCCGAGCTCCGAGCAGCCCTGGAGGCGCGCGTCGTCGCGCGGTTCTTTGCTGGCGTCGAATTCGGACGGTAAATCCACGTCGCTCCATTCGAAGCCGCCATCCGTGCTTTCGAAGGCGCGGCCCGTACGACCGACGACCAAGGCGTGCGTTCCCGAAAGCAACGCGCGATCGATGCTCATCTCGGGACGACTAACGGTAACCGTGCCGTCGAGCGCGACGCGCACACCCACGAAGGGCTCCGCGCCGGCTACCCAACCCGCAAGCGCGCCGGTCGTCACTTCCTGAAAGCCGTCGAGCCACAAGCCTTTCTCGAGCAGCGGCTCGCTCGGAGCATCAGCGCTCGGCGTGCTGCGCAGCTCGGCGTGAGGCAATTTCAGAGGCACGCGCTGCTCGTGCCCCTGGCTGTCGATCAAGGACAGAAACCCGGGCGCGCCCAGTCGAGGCGGCACGATCACAGCGACCCGACCATCGCCGAGGGCGACGACGCGCTCCGCTCCGAGGTCGCCGCGCACGCGGATCTCGCGGCAATTGCCGGAGCTGTCCGAAATGCAATACGCGCCGGGGGACTTTTCAACCGGCGCGCTGCACGCGCCGCGGATCACGAGCGCACCGTTGCCACTCGCCGCGACGTAACGCGCGCCCGCAAAGGAACGCACCCGCCGCATGCTGAGCGGAGGTTCGAACGCGAAGAGCGTCGTCTGATCCGCGAGGTCGCTGCACGCAAAGCCAAAACCATGACCGAAGCGCAGTGCCGTGCACTCGCCGCTACCCGGATAAGCGTGCTCGTCACTCGCGACGACCTTGCCGTCGTCGGCTCGAACGCGCAGCAGCGAGCCGGCATTGGCGACGACGAACGAGCCGTCAGCGTCACGAAAGCCGCGCAGCACCGCCAACTTGAGCGCCCGCTCGGCGAAACCATGTGGCGGGAGCGGCTGCGCCGAGGGCGCCACTGCCTGGCGTAAGCGCCGCGCGACCGGGTTCTCGTCGTCTCTCGTCGCAGTCGAAGCCAGGTCGCGACGGCTGATCGCGCCACTGCGATCCAGCCCGAGCACGCCATCCGGACCGGACAACAGTAACTCGTCATCGCGCGCTTCGACGCTCGTCGCCGTGCCCGCGATCGGTCGCCAGGACGCACCCGCGTCGAAAGTGGCTAGAATTCCGCGAAATGGCGCTTGCACCGCGCCAAACCAAGCATCAACAAAGGCCATTTTTCCGAAGCCAGGCGAGGACGGCAAGCTTCCGAGCCCGATCGCGGCGCCCGTGTCGGTATCGAGCGCCGCAAAACGATCGGGGCGCCTTCCAAGCACATACAGGCGATCGAAGCCGGCGATGACCTGCTCCGCTTCGAAGTCGAGCCGCGCGAAAGGCTCGAGCTCGGCCGTGAATGTCTTGGCGCGGAAGAACAGCGTCGCGCTCGACGACAACACGTAGAACAAGAAGCCACCGCCGAGCCGGCTCGGTAACTCGAGGCTCTGCACGGTGCGCGCGGCAGGCAAATACTCGCGCGACAGCTCGAGCGCGCCGCTCGGTCGCAGCAACACACGGAGCCCGTAAGCCACGAGCCGCTCACTGCCGTCGCGTTCCTCGCCGGAAGCGAGCGTTTCGGAACCGTCGAGCGCCGGGAACAAACGCGGCCCGAACGGATCTTGGGGCACGTCAGGCGAGCGAGTGACCTGCAACGAAGCCGCCGTGGGGCGCGCGTTGCTTGCCGCGACCCGAGGCCCCTGCGCGGTTTCGTCGTGGCGCACGCAGGCGCCCGAGAGCGCGACGACCGCCGTCAGCCAAAACCACGGTCCACCGGACGAAAACCCGGTGCTGCCGAAGATTCGCGGTAAATGCCGCGCCTTTTTGGCCATCCTTTTTAGCGTAGCGCCTCGGCGGGCGCCCGCGTAGTGGTAAGTCCAAATGAGCCAAACGCGGCGCCCCACCTCGCCCCTCGCCGAAGAAATCCTCGGCCTGTACTTCCCGGTTCTCGACCATGGCTTCGTCTCGCTCGTCGACTACATGGGCACCGACGAATGCATCGAACGCGCGGCCCGTGTGAGCTACGGCTACGGCACGCGTCAGACGAGCCAAACGCGCGGACTCCTCCGCTACTTGCGCCGGCATTCGCACACCACGCCGAGCGAGATGATCGAGTTCAAGTTCCATTGTTCGATGCCCATGTTCGTGGCACGCCAGTGGATTCGGCACCGCTCGGCCAACGTGAACGAATACAGCGGCCGCTATTCGCTGATGCCGATGCTGTTCTACACGCCCAGCGAAGAGCAGCTTCAGACCCAGAGCCGCAAGAACAACCAGGGGCGCAGCGGCACGTCCGTCGCTCCCGAGAAATACACGGAAGCCGTGCGCCGCTGGAACGAGATTCGCGAAAAGAGTCGCGAGGCGTACGAGTGGATGACGCTCGAAGACATGGCCCGCGAGCTATCGCGCATCGATCTACCGCTCAGCACCTACACTCAGTGGTACTGGAAGATCGATCTGCACAACCTGCTCCACTTCTTGAGGCTGCGCGTCGACAAGCACGCACAGTGGGAAATTCAGGAGTTTGGACGGGTCATGGCTGGCATGCTGAAACGCGTGGCGCCGCTCAGCTATGAAGCCTGGATCGACTACGACGTGTGCGGCGCGCGCGTCAGTCGCATGGAGCTCGACGCGTTGCGGCGGCTGGTCAGCGCGGAAGGTGAAGCGTTGCGCGCTCGGGACGGCGTGAGCTTGGACCCCGCAGCGTTGGCAGATGTCGGCCTGGCCAAGCGTGAGGCCGCCGAGTTGCTGGAGAAGCTCGTCCCGCAGACTGTGCCCGATTTCGAGCTCGACATGTCTCGCGCCAGCTCCGCTGAGACGTTCGCGGAGCGCTTCGCCCAAGCGGTGCCCAAGGTCGACAAAAAGCCCTTGGGCTAGCGTTGTTTTTCCGCGTCGCGCGCGACGGCTGGCACTCCGCGCCGTCGAGTCTTATAGAGGGAGCAGAACACCATGGCCATGCCTGCAGAAAGCGGCGCTCAGAACCTGGCTTCGTTGGATTTGGACGAAGAGATCCGGCGTTTGAAGCACGAGCGAAACGCCGTGATCCTCGCGCACTACTATCAAGACAGTGAAATTCAGGATCTGTCGGATGTGATCGGGGACTCGCTCCAGCTGGCCCAAGCCGCGCAAAAGACGACTGCAGACGTAATCCTATTCGCTGGCGTCCATTTCATGGCCGAAACGGCCAAGATCTTGAATCCGCAGCGCATCGTGCTCGTCCCGGACATGAAAGCCGGTTGCTCCTTGGCGGACGGCTGCCCCGTCGATCGCTTCAAAGCGTGGAAGGCGCGCCATCCCGGCGCGGTGGTCGTGAGCTACATCAATTGCTCGGCCGCCGTGAAAGCAGAGAGTGACTACATCGTCACTTCGAGCAATGCCGAAAAGATCGTGAACGCCATTCCGCGCGACAAGAAAGTCTTGTTTGCGCCCGACAAGAATTTGGGGCGCTACGTCGCCAAAAGGACCGGCCGCGACCTGGTGCTGTGGCAGGGCAGCTGCATCGTCCACGAGACGTTCAGCATGCGAAAGCTGGAGGAGATCCGCATCGCACACCCCGAGGCAAAGGTGATCGCGCACCCGGAATGCGAGGAACCGTTGCTCGATCGCGCGGACTTCATCGGCTCGACCGCAGCCCTTCTACGCTTCGTCGAGAACGACAACGCGCAAGAGTTCATCGTCGTGACAGAATCGGGGATTTTGCACCAAATGCACAAGCGCGCGCCCGGCAAAACGCTGATTCCGGCGCCGCCGATGGCCAACTGCGCGTGCAATGAATGCCCCTTCATGCGCCTAAATACGCCAGAAAAGGTGTACCTGGCGCTGCGTGACCTCGAGCCACGCCTGGAGCTGCCGGAAGAGTTGCGCGCACGGGCGCAGGTCCCAATCGACCGTATGCTCGCGCTCAGCTGAGCTCAGCGCTTGGGGATGCCTTGACCCGGGAGACGGCCATACGCCGCCTCTGCGAGCTGCACGAGATCTCCGCACTCCGACAAATCGTAGTTCTGAGTCTCGAACGGATCACGCTGCACGTCGTGACACTTCCAGCCCACGTCCCAAGCGCGTGACTCGACCTTCAAGTTACGCTGCATGATGCCCCAATTCTCGAACGCGCAGCTCCACACGCCCGCGCAGTTGGTCATCAGCAGCGGCTGATCGCTGAGCCCTGGGCGGAGCAAACTGTGTCCGATCATGTGCGAGCGATAACGTGCGATGCCAGGATCCTCGCCGACACCCAGCAAGTCCAAAATCGTCGGCGCAATGTCGACGTGATAGAGATACTCGGTCTGCTTGCTGGTGAGCGTCTTCAGCTCATCGTCGGTGAGCGTGCCCGGCGGCGCGTCGACCCACGCGGGGACGTGGATTTCCTCGTCGAAAATGCTGAAGGTGTGGCCCATTTGGCCGTGCTCGCGAAACGCCTCGGCGTGATCGCTCGTGTACACGATGACGGTGCGCTTGCCAGCGTCGGTCGAGCGCACGTAAGCGAGCAGCTTGGCGAGGTGCTGGTCCTGTTGGTAGACCGCGTTCTGGTAGTAGTTCTTGAAGTACGGGTTGTCTTCAGCAGCCTTGCTGGTCGTCGAGGGTTGGAATGGCTGTGGCCCGTTCGGGTCGACGTAGTACGGGTAGTGCACGTTCGACAATTGGACGACGGCCAGAAACGGTTCGCGCAGTGAGCCAAACTCCTGATTGACGCGATCAGCGAGCAGGCCCTCTGGCGCGCCCATATCCAAATCCGAGGTCGGCTCGAGATCGGTCGCGCTGCAAAATTTGCTGACTCCGAGGTTCTTGACCCAGAGCCGAGCGTTTCCGAAGAGCATGTTCTGGCTCGTCCAAAACGCCGTGTCGAAACCAGCCGCGCGCGCATAGTCGAAAATCAGCGGCCACGTGTGCAGATTGTCGCGCGATTCGGTAGGCCCAAGGCCAGACCAGAGCACCGCCAAGGAGACCGCAGTCGTCGAGTCCATCGAGCGCATTTGCGGGAAAGCGATGCGCTTCGGAAAGAGCTGGTTGGTCGCCTCGGTACGCCGACAGTCAGGGTCGTATTCGAGACACGTAGCGTCCGCACGCACGCTCTCCAAGATCACGAATAGGACGTTACGCTGGGGCGTCGCCACGGGGTGAAGTGCGGGCACCGGCATCGACTGGCGCGCACGCGGTCGCATTTGATTGGACTGCTCGGTGAAACCGAGCTGCGTCTCGAGCAGCCCGCCCACGGCGTTCAGGTACAGCACGTCGGGCGGCGCGGCTTGCAGATGCCGGTGCTGGGCGGGAATGAAAAATGTAGCGATCAGGAGCAGCGGCGCGATGACTCCGGCGACCCGCGCGGGCAACCGGTGTGGCTTGAGCCAACGGCGCGCCGCCCAGACCAGAAACAGCGCCACGCACAACGGCGGCAGTTTTGCGCGCAGGTAGTTGCCGAAGTCCGCCAACAGTTGATTGATGACGCTGTCCTTGAAATTCGAGGCGAACAGCGAGACATCGAGATTCAGATAAGCATTGTATTGGCTATAGAAATAGGTCTGCCCGCCGACCGCGAACGTGAACGCGATCACGAACAGCACGGCCGCCACCCAACGCAGCGCGCCATGTCGACGCGCAGCTGCATACAGCAGCACGCTCCACAGGATCAGGCTCTCGCTGAGCGACGCGAAATACAGCAGGTGGTGCTCGAAATCGAGCGACGCGAGCCGCGCGCTGCGTCGTGACAGATCCATCGACAACACCAGGGCCGGGCCCGCGAACAGTAGCAGCGGTGCGTACATTCGGCGCTGGCGCGCGAGGCGCCGTAGGCGCCCGAAACGACCAGAAGCGACGCTTGGCAGAACCAGGGTCGCTGAATCGAGCTCGGTCTTCGGGGTTCCCTGCACGGCGCGGCGGCAGTGTAGCCGAGGAATCCCGAAAGGCGCGTCTTTTGGGCCGGCGACCCGCAGAAAGACGGTTGATTTCTGCGGCTATCGAGCTCGTTCGGACGGGCAGCTCAAGTCCCGCGAGATTCTGCCGTTCGGTCTCGGCATGGGACCGCTGCGACTTTTCACCATCACTTCCGCCTTGCTCCTGGGAGCTTCAGCATGCAACCAGCCGGCAGCGGCAGTGACGCCGGAAAAGGAAGTCCACCCACACAAGGCGAAGGAAGGCAGTCACGCGGAGCCCAAGGCCAAGGACGAGCCGAAGGGCGATGAAAAGGCCGACGACTCGCCGCAAAAGTACGCCGTGCCCTTCGCTTGGGAGAACTCCAAGGCCGAGCCCTTGGCCTTGACGCGATCTTTTTTGAAAGAGGCGTTCGAAGACAACAAGACCTACATGGAGCACGGCTCCAAATTCTTCTCCGCGTTCGCGGACGCAGAGCTGCCGCGCGCCACCGTCGTCACTTGTTCGGATTCGCGCGTGCAATCGCAGGCCTGGGACGAGACGAGCGAGAACGACGACTACACCGTGCGCAATTTCGGCAATCAGCTGGCCGGGGACGAAGGCTCTATCGAGTACGGCATCGAGCACCTGAATACGCCGCTGCTGTTGATCATCGGCCACACGGGCTGTGGCGCGGTCAAGGCCGCTAGCGGCGATACCTCCAAGCTCAGCAAGCCGCTGCAAGCGCAGCTCAAGACGCTGCAAATTCCCCGCCCGTCAGCGGGCAAGAACGAAAACCAAGCTTGGGCCGAAGGCGTGGTGGCCAACGTGCACAATCAAGTAGCGGTTGCGCTCAAACGCTACGGCAAGCGCGTGCAGAGCGGCGCGCTCACCGTGGTCGGCGCGGTATTCGATTTCCGAGATGACCTCGGGCAGGGCGCCGGCAAGCTCGTGATCGTCGATGTGAACGGCAATGGTGAAGCCGAGCGCATGGAGTCGTTCATCTCGGCAATCAACGACGGCCCCGCTGACGGAAAGGTCGCGAAGAAGCTCGCAAAGAAGGACGCCGAGTCACCGGAGGACGTGATGCGTTCGCTGGCCAAGGTGCAAGGCATCGTCACGCACGAAGTGGCGGCCGCCTCGAACGATTCGCCTGCGGTCCACCCGCATTGAGCCTCAGCCCGTCGGGCCGCCCATCAGCCAACTGGTGAGTAGATAGTTGGCGACGAGCAACGTCACCGCGCTGTGCACCACGGCTTGCGTCGTCGCCTGACCGACGCCGCGCGCGCCGCCGGAAGCGTTGAAGCCGCGCGTGCACGAGATGGCCGAGATCAGAAAGCCGAACACCGCGGCCTTGATCAGGCCCATGTAAAAATCGCTCGGCACGACGTATTTCTCGATGTTCGAAATGAAGATCCCCGGGTCGACACCGAGCCATTGCACTGCCACAAGCCACGCTCCGGCCATGCCCACGCAGGTGTAGAGAATGCACAATAGCGGCACCATCAACACCGAAGCGAGCAAGCGTGGTGAGAGTAAATACTGAACGGGACTAACGGCCATGGTTACGAGCGCGTCGATTTGCTCCGTGACGCGCATGTTGCCGAGCTCGGCTGCCATCGCGCTACCCGCGCGTGCAGCGACCATCAGTGCGGTAAAGACTGGCGCTATCTCGCGAGTGAGCCCAGTCGCGACGATCGAACCTACGATGCCTTCGGCGCCAAACGCACGCAGGCTGTGCGTCGTTTGAAGCGCGAGCACCATGCCACTGAACACGCCCGTGAGTGACACGATGAACACCGACTGCACACCGATGAACTCCATCGCCGACAGGAATTGCCCGACGCGGAACGGCGGACGGACCAGCCAAACCAGTGTTTCGGCGGTCAGCACCAAGACCGAGCCCACCATCTCGAACACGGCTACGAACGGCTCGCGGAGCGCGACCCAGACGCCACCTGGCTGGTCGTTCTCGGATTGTTCGACGTCGGCCACGTTCAACTCTTAGCACCGAGCGCAGCGAGGATCGCGCGCGAACGCCGCCCGGTGCCGGAAAACACGGCGCGGCGCGGATCGAGCGCGAGCGTGAGCAGCAAAGCATCACCACCCAGCACCTCGATGTAAGGCTCACCCCACTCCACGAGTAAGATTCGTCCGTCGTCGCGCTGCGAGTCCAACCCGAGCGCGCGAACCTGCTCGGCGCCGTTCAAGCGATACAAATCCGCGTGCGAGAGCGGCGGCGTGGTTTCGTGCTCGTGCACGAGCGTAAATGTCGGACTCGGTACGCGCGCGCTTTGGGGCAAACCGAGCGCGCGGCACAGTGCGCGGGCGAAGAACGTCTTGCCCGCGCCGAGCGGTCCGCTCAGGATCAGCAGATCGCTCGGCTTCAGGGTGGGCGCCAGCAATTGTGCGAGCTTTTGCGTCGCGCGACGGGTCGGCAGATCGAACTCGAGAACGGAATCAGTCACGGCTCTCTCTTGGGCGAAGATTCGGAGGACACTATCGTCAGCGTGCGGGGCAAGAGGTGTGCGTCGGAGAAGCCACGCGCATCGCTGGTCCAAAGTGACGCATGGGCGGTGCCAAGCGCGCGTTCTGCGCGCACGTGTAGCTCGTGGACGGCGCGAGTATCATCGACGCGGCCGTCGGGGAAGCCGTCGAGCGCTGCCTTGCTGAGTAGCGCAGCGTCGTGGCCCAATGCTTCGTACCAATCGAGCGGCGGCAGCGCCGAGCTCGCGTTGCGGTCCGGGCGCGTCGCGCTCGGAAAAACCCCGGCGCCGATGGCGAAGCTCTGGCGGGGCGCGTCGCTCGAATAGATGAATTCGGCCGCTTCGAGCCCCAGCGCGAAGCCGGGTGAAAAGCCCACGCCCCGCAGCTCGCGTGCGGCGTCGCTCGCGCACGCGGCAGGGCCCAGCACGAGCAGCGCAGAGATGCGTTCGCGACGCCATTCGTCGACCGAGAAACGGGTGCCCATGGCGCTCGCCGGAGCGGCGTCGCACGGCTCGCCTGCGCGACCCACGCGCGCCACGCGTTGCAGTTTTCGACGGGACAGCTCGGCGTCCAGCGCGGCTTGCTCGTCCGCTGGGCTCTCACCGAGCTCGAAGGCATCACGAAGCGGGTCAGTCGCGACGTCCGGAACCTCGACCAGCAGCACCGGAATGTCATTTTCCTCCGAGAAGTGCGCGGCGGCATCTGCCGAGCCGGAGTCGATGCCCGCAACTAGAATCGCAGCACCTTCCGCGGACAGCTCGCGCAACGCCTCGACCGTGCCCGCTACCGAACCGCCGTCGTCTTGCGAAATCACGTGCACGGCGCCCGGCTTGGACAATGCGTCGGGCAAGCCAAGCCCGCGCGCGAGCCCGGCAGCCACGCTCGCCGAACGGCGCCGCAGTTCGGCGTTGCCAAGTGACAGAACGACCCCCAGCGAGCGCCCCAAAATCAAGGGCGCACTTTGACCGCCACCCGCGATCCCCGCAAGCTTCGCGCCCGCGTCACTGGTGCGAAGCGCGGCCGGTGCGGAGTCGAGCAAGCGCCGCGCGAGCCCCGCGTCCTTCTCGCGCACGGCAAGCGCGACCAAACGCTCGCGCAGCATCTGTCTGAGCCAGTCACGAGCCGATGCGTTCACGCTGTCGTCGGCTTCAATGGGGCCGAAGCTCTGCAGGCTCTCCAAAAGGTCGGTCTTGGGCGCGCGCTGGAAGAGCTCGCGCACCATGTCCTCGAGGGAGGAACGCGTCTCGGCGGGGGCCTCGGCCAAGAGCTCCTCTGCGGCGCGCACGGCGCGCGTGTAGCGATGCGCGTCGACTGCCACGCGCAGCCGCAACTCGCTGAAGACCAAGCGCTCGTCTGGATCGACGATTTTTCCGGCGAGCGGCTCGAGCAGGCTCCAGGCGGCATCCGGCTTACCCTCACGGAGCAACGCGAACGCCTCACCGACCTCGGAGAGGTCGTGCACCGAACCGACCTGTTCACGCACCGAAGCCAAGAACACGCGCGCCTCCTGAAGCGCACCGCGACTCACGCAATCGAACGCGATGAGCACGCGCACCGTGTCGCTCTGCTCGTCGCGCGGAAAACGCGCGAGGAAGAGGCGGAGCTCGGGCTCGAGCTTACGCCGTTCGCTCGAGCTGCCCGAGAACCAGGCGGCGCGCAGCGCGCGGAACGCGGCCTGTGCATCGCCGTTCGCCGATAGTGTCGCCTCAGGGCGGTCCATATCGGCGCTGGAGTGGCCACAGCCGTTGACGAGCGAAGCGCACAGCGACGTGGCCAGCGTCGAAACTGAGAAAATCCGGAGGACCTTTGGCATATGCTGCGCTCGTGTCCGTCAAGGGTGATGCGCGCTCCGTGGCTCCGTCAAGCTCGACGCGCGGCTTGGCGTT
>Ga0210387_10004133_pt1 | contig 11123 bp, 5 predicted proteins | sample IncBWC7OmetaG_FD_160108 | JGI IMG/M metagenome (GOLD analysis project Ga0210387, IMG submission 160108) | Forest soil microbial communities from Barre Woods Harvard Forest LTER site, Petersham, Massachusetts, United States - Inc-BW-C-7-O ... | reverse complement strand
ATCAATGGAGCACAATCGAATTCGAAGCGCTGACGTTGCTCGATCAGATCACCGCGGGTGATGGCAAGAACGCTCCGGCGCTGTCCTTCGGTGGCAGAATAGCGGTCCTCCAATTCCATTGACGCCGGCTGAGACAGTCCACCGACGGTCGTTCTCGCCGACTTCAGCCGACGTCGAGCTCGACGCCCGGAAACAGTCGTGCGGCGACGTCGCGCCCGTAGAGGCGCAGCGCGAGTCGCGCGCGCACGACGCCGGCTGAGGCATTCGGTTCGGCAGCGCGAATAGACGACTCGGCGAGCTCTCGAACGGCCGAATTCACCGCCGCGGCAAGGCGAGCCAGCGGAGCTCGGGCGCGTAAAAGCTCGTAGTAGCGCTCGATGGCTTGCTCCGAGGTATCGCGCATGACGGCGATGAGTATACCAAGCGACAAGCTCCCGTGGCGACGATTCAGTGGGCACTTCGCGCACGAGAGCGCTGCTCGTCGGCGATAAGCCCTCGCGACAAGCACGTCCTCGACGCCCGTTCGCTACCCTCGCCACAGCGTGTCCGATGACGACCCAGATATGGGCATAACGCGCCGGGCAAGACGGACAATCGCAGCTCGGCTCGAGCGGCGTCATTTTTTCTTGCACAAACCGACGCGAGCCCCCACTCACGGCTATGCCTCGATGGTTTGCACTGGTCTTGCTGTTGCTTGCAGGTTGTGCCGGTTCGGGCGGAGCAGCTGGGGCGGCGGGTGTCGCGAGCGGCGGCGCTGCCGGGCAACCTACGGATGACGCGCGCGGGGGAGGCGGAGATGCCACCACGCTCAACGCTGGAGCGGGCAACGGCCCGGTCTCCGTCGGTGGCTCCGCTACTGGCGGGTTGGGCGGGACCGCCGGTTCGCTCGGCGGCGGTTCGGGGGCATCCGGCGCCGCCGGTCTCGCGGGTAGCTCTGGCACGGGCGGTGCGCCTCAGAGCGGCCTCCTCAAGCTCATGCCGCTCGGCGACTCGATCACGGAAGGGTCGTTCGGAACCAACGCTGGTTATCGCGGCCCGCTGTACGCGTTGCTGACGAAGACCGCGCTTCAAGTATCGTTCGTTGGCAGCTCGGTGCAGGGCACGGTGACCACCGACACTGACCCGCTGCCAATGGAGCAGCAGCACAACGAAGGGCACCCGTCGTATACGATCAACGACATCGACAACAACTTGGATGGGCTCGATACGACCACGTTTCAGCAATACGGGGGTGCTGATCGCGATCCAAATGGCGGGCATTGGTTCGACGGCATCGCCAGTGGCGCAGAAGCACGGCCGGCGCTCTACCCGGACATCATCACACTCATGGTGGGCACGAACAACCTGAGCGATACGGATCGCACTGAGGTGCAAACTGAACTGCACGCTCTGCTCACGAAGATCACGACCCAGCGTCCGAGCGCATACCTAATCGTGGCCCAGATCACGCCCAACAGCTCGCCCAACATTACCAGCTACAACGTAGCCGTAGCCGCAGAAGTGACGACTTTTGCGGGCGCCGGCAAGCGCGTCACACTCATCGACATGAACACCGGTTTTCCCAGTGATGGGCTCTCGGCCGACGGTATTCACCCGAACGACACAGGCTACGCGTTCATGGCGCAAAAGTGGTTCGCCGCCGTCACGGCATTGATGCTTTAGTGGGCTCCGCGATCGGGCCTGCCGGGGACGTCGTGCGGAGCTCGGTCTCGTGATCGAGCCAGGCATCGTCTTGCGCAGAGCGTGGGAGTCTCATCGGCGCAAGTAGAGCCACGCTGGCGCAAGTAGAGCCATGCTGGCGCAAGTAGAGCCGCGTGAAGCGCAGCTGGCTGGCCACGAGTTACTCGAGATCTGGCTCGAGCTCCGCGATCCGAAGCAGCCCTGCGCCTCGCGCTCCGAAGGCATGAGTCTTGCTGTCTAGCGCTTCGAGGGACGCACAGGCGACCTATGCAGCAAGACCGGGCGCGAGCCGGTGTGTTCGGCGCCGTTATTTCGCGCGGTCGCGGCGCTCATGCGCGCGGCGGCTGCACTGATCGCCGTCGTGGACAGCCCGCGCAGGAAAACGATGAACTTTAAGGAGGAATGTAGCATGTGGCATACTGGTCGACAGGTTTCCCAAGGCTTGCCTGTTTGTTTGGGCTGGACGGCAATCGGCTCGTGTCTCGTGGTCGCTGGCTGCGGCGCGTCGCCCAACACTGCGACGACGAGTCGCGGCGAACAGGTGGCAGAGGCAAAGCAGGCGCTCGCCGGCGCGACCGATGTATCCCTTCAGGTCGTGGGCAAGTGTCTCGACGTTCCCGGCTTCAACGATACGAACGGGACTGACGTCCAGATCTATGATTGCAACGGCGGCACCAACCAGCAGTGGGAGTTCTGGAGCGACGGCACGGTGCGGCCGACCTTCAATACGAATAAATGTCTTGATCTACCGGGCTGGGAAACCGCCAACGGCACCCCCATCCAGATCTACGATTGCCACGGCAGTACGAACCAGCAGTGGACCCTGAGCTCGAACGGAATTCTGCAAGGGTACGGCGGCAAGTGCGTGGATGATCCCGGCTTCTCTACGAGCGACGGAACGAACCTTCAATACTACGACTGCAACGGCGGGTTCAGCCAGGTATTCACCCTCGCACCCCCGATGGGAGGCCCAAGCACATTTTTGAATTTGAAGGCGGAAGAAGACAACGTTGGGCTCGACCAGGAGATGTGCATGGGCATCGCGGGCGGGGTTCTTGGGAGCGGATACCCGTTTGATAGAAACATCATTGTTTGGGACTGCAACGGTTCGCCGGATCAAACGTGGACTCGAACTTTTCAGACAGATCGATCGGGGCAATCGGGCGTGGTCGATTTAGTCGATGGGTCACTGGGCATGTTCGGGGGAGAGCCCGATTACCCTGTCTGCCTTTGGAATGAGGACTTTGGCGTCAAGCCGTTCGACGGGCTACAACTGACGACCGAGTATTGCCCAGACCAAGGCTCGTATCAGGGCGGCTTCGTTTTCAAATACGTCCAGAACGACGCATTCGGCTATCCGTGCTTTACGCTCCAGGACCCGCAGTCGGGCCTATATGTTGGTGTGGCCAATGCCCAAGCTAACCCCGTCCAAAATGGGATGCCCATCATCTTTTGGGATCGTACTCCCAGTGACGATCAGGTTTGGTGCGATCACTCTGCGAATACCGGGTTCTTCACGGTCACACCCGACTTCGTCATCACCAACGTGATCTACGCGCCGCCGGGCAAGTCCTCGAGCATGGCGTACCAGAGCACGACCACCGTCGGTTCGGCGCTAACGACCAGCAAGAGCTTTCAGGATGCCACGGACGTCACCGCCACGGCCTCTGTCGGCAACATGATGACTCCTGGCATGGGCAGCGTCAGCGTGAGCTACGACCACACCTTTGGCGACAGCGACACGTCGGAAGTGGACCAGACGACAACCTGGACTCAGGGGGACAAGATGCCCGGCGAAACCAACGGCATCGACCACGACTGGGACGAGATATGGTTCGTGGTTCATCCCATCCTGAATGTGTCATTCACGCCGGGTAGCTCGGGCGCGCCAGACGTCACGAACTGGCAGTTCGCCCAGGGCGACGGCGAGACGACCGCCGTTACGGGGTTCGCGTATGCCGGAGAGCTCAATGGCGATATCGCCATGAGCGCCCAAAATCAGCAGCTCTTCAGCGCCTTCAGCATCACGCCCGACATGTACCCTGGGCTCCTCCAAGCTGACGCATTTTTCCAGGGCATCGCTCCGACTCCAGGCATGGACACGGATCGCTTCGACTACATCAACGAGTTCCCATACCAACCGCCTCCCTCGCCGCTCGGCCCGGGCCAAATGGCCACCACGCAGCCGTATGCGGTGACTCAAAGCACCGCCACGAGCGACACGAAGACAAGCTCGTATTCGAATTCGGTGGGTGTCACGGTCAGCGGGGGTGTGAATGACGGCCTATTCAAGGCGTCGTTGAGCGTGAGCAACAAGTGGACGTGGACCCACTCGTCGAGCAACAAGGAGTCGACGGGCACCGGCTCGATGGACACGCTCACTGTCGGTCAACCCGACTTCGGCTACAACGGTCCGGGCTTGCTTCACGTCTACGAGGACAGAATATTCAAGACGTACGCCTTCACGCTCGACTACGCGGGGCCAGCCCCGTTCACGGATGATGGCAGCACATTTTGCGAAGTCGGCGGCGTAGGGATGCATTGCTGCCCGACCGGCAGCGCGATGATCGGCGTCCGGCTCGATCAGAACGTGTTCAAGTGCGGTCAGCTCCAAGACGCTTCGGGGCCGATCGTGGCGGACACTTCCACGTATCGGAACGTGAGCAAGCCCAACGACGACGGCACCTCCACTATCTACAACATGCACACGTGTCCCTTCGGCTACGTGATGGTGGGCCTACACGAGGACTTGAACGTACTCGCGTGCCAGCAAATACCGCCCAACGCCATTAGTGATGCCATCACTGGCGAGGTGGTCGATACGGGCACGGAGGACGGCTACCCGATGCACGCGTGCGAATCGACGCCTCGCAACTATGCGATGTCCGGTTTCGACGGGGCCAACAACCTGCTTACGTGCGCTACGAATCCGGGCTTGAAATGAGATTGCTGTGAAAGGTGAGGCCGCGCGACGGACGAATGCGAGCAGCACGCTCACGCCGAACGCGCGGCCAAACACCTGACGCGGCACGAGGCGCGTGCTTCGGCGTCCCCACGGTCACGTTAGCCAGCCATCTTGACGGGCGCTTCTCGCTCCGCTCGAAGCGACTCGGGGGCTTAGCATGTCGAGCATGCGCAATGGATTTTTGATCTGTTCGTTACGCATGAAGCTCAGCGCGTCGTCGATCAACGTTCGGCCTTCCTCTCCGCCGAGCAATTCGCCGCGGCGATAGCGCACGACCGCACGATGAAGCATCATACCCGTTGCAGTCGCCTTCGTCTCGGCTTGGAGCAGGGAGCACAGCGCACGCGGCGCGTCTCCATTGCGCGCCGCCGTCCCAAAGAACAGAATCGAGGCAAAGCATTCGCCCCAGGTCACTCGTTCGGCAGCGATAGCGCGCGCGCAGGATTCCGCGTCACGCAGCAGCGCGCGAGTCGGCCGTTCGTCATAGGCTGCCAACGCGGCCAAGCCGCGTACAAAACGCATTCCGAAACGCGTGATCTGGGCGCGAAAGGCGACTCCCCAGCGTAGCGGCGCCCAGTCGCGCAGGATCCGCTCATGACCGGCGCGGCCTCGGCCTTCGTACAGCTCGATGTGAGCCGCGGCCATCATGTTCGAATACCGTGGCACGTCGAAGTGTTTGCTCGGCCAGCGGCTTTCGGCGATGCTCAGCATGCGCCGCGCTTCGCCGACATCGTCTCGGCTGAGCCACGCGACGTTGCTGAAACTCGTCATCTGGTACGTCGCTGCGTACAAATCGCCGCGCCGCTCTGCGTCCGCCACGTAGCTCGGTACTTGGTCCAGCACGGCGGCGAAACGGCCGCGCATCATCGCCGCCCAAACCTTGAACGCGCGCGCGCTTGCCAGTTCGAATGACGCCCCAGGCCGACCCTGGAAGATGGCTTCCGCCGTCGCACATTGTTCTTCGCTCTCGCTCCACTCGCCTAAAAAGAAAGCGCTCGCACCGCGACTCAATGCAACCCAAGCCCGAGCCGGAGAGTGCCCGAACTCAGCGGCGAGCGAGCTTGCCGCGTGCAGTGAACGCTCGATCCTCGGGCGCAACGCGCGACCCGCGAGCGCAAGAAAGATTGCCTCGGACGTGTGCGCTCGTAATACCTGCAGCGGAGTCCCCGCCTGAAGCGCGAGCAGCGTGGTGCGGCACTGGAGCTCGGCGCTACGAATGCCGTCGAACATGGTGAGGCAAGTAGCTGCCATCCAGGCTCCGTCGAGCCGCGCGAGCGTGAGTGCCGTAACCTCGCTCTCGCTTCGGGGACGATACCGAAAATCGCGCAGTCGGATGCGCAGGCGCAGCAACGTGAGTGAGACCACCGCCGAGAGGCGCGTCTTCGGCGTCGCGATACCCAGCCGTTGGAGCACGCTCGACACTGCCGAAATGCCCTGTTCGATGTGGCCAGAGCGTAGCAATTGCTCGGCGGCGAGCCGCTCGAGTGCAACACTGTCGAGCGAATCGGTATGCTTTGCTGCCAATTGATAGGCCTGCGCGGCATCGAACCCACGCCCCGCATTTGCGAGCGCATCACCGAGTCTTCTTCTCAGCTCGAGGTCCTGCTGCGGTTCGGGCGCGCCCAAATCCAGCGCGCTGCGATACAATCGCGCGGCGCGTTCGAACGCCAGCGCCGATGCTGCTTCATCCGCGGCGACCACCGCGTAGCGGTGCGCGCGCGTTCGATCCCCGGCTTCTTGCCAATGATGAGCAAGCGCCTCAGCGTCTTCCTCGTTGGAGCGTTCGAGCGCGGAAGCGAGTAGCAAATGGTTTTGCCGCCGAGCGCGTGGATTCAGTCGTGCAACTACCGTTTCTCGGATCCGATCGTGATACACTTCGATCACGTCGCTGAGGCGAGCTCCAGCCGTGCAGACCAACCCCGCGTGGCGCAGCTCGCCAACTTGATCGAACAGCGCAGCAACCGCGAGCCGAGAGATCTCGCCAGAGTGCGTGTTCGGTGGGTCGCGGCCGTGGAGGAGCACCGCGTCGGCCAGCACGCCTTGCGCGATAGGTCCTCCGGCGACGGCGGTGAGCTCGAGCAGCCGTCGCGTATCGGGTGTCAGTGAGTTGACGCGCTGCCACAGCGCAGCATCGAGACCGGGCGCTGATGCGTGCTCTGGCGTGGTCGCGATTTGACGTGCAATCTCGCGCAGGAATAGCGGGTGGCCGCGCGCTTCGCTCACTCGTTCGAACACACCTTCGTGCGCGGCGACGCTCGCCCCGACTAGCTCCGTCACGAGCGCGTTCGATTCTTCGTGGCTGAGCGGTCCGAGCGGGATGTGCGTTGTCGCGCCCAACAGCGGTATTCGCAAAGGAGTAGGACGGCGAAGCAGCAACCACAGCATCGCGGGCGCCTTGGGTGGCTGCAACAGTGCGGAAAGCGCAGCCAGACTGTCGATATCCGTCCATTGCAAGTCGTCGATCACGACGATGCTAGGACGGTGCGCTGCTAGTCTCACGAACAGTGCCCGCAACGCCCCGAAGACCCGTTCGCGTTGAGCGTGCGGCTCCAGGGAAGAATGCTGATTCGCGGAGCTCGGTGCACCTTGTAAGCGCTGCATGACCGGGAAGGCGCGCGCGATCTCGCTGGTGTCGGGCGGTAAGAGTTGTTCCGTTTCTTCTGGCGAGAACCGGCATAGCTCGGCGTGCACGGCGTCCATGACGCCATCGAGTGCCTTGTAGGGTAGCGATTCGCGCTCGAAACAACGCCCCGTGAAAACCGCGACGGCTTGCTCTTCGGTTCTCACTGCGCGCAAGAACTCCCTCACCAGCGAGGTTTTGCCGAGGCCTGACTCGCCCTCGATCAGAACCGTGACCGCCTCACCGCGAAGCGTGCGAGTGAATGCTTCGTGCAGAATGGCGAGCTCATTCGCGCGGCCCACGAAGATGCCGTCCGATCCCGCTGGCACCGCCGAGCGACGGTCGTGCGCGTGGGAAACGCGAGCTTTGAGCCGCCTCAGAACTTCTTCAGCACTTGGTCGTCGCGACGGATCGAGCGCTAGCAGATCCGTACACAGCTCGCTCAAGTCGTGCGGCACGCCGCCCGCGACGCGCGCTGGCGGTTCCGGTCGATACTTCAGCTTATTTTCGAGTATTTCCCGGGGTGACCCGATGAATGGCGCGCGTCCCGTCAGTGCTTGATAGAGCACCGCACCAAAGCTGTACCAGTCGCTCGCAGGCCCGACCCGACGGAGCGCAGCTTGTTCCGGAGCCATCATTGCGGGTGTGCCGGCGAGCTCACCTTGCTCGACCGTTCCAAGGGCGTCGAGCTCGGCGATCAGGCCGAAGTCGAGAATCGTCACGTGACCGTGCGCGTCGACCAACACGTTCGAGCGCTTGATGTCGCGATGAATTTTCCCGCGCTGGTGCAGCGCGGACAAGCCACAGGCGAGTTGCTCAAAAGCCGGGCGCAGTCGAGCCTCGTCCAGAATGTGCGGGCGCCGCGCGGCTGCATGCTCGTGCGGCACGCGGCGATCGCCGGCTCGAAGCGTGTCGTCGTCGGCGGATACCGCCAGTGGCAAGCTCGGCCCCTGCTCGCGCACTCTGACCGATTCGCCCCAAACGTAGGAGACGATGTCCACGCCGCGCACGAGTTGCATCGACAAGAGCCAGTGGCCCTGGTCGAAGATCAACTCCTTCAAGTCGACCAGATTCGGATGCCGAATCTCCTGAAGAGCGCGAAATTCTTGCTTGAAAGAGGCGATTGCCTGCGCGTGACGTTCGGCGAGTACCTTCAACGCAACCGGCGCGCCGCGCTCGCGATCCAAGGCCTCGTAGACGACGCCGCTGGCGCCGCGACCGAGCAACGAGCAAAGCTCGAATCTCGCGGTACCGCGGAATTGAATGGACGCGAGATTTGGCATTGTTACAGCGCCGTTCGGTCGCGCTAGCGCCAGCAGGCCCCGAGCCAGGAACCAGTCCCAGCCAGCTCTGACTCAACTCCGTATGCGTGTCGACGAAAAAGGTGGCGCGCGCGGCGACTGAGACGTCTTGCTACGCTGGGCGTGATTGTCGCAGCGCGCGCCGCGCGATAGGATGCTCGTGTCGATGGGCAAGCGTGGTGATGAACCGAAGCGCGAGCGTGCGTCCGCGAATGCCGCGTACGACGCTGCAGTTGCAGACATCTCCACGACGATTGGAGAACGCTCGAGCCCCTCCCAGTCGAGAGCGCTTCAGCTCGTGGTGTTCGAATCGACGGGGCTCGCCGTCTACCCGTTGCCTGAATCGGGAACGGTGAGCATCGGTCGCGCCGAAGACTGTGATGTCCGCATTGGAGATGCGCTCGCGTCACGTCGGCATGCCTCCCTGCATTTGACCCCGCTTTCAATCGTGGACGACAACAGCGCGAATGGCACGCGACTTGGCGCGCGTCGACTCAGCGCAGGCGTGCGCGAGGAGTTCTCGCTAGGACAAGCGATTGCGATCGGGGCGGCGATACTCATCGTGCGCCGCGCCGACGCGGCAGTTTCAGGCACGTACAAGAAGCGCTCGGTGATGCCCCAGCCCAGCGCGGTCGTCGTGCGCGATCCGGTGATGCAAAAGCTGTATGCGTTGATCGAGCGGGTCGCCAAGGGTCAGATCAGCGTCCTCATTCTCGGCGAGACGGGCGTCGGCAAGGAGGTGGTCGCCGACGCGATTCATCGCGCCTCGCCGCGCAGCGAGGCATCGATACTGAAGATCAGTTGCGCGACGTTGTCGGAGGCGCTGCTAGAAAGTGAGCTCTTCGGACATGAGCGCGGGGCGTTCACGGGCGCCGTGACCGCCAAGCCTGGACTAGTCGAGTTGGCAGACGGCGGCACGGTCTTCCTCGACGAAGTCGGGGAGCTCACGCCTTCGCTACAAGCCAAGTTGCTGCGCTTACTCGAGACACGCGAGGTCATCCGGGTCGGAGGACTCCGCTCCAAGCCGGTCGACGTGCGGTTCTTGTTCGCCACCAATCGCGACCTCGAAGAAGCCGTTACCCGCGGGGCGTTTCGTTCGGACCTCTTTTTTCGACTAAAGGGCGCAGTGGTCGAAGTCCCGCCATTGCGTGAGCGAAGCTCCGAGATTGTCCCGCTGGCGGAGGCGTTCCTCGCGCGCGCTGCAGAACAAATGGACCTCGCACACGTCCCGACGTTGAGCCACGCGGCCAAGGCCCGCCTCCTCGCGCGTTCCTGGCCGGGTAACGTCCGCGAGCTACGCAACGAAATCGAACGGGCAGCGCTGCTCTCGAATAGCGGTGAAATTCAAGCGGATGAATTCGCGCTCGAGACGGACCGTCGCGCCGGCATGACCGGTGCAGTGCGTCCGACGCAAGTCCCGCCGTCGGACACCCACCATGAGCGTGAACGCATCGCACAGGCGCTGCTCGATTGCGGTGGCAACCAAAGCCGCGCGGCAGAGTCACTTGGCATACCGCGCCGCACGCTGGTGCGAAAAATCGCGCAATTCGGGCTTCCGAGACCGCGCAAGTTCGAGTGAGCCTTCCGGAGCAGTGCGCTCAACCCAACTCGTGATCCACTTTTCTGGAAGGCTGCCGGCGTGAGCTAATGCTGCCCTTACACGGCATTTCTGACATCTCCCAGCGCAGTCGCTGCGGCGCTCCCTTTCTTTCCGTCATACTTTTGGTCACATAGACACCGCCGGGCGCGGCGTGTACGTTCTACGAGTGAAGACTTTCGTCGCGCTGAGTTGGTTCCTGTTTGCATGCAGCTCCGGTTCGTCGAACAGCGGTTCGCCCAGCGGCGCGTGCCCAGATCTGGCGGCCACGTGGACGATCACCAGCCATTGCGTCAGCTCGTTCGTCGGGCAGACTGTGGCGGTGACTCAGAACTCGTGCTCGCTTGCCTTCGCTTCACCGTTCGACGGCTACAGCGGTACAGTGGCGAGCGACAGCAGCCTGCACGTGACCGGTCCGACCGCCACCGGCACGCAGGATTGCACGGGAACCGCGACGACGAGCAGCATCGACCTTTCGTGCCCAGGTCCGTGCCAAGTCACTCTGATGCGCTGACGTCAAGCCGATAGCAACGGGCGGCGGTCGCCCGCACGCGGCGTTACGTCCGCTGAACCCATTGGCTGCGCCAGGTCGGCGCCTCGAAGGGATCCGCAAAATACCGCGTCTCGTGCACGACCTGGTGATTCCGTCACTCTCGCGCGGCGGTCTCAGCGGTATGCCAGCCAGGATTGCTGGCGAATGCCGCGGCGCAAGTCAGAGAGCAGAATAAATATTCGGCGCCTTGGTAGCGCAGTCGCCCAACCGCGGCGCGGCGATCGACCGGTTGCCGACACACCGGATCGACGGGCGTATCACTCACTCCCACGACCAAGCCAATCGAGAACAGCGCGACGGAACCGCGTACGTTCTTGAGTAGGACATCGCCCAGCTCAGCCACCGGGATCCCGGACTCTTTCGCGACGGTCGCGACGGTCTCGGTGGCGAGGACTTCACCGGCGTGC
>Ga0210387_10004132_pt1 | contig 11124 bp, 6 predicted proteins | sample IncBWC7OmetaG_FD_160108 | JGI IMG/M metagenome (GOLD analysis project Ga0210387, IMG submission 160108) | Forest soil microbial communities from Barre Woods Harvard Forest LTER site, Petersham, Massachusetts, United States - Inc-BW-C-7-O ... | reverse complement strand
GGTCGGCTCCCATTGCATGGCCAATTCAAATTTTCGGCACAAGGGCAAGCGCCACTGGAATCCAACGCCGACTACTGGTATTCCGCACCCGCGAGCAATCAGATGGCACCCCCTCATAGCAACCCTCCCCCCCACACCCCGAACCGCACTTCTAACATGAATGCGTCTGCCTTCCCGATGGACGCATTGTTTTACGACCAGGTGGCGCCAAATTTCACTAGTTCGTTTTCTCAAACGCCAAGTACGGCTCCTCATTACCGTCTTGGTGGTGACGTCGATGGCGCGATGTCAAGTGGTGTTGATCCCCGACAGCATGCAGTTCCATCACGCCAGGCCATGGTAGACAGTGATACAATTGCGATGTGGTCCAATGCACCGACTGGGTTTGAGTGAGTCCTCTTACATTCATCATGTGGACTAATTATTTATTTACATTGTCCCGTTTACCAGATTGGATGACTGGGGCACATACCTCACGAACGTGAGCGAGCTTACGCACGGCGTTCACACCGGTACAGGTCCATTGGGCGAGCACAGCCAGTGAAAGAACGTCATTCCATAGAGAATCTTTGGATATTAACGTCAAACGTACAAGCTTGTATAATATTGATTATGTAATGATTGGCCACTGGTTAAGCTTTGGGCATGTTTACATCGAAGGTCGGAGACAAACATGGAAATTGCATTCTTCGATGTCACTTTCACTCAGGCTATGCTCTCACTGACATCGTTGACAGTCACATTGTAGTTTATCGAGGCCAACTGCTTGCTGGTTGGAAACACATCTCGGTCGCAGCCTCAAAGCCGCTCTAGCAAATGCATTTGAACTTCTTGGGTCTCCTTTTACCTGGACCGACTCCGAGTCACTCTCAGAGATGAACGTAATGCCATCTGCCTGGTTATTCGCTCCAAGTTATTCCATCAATATGATAGGCTCCTCTAAGCCAGTTCACCAAGAGTAGTTTCACACGAAGCTTTCTCGATGGATCAACTGACCTATTCATCGCACACTCGATTTACACTCGACTCGGATGGAGAATTTGTGAGTCTTGATTTGGTCTTGATTTTGAAATGTAGCGTGCGACATGGAACGCTGGAAACAGCCCCCGCTTTGAAATTGGCCATAGGGATCTCCGCTTTCACCCCAGTTGTCCCTACCTGTCCAACCAAATGGACATTGTCAGGGAACGACGACAGTTCATCTCGCTTCCTTCCGTTGATCTTCTCATGACTCGGAATCACTCGTAATTCGAGGGATAATCTCTGTCCAGCGGTATTAGGACGTTCGTAGAGTCCATTACGAGTGCTACTAGGGCCTAAATGATCCTTTTTGGCGGCACGGCTTTGATAAGTATCGAACCTGATCAGAACCATGGTCACCTCAACATCCCACCGTAGGCTTTGGCTATCGATATCAAACGACCGTCCAAAGAGAAAGTCCTCCAGTCACGGCTTCGCTTCTGTCATGTACTAGTACCTTTGTGGTCCGGATCATGCACTTCTTTGTGTGATGAGATACCACAAGTTCATGGGACTCCCGTTTCTGCGAGGGAGTGTCAGTGTTTGGGCTTAGTTCAAATGCAGATCGTCGCACAAGGCACACCGCTTCAGTTTCAGTCGCAGCTCTTTGTTGTTTGGCGAACTGCGATTTGACAATGAAATATATATCTTGTGCATAAAACATGTTTTGAAATTCTTAGCACTAAAGGAACCCCTCTCTCTTAGCGTTCAGATTTACGTGTACATGAATAAAGTATTTACGCGCTCGCCGATGATGGTCGTAAGATCATGATGTTATAAACATGTGACTCAACTGTCTCTGTATATGGCAATTTATTAATTTCCTCCCCACGTGCTGGTCTTCGATAATAATGTCCGCATATGGTATCAGTTTTATAGCTTTGATCCTAAAACATTTTGCGAGCTGAGGTATATAGAGATAAGGTAGTGACCTTGCTTGACGTTCTTTCCCCCTCACACTCCTTTTTTCGTTTCTTCCCTCCCACTCTCCTTATTGCAACCCAATGTTCTCTACACTGTTTCTGATCATCAGCATTGTTGCACTCGGATCCGCATTGCCAGCAGAGAAGCGGGCCAAGGCGCAAGTCGTCGCCAGTTGCACTGTCCCGAATACTGTAGCCCTCACATTCGTGCGTGGACGTTGAATTTTGTTGTGATTTCAACTATCTGACTACTCGTAGGACGATGGCCCTTACTTATACCTGTGCGTCCCCATATGAGTCCATCCATGACGACATTAATTCGTACTGACAATACCATCCCAGGTATGATATTAGTAAGGTGCTCGTAGCTGCCAATGCTGTGGGCACTTTTTTCTTTAGTGCGCACTGTCTTGCTGTTTGACCTTTGAGCAGGAGACTCAATACATCTTTAGACGGCCAGAACTGTAAGAACGCGCACCTCCGAGTGATCCCAATTGCGAAAATTTGTTTTCAGATGGCTGCATATATGATGCAGATTCGGCCAAGCGAGTCAAGTATGCCTACGACAAAGGTCATCAGATAGCTTCGCACACCTGGAGTCACGCTCACCTTAATAATCTAACATACGATCAAGGTAAGGTGTCAGTACCCTTATTTATCAAGCACAGCAACGTGAGCTGTCTGACTAACTCCGCACAGTACACGATGAATTATGGCGCGTGGAACGTGAGTTCCTTCTGTTGTGTTTAGCCTCGACGATAACCTTTATGTGATTTCCAGAGGCATTGCAAAGGATCACGGGGGTCGTACCGGCGTTCATGCGACCTCGTAAGTCTCAATTAAATATTTCATAATTCTTCTCTGAGGATGCGAGATTAGCGTACGGGGAATACAACGACCAGGTCCTTCAGATAGCTGGCGCTCGCGGTCAGAAAGTCGCTCTGTGGGATTTTGAGTACGCAACGTGTTTCTATGTGTCTCTGGATGTATCCTTAAGCTTGATCTTCTTTCTCTAGCTCCCAGGATTCCCTGGGCGCGACACCGGCGCAAAGCGAGCAGCGATACGATACTATTATCAACAAGCACCCGAGCACCATATTAACTCTGAACCACGAAGTCTACGGTTGGTGACTTTTACACTGTAAAAAGGAGTCGTACTCATCGGATTCGATCCCTACAGAGACCACTGCGTAAGGATCTGCGGGTGTAAATGTTTAACTGTCATGCTCACCTGTTCGATTCTAGCCACCAAGTTCTGCCCTACGCCATCGATAAATTGAGGAAGGCCGGGTATAGACTGGTTAGCCTTTCGGAGTGCGTCGGAAACCCCGCATACCAAAGCGTCGGAGCGCCTGGAGTACGCGATGTGAGGCGCTTTGAATCATCCATACAATCATTCCTTCTCTGATTTCCTCTTGTTTCAGTCATCTTGGCATTGTTAACAGACGTATCCTATTCTCGGACACTCTACGTGGTGGCCTAGCTGCACTTCATCCTGACACCAATTCACATTCATTTGGACTCGCAATTTATTACCCCACGCACATCACTTATATCACCTATCACGGTTGAATATTCAATTCCAATTCCAACCATTCTTTACGCAGACACGGATTCCCTTCTGGACTAACATCTCTAACGCTTTTACCGCTGTTTCGGAGTCCTCGCGCTCATACCTTCGAAATTGCCCCCCACCCTGTACTTACCGGTAGTCCTTTGTTGCTGAGGATAACTGCTTTGGCCTAGAGGAATTTCTTCGCCGTGTATCGATGATCCTTCATGCGGAAGTATAAAACGAGCCGTCGAGGACATCCCACCAACCGCTGGAATTGATCAACTCATACTGATGTTGAGAAGCAATCGATACAGCTGCGAACAGCCGTGAAGTAATGTTCAAGATCATCTGCGATGTCCGGATGGGATGGTGTAATAATGTCCATGTTTACATGCAAGGACATCCATATCAGTCATCATGTAATATTGCGCATTCATCGGCTCGAAGTCGACCGAAAGGCAACTCACCACAATCACCCCCCATTTGGTGTCGTCACCAAAACCATCTCATTCAACGCCTTTCCATCAGCCCTTTATACGGCGTACGAATCTTTACGAACGAACCGACCCAGCACCAAGAGAGATCATCCGCTCCTTGAGAATTTCAGACACGGGGGGAAAATACAAACATATAATTGGACATACCAGTAAAGAGTCAGACTGGTGGTGCCTCTAATAACGCTGAAGTCCTAAGCACCATTCAGACCATGAGCACCTCAAATAGAAGTCCGATTTGGACGCCGAAAGGACTTATTTCAGAGACGCTAGGTATGAAAGTTAAGATGGAACTATTAGTACTGGCAGCAGTACCAGTGCGGATAGATACGTCAACTACGGAAGTAACGTGTAGTGGCCAAATACGGACTGCGGTGCATAAAGCCCAAGACGAGACCGATTCAACTTGAAGGTGCTGTGAATGATCCAAAATGTCGGCTGACGAATTCAAGCTGTACTCATGACCGTGTGAAAAAGCGTTATGCTGTCATGTGCACTAGATCGCGATTTCGCGATAATCGATCGATAAGCACTTCTCTCCCAACACCCTGTTGACTCATTTCAAGAACCAGAATTGCTGCACTACGGTACCCTTTATCTGTATTCACAGGTCAGTTGCAAGGTCCTTTTACATATTTACATTATGTTTAATTCTTTTTGAATAGCTATCCATGTTTGACTCAAGATATAAAGATGGCCATCATGATGTTTCTCAAATGGGAGGCACTGAAGCCAACACAGTCTGCGGAGATGTAGAGATTGCCACAAAGACCAACATTGTATGTGTGAACTGTTTGCTGCCCATTTACAGGCTATATAAGTTAATACAAGTGGTTTCAGGGTGAAATTGATGAGGGTGAAAATCACCTTCAGGACACTGTAAAATTCAACCAAGATGGGGAGGCTACAACATCTTTGGGTCATCCTGATATTAATATTGCCAACAATGGTCAAGAGTTGGCTGTGTTGGACACACCATTGTTCCAGCAGCAGAATGAGTTGAATGACCTTCAAAAGGCATTGAAATTTTGGAAAGCCATTGTTGCTGGAACACCCAATATGCATCCTAATCTATCAACCTGTTTAAACAACCTGGCAATGTGCCACATTGCCCTCTATCGAATACAGGGAAATTTGGATGATCTTATGGCTGCTTTGAAATACTACAAGGCAGCTGTGGACAAGACACCCAGTGGACATCCTGACCTGGCCAATTATCAAGCAGAGTTGGGGTTATCTTATTCCCTCCTCTTTGAAAGTCAGGGAAATTTGGATGACCTTGATGCTGCTGTGAAATATGGAGAAGAAGCTATTGCAGTGCTAGCAACACATACTGGTCATCCTGATCTTGCCCACTATCAACGAAACCTGGGCATATCTTACATTCTGCGCTTTCGAAAGCTAGGCCATTTAGATGACATTGAGGCTGCTTTGAAATGTAACCAGGCAGCTGTGGCTGCAACACCTAGTGGACATCCTCAATTTGCTGGCCGTAGACAAAGTCTGGCAGCAACTTACACCCAGCGCTTTCAAAGGTTAGGGAATTTGGAAGATCTAGAGGCTGCTTTAATGCACAACAAGGCAGCTGTGGAAAAAGCTATTGAACATCCTGATCTTGCTAATTGCCAACACAGCCTTGCAGTGTCCTATGTTGACCTTTACAAAACATTTGGAAAATTGGATGACCTTCAGAGTGCCTTGAAATATCATAAGGCAGCTGTGGCTGCAACACCCATAGGAGATCCTAACCTGCCAAGTTATCAACAAGGCTTGGCATTGTCCTATTCTCTCCTCTTTCAAAGGCATGGTCAATTGGATGACATTGAGGCTGCTTTGAAATATGATAATGCAGCTGTGGCAGCAAGACCCAATGGCCATCATCAATTTGCCCAATATCAACAAAACTTAGCAGTATTTTACACTCACCGATTTGATCAAGTAGGGAATTTGGATGACCTTGAGGCTGCTTTGAAATGCCACAAGGCTGCTTTGGCTGCAACACCTAATGGACATGCTGATGTTGCTGAACACCAATGTAATCTGGCAGTGACATTGATGAAATACTATCAGAGACAGGGCAATTTGAATGACCTTGAGTCTGCTCTGAAGTATCTCAAGGCAGCTGTTGCAGCAACACCCATAGGTCATCCTCAAATTGCTGGTCGTCAACATCATCTGGCGGTAGGCTATGCTGAACAGTATAAGAGGCTAGGAAACTTAAATGACCTTGAGTCTGCTTTAAAATTCAGTAAAGCAGCTGTGGCAGCTACACCCCATGGTAATCCCCAGCTTGCTATGTATCAACAGAACTTGGCAGCATCCTATAGTTCTCGTTTCCAGTTGCTATTCAAGTTGGATGACCTTGAATCTGGTTTGAGGTATGGCAGGGCAGCTGTGGCTGCCACTCCCTTGGGACATCCTCTTCTGGCCAATTATCTAAGTATTTTGGTACAGTCCTACAGTGACCGCTATAATATCCTGGGTAATTTGGATGACCTTGAGGCTATATTGAAATACAGTAAGGCAGCTGTTGAAGCAACACCCCAGGGACATCCTAAATTTGACCATTACCAATGCATGCTGGCAAGGTCCTATGCTGAACTCTTTCGAAGGCGGGGCAATTTGGATGACATTGAGTCTGCTTTGAAATATGCCAAAGCAGCTGTGACTGGGATATCTAGTGCCCATGGAGATATTGATGAGGCTTATTGTCAGCAGACCCTGGCAATGTGTTACTGTGAACGTTTTCATAGACTGAACAACTTGGATGACATTGAGTCTGCTTTACAACACAATAGTGCAGCTCTGGCTGTATTACCTGATGGTCATCCTCAACTAGCAGGCTGTCAGCAGAACATGGCAGTGACCTATATTGACCATTTTCGAAAGGTGGGCAATTTGAGTGACCTTGAGACTGCTTTGAAATATAACAAGGCATCTGTTGCTGCTACACCCAAGGATCATCCTCAACTTGCCGGTCGCATGCGCAGCTTGGCACTGTGCTTCACTGATTCCTTTGAAGCATTTCACAATTTTAAAGATCTTGAGGAGGCTTTGAAATATGACAAGGCAGCAGTTGCTATAACACCCATTGGCCATCCTGACCTTGCTGGTTACCAACAGAATCTAGCAGTTTCCTATGCTGACTGCTTTCGATATCTTGGTGATGTGGATGACCTTTATTGTGCCCTCTTCTACTTCCGTGCTTCCACCAAGTACAAAACAGCCCTGCCTCAAGTTTTGTTGAATTCAGCAAAGAAATGGGCTTTCACAGCCAACCAATATGACTTGCCTGAGTGCATGGATGCATACTCAAATGCACTTTCAATCCTGCCTGACCTTGTGTGGATTGGAAATACTGTAACTGCACGTCATCAGGCCTTGGTATACCACAATATAACCACACTCACTGCTGAGGGTGCAGCAGCATGTATGCGATTGAACAATTATGAGCTTGCAGTTGAGCTGTTTGAACAGGGATTGGCCATAACATATCAACAGCATCTCCAGCTCAGGGATGATTTTGCAGTTTTAAATGAGCATTTCCCACATCTTGCTCAAAGGCTCAAACAAATCTCCCTCCAGCTTCAGCATAGCACCCCTTCAACAAATTCACTTATAGATAAAATTTCAACATCTGCAGTGGTGGAGACCCATCGCCAGCTTGCCATGGAGAGAGACAAGCTCATCAGAAAGGTGAGGAATCTGCCAGGATTCGCAGATTTCTTGGTTCCAGCATCATACCAGAAGCTTTGCCTTGCAGCAGAGCATGGCCCAGTTGTCATGATCAGTTGCACAGCTGTTCAGAGTGATGCTATTATTCTCCTATCTCCTGGCAGCCCCATCCAATATGTATCATTGCCTGGTGTCTCACAGAAGGAAGCAGAAAAACAACTTGATAAGTTGAGATTGGCTTTACATATGTGTGGGATTCCATCAGCACGAGAACTAGAAGAACATCGCTATGGTCAACCTGTTACCACAAACAAGGAAAATGCACAGTCAATATTCCAGGCTGTACTGTCCTGGCTTTCAACAATGGTTGTTTCACCTGTGTTTGAAAATTTTCATGCAGTATGTCATTCTCTTTCTTCAGGATATTTCCAGTAATGCTGATTTCATTTATTTAGAATGGAATTCACTGTGGCCGAATGTGGTGGTGTCCAACAGGACCATTCACATATCTCCCCATACATGCTGCTGCACAATCTACCCCATTTATCCAGTCATACACTTCCACACTGAGTGCTCTGATCCAAGCAAATGTTAGACAGAAATTGACAAGAGCTGGAAAGAATTCAATCACAGTCACCACAGTTGGTGTTTCTGAAATTCCAGGAAAAGCACATCTACACCTTCCATCTGTTGTATCAGAAATTAATGGAATCAGGTCTGCAGTTGGAGAGGAGAGAACCCATATTCTTCTTGACAAAGATGCAACTCTTGACAAAGTTTCTTCTCATCTTGTTACATCTACATGGTTGCATCTAGCTTGCCATGGCCAGCAGGATCCAGATAAACCATTAAAGAGTCACATACTTTTATATGATGGAACACTGGAACTTGCACAGATTCTGAATGCCTCCCTTCCCAATGCTGAATTTGTCTTCTTATCTGCCTGTCAGACAGCAACAGGAGATGCACGTTTAGTCAATGAATCAATGCATCTTGCAGGAGGTTTGATTTTTGCAGGATTTCTTGCAGCAATTGGGACATTATGGAACATGTCAGATTCTGATGGGCCAAAAATAGCACAAGATGTCTATGGAAAGCTGTTTGCAGATGGAAGGAACCCTAATGTGACAGAAACTGCAGAAGCTCTAAAGATGGCTGTTCAGAAATTGCGAGATCAAGGTGCACCATTTCAGCAATGGATGCCATTCATACACATAGGTGTTTGAAGGTACATGGGATGTGAATATTTCATAATCTTCTATGACTTCCAGATCTATAGTTTACATAAATGGAGAAAAAATAGTGGAAAGTTGTCTTCTGATAGGAATAGCAAATGTATTCAGACAGCTTGAACTTCCCTGACCACAGCTACTAATAATACCTACATGACTTTTGACTTGTGAAAATGAAAATTAACTTGAACTGAGCAAAGCTTAAAACAAAACTAAGAACATAGGCCTCCACAGTTGTATGGAGAAAAGGAAAGAGTAAAGAAGACAAAAGAAAGTAAAGAATCAATCCCACAGCCCCAAGGTGTTATTTGTTGTAAACAAGAGGAGTATACTACAGGGACATATCATAGCAACAAGCATTTGCATTTGGTCAAATTCCACCCCTTGATGCATATCATTCTTGAATGCTGGACTGGACTCAACTTCTGGAGTGACTGGGAAGACCCATCTTGGCCATTGTATTGGGCATGGAGGCTCTCCACAATAACCACCCAAGTGCATAGTGTAGTCCTGTCCAGGGACTTGGAACAAGTCATGAAACAAAGACACCACATTATATGACAGCTGAAGTACACAGATGTGTTTGTAGTCAATGTGCCCCTTCACCATCTACGGCAATAACCAATTGACCTCTGTACATCTGACCTCCATGTCAGGCATCTGAAGACATGGAGACCAAGAATATCAGCTGACTACTTCACAATAATATTTGAACACATTCAACACTTGGGTAGGTTGTGCAAAGGAACTGGGACTAGCAGCATGTTGCCATCCAGGTCAGCAAAGATCACAAGTAGCAAGGGTATACTGGGATAATGATCTGACACCCTATGTTAGTAGGTTGGTCTGGCAGTCAGGCTGGAAAAAAAGTTCTGACCTCCGAAAATATAGGTCCAAAGCAGCTCCCAAATAGACTTTGAGGTAATGAAGTTGATGGAGTACATCAAATAGACTCCATTGTGGTTGTTTGGTATGCCTTTGTAGGCCTTCAGCAAGTAAGCAATGAGTAAGTAAACTTTTTTCACCATTGCCATACATTGCAACTCAGGATTCCATTAGTCAACTAGTTCCAAGATTCAAGTTGATATGCACTATGCCCTGACTGCAATGCCTGTGTCAACTGTGCACCAGGTGGAGCCATTAACCCAGAAGACAAGATGGCTGATTTGGTAGAGGCTAACATATTATATCATGTGAATTTCCTTTTATGGAAATGTGCCTGATTATGTAGTTGGTAGGTTGCTGACGAGGCCTGAAAAAAAAAAACCCTAGGTCGGAAAATTCATTGCCAGTATACTTGGCAAGTAGTAGTAGTCTTTGCAATTGGACTGTAAAGAAAGGCTTTGAGCTGGCATAACCTGCCTGTACAAATCCAGTGAACTGCTAGCCAGAGCTAGGTTCTGATCATACCATGACTGTCCACCCAGCTCATGCCAGTGAAGTTTAAAGTTTGTTGTTACAGAATTTGCATGTGATGCCCCGAGTGCATGCAATTGCCAATTGGGTCTGTTCACCAGAAGGTATGACATTCAGCAGTATTTTCTGAGCTGTCACATTAATATTATAACATGTTGCATTTGGCTTCTCTTCAAGTTGCGCTGAAGGAGCCCGCCCTTGGCTCAACCTTGCTCCTGATTTACTCCAGATGCAAGGGTTAATAATGCCATTTTTGGTGTTTTCGATTGTTTCGAGCCGACCAAGAGTCAAGACTAGACTTGACAGCAGTATTGTGGATCCAATTGATTTGTACCTGTACCCTACCTTAAGCTTGGCATCAAACTGAATCCTTTGCACAATTTTTCATTGCCAGTTCATAGGCTGCCTTGGGAAAGACCTTTCTTTGAACATCAGCAAATCCAAAGTAAATCTACAAAAAACTTTTTGCCTTTTTGGGCTTTTCCAGTTGCCGACAAGTTGACAAGTGAGCCAAAGTTTGAGAATCTTTTGTTCATAATCACAAGTTCCACATATTTTCGAGTTACAATCCCTTTCACACCAGTCACTTTAGTTAGAATATGTAAAAGTAAATTTTATTTGTAGTAAAATTTCGCTCAGAAATGGTTGATGTCATCGTCATTGTCTGTGACAACGACGGCCATCAAAAAGCAGCATGTACCCAAATCGGGGTATCAGCAAGTGCTACTTGTGCCTTTTGGTGCATATTGAATGCAACAAGATTACTTTATTGTTGTTTGCAGTCAACTTGGTGCCAGTGACAAACACAT
>Ga0210387_10004130_pt1 | contig 11127 bp, 10 predicted proteins | sample IncBWC7OmetaG_FD_160108 | JGI IMG/M metagenome (GOLD analysis project Ga0210387, IMG submission 160108) | Forest soil microbial communities from Barre Woods Harvard Forest LTER site, Petersham, Massachusetts, United States - Inc-BW-C-7-O ... | reverse complement strand
TCATCCCTTGCTCGAGATGGAAGATGCGGATTGGCACATCACGATCGACGTGAACCTCACGGGCACAGCGAACGCGATTCGGGCATTCGCGCCTTTCATGGTGAAACGCGGCGGCGGACGCATCATAGTGACTTCGTCCACTCAAGGGCGGCACGGTATGAAGTACGGGGCCGCTTACTCCGCATCGAAGTGGGGAATCATCGGCTTGATGAAGTCGGCCGCTCTGGAACTCGGGCCGCATAACATCACCGTCAACGCCCTCATTCCCGGTCTGATCGACACGCCACTCACCCGCCACGAAGAGCGCTACGCCCAGGCGCTCGACGACAGCGGCAGATCGCCGGCGGGATTATCCGTGGACGAGGTGGAGGCTCGGAAAATACTCGCCGCGAAGACGCCGCTCGGCGTGCCTTGGATCGAGCCTGCGGATGTCGCACCTGTCGTAGTCTTCCTGGCCTCCGATGCGGCGCGCATGGTGTCGGGGGCGACCTACGACGTCACCGCCGGCGACAGCGCGCGCAATACGGCATGAGATAGGCCGTCGGCCGCCGCCGGTCAGTATCCGCAGGCTCCCGGCATTCTGCTGCGCTCCATGGAGGCAGACCTGTACCCTCTTCGAGAGCCCGACCTTGAGATAAGTAGCTATCGATGAAGTAGAAAAACAGGCCTGCGCAACCTCGCTGCCCTCCATGGGGCGTTTCGCGAGGCGCGCCTTCCCGTTTCCAATCGGACGTCGATCAATTGTGCTCTACGGCGATCGAGTCCACGACCTGCGCTACGCCGGGCGCTTGACTCGTTGCCGATTCGGCCAGGCCCTTATCCAAGCCCACATCGACCAAGCCATTCAAGTACACCACATGGTCAAAGGTCTGCACCCTGACCGAGCCGGGAGGTCCTAAGTCCGGAATGCTGTTCAATCGCGTCTCCACGTCCGCCGTGATCTGCGCGTCTGCCGCACGAGTTTGGGATCCCGATTGTCCCAAATCGGCACAGCCGGCGAGTACGCCCGCGAAAACAAGAGCCGACGTCAACGTAAAGATGGTTTTTGGTCCACTCATTTTAATCTCCTTGGTATTCACTTGGTAATTCGCTGTATTCCTCGTACGGTTCTAGATTGAGCGGTTGCCATTTCTCGGGCATTGCGCCGAGTGACCAATCGATTACGGATGAAACAGCGCGGCGGCGGTGATGAGGCATACTGAAGCCTGAGGGATACATCCATGAGTCAATCGACGGGGCCGCTCGAGGGCTTGAAGGTGATCGAGATGGTGGGCATCGGCCCCGGACCGCACTGTGCCATGCTGCTGGCGGACCTTGGCGCTGAAGTCATCCGCTTCGACAGGCCCGGCGGCAACGGCTGGCCGAACCCCATTGTCGATCGCGGTCGGCACACGTTGGTGGCCGATATCAGCAAAACCCAGGGCCGCGATTTATGCGCAGCGGCAGCGCAAAAAGCCGACGTGCTCATCGAAGGTTTTCGTCCCGGCGTCATGGAAAAGCATAAGTTGGGACCCGAAGACTTGATGGTGCTGAACCCACGTCTGATCTATGCACGCATGACGGGCTGGGGACAAAGCGGCCCCCTGGCCCATCGGGTGGGTCACGACATCAACTACATAGGGCTGACCGGCGCATTGGCGGCCATGGCAACCAGCGAGGGCCCCGCGCGGCCGCCGCTGAACCTGGTCGGCGATTTTGGCGGGGGCTCCATGTTATTGGCATTCGGCATCATGGCCGCTCTTTGGGAGCGCAATCGCTCCGGCGCCGGGCAGGTGGTGGACGCGGCGATCGTTGATGGCGTCAGTTCGTTGATGACCATGTTTGCCGGACTGCTCCCGTCCGGCGCCATTTCAGTTGATGCCGATCGAGGTGTGCTGAACGGCGCAGCACCTTTTTACCGTGCGTATCGATGTGCGGATGGCCTCGACGTTTCCATCGGCGCGCTGGAGCCGCGGTTCTACGAGACCTTTATCGCGAAAATCGGCGCTCCCCGCGAATTTCTGAACGAACAGAATAATGTTGAGAACTGGAAGGAACGCTCGAAAATCATCGCCTCGCTGTTCGCGACGAAAACGCGCGCTCAATGGTGTGAGATTCTGGAAAACACGGAAACCTGTTTTGCACCCGTTCTGACTCTCGAGGAGGCGCAGAACGATGCGCACTTGCTCGAACGCGGCACCTATGTGGACGTGCACGGAGCAGTTCAGTGCGCCCCGGTGCCGCAGTTTTCTCGAACGCCCGGCACAATTCGCAGGACGGGGACAGGTGAGGATGCCCTGCGGAGATGGGGCGTCGCCGTGCCCTGATGGAGTCCCGTGGACAAGCATATACTCTTAGGCCCTGTCTAAATTAGGCGCATCGACCGATGGATCTGCAAAGCTTCACTACGCTGCAATTGACGCGCCATGGCCGTGTATTGAAGGCCTACTTCAATAATCCGGCGACGCTCAACGCGATTGGCCACGTCGCGCACAACGAGATCGCGCGATTCTTGACGGAAGTGAGTACCGATGTCGAGACCGACGTCGTCATTCTCTCCGGAATTGGAAAAGCGTTCTCGGCAGGCGGAGATTTCGACCATATCCAACGCATGCTCGACCAGCCGTCGCTTTTCTTGGACGACATGCCCGTCGTCAAGCGAATCGTGTTCGCGTTGCTCGATTGCCCAAAGCCCATCATCGCCAAGTTGAACGGGCACGCCATCGGCTTGGGCGCAACCATCGCGCTATTCTGCGATCTCGTGTTCGCGTCGAACGAGGCCAAGATCGGCGACCCGCATGTGCGCATCGGTTTTGCCGCCGGAGACGGCGGCGCGGCCATCTGGCCGCATCTCATCGGTCATGCGCGCGCGAAGGAGTACCTGATGACGGGCCGCGCGCTGACCGCCGAGCAAGCCGAACAACTGGGTCTCATCAACCGCGCCGTCCCCGCAGCGGATCTGGATCGCGTCGTCGATGAATTTGTTGCCGAGCTCATGAAGAACCCGATGCGCGCCGTGCAATGGACGAAGATCTCGATCAATATAGGTCTCAAACAAGTGACCCAGGCGGTAATGGATGCCTCGGTGGCCTATGAGGCGCTGTCGAATATGACGCGCGATCACCGCGAGGCCGTGAGCGCCGCGCGGGAAAAACGTGATCCAAAATACACGGGCGACTAAGGCGCCGCGTTAAGGCTCACTCGGGGTCCGTCCAAACCGACGACAGGGCATGATTCGACAAGTACTTGGTCGAACTCCAGCCGCCATCGACGACGATGGTCTGACCGTTGATGTAGCTGCCCCCCGGCGAGCACAGAAATGCCACCGTGCTGGCGATATCGTCAATGCGGCCCATTCGGTGATGCGGCGTCATGTCGATATTCATGCGCCGAAAGCGCTCGTCCTTCAAGCGGTTCTCGGTCATCGGCGTCGGTATGACTCCCGGCGCCACGGCATTGCAGCGAATCCCCGCGGCCCCGTACTGACACGCAATATGCGTCGTGAGCGCCGTGAGTCCACCCTTGGCCGCGGAATAGGCGCCGCCACGGAGTCCGCCGACCACCGCATAGGTCGAGGTGATATTGATGATGGCCGACCCGGGCTTCATGTGCGGCAGCACTTCCCGCGCCAAGCGAAACGGTGCGCGCAACATTAGACCGAGAAAATGATCGAGCATCTCATCGTCGGTCTCGACCAGCGGCTTGGGGCTGCCGACGCCCGCATTGTTGATCAGGTAATCGATGCGGCCCCAGCGCGACAGCGCCAAGTCGGCGATCCGTTTGGGCGCGTCGGCTTGCGTCAAATCGACAGCCAGTGTGGCCACCCGATCGGCATCGCCGATACTCTTCTCGAGATCTTGCAGCTGGGCCGCATCGCGTGCCGTCCCCACCACCGCCATACCTAAGGCCGCGAGTTTCTCCGCGCAGCCGAGCCCGAGCCCGCGACTCGCCCCCGTGACAATTGCTACTTCCATATCACCAACCCGTAGTTGAATTTGCGATGCGATCATTCGCGGCCTCGAGGCCGCCCGCGACGGTGAGCAACAGCTGCGCGCGTTTAATCAACAGATGCGGATCCGCCTCGTCGCTGAAGCCGAGACCCCCGTGAATCTGAATGTTCTTGCCGGCGTTATCGAGCGCTGCAGAACCCGCCACGAACAGCGCGCTTTCGACCTGGAACGCTGCATCCTCGCGATCTTGATCGAGCGCCACGGCCGCAAAGGCTGTTTGATCGCGTGCGCAACGCGCCGCGATGGCCATATTGGCACAATGATGCTTCACGGCTTGAAAGCTGCCGATAGGCCGGCCAAATTGCTCGCGCGTGCCGGCATAGGCCACGGCCATATCGAGCGCCGCCTGCGCGATCCCGGCCAAGGCGGCCGCATCGAGCAACCGCAAGCGCAGCATGCCGGCCTCATCGAACTTCACCAGCGGCGCACCCAGTGCGGCAACCTCGCGCAGATCGCTTAACCAGAGCCGGCTGTCGATGGCACGGCCCGCGTCGGCACCCTGCGGTGAATCGAAAAGTTCGGCACCCGATGCACCGCGCACCAAGATTCTTTGCGCGGCGGCGTCATTGACCAGCACGACCTTGCCCTCGCGACGATACCCGCTGGACACGCGTTCACCGCCGCCGGGACGCATCATCGGCAGCGCGGGGGCATGTGCCGCGCCCATCGTGGCAAATACGGCAGGAGCCGCGAGCCGCCGCCCGAGGGCCATCGCGATCAGCGCCTCCTCCGCGGCACCCAGTCCGCTGCCGCCCTCATCTTCGCGCAGACCGATCGCAAAAATGCCCATCTCCCGCAGCTGAGTCCACGTGTCGAGGTCTTCCTCGCCCGCTTTATGGACGCGAGACAAAGGCAAGAGCTCCGTCAGTGAATCCTCGATGGTACCGGCCAGAGCCAGCTGATCGACGCTAGGATGATATTGAATTTCCAACTCCACAACCTCGCCTCACCTTTTGACTACGCGCGACATAGCCGTGGATGCTGGGCTCCCGCGCCCGGCTTGGGCTAGACTGTGCAGCGGGCGCCGCCAATCGTCAAGACAGCGGTGTGACGATCACCGTGAGCCGGCCGCGAACCGAACAACATGAACCGAAGATTAATTTCAGGACGCTGGGTGCGTTGGGACGATGCTCGCGCGCGATCCGCTTACGAAAGCGGTGTTTGGAGCAGGGAGACGCTTGCGAACAGCCTCAAGAACGCCGCCTCCGCAAATCCGCAGCGCGTCTTGTTGGTCGACGGCGCGCATCGAATCGACAGCCGTACTTTGTACGCGAACGCATCGACTTTGGCACAGGCGCTGCTGAATCGCGCATCGCCCGGCAGTGTGATTTCCTTCATGCTGCCGAATTGGCACGAAGCGGCAGTGATTTACCTGGCGGCGACTTTAGCCGGCATGGTGGTCAACCCGATTCTGCCGTCGCTGCGCGAGCGCGAACTCAATTTTATCTTGAAGGACCTCGAAACCCGGTTGGTCTTCGTACCGGCGAGCTTCCGTCAACTGGATTATGTCGCCATGTTGGGCCGCGCGACCGCGCAAATGGATCACGCGCCGGAGGTAGTGGTGGTGCGGGGTGATGCGCGCACCCACACGTCATATGCCGCATTATTTGAATCACCCGGATCTGTGCAACCGCTGCCCGTGCTGGAGTCCGATGCCGTGCGCATGGTGCTCTACACGTCGGGTACCACCGGCCGCTCGAAGGGTGTTCTGCACAGTCATAATTCGATTCATGCCTTGATCCAACAAGTTCGCAATCATTGGCTGGTGGAAGCGGGCGACAAATTTCTCGTGCCCTCGCCCATCGGACACATCGGCGGCTCCATCTATGCATTCGAGAGCCCGCTGCTGCTCGGCACCACGGCTGTCCTCATGGATCAGTGGAATGCCGATGAGGCGATAAAACTGCTGGTCGCGGAGGGCTGCACTCATATGGCCGGCGCGACGCCGTTCTTGCAGCAACTGCTCGGCGCCGCCGAACGTGCGCAGACGCGCTTGCCGAGTCTTAAATTGTTTGTCTGCGGCGGCGCATCGGTACCGCCATCGTTGATTCGCAAGGCGGCTGATTACTTCGAGCGCGCCGCCGTGACTCGGGTATACGGCTCGACCGAAGTGCCCATCACCACGGTCGGCGCCACGAGGACTGACGAGGCCGGATATGCCGCCGATAGCGACGGGCGAGTCGGCTTGGCGGACGTCAAACTGGTGGACACAGACGGAAATGCCGGCAGCGCAGGCGAAATTCTTGCCCGCGGGCCGCAGATGTTGATCGGCTATTTGCACGCGGAAGACGAGGCGACGGCCTTCGATGCAGACGGATATTTTCGTACCGGTGATCTGGCCGCCTGGGTGGATGAGGACTACCTGGTGGTGACCGGACGCGCGAAAGACATCATCATCCGCAATGGCGAGAACATCTCACCGAAGGAAATCGAAGATCTCTTGAGCGGGCATCCCGAGATTGCCGAAGTGTCGATCGTCGGGGTACCCGATCCGCGCACCGGAGAACGCACCTGCGCCGTCGTCGTCCCCAAGGGAACGCTGAGCCCCACGGTGGAGAGCCTGAGGGTTTTTCTCCAGCAAGCAGGGCTCGCGACGTTTAAATTTCCGGAGAAAGTAGTCCTGTGGGATGCGCTGCCCAAAAACGACGCAGGTAAGGTGTTGAAGCACCAAATACGCGCCTCCTTGAAGGACATCACATGACGGGTTCGACGGATGATTTTCGACGTGCGGCGCGACACTGGCTCGAGGCACACGTGCCCTCCGCAGCGCCGCCCGAGGACGGACCTGCCTCACGCGCATTCGCCTTGGCCTGGCAGAAGGCGCAGGCAGCCGGCGGCTGGGCGGGATTGGCGTGGCCCAAGGATCTCGGGGGTCGAGGCCTCTCGGTCTTGGAGCAAATCATTTGGTTCGAAGAATACGCCCGCGCCGGCGGCCCCTCGCCGCTCAACGCCACCTTCGTGGGACTGAACCACGCGGGCCCCACGCTGATTGCCTGCGGTTCGGCCGAGCAAAAGGCGTTCCACCTGCCGAAAATTCTCGCCGGCGAGGTCATCTGGTGCCAAGGTTTTTCAGAGCCCGGCGCCGGCTCGGATCTTGCCAGCCTCAAGACCCGCGGGCGCGTCGAGGGCAACGAACTGGTGATTACCGGTCACAAGATTTGGTCCAGTTTTGCCGATATTGCGGATTGGCAGGAATTGCTCATCCGCACGGAGCCCAGTGCCAAGAACGCAGCAGCACTCTCTTGGGTGATTTGCCCAATGAACGCCCCCGGCATCACCGTGCGGCCGATTCGCACCATGGCGGGCCCGTACAAGTATTGCGAAGTGTTTTACGAGTCGGTGCGCGTCCCGTTGAGCAATGTGGTGGGCGGCCTCAACAACGGCTGGGCCACGGCGATGTCCACATTGAGCTTCGAGCGGGGGACCGCTGCGCTTGCGTTGCTGATTGGACTCACCCTGAAAGTGGCGCGCTTGCTGGCTGATTGCCCGCGCGAGCGATCCGAGATGCGCCGGCGTCTCGCGCGGTTGCGCGCCGAGGGCGCGTCGATTCGCGCGGCCACTTATCGCTTTGCGCTCGACTCGGAAAATGCCGTGCCCGATGCGGCCGGCTCGATGATCCGCTTAAGCTTCGCGGAGTTTGCGCAGCGTGTCACGGCGGCGGCGATCGACCTTTATGGCATCGATGCGCCCGAGGTCGTCGGCGCGCACGGCTGGGGTCACGACTATTTGGACGCGTTTTCCGAAACCATTGCAGGCGGCACCGCCGAGGTTCAGCGCAACATCATCGCCGAACGGGTGCTGGGACTGCCTAAAGGGCCTCGTTGACGACACCGTCCGGCGCGCCGAAGCATTCTTCGGCGACCGCGCGTGCCTGGCCGCCGCGTCCGCCTTGTTCCGAGAGCAGCGCCTTGAGCCGGTAAGTCCACAAGTGCAGCGAATGCTCGAGCGTCATTCCCATGGCCGCGAGCATTTGATGCACGTCGTACACAATGCGCGTGGCCGATTCTTGCGCATGGTATGCGGCCAAGGCGGCATCGCCCGCGTCGGCGGTGCTCGCGGCCTTGAGCGCCAGCCATTTCACGCCGCCGGCCAGTACGGCGCATTCCGCCATGCGGTGCCGCAGCGCCTGAAACGTGCCGAGCGGCCGACCGAATTGTTTGCGCTGCGTGAGGTGATCGACGGCGGAGTCGACCGCCGCCTGCAGCAGACCAGCCGCCTCCGCCGCGAGCGCTACCCGCAACCATTGACGGACTCTTGCCGACTCGACGTTCGATAACGCCGTGCCTCGAGCCGCCGACTTTAGCCGTCCCATTGGATACGCGAAAATCGAGTCGACCGGTTCGACTTCGTCCGGCGCGGGCTGCACCACGCTGATCGTCTCGCCCTCGAGGACCAAGATGGTTTTCGCGGTGGCGACGAAACGGCCTGGCCGACCGTGCTCGACCAGCGCCATGGGCCTCAAGGTTTCCGGCGCCAGGTGCGGACGCACCAGCATGGACAGCGCGATCTCGGCCGTGAACGGCAGGCGCGCGAGCCGCTCGATGGCCATCGCCGCGCTCAAGGGTCCGAGTTCCGGAATCGCCGCAATATCGAAATAGCCGCCTTCCTCGAGTTGCTGCGCCAATGCATCGCTCATCAACGCGAAGCCGTGAAATTCCGTGGGTTTGTTGCCGAAGTCTTCGGCAATCTTGTCGATGGCCGAGACCAATGCCTCCTGATCCGAGGTAAGCCTGAAATCCATCAGCGCGGCTCCCGCGGCAAATTGAGCAGCTCGGTGGCAATCAAGTTCAGCTGAATCTCGGCGGCCCCGGACGCGATGCCCGCGACGATCGCGCGTTGATGGTGTGCCAGCAGCATCGGCTCGCCGCCCGACAGCGCCTCCGGCACGAACTCCACCACGAACTCGGCGACCAATCGCTCGGCCATCACTGTGGCAAATCGCGCCGCACTGGCTTCAGCGCCGATGGTCAGGCCATGACGCCGCTTATCGATGATGCTGTAGCTATACATGCGCGCCGCCTCGCATGCCGCGCGCGCCTTGGCCGATTGTTCGATGGCTCCGTTCTCGAAACGTCCGCCACGTTGCAACCGCGCGACGGCCCGCTGCAGCATTCGCGCGGCCAAGGCAAAACGTGGAATTCCGACCCGTTCCATCGAGAGAGCCGCTCTGGCGATTTCCCAGGCTTGGCCTTCGCTGCCCAGCATGGCAGCGGCGGGTATTTCGACATTGTCGAAGAACACCTCGTGAATGTCGCCTTCGCCGATCACGCTGGGGATCTGGCGTACGATGATACCGGGCGTAGTCATGGGCACGAGAAACACCGAAATGCCGTTTTTTCCGGGCGAGGTTCGCGCCAACAAGAAGCAGGTGTCCGCCTGGGACGCGTACGAGGTCCAAATTTTCTGGCCGTTGATGCGGTAGTTCGCGCCGGCCGGGTCGGCGCGGGTGCGCAACGAGGCGAGATCCGAGCCGGCCTCGGGCTCGGAGAATCCCTGGCACCAGATGGTCTGGCCGCGTGCGATCGGCGGGATGTAGGCGGCTTGCTGCGCCTCCGAACCGAAGCGCATCAGCGTGGGACCGATCCAATTCACATTCATGTACTGGCCGCCGCGAGGTTCGCCGGCCTCCCACATCTCCTCGGCCAAAATAAACGCCGACCAGGGATCGGCCGCTCGGCCGCCCCAACGAACCGGCCAGTGAGGAACCAGCAATCCGGCGGCGGCGAGTTGCCCGCAGAAATGTTTCGAGAATGTGCCCTGCCACTCCGTTCCCGGGCCGTGTGCAAGCGACTCCCAATCGCTCGGCAGATGCTCAGCGAGAAACGCGCGCACGGTGGCGCGGAAGTCTCGCTGCTCGTTGTCCCATTCGAATTCCATCAGCGAGAACTCGCGCGCACGGCGGCGCGCCGCGATGCGGACGCCGGTTCGTGACGAACCAGGGTTTGTACGAAGTGTTCCCCGATCTCTGCCGAGCTCAAACCGCCCTCGGGCCGGTACCAATGACTGATCCAATTCAGCGCACCGGCGATCACGAACGAGGTGAACTTCGGATCGCATTTGACCAACGTTCCATCCGCAATGCCCATCTCGAGGTATTGCTTGAAACGCGCATTGACCGCCCGGCGGCGCTCCAGGATCCGCCGTTGAGCCTTGGCGGGGAGTTCGTTGATGTCGAGCCGTATCAGGCACATGCCGAATTGTTGCGTCATCACGCCGGCGTATACGCGAATCAGCTGGCTCAATCGGCCAGCGCCGTCGCCACCTTCCGCCTCGATGTTCTCGAGGCCCTCATCCACGATGTCGTGTCCCAACATGTGGCAGCTAAACAAGATGTCCTGCTTGCTGCGGAAGTAGTTGTACAAGGCCGGCTTCGTGATCCGCAAGCGCTCGGCGATATCGTCCAGCCTGGTTTGGCGATAGCCCTGAGTCAGGAACAGCTCTGCCGCAGTCGTCAACACGGCAAATTGCTTCTGATCGCGGTCGCGATGGCGTGTGCCAAATGCCGCGACAACACTCACGCCGTCGCGAATCGAGCGGCCGCTGGGACGAGCATCTTCCGAGGATAGACCGAGGGGTGGAGACATGTTATATATTACTCACGAGTAAGATATCGAGGAGCATGTTATGAGTCAAGCCGTCAAAATTGCCGGCGTGGGTATGACGGTGTTCACCAAACCCGGCGCCTCGGGCAACTACCAAACCTATGGACTGCAAGCGTTGAACGCGGCGCTCGCGGATGCCGGCGTCGACTATCGCGACGTCAACCAAGCGTACGTGGGATATGTTTACGGCGACTCCACCAGCGGACAGTCCGTGGTGTATCAAGCCGGCCTTACCGGCATTCCGGTGTTCAACGTGAACAATAATTGCTCCACCGGTTCCACCGCACTCTATCTTGCGCGCCAAGCCATCGCTTCCGGCGCAGCCGAGTGCGTGGTGGCACTTGGCTTCGAACAGATGGCGCCGGGCGCGTTGTCCGAGAACTTTGCCGATCGACCGTCGCCCTTGAGCCGCTACACCGCCCTTGCGGATGAGTTGGTCGATACGGGCAAGGCGCCGATGGCGATCAAATTATTCGGCGCGGCCGGCATCGAGTATCAAAAAAAATACGGCATGGCCGATGAGACTTTCGCACAGG
>Ga0210387_10004129_pt1 | contig 11129 bp, 16 predicted proteins | sample IncBWC7OmetaG_FD_160108 | JGI IMG/M metagenome (GOLD analysis project Ga0210387, IMG submission 160108) | Forest soil microbial communities from Barre Woods Harvard Forest LTER site, Petersham, Massachusetts, United States - Inc-BW-C-7-O ... | reverse complement strand
CTTCGCTGAACCCGGAGTTCTCTATTTCCGTGATGTTGGGGCCCGCGTTCTTGTAAAACGGGCCGCCACCAAAAATTCCCGTAAATCCGGTCTGAGCGAACGCCGTTTCAGTCGAGAATGCAACCGCCAGAAGCAAGCAAAGAGTGGTAGCCGCGGCGCGGACAAACGTCCGGACGGAAGCGTCTGCGAAATGATTTTTCACTGAACTTTCCACATCGTCTCCTAAGTTCCCACTGGGTTGGGCAATCAACATCGTAGACGCCGGTCGATCTCTCCTACGGTAAAACGAAATTAGCCGGGTTTCACCAACGTCGCGCAATTATACACGTCCATGGCCCGCACAGCCAGGAGTCAAGGCGTCCCTGAATCCTGCAAAAGCCGTGCGGGACGCCGAAAGCACCTAAACTGGCAGCGCGATCTACACATGACAAAACAAATGCGAGACCTGGACTTCCGACCTGCGGGGAAGCCGACGCGAGCCACACATTCCGGGGATCGCGACTGAGAAACGCAATTGTATTTGGGTTAAGCCAATCCCGCCGACTCAAATCGTTGCCTGGGCTCCCCATCTTTATATGCCTTGACACGTATATGCCCTGCAGGGTATACGAAAAGAGTGGAATCTGTGTTCGAAATCATCGCGGAGCCGAACCGCCGGGCGATATTGAGCCTACTGGTCTCGTCCCAACAGTCGGTGGGAGAGATCGAGCGCCGGCTGCGTATGTCGCAGCCGGCAGTGTCAAAGCACCTGCGAGTGCTGCGCGACGCCGGTTTCGTCGAATCCACGGTGGACGCACAGCGCCGTCTCTACCGGCTGAAGCCAGAACCACTTCGAGAGATGGATGCCTGGCTAGCCCAGTTCCGCCGGTTCTGGTCCAGCCACCTGGATGCTCTCGAACGCCACCTTGATCGCATGAATCAACGTCCGAATGCATCGGCAAAACCAAAGAAACAGAAGACTAAGGAGAAGACGACGCGGCCCGAACCGCGACGTCACGAAGGAGAACTGAAATGAAAATCAAAGTGACCAGCGTATACGTGGACGACCAGGACAAGGCTCTGCGCTTCTATACAGAGGTACTGGGCTTTGCCAAGAAAGCCGATTTCAGTCAGGGCCCATTTCGCTGGCTGACCGTGGCCTCGCCCCAGGAGCCGGACGGCACTGAACTGCAGCTGGCGCTGAATAACAACCCCGCGGCCAAAGCGTATCAGCAGGCGATCTTTCAACAGGGACAACCCGCGATCATGTTCTTCACCGACGACGTCAAAGGCGACTACGAGCGGATCAAGGCCCGCGGCGCCGAGTTCACCATGACGCCCACCGACGTGACCGGCTCGACCATTGCGATGCTGAAAGACACCTGCGGCAACCTCATTCAGCTCACCCAGCTGGCACGCTGGTCAGGCTAAGGAGAAGAAGATGCTCGATCGCTCGCAGTACATACCGGGTCCGGCCAGCGGAGCGCAGGTACGAAAGGATGGAGAAAAGTGGACGCTCATTCTCGTCCGTGAACTGCACCACTCGCCGGAAAAAGTCTGGGAGGCGATAACCGACCCGGCGCATCTGCGGGAGTGGGCGCCCTTCGACGCTGATGGGAACCTGGGTACGGTTGGAACCACGGTGAAGCTCACCACGGTGGCAGCGCCCGCGCCGCGCGTTACCGAAACAAAAGTCACGAGAGCGGACGCTCCCGAGGTGCTTGAGTACAACTGGGGTGGCTTCGATATGCGGTGGGAACTCGAACCTACTGGCGGCGGAACGCGCTTGACGCTGTGGACCAACATCGGTCACCGCTTCATCGCAATGGGTGCTGCCGGGTGGCACATTTGTTTCGATGTTCTGGATCACCTGCTCAGCGGAACTCCCATCGGCCGCATTGTTGGGCCCGAGGCGATGAAGTTTGGCTGGCAGCGACTAAACGCGGAGTACGCCAAACAGTTCGGGGTTGAATCACCCAGCTGGCCGCCTCAGGCGGCGCGAAAAGAATGAATGGAGGTCGCAAAAAACCATGGCGATAGCCAAAGCTGCGAGCGGCAAGAAGAAGTTGTCGTCAGAACAACATGCAGAACTGCTTAGAACATTGAAAACCCGTTTTGAAAAAAACATGAATCTCCACAAGGGTCTCGAATGGGCCACAGTCCAGGCAAAACTGGAAGCCAATCCTGAAAAACTGTGGTCCCTCAGTGAAATGGAAAGAACGGGCGGTGAACCGGACGTAGTTGCTCATGACAAAAAGACCGACGAATACGTTTTTTACGACTGTTCAGAGGAAAGCCCTAAAGGTCGCAGAAGTCTTTGCTACGACCGCGAAGCTTTGGACTCAAGAAAAGAACATAAACCGAAAGATGACGCTATCAGCATGGCAGCCGCGATGGGCATTGAACTCATAACGGAGGAGCAATATCGGCAGCTGCAGAACCTTGGAGAGTTCGATACGAAAACGTCGAGCTGGGTGAAAACGCCTGCTGAGATCAGAAAACTCGGCGGCGCCCTCTTTTGTGATCGCCGCTTCGACACGGTTTTCGTGTATCACAACGGCGCGGAATCTTACTATGCCGCGAGGGCGTTCCGTGGATCGCTAAGGGTCTAGCGGGAACAATGGCGGGAGGATAGATCTAGTCATGAGAGATGCCACCCAACGTTCGATCGTTCGCTGGATTCACATCGTCTTTAGCGTTCCGATACTCGGTTATATCTACAGTCCGTTTGAAAGACTTCCAGACTATGCACCCGCGACCCGGTTTGTCTTCATTCCGGTGATGGTTCTTACGGGATTGTGGATGTGGAAAGGCCATGTGGTTCGACGACTGATTTCGAGAAGATCGGCCTCGTGATTGTGACGTGTGAACATCACCACTCAAGCCAAAACCGGGCTTGAACGGGCCACCACCAAGGTTTCCCCAGGCAGCCCAGGTTTTCCTGGTGTAAGCTAACTGGGTTCCAAAAGGGGGGCCAATGATCACACTGAAAACTAGCGTTACGCGAAAGAATCTCGGTTTCTGCATCATCTGCGCAGTCATGCTTTTCGTTTTGCAGCCGCTGCTTGCGGCGCAGATAGACGACAGTCTGCTCGACGGCGTTGCGCAAAGAGTCATCCGCCATGCGGCACCCTCTGCTCAAGTTTGCCAGACGCGAGTAAACGACACTCCGGAAAGGCTTCTGGAATGCATTCGTCCGTCCGAGCTCTGGCAACACCTTGCCCAATTTCAGCGGATCGCAGACCAAAATCCCGGACCCGACGGCCATGGTAACCGCGATACCGGCACTTCAGGTTACAAAGCATCGGTAGCGTACGTGGCCGGTCTGGTGCAGAAAGCTGGCTATAAGGTGACTGTTCAGTCCTATCAATACGAAGCTACCCAAGTTGTTGGTGTACCTGAGTTCAGTACCTCCGACGAGAATTATGTTTTGATGCGCGACTGGTCGGTTGCAAGGCTTTCCGGGAGCGGCACAGTCACTGCCTCGATACAACCTGCCGGCGGCTTGGGCGATGGTTGTCTCCGGAGTGATTTTGGCGGATTCATACCCGGCAACATTGCCTTGCTGGAGCGAGGAACGTGCAATTTTGATGTGCAGGTGGCTAATTCTCAAGCGGTGGGCGCCTCTGCGGTCGTTATCTATAACACGCCCGACGCGGAGCACGGTCAACTCGGCGAGTTTGCGGATCTGAGCGATCACTCTACCGTTTTCTCAGCTCGACTCACTCGCCAAGCGAGTATCCCCGTGGTCGGTATTGCCTCTTACGGCGTAGGCTCGGAATTGCTGCGACGATTCACATCCGGCAACGCACCCCAGATACACATTGATATTCGCACGCAGCCTACATCTGGTACGGATTACAACCTGATCGCCGAGTCACCCTTCGGAGATCCCAACCATACCGTCATTATTGAGGGGCACCTCGACTCAATCTTCGGTGCGGGCATGTTGGACAACGCCTCAGGCTCGACAACCATTCTGGAGATTGCCCTGAAACTGGCAAAGACTTCCACGACTAATCGCCTGCGCTACATCTGGTTTGGTGGGGAAGAAATCGGATTGCTCGGCTCCACGTATTACACGCAACACTTGACTTCCGCCGAGCGGAAGCTCATCGCTTTCGATCTTGACGCGGATGTCACCGCGACTCCCAACTTCGACATTTATGTTGCCGATCCCGCGACCGCGTGCAATGTTAACCAATTCCCGCAGAATGTGGTCCCCCAATCGAAGCTGGGTACTCAAATGTGGAGGGACTACTTTAATTCCATCGGCGTTGTGTCTGGGTCTGCCCCGTTCGGCAACTGCGGCACAGATTCGAATTCTTTTGCCTTGATCGGGATTCCGGACACCGGCGTTCTGACCATGCAGGATTGCTGTAAGTCGCAACCGGAAGTTGACATATGGGGCGGATTCCTGGGGAACTACGAAGGCCAGGTACCGGGTAATGATGGCGGCTGCTGCGATCAGCCCGGCCGTTGGTGTGACAATCTCAATAATAACGACCCGTTCGTCTTTGGATTGGTGTCCAAGGCCACAGCGTACGTGACGCTCAAACTTGCCAACCATCCGTTTTAGACAACGCGCCTCTGATGGATCACAAATCGGCGGGTGCCCACACAACGCCCTGTCCTAGCCTCGGTGGGCTTTCGCCGAGAATAGAAGCAGCGCTGCTGCGAGAGCCAACGTCAAGACCTCGATCAGTAGCGCGTACAGAGTCAAGCGTTTCGCCTGGTCATACCCTGCCAGCAACCGGCTGACTATCAGTCCCACCATCACGATCGGCGAGCAGAGCAACCGATCCAGGCAAATCCAGCCCAGGAGCATTGTCCCCTGGTTCACGGCCGGGATACTCAGCACTCCCAGGCAAAGCGGTGCAGTCAGACTCAGGCCCAGCAGGACTCTGGAATAGTGGGCGTATAGGGCTTCGGATTTGCGGACAACCAGCGCCAGCACAAAAGTCGGAACCAGCAACATGCAGCCAATGAAGATCTCCAGCATCCAGTCGCCGGCTGCGTACATCCCGCCTGCCGCCGCGACATCTTCAGGGTGATTGACGTACAGCAGGTGACGCATATAGACGAGGAGTGCGGCAGTCGCAAGCACTACAGCGTAGCCTGCCGCTACCAGACGCAGCTGCGTCGGCAAAGGGATGGGTTTCATGTCGGCATTCTACCCGTCGCGCTTAGAGAGTTTCTGATTAACGTCTGGTTAATGTCTGGCGTTCGGTGATGATAAATACGGAGACGCGAAAGTTCGGGACAGACCAAGCTTTCCCAAGGCGCTGTTGCGGGCTTGAGTGGGTCACCGGCCGTTGCTTTAGGCCGCCTTCGCCGTCACAGTGCCAGTCCGCATCGCGTCGATCGTTGTGCGGATTCCTTCCGCCTCCCATACCACGAAGCAATTTATGCCTGCGTCACAGGCTTCGCGTTGAAGATGCCCTTGAAGCTCTCGCGGTACTGAAGGAAGACCAGTACCCACAGTACAGAGGCCACTAGAGCCGGAGCAATGGTTGCCGGCGCAAGCGTCAAGTGAAACGCAAGGATGTTGTAGAGCTCCGCCGCCAACACTGTCAGCGCAAGTGGCACGCAGTAGCCGAAGAGCAGCAGCAGTCCGCCAAGAACCTGCACCGCGAAAAAGAACGCAGCAAAATGCGATACGCTGACGGCAACAAAGAACTGCATTGCCAGCGGATTCGCCGGGGGCGGCTGGTGGATGAAGTTGAGAAATCCGTTCAACCCAAAGACCGTAAACATTAGGCCTAGTAGATAGCGAGCAACAATTGAAATAGTTTTCATGAGTGTCCTCTCTAGAAAGTCTGCGCGTGCGTCTGCACGGCCTGAAGATGTGGTGCAAGAAACGTGTTCCGGTCATGCCCCTGGTTCAGCGCGCTGGTCCCCCCTGCGGTGAGGAAGGTCGCGTCCTTCACCCCGAGGAAGCCAAAGACTGAGCGCAGATACGGCTCTACAAAATTGAACGAGGCCCTCTGCGTCTGGGCGTCGTAGATCCCGCCCGTTGCGATGATGAAGGTCGCCTTCTTGCCGATAATCAGGCCCTTCGGCCCTCCCTCCCCGTAGGAAAAGGTTCTGCCGACACGCGCAATCTGGTCGATCCAGAGCTTGAGCACCGAGGGCACACCGAAGTTATGCATCGGTACGCCGAAGACGTACTCATCGGCCCGCTCGAGTTCGGCAAGCAAGGAGTCGGAGAGCGAAAGCAATTTCTTCTGCTGCGGAGTGCGGGCCTCTTCCGGTGTGTAGACGGCACCGACCCATTCCGCATTGATCGGCGGGATTGCTGTTGCATTGAGGTCGCGGTCTACGACCCTTCCATCCGGGTGCGAAGCCTTCCATTGCGTGACGAACGCAGAGGTCAGCTCACGGGAGACTGACCGACCGTAGAGCGGGCTGGAATCGATACGAAGCAGAGTGCACATTGACAATTCCTCCTACACGACAATTGATTATTACTAGACATGTGTCGATTCATAAAATAAACAAGTGTCGCTTTAGTCGCCAGGAGGTATTCTTAAGGAGGAATGGCCCAGCTTCTCCAATCCGAGAGCAGAATGACGGATCCGCGCATTCTGCGCAGCCGCCGTATGCTCATGGATTCTCTAGCCAAACTATTAATAATAAAGGCTTTCGAGGACATCTCCATTCAGGAGATCGCCGACGAGGCAACGCTGAACCGGGCCACCTTTTACCTACACTATCCAGACAAGAACGCGCTGCTGCAGGCCATGACCGAATCCCGCTTCCGCAATCTGATCGAGCGCCGCAGCATCACCTTTACCGGCTGCCATGGAGCACTGCGCGCCATTGCACTCGGCGTCTGCGACTATCTTGCCGAGACCACAGGCTGTCCCAGTCAGTTGGCTCGAATGTCGCTGGAGGGCTCCATCATCCCCGTCGTCGAAGGTATGTTCAAGGAAGGCCTTGCCCTCCATGGGATTGCACCTGGTGTCGATCCGGCATTGCTCGCGACCGCCGCAGCTTGGGCCGTCTTCGGGGCCGCGCGCCGCTGGTTTCAGACCCCCAACCGTATCCCCGCCGAGGAGATGGCCGCCAAGATTGAAACCATGGTGAGTCCGGTTCTTTTCGGCGCCTCTCAATAGCTGAAGAGTGGCAACACCCACCAGACATCGTCGTAAACCGCCTCGATGCCCCCGCGTCGAAAATAGGTTTCGTGCCAGAACCCGGTTCCGCCGGAGTCTTTCAAAAAGCTCTGCCACCACTGCCGGTGCGGGTCGGAACGCGTCCACTCCAACAGTGAATTTACGTCACGCCAGTATTGGCGCATGCCAATATGCATTGGCAATAACGAGTAGATGATTGTCTCGTGCGGCAGCAACCCGTCGGGCTGTGCCGCAGCAGAAGAAGAAATCTTCGGCCCAAAGCCTAGCAGTGTCTTGATTCCGGCGATGCGATTCACTCGCATCCCAAGATAGATGACTACCAGATCCGGATAAGCAGACAGATTGACGGTACGCCGTTCCACCGGTGTGCGCATAGCGAAAGGTCCTCCAACTCACACCTTCTTGCCGCTGGTTTAGGATTGCTTCGCAGCGTCGAAATGTGTCAGGTCGGCGTGTCTACGAAACGCTTCAAAAAGCCGTTGGCTGGTTTGCCCCAGGGTACTCGGCCCATCGGTCACGGCCTTTTCGACGCAAATAATCTCGTGGCACTCTGAGCACCTGCCAAAGCGATGACTGGCCCGGTCCATTTCGTCCTTCGGCCCAAGCCAACCCACATCGGTCAACTCTGGTTTTTTCATTTTGCCTCCTTGCGCGCGCTTGAGACTAACTTCCTTAAGATGCAGAGACAGCCTTGGCGCACAGGTTCACGGAATGCGTTCATCGATGCTGGCAGCTTCCACGGGAATCCATTATCCGCCTACAGGAAAAGCGGTACATACCGTTTGCAATGTAGCGCGAAGGTACCATCAACAAACAGGAACAAAGGTGCAACACTGGGGTTACTTCTAGTTGGGATGAACTGGCCCATGACCAACGAAGAACGGCAACGCATGGTTGAATTATGCCGGCAAATCGCTGTCGAAGAAGATTCCTGCGAGATGATTGAGCTTGTTCGTGAGTTGAACGATGTCCTGGAAGCCAAAGAGAAACGACTCAGGCCACAATCCACTGGTGTTCTACAATCCAATGTTTGAACACTCCAAAGCAGGCAGCCTTTGCTTGTCTTCATTACCTGATTACCTGCGCTCAGCGTGCCTTCTGAGCAGCACCAATGTTGTTGATAGACGGAGTTCTACCTTAGAACGTCTACCAGAAACGCAGTATTGACTCCTTGCCTTGCGATGCCGCAATCTCGGGTTCGTGCCATCTCGTCGCCTTGAAGAACAAATCCGCGAACTCTGCATTCTGGCTACAGCGTCAAAAACCACTAACTTTGCAGAAGTTCTCGCGGAACTCCGGTCGGCTTTGCACGAACATGCAGAACAACTACGCAGGCTTGCGAGGCAGCAGCTTGTCTTGGCGAAGGGAATGGCTCGAATTCCGACCGATGGAGAAAGAGTCATGCCCGTTAATCGGGATAAACAACAACGGATACTGGACTTGGTTGCGGAGATCGAAGCTGAGAAAGACCAGATGAAGTTTGGGGCTCTCGTCCACGAACTGAACGAACTCTTGGAGGGAAAGCCGCTCTCGTCTGTGCAACCACAGCCTGTCAGACGCGAAACCCGAGAAGCACAGACAGCTTAGCGCGTCGCGGATGCAGACTACGAACCAGCCGAACGCGTTGGCCTGACCTGCGCACCGGCCGGAACTGTTTCCCGCTCGTCGAGTGCGCGGCACAGCGCTTCGATGATCCGCATCAGCTTCTCGGGGTCAGTTTCTTTGGAAGCCCTTCCTGCGAGTTCGACCCAAGCCTTGTATTGCGTCGTGCCATCTTGCGCCATGATGATGATGCGCCTCCAATCGGCGAAACGGCCCAGCGATGTAGACGTAGCATTTTCATTGCCGAAAATACCTTGATTCCGCAGAATAAAACTTGCCGAGTATCAAGGAGTTGGAAAGGGCTGTAGGCGAACTCGGCGAAATCCTGTACGTAAGGAAACCCAGCTTGCAGACGTCAATATGGAAAGCCCCGAACATTCAGCGAATGCCATGGGAGAGGGCAGATGGCCGTCCCCAGGCAGGTGAGATTATCTGGGGTATGAAGACTTGGGTTCGTCTGGGCTCATTTTCTTGCGCAGCCAGGTGACGACGGCGACGAAAGAGAGCTAAGACCAGTACGAGTATGAGTATCGTGACAAACCTCCCTGCCCCAGGCGCCCGGCGCGCGGGATATCTCCCCGTCTTAGGCAACCTGGCGCGATGTAGTGGAATTCTTTCTTTGGTACGTGCAACCCAACCGCAAACCAGACAATCGAATCGGCGATTCAATTCGAGTTCTGTTTGAGTCATCCCCCGGCGCCACTGGGTTTAGTTCCAGGTCTTGTAGGCATCTCAGAAGGGACCCTGTGGCATGAAACCAATAGAGGACGAGCGGCCGAACGAAGTTGGCAAAGAGCAGAACAATAAGGAAACTCCAACATTCGATGACATATATGTTCCGGGCATCGGAGTACGGGCGGCGCTCGACGATGATGGTCCGGCAGGTCCCGGGTTCTTGTCGGAGGTTGCCCAGCGTCGTATCCGTGTGGCTGCTTTTATTAATCGCCGGGCCCTTCGGACAATCGAGAACGTCTGTGGCGTCGGAACTCGACTGGCAAGCACGCTGAGGACTGCCGGCGCGGAAATCCGAACTGCGGCACAGCGTCCGAGATTTCGGGTGCACCTGACAAGCTACCCTCGCCGAACTTTAAGGCAGATACACAGCCGTCTCCTCAACGTCACTCGAAGGGCTAACGCAAGACTCCGAACTACTACACGGAAGCTGTCAGTTTCGACAGAGCTGGCTACCAGTACCGCAGGTCGAAAATTGCGGATCGTCCGGACGCGGTCGTTGCGGGTCATACGAAGCGCCGGCGCTCCCGTTCACAGGGCCAGTAAGTACCAATTGCGTTTACCTTCGATTCCTCCATTACCGGCGGCTATCGGCCGAAATTTGCGCCGGGTGCAATTATCCTTACGGAGCGCCCTGGCCGGTGCCGGTAATCGACTGCGACCGGTTGCTGCCTACAAGTTGCCTCCTCGGTTCTATGCAACCTACAGGCTAGACCTATTAACGCTGCGCCGAGCGGTTCCCCCGTTGGCGGTGCTGGCCGTCATAGTAATGTTCGTGATTCAGGAGATCACAACGATGGTCAGGCGTTAGGTGCCATAGGGACTCCCAAGAACCCTGGCTTGAATGGGCCCGCCCGTCCTTCGTATAGTGCCTGCATGCGCTCGATCTTGCTGCTTCTTTGTCTAATTATTCTGGCGTTCGGCGGGGTGGTCTATGCCGCCTGTCGATCCTGGCGGAAGATGGGTGCGGGCAAACGGATTATGGGCGTGTTGCTGCTGTCACCACATTTTCTGCTGGTCGTTTGTATTGTGGTGTCATTGCTATGCGGCCATCCCCCGCAAGGATCACGTTGTTTCAACACACAGTTTCTATGCGGCGTTCTCATAGTTTTCATTCTTCCGCTTCCAGCTCTGGTAGGCACGTTGATGGCGCTTAGAATGTTTCGACGCGCTCGCGTGGCTTTGTAGCTTCCGCTTACGGCTGTTGCAGGTCACGCTGAGCGCAGCTAAAGTTGGTGCGAGAGTTGGAGATGTACACGGAAAGGCCCGACCCCATGGAATCTGCCTCTGCATTCATCGACCAGAAGATCAAGGAACTTGGCGACTGGCGCGGGAAGATGCTGGCGAAAGTGCGCACCATCATCCACCAGGCAGACCCTGAGATTGTCGAAGAGTTGAAGTGGGTCAGGGCGACCTCGCCGGGAACTCCCGTCTTCTCCCACGGCGGCATCGTCTGCACCGGAGAGACATACAAGAACGTCGTCAAGATGACATTTGCCAAGGGAGCAGCGCTCAAGGACCCTTCCGGTCTATTCAACTCCAGCCTTGAGGGGAACGTCAGGCGCGCCATCGACATCCACGAGGGCGACAAGGTCGATGAGGCGGCCTTGAGGAATCTCATCCGCGCCGCAGTGGCGCTCAATCTCAAGGGCCAGAACAAACCGAAGCCCCAGCCGA
>Ga0210387_10004128_pt1 | contig 11135 bp, 5 predicted proteins | sample IncBWC7OmetaG_FD_160108 | JGI IMG/M metagenome (GOLD analysis project Ga0210387, IMG submission 160108) | Forest soil microbial communities from Barre Woods Harvard Forest LTER site, Petersham, Massachusetts, United States - Inc-BW-C-7-O ... | reverse complement strand
TCGGCTCGATCCGCCACACGACGCCGGGAGTTGGTCTGATCTCACCGCCGCCCCACCATGACATCTACTCGATCGAGGATCTCAAGCAGCTGATCTACGACCTGCGCTGCTCCAACCCCCCGACCGAGACGAGCCCGGGCGCGCAGGTGTCGGTCAAGCTCGTCGCCGAGGTCGGAGTCGGAACGGTCGCCGCGGGTGTGTCGAAGGCTAACGCCGACCGCGTGCTGATCTCCGGGCATGACGGTGGCACGGGCGCCTCGCCGCTGTCCTCGATCCAGGCCGCGGGCGTGCCGTGGGAGATCGGGCTGGCCGAGACCCAGCAGACGCTGCTGCTCAACGACCTGCGCTCGCGCATCGTCGTGCAGACCGACGGGCAGCTGAAGACCGGACGCGACGTGGTGATCGCGGCGATGCTCGGGGCCGACGAGATGGGCTTCTCGACAGCGCCGCTGATCGCGACCGGCTGCATCATGATGCGCGCCTGTCATCTGAACACCTGTCCGGTGGGGATCGCCACGCAGGACCCGGTGCTGCGCGAACGCTTCAAGGGCACGCCCGAGCACGTGGTGAACTTCTTCTTCTTCGTGGCCGAGGAAGTGCGCGAGATCCTCGCCGCGCTGGGGTTGCGCTCGCTGGATGAGGCGATCGGCCGCGTGGACCTGCTGCACGCGCAGCCCGCGATCGAGCACTGGAAGGCGCGCGGGGTCGACCTCACGCACATCCTGACCCAGATCGAGCTCCCCGAGGACGCGCCGAGGCGACGCGTGCAACCGCCGCCGGCGGTGCTGGCCGATGCGCTGGACTGGGAGCTCGTGCGACAGGCGGAGGGTGCGATCGAGCGCGGCGAGCGCGTGCGTATCGAGCTTCCGATCCGCAACGTCAACCGCTGTGTAGGCGGGATCCTCTCCAGCCACATCGCGCGCGCGCATGGCGCCGCGGGGCTGCCGGAGGGTTCGATCGAGGTCTTCTTCGAGGGCTCGGCCGGGCAGAGCTTCGGCGGGTGGCTCGCCCCCGGGGTGACGTTCACGCTGCGCGGGGACGCCAACGACTACACCGGCAAGGGCCTCTCCGGGGGCGTGCTGGCGGTGCGCCCGCGCGAGGGGATGGCGCAGGAGTTCGTGGCCGAGGAGAACGTGATCGTCGGCAACACGCTGCTCTACGGGGCGACCGGCGGGCGCGCGTTCTTCCGCGGTCTGGCGGGCGAGCGCTTCGCGGTGCGCAACTCCGGCGCGAGCGCGGTCGTGGAGGGCGTGGGCGATCACGGCTGCGAGTACATGACCGGCGGGCGCGTGGTCGTGCTCGGCCCGACGGGGCGCAACTTCGCCGCGGGCATGAGCGGCGGTGTCGCGTACGTGCTCGATGAGGACGGTGGCTTTGCGGCGCGCTGCAACATGGGCATGATCGGGTTCGAAGCGCCGAGTGCCGAGGACGTGGCCGAGTTGCGGGCGTTGATCGCAGAGCACGGCGAGCGCACCGGCTCGCCGGTCGCGGCGCGGGTGCTCGAGCAGTTCGAGGAACTGCTGGGCAGGGGCGCGTTCGTGAAGGTGATGCCCCACGACTACAAGCGCGTGCTGGCCGAACAGGCGGCCGAGGCCGAGACCCCGTCACCGGCGGTCGCTGCCTAGTGCGCATGCTCCTCGCCACGGATGTTCGTCGAGTCTCGCCGCGTTCGTGCATCGCGGCCTCGCGTGGCGGATGCTCCGCGCGCGCTCTCGGCACGATGATCGGGGCGGCCACCTGATGGGCAAGCTCGGCGGGTTCCTGCAGATCGAGCGCCACGGGATCCCCTATCGGGACCCGGTGCAGCGCGCGCACGACTACCGCGAGTTCCTGCTCACGCGCCCGACCGAGGAGCTGCGCGAGCAGGGCGCGCGCTGCATGGACTGCGGCGTGCCCTTCTGCCACAACGGCTGTCCGCTGGGCAACCTGATCCCGGACTGGAACGACCTCGTCTACCGTGATCGCTGGGAGGATGCGATCTCCCAGCTGCACGCGACGAACAACTTCCCCGAGCTGACCGGCCGCCTGTGCCCGGCCCCGTGCGAGGCCGCGTGCGTGCTCGAGATCCGCGAGAACGACGCGGTGACGATCAAACAGATCGAGCTCGCGATCGTCGATCGCGCCTGGGATGAGGGCTGGATCGTTCCGCGCCCGCCCCGCCACGAGACCGGGCAGTCGGTCGCGGTGGTCGGCTCGGGACCGGCGGGGATGGCCGCCGCGCAGCAGTTGCGCCGCGCCGGTCACAGCGTGACGCTGTTCGAGCGCGACGAGGCCGCCGGGGGGCTTGCGCGCTTCGGGGTGCCGGATTTCAAGATCGAGAAGCGGGTCGTGCAGCGGCGCGTGGAGCAGCTGATCGCCGAGGGCGTGGAGCTGCGCTGCGGGGTCGAGGTGGGCGGCACAGGCACGGCGGGTCCGGGCGTGGACGGCGCCGACGCGACGGGCGCAAGCGCCGACGGCGCTGGCTCCGGACGCGAGGTGGTGAGCGTCGAGGAACTGCGCGGCTCGTTCGAGGCGGTCGTGCTCGCCACCGGCTCGCGCGTGCCGCGCGACCTTCCCGTCCCCGGACGCGAGCTGGACGGGGTGCACTTCGCGATGGACTACCTGTATGGGCGCAACCGCTGGGCAGCGCGCGAGTTCGGCCCCGCGCCCGAGGCCGCCCAGCCGGCGCAGGACAATCCGATCAGCGCGGCCGGCAAGGACGTGGTGGTGATCGGCGGCGGCGATACGGGCGCCGACTGCGTGGGCAATGCGCTGCGCGAGGGCGCGCGCTCGATCGTCCAGCTGGAGCTCCTGCCCGAGCCCCCGGCCAAGCGTCCGGACGAGCGCACGCCGTGGCCGGAGTGGCCGTTGAAGTACCGCATGAGCTACGCGATGGAGGAGGCATTGAAGGAGGGTGTGGGCGAGCAGGACTACTCGATCGCCACCACCCATCTCTCCGGCGACGCCGAGGGAGGCGTCGCGGCGCTGCACATCGCCCATGCCGAGCCCGCGCCACCGTTCGGCCCCGTCGCAGGGACCGAGCGCGAGCTTCCGGCGCAGCTGGTGCTGCTGGCGATGGGCTTCCTGCACCCCGAGCCCGCGCTGCTCGACGGCCTCGGCGTGGAGAAGGACCCGCGCGGGAACGTCAAGGCCGTCAAGCCCTACACGACCTCCGTGGACGGCGTGTTCGCCGCCGGCGACGCACGCCGTGGGCAGTCGCTGATCGTGTGGGCGATCAACGAGGGCCGCCAGTGCGCGCGGATGGTCGATCGCTACCTGGCGGGCAGGCGCAACGGGACCGAAACCGGGGGAGAGGCCCAGCCCGAAGATCAGGCGCTCGCCGGCCACGCCGACGCCGACAAGGGCCCCGAGGGCCCCCCGAACCACGTAACGCCCGGCGTTCCGGCCGAGTAGGAACCGCGCTTATCTCAGGCGGCGTCTGCCGTCAGTGACTTGCGGACCAGCCGCTCGGCGTCCGGAACGCGCACGCGCTCACCCGAGGGGAGGACGATCACAATCGCGCCCTCCGTCTCGAGTTGCTCGCGTGGGCCAAACAGCTCGATACCGACCGGCTCCTTGCCCTCAGGTGTATAGAAGAAGACGTGCCGAGCGTCGTCGGTGTCGCCGATCTGACCGCCCCCTGCTCGAAGGTGATCGATCTCCGGGAAGTACGCAGCGGGCTCGAAGTTGTAGGGACCGACGTTCACAGTGGCCTCCATGTGGGCGGTATACGGCGCATGGCGTAGGCAGTGACCACGGTACCAGCCTCCGCCCGGATCTCAACTATGACGACCAGGTGGGCGCTCGGACCTACGCCCCGAGCGATCAGGCGCTCACGTCCGTTTGTCATGTCGCAGTAGCGTCGTCCCCGTTCGACCGCGATCCTTACGGCTCGACCTGTGATGTAGGAGCGCCGCTCGCGTTTGAGCTCGTCCTCGCCACGTGCATGGCGCAAAGCGGCTCGCGTGAGCGCGATCCGCCGACCGGCCTGATCAGCGGTGTGCCATGAGATGGCACTGAATCGCCCGCGATCATCGTGAACGCGTCCATGTCGATCCACTCGCATTAAATGCGAGGCTACGCGCGTCTTGGGACGGTATCGTCGGGGCAGGCGCTGCGCTGGCCTGGGGCACATTGGGGCGTGTTGTGACGGGCGTATGTCGGTTCGCTCTTGACAAGCCGGGGAGTTGACGCTATGTTCTTGAGTGTTCATGGTTTCCCAGTGCGGGCAGCCACAAAATAGATCGGGTTTTGGGTCGGTCGTCTGGATCGATTTCAAGCGCTTTAGCAGTGAAGACCTTGGGAGAGGGCTTTCCGGTCGCAGATGAGGGGTCGTTTTCGCGTGTTCTCTTCGGGGACAGATGTGATGGGGGTCGGCGTGCGCCAATGTACGCCCGTAGGTAGATGCCTCAGCATCGCTGATGCATCTCTCTCTCTCTCTCTCTCTCTTGTCCCAGTAGCACCTCCCGTCTAACCGGCAAAAGCGGCCGGTTCTCCGTCCCGCTCGCGGGGCATGGCAAGCCACGCCCTAACGCGCATTGTTCGAAGCTCCCAAGCCACGCGCCCGATGATGTTCGCCGTCCGCGCGAGGTAACGCCAGACCGGAACAGTGCTTACACGCACGCGAACGTCCGGCAAGCCCATCGCGAGTGGACCTTCCGCGCGCCTGGAGGCGTAGCTGGATCCCCCAGCGCCTGGCGCACCTCAGCCCATCGCGAGTGGACCTTCCGCGCGCCTGGAGGTGCAGCATGACGCCGACACGCGCAAGGCAAGGTTTGCGCTCGAGTGGCGCACGGCGTGGTTTGTCTCCCGCGCGGGTGCGTGTGTCGGAGATGCAGCGTTCGCGGTTGTTGCGTGCGGCGGTGGTGGCTGTGAACGAGGAGGGGTATGCGAATGTGACGGTCGCGCATATCACTGAGCGGGCGCGTGTTTCGCGGCGTACGTTCTATGACCTGTTCGAGAATCGCGAGGCGTGTCTCGGGGCGTTGATCGAGGATGTGGTCGCGAGTATCGAAGGTGAGATCGCGCGTGCCGATCTCGATGGCTTGTCTTGGCGTGAGCGTGTGCGTGGGGGTTTGGTGGCGATCCTGTCGTTCTTTGATCGTGAGCCGGCGCTCGCGCGGGTCTGTGTCGTGCAGTCGCTGCGGGGTGGTCCGGATGTGCTGAGGCGTCGCGAGGAGGTCCTCGCGCGCCTGGTGGCGGTGTTGGATGACGGTCGTGAGGAGGGCGGTGCCTCTTCGCGTGGTGGTGTGACGGAGTTGACGGCCGAGGGTTTGATCGGCGCTTCGCTGGCGATCGTGTATGCGCGTTTGCAGCGTGGGGATGCCGCGTCGCGGGGGGACACGTCGGTGGTGGATGCGCTGTCGTTGACGAGTCTGACGGGTGAGCTGATGAGCATGATCGTGCTGCCCTATCTGGGTGCCGCGGCGGCGCGTCGTGAGTTGAGCCGGGCGTTGCCGGTGCAGGCGGGCTCGATCTCGCATGGGGGTACGCCGGCGCAAGCGTCCTCCGGTGGTGATCCGCTTGCGGGTGTGCCGATGCGGTTGACGTATCGCACCGCACTGGTGTTGGGTTGCATCGCCGAGCAGCCCGGGGCGAGCAATCGTGTGATCGGCGATCACGCGGGTGTCAGCGATCAGGGCCAGATCTCCAAGCTCTTGGCGCGCTTGGAGCGCCTGGGTCTCGCCGCCAACACCGGCGATGGTCATTTGAAGGGGGAGCCTAATGCGTGGCGGTTGACGCCCAAGGGCGTGCAGGTCGAGCACGGCATCCGCGCTCACACCCAGACCCACGACAACGGGGTCGTGGCATGACTCATCAGGTCTTTCGGTTCGTCTGTTCGTCAGTTCAATCCGCGTGCGCTGCGCTGGGCGCCGGCACGCTCGACTCCCAGGAGGAGAGGTAACCGATGTTCTCAGCAATCCGTAGACGGATGCGTGTCAGTCCGGCGATGGTGATCGCGGGGTTGGCGTTGGTGTTCGCGATGAGCGGTGGTGCGTATGCCGCGAAGAAGTATTTGATTACCTCGACCAAGCAGATCAGCCCGAGCGTGCTCAAGGCGTTGCAAGGGAAGGCCGGCAAAGCCGGCGCCAATGGCCTGCCGGGTGTTGGCGGGGCGCAGGGCCCGGCTGGTCCGGCGGGGCCTGCGGGTGCGGGTGGCCCTAAAGGCGAAACCGGTCCCGCGGGGGTCAAGGGTGAAAAAGGTCCGACTGGTGCATCGGGCGCCAAAGGCGTGACCGGAGCGACCGGTGCCACGGGCTACACGGAAACGCTGCCGTCGGGTAAGACCGAGACGGGGACGTGGAGCATCTATACGCAGTTTGTGGAGCCGGACTTTCCGGGGTCTTTGGGGTCGATCTCGTTTGCGATTCCGTTGAAGGGTGCATCGGAGGGTACTGCGTATGTGTTTGACCTGCAAGAAACCAAAAACGAAGAATACGAACGTGTGATTGACAGTGTGAAAAAGCCGACGGGTTGCACGGGCTCGGTCACTGAACCGACGGCGCCGCGAGGGGTGCTGTGTGTCTACACGGCGAACGAAACCCTGGAAGGCGTGGAAGGCCATCTGGAAGCGCATCTACGGCCGGCTGAGTTCGAAGGCTATGGCTCCAGTGGCGCGTTTCTCAGCGGGGTCGGCGCGAACGAGGCGCCCGCGCGCATCGAAGCAAACGGTACGTGGGCTGTGACGGCGCCGTGAGTGCGATCGGTGCAGCGCGCGGTTAGCGGTCCGATTATCGATGGTGCGTCTTTGGCGCATCGCAATCAAAGGAGCAAGAGTGATATCCACAAGTCAGCCCAGTCAACGAGGGCCACGTGTATTGGGTCAGGTAGCCGTCGTGGTTGCTGTTCTCGTGCTTTTGCTCTTGCTCCTTTTCGCTGCCTCGGCGTTGGCCACGTTTGAACAGGTGGGGACATTTGCCGGCAAGCCCGGCCTAGTGCTGCCTTCGGAAGAAGCTTCCCTGTTTCCCGAAGAAACGCAGCTGGGTGGGGTCGGTGAGATGGCGATCAACGTGACGGGCGCTGGGGGTGTTCCCGCCGGCACGATCTACGCGGCTACCAACGAATTCGGCGAGGTGAATGTCGTTCGATATAACCCGGACGGCTCGTTCAGTGAGATCTGGAACATCGAAGGTTCGCGTTGCGGGCCTGAAGGTGAACCAGCTCATAGCCAATGTCCTCCGAACCGGACCGGACGGTACGGCGCTGCGCCCGGGAATGGAGTGGCTGTAGATCAGTCGACTGGAGATGTTTACGTATTCGCCTATAGCTCGGTACCGGGTAGCGTCGCGTTCCACGTTTTCAATGCCGATGGCTCCAAACTGATCGCAAGTTTCGGCGAAGTCGCGCAACCTAATGCGACGACGTCTGCCACGCCAGAAAAGGTTCACGGGAACAGGGCGGTATATGGTATAGCGGTCAGCGCCGATGGTACGGTGTATGTCGGAGATGAAAATAGCAATGAAGTGTCCCATCGGGTGATGGTTTTTGAGCCGGAACATCCCGGTGACTACGAACATTATGTCTATGCCGGTCAGAGTCATGATATCGGGAGCGGCACCTTTGAACAGCCTTGGCCCGACCATCCGGCGCTGGACGACGCGGGCAATGTCTATGGGTTTACGCCGAATGCGATCGTGGAGTACGATCCGAGCGCGCCTGCGACCCCGGTCTGCCAGTTCAACCAACCGGATGGTGGCATTGAAGCGATGACGGTCGACCCTGCCTCTGGGGAAGTCTTCTATTTTGACTATAAAAATAAAAAGCTCCATCAGTTGAATGCTTGCAACGCGCAGGGTGAATTCGTCGAAACCGGGACGGCCGCGTTGTCACCTACCAGAGTCCATGTGTCAGCTTTGGCGTTCAACCCGAGTAAGCAGTTTGAACCTTCACGTGGGCCGGGCGTTCTCTACGCTGGAGCACCCCTCGCAGAAATAGTCAAGGGGGTGGGAATTGAAAGCGCATTGGGTTTTGTGTTCGCGCCGCCGGTGGGTTTGCCTCCGTCGATTGGGGTGGAGTCGGTGTCGGGGGTGACTGCGGGTAGCGCTGTGCTGCATGCGAGCATAAATCCGAACAGTGCGGATACAAGGTATTCGTTTGAATACATCAGCGACGCGGCCTATGCGGCGAATGGGCCGGGTGAACCGTTTGCGGGTGCTGTGCAGGTTCCGGTTGGTGGTGGTTCTCTTGGTGGTGGTACTGTCGCGCTCAACGCATCGGCGGCCGTTTCGGGTCTGGAACCGGGTACTGAATATCACTACCGTGTGGTCTCGGATAACTGCACGGAAGGTCAAGCGCCCGCGCTCTGCAGCTCTGTCGGCGCTGGTGAGGTCTTTCGGACATATCCCGCCGCGGAAGGCACTGGCTTGCCGGATGGTCGGGTGTATGAGTTGGTGTCCCCAATCGAGAAGAACGATGGGGAGGTCGTTCCGGCGAACCCCGAACATGGTAGTTGTGGCAGGGCGTGTAAGCCGGGGGTGAGGTTTACGTTGTTCCCGATGCAGGCGGCGCCTGAAGGTAACGCGGTGGTCTATGAGGGTACGCCGTTCTCGATCGGTGGTGGAGCTATACGAGAAAACGAGTATTTCTCCAAGCGGACCTCGACGGGGTGGCAGACGACGGCGTTGAGCCCTGTCTCGGAGGCGTATGGCGAATCGCAGGGTTACGTGGGCTTCAGCACGGATTTGTCGGAGGGCTTGCTTACCCAGCTCTCACCGATCGTTCCGAGTGCGCCCAGTGAATATCCTAATATGTACAGTCAACCGACGGGCAATCCGGGGGATCTGAGTCCGTTGGTGACGCAGGCCCCGCCCAACCGCTCCCCCGGCACAACACGGGGGGGCAATCGGTTCGAAGTCAGCTTTGGCGGAGCGTCGGCTGATATGTCGCGCATCTTCATCACCGCGAACGATGCGCTGACGGGCGAAACGTCTTTTGCGCCCGCGGCTGTCGATGGTGGGGAAAGAAAGAGCGATCTCTATGAACTGCACGACGGGCAGTTGGCGTTGGTGAACGTCGATCCGGGGAATGCCGTGACCGTTCCCGGAGCCCGGCTTGGTAGTGTGTCAAAGGATGGTTCGCGTGCTTTCTGGAGCTCGGAAGCCGGCCAGGTGTATGTTCGTATCGACGGGCAGCTGACGCGTGAATTGCCTGATCATTCAGGGCAGTTCTTGATCGCGGGCACGGATGGTTCGAGGGTGCTGCTCTCAGACGGGCATATGTTCGGCAAGCTACAAGAAGCAATACCGGGCGAAGAATTCGACCTGACTGCCGGTAGTGGAGGGTTCCAGGGGGTCGTGGGCGCTAGTGAAGATCTCTCCTCGGTCTACTTCGTAGACACGGAGGTGCTCGCAGGTGAAAGCACTCGCGGGGCGTCTCCCGTGCAGGGCAAGGACAACCTCTACTACTGGCACGAAGGGACCACGACTTTCATCGCGACGTTGCTGGCAGGCGATGGAGGAGAAACCCTCGGTTCCGGCGAGCCTGGTGACTGGCGCGCAGAAAGTGGGAGCCGTACCGCTGAGGCCAGTCCTGATGGTCGCTGGGTCGCGTTCGTCTCGAGCGCGCAGTTGACCGGCGAGAACAATATCGGCCTCTGCGCCAAACAAGGCGAAAAACGAGTCAGCGGGACGTGTTCGGAGGACTTTCTTTATGACTCGGTGAGCGATCGGTTGATCTGTGTGTCGTGTTCTCGCAGTGGTGTCGCGCCAGTGGGCTCCACGACCTTGGATCTGGGGTCGTCGCGTTATCTGACGAACTCGGGACGGCTTTTCTTCGATACCCCAAACGCGCTCGCGGCCGGTGACACCGATGGTGATGTGGAAGACGTGTATGAGTACGAGCCGGATGGCGTGGGGAGTTGTGGCGATGTGTCCGGTTGTGTGCTGCTGATCTCGACTGGAGCGGGGTCAAGCGATTCTAATTTCCTGATGATGGATGAAGACGGCAAGAACGTGTTCTTCACGACTCGCGATCGTCTCGTGCCGTCTGATAAAGACGAACTGGTCGATCTCTACGATGCCCGTGAAGGTGGTGGCTTCGCCGAGGAAGCGGGATCCCAGACGGAGGGGTGCTCGGGTGAGACATGCCAGAGCTCACCACCGTCATCGGGGTCCATCGAAGCGGGTCCCGGATCGTTGGTGTTCTCCGGGGCAGGGAACCTTCTCGCTCCAGCACCCGTGACTGGTGTGAGCGCGAAGACCAAGACCAAGACGCTGACCAGAGCGCAACGGCTCGCGAAAGCGTTGAGGGCTTGCAAGGGGAAACCCAAGAAGAAACGGGTCATGTGTGAAGGGTCCGCTCGCAAAAGATACGCGACTGCAAGTAAAGCCAAGCAGAAGGCTGCCGGCGGCGCACGGAAAGGTGGTAAGTCATGAGGAGCCTGAGATCCTGCGTGATCGGCGCACTGTCAGTATGTGCGTGCTCGTTGCTGACGGTCGCTGGAGCGCAGGCCGATTTTGGTCTGCAACCAGGCAGCGTGAGGTTCGAAGCACTGAACAGCGACGGCACGCAAGACACGCTGGCGGGATCGCACCCGTACTCCTTCACCGTGCGCTTCAAGCTCAAAACCCTCGCGAATGGCCTACCCGAAGGCGGTGAAGCACGTGATGCCAAGGTCGATCTCCCACCGGGCCTCATCGGCAACCCGTCCACGGTCCCAGAGTGCCCCCAGCAGCAGTTCGAGGGCCAGACACCAACCTGCGCACCGGGCACCCAGATCGGGATACTACAGGCCGACGTAGTCGGCCTGGGTGAAATCATCGGACCCGTGTACAACCTGGTGCCGCCCCCCGGTGTAGCCGCGAGGTTCGGGTTCAGCGCCCAAGGCTTTCAATCCATCCAGTACGCATCGGTCAACAGCGAAGCGGGCTACGGACTGCATATCGCCGCGCCGGACTTCCCACTGACCCCGACCGTCGTGTCCGAGACGATCTGGGGCGACCCGGCCGACCCCTCCCACGACGCGCAACGAGGGGAAGAAGCAACCAACGGCGGGGCGCCGGTCGCTTCGGAAGCGCCGTTGCTGCCCTATTTGACGTTGCCGGCGTCGTGCTCCTCCGCGCCGCAGGGAACGGTGATGGTCGATTCGATGCAGAGCCCCGGCGTGTTCACCGGGTTCAGCGAATCGTTTCGTGACACCGGTGATAACCCCAGCACAC
>Ga0210387_10004126_pt1 | contig 11136 bp, 8 predicted proteins | sample IncBWC7OmetaG_FD_160108 | JGI IMG/M metagenome (GOLD analysis project Ga0210387, IMG submission 160108) | Forest soil microbial communities from Barre Woods Harvard Forest LTER site, Petersham, Massachusetts, United States - Inc-BW-C-7-O ... | reverse complement strand
GCCGTTTGGTGGGGCTGGACCCACGACCTACGGCCGGTCGAGTATCGCACGCCGAGTACCTTCCGCGTCACCGGCGAATCAATTCAAAGCAACGGAAAAACTTTCGGCAAGGCCGACATCCACCGCCTGATCATCAAGAACGGCCTCACCGACGAAGAAGTCGGGGTGCCGAACCTCCTGATAGAAACTCCGCGCGCTCAAGCCATGGGCATGGCTCATCGGGCTGAAGTGTCTCGCACCGCGCATGGACTGGCGGTCGAAATGGGAGGCCGTGGTTTCGTTCTCGCCGGCGGAATGGATAAGACCACGGCATTCGGCCTGCTGACCGACGTATCGAGGGTCCTGGGGATGGGCATCGTCTAGGGACCGCAGCTGTAGTCAAGAAAATCAAAAGCAACCAATTCGAGGAGAAATTCATGCGTCCATCACAGATGATCATATTATCGGCAAGCATTTTGAGCCTGGTCGGTTGTGGCGCGGCGGGCGCGGGAGGGGGCGGGAGCGAGCCCTCTGAATCCCAAATGAAAGAGGCCATGCTGTACGCAATGAATCATCCGCCTGGGATTAAAAACAGCGAGCCCATCACGATCAAGTTCTTCAAGAAGGAAGCCTGCGACAATCCGACGCCGATGGGCTACAACTGCCGCTTCGATATCCAGGTAGCCTCGGCCAACATTGGCGCCAGCATGTACAACAACATACCAATGGGGGTTTTTTACGTGGACAAGGAAACCGGCAAGTGGGCGATGAGGCCGCCATTCTAAGTCGAAGGTAAACGTGGGCTCACACGATTACAATCACTGAGCCTTGGTCTCTATTTTCTTGAAGCTCGCCGGCACGGTGAATACATCTGCACTTACAGCATTTGTCGACACCGAAACCACCTGCGATGACACGGTCATCAAAGCCACGTCACCCGGCGGCATCGGGACCGGTGCGGCGGCGGGTGCCGGCGGCGCGGCGGGAGTATCTGAAGTGTCCTTCTTCTTTTGAAAGAGACCGCCGAGTTTCCCGACTAGTGCGCCTGTAATGCCGCTCGGGCTTTGCGAACTGTTGTCCGTTTGGCTCGTTTGTGCTTGTTGCGAATTTGAATCTTTGCATTGCGTGCCGCCGAGTCCGAGGGTGAAGCTGCTCTTCACGGGATAGCCCTTCACGCTCTGCATCTTGGCCGCGACCTCCGTCCAAACGCCTTTGTACTGGCCGAACAGGGCCTTGGCTCTATCGGACACGTCCTGTGAGTTCGACAGGTCGATGCCCATCTTGGCCGCGTAGGCAGCGTAGAATTTTCGAGCTTCGCCGCTCTCAGCGAAGTCGGCGGAGGTCCACTGATCCAAAACCAAAGCGATTTCGCAGATCGCTCCTGTCTCCTTGTCCTGGCAAGGCTGGGTGGCGGTGACGGTGACGCGTTGCGCATCGTAACCGGCGAATTGAGCCTTCTCCCCGCTTTTAGTGACGTCGACTTTGGCCGGCAGCCACACGCACTTGGATTGGTCGACCGCGGACGGTTGCTGCTTGTCCGCGCTCGAGTTCATCTGATCCGACACTTTCTGCATCTGGGCGCGAAACTGCTCGAAAGTGGTTTCGGTGTATTCCTTCTTGTTCATGTTCAGATGGTAAAGCTTGTCCTGATCGAGGAGGACGATCTCGGCGCTCGGCCCAATGGCGTTGCGCGCCAGAAACCCAATGATCTTCGACTGCATCTTCATGTCGCTGTCGGTGCGCGACTTGTCGCCGGAAATGCTGGTTTTGGAGGTACCGGACATATTGGCGAACGCCATTGCGCCGACTCCCTCGACGGAAGTGGAGCGTTCGATGGCTATGTCGGCCTGTGCAATCCCCGCGGCGAACCCGAGCATGCTGACCAACAGGACTTTGGCGGTTGACCGCGGCTTTCGTATCTTCATGGAATTCTCCTCAGTACATTAGACCGGAATGCCGCGCGAAACCCGCCACTGTTGGGTGAATTAGCGGCGGCGCTCGCGGTCGTTCGCATTTGGCAGGCATAATGCGGGCTGAATCGAAGCGCGAAAGTGGATCGCGCCAACCTCCGAGGAGTCCTGCCGATGCCTAATCGCCTACGCCGCCAACGGCGCCTTTCCCGTGTGCAAGCCGTTGTGGGGTCACTCCTTGTGGCGTCGGCGGTTGTCAGCACCTCCTCGGTTATCAGCACCTCCGCGCCCGCCGCTCCCACCACTCCGGAGACCCGCGACACGGCGCTCGCGCGCGAGATCCTGCGCGAAATGATCGACACTCGCTCAACCCACGACGTCGGCTCGACGGAACTGGCCCGCAAGGTACAAGCGCGACTGCTCGCAGCCGGCTTTCCCCCGGCGGACGCACAGTTGCTCATACCGGCGGACCACCCGCACGCCGGCAACGTCGTTGCCCGCCTCCACGGCAGCGGTAAGGGCAAGCCGGTTCTGTATTTGTGCCATCTCGATGTCGTAGCCGCGAATCCAGAAGACTGGACGCGCGATCCGTTTCATCTGACCGAGGACGATGGCTGGCTGTACGGGCGCGGCACCATAGACATGAAGGGACAGGACGCGGCCGTGCTCGCGGCGTTGCTGCGCCTGAAGAGCGAAAGGCTCGTCCCGGAGCGCGACATCATCGTTGCCTTCACCGCGGACGAGGAGTCGGGCGGCGAGCGCAACGGCGTCGACTGGCTGCTGACCGAACACCGTGACCTGGTGGATGCCGATCTGGTGATAAACCCGGACGGCGGCGAAGCGGGCGTGAAGGGCGGTCGCCGGCTCTATGTCGGTGTCCAGACCAGCGAGAAGATGTCGATGGCGTTCGAGGCCGAAGTGACCGACAAAGGCGGCCACAGTTCGCGGCCTACCGCGGACAATCCGATCTACCGCTTGAGCGAAGGCCTGGCGCGGCTCTCAAAGTTCCGGTTTCCTGTGCATCTGACCGATACCACCCGGCAGTATTTCGAGCGCCGGGCGGCTATCGAGACGGGCGCCACCAGGTCCGACATGCTCGCCGCAGCGAAGTCACCGCCCGATCCTGCCGCGCTCGAGCGTCTTTCGGCCGTCGTCGAGACGAATATCCTGCTGCGCACCACCTGCACAGCGACGCAAATCGAGGGTGGCCACGCTCAGAACGCGCTGCCTCAGCGCGCACGGGCCACGCTGCAGTGTCGGATCATCCCGGGCGAATCGCAGGATTCGGTGCGCGACACGCTCGCACGCGTGCTCGGCGATCCAACGATCAAGATCAGTGTCATCACGCCCGCAACCCCGAGCCCCGAGTCGCCGCTGTCGGGCAACATCTTGCCGACCGTCGAAAAAGTCACTCACCAGTTATGGCCCGACGTCGTAATCCTGCCGCAGATGGGCGCCGGCGCGAGCGACAGCAAGTACACGCGTATCGTCGGCATGGCGAGTTACGGCATCGATGGGATGTTCGACGATCTGGATGACGGACGCGCGCATGGTCGCGACGAGCGTATCGGCGTGGCGGCCTTCGGCCAGGAAGTTGACTTCACCTACCGGCTGATGCGCGAGGTCTCGAAACAGCGCTAGTCAATCAGTCACACGTGTTGTTGGGACAAATCGAGCGGCCTGCCCGGTTGAGCTGGTTGAGGTCACTCTTTGTATTACCGTCAGTGACGCTGATCTCTTCTGGCGTTAGGCACACCGTGCTTCTGAAATGCGTTCCGGTGAGGACCTGAGATCGACAGTATTTCAACTGACCGTTGAGCCGGCGTGGCTGATAGCCGCGCTTCACCAGGGTTTGATTGATGGCCGGATTCGCATTGTCGGTGGAGGGACTCGCGCTTGCGGATCCTGCAGGAGTGGTGGCCGCGGGCGTAGAGTTTGCCGTGGTCACCACATTGAGTGGTGTTGGCGCCGGCGGCCTAGCCACGCAACCGAACAACATCAGCAGGGTAACTGGAACCGCCAATAGCGTCTTCACCGATTCGCTCGCGAGACATCCCCTCTCAATATGACGAGTGTGCTGCATTAAGTGATTTGGCCGGCGAGCTCCATACGGGAGACAATTACACAGCGATCTGCGTTTCGATAATTTCTGGGACAAAGCGCCCCGTGACAGGGACTAACCCAGAGATTGGAGATGTGAATCTTGATGCTGCTGCTCGCGGATCGAATCTCGAGGGATGTATTCCGAAAGCTGGACCACACCTCAAATCGCGCTGTTGCTCCCCGCCATGGAGCGCTTTATCCCAGAAATTATTCTTGCGCGAGGCGCTATGTAATTGTCGTCCCCCATGAGATTGGCCGATCGAATTGCGCAATGTCGAACGCCTTTCATCGTGGAAGATACGGAGAACAAGCGGCAGACTCGCTTGATCGGAGCGGCTGATTTCGCTGACGCGATAGCGGCCTGCCCAGTGCGGTATTGCTTAAGCGATGATTTGGTGGCTCTTAGCTGCGCTTTGGCGTACTCAAAGGGCACGCGCACGCTGGAGTGCGCAGACCTGCTACATGTGCCTGCCGAGCGCGTATGGATTGAATGGTGCGAAGCGCCGTGGATCAATGAGCTTGCACGTTACGGTTTTCGAACAGGAGACTGCGCGGCGAAAATTACGGGGCGGCGCGGGGCCTTTGTTCAATCGTCCCCGCAAGGGCGGCGGGGCTTGATTAAGACGTTTTGGACATGCGGCGAAACCGACTTAGACGTGCTCGCCAGCAGTATGGAAGCGTATTTTGACTTCGATGCCGCCGAAGGGCAGGGCCCGATGGCGCCCGATGGCCACAATCGACCCTCTATCAGCGTTCTTGATCATACAAAGCGTAGTGCGGATATTCTGCGCCGATGCTTTCGTTTTCGTTATGAGCGCAGCTGGGACGATTATTATGCGCGGGCGCGGCTGTCGTTCGATGAGAAGAATTCCATCGCACGACATGCCCTCGGCACGATTGCGATCGACATACCGGTACTGTTGGTGTTTTTTTTACTCCTTGCCACGCGGCCTGGGCTGCCACGACGACCCCTCATACTGGAGCGCTTGAATCAGGCAAGGATCAAGTCTGGAAGGGCACCCCTCTTGGAGCACATCGAAGTCTCCTCACCACTGTTGCCTGAATATCGTCCGTCGAACAGTCTGGAGTCTTCCGGCCATCATCGGCGCACGCCCAGGCTGCATCACGTACGCGGACACTTGGTGAGACGTGGGAGTCAATTGTTTTGGCGCGTACCCCATTTAAGAGGAAGCACCCGATCCGGGGTCATTGGTTCCCGCACGGTGACATGGACCCTCGAGCATCCGGTGGGCCGCGTATAACGGCAAATCCTTTCTAGGCTGAGCGCGCTCAGATGTGTCGCGCGGATCGCCACCTGGATTCGGGCACGGCCTGGTTGCCGGCCTCCGCGAAGCCGCATTCAACGATCGGTCACCGGATCCACAAGAGTTTATCCCATAGCTGGGCGCCTCATCACAGCGTACGTGCAGCTCATCACAAGTTTCCAAATCAGCGGCGGAGCAGGCGTATTTTTTGACGCCAACGATTGGGAGAACCGAGTCAAGCATAAAAGATGGTTGCAAAGTTGCAACGCACGTCGCGCTCGAAGTCTCCCGCCCGGCCGGTCTGAAGACTTAAGGGGAACGAACGATGATTACTTTGGGATTCGCAAGAACACGTGCCGCTCTCAGGCGGGTCGCAGCGGTCATGGCCGCGTTTGACAACACATTACAGTACTTATTGGTCGCTGCAGCGATTGCCTTTGCCCCTCTGCCGGCCCTCGCACAGCAGGCGCCCGTTGCGGCGGCAGAAACTGAACCCGCCCTTACCGAGATCATCGTTACCGGGTCTCGGATCGCCGCTCCGAATGCGGTGAGCACGAGTCCCATCCAGGTGCTGTCCTCGCAGTACATCGAGACCAGCGGAAAGACGGATATCAGCGACCTCATCCTGCAGCTGCCGCAGATCTTCAACAATTCGCTGGGGCAAGATCTCGGCAACACTACGAGCGGCTTGACCACAGCCGGCGGCATCGCCACCGCGGATCTGCGCGGGCTCGGGCCGAACCGAACCTTGGTGCTGGTCGACGGGCGTCGGTTAGGCCAGGGGTCACCGTATACCTTCATTCAATCACCCGCGCCCGATCTTGATCAAATCCCCGCCGGCCTGGTCGAACGAATCGAAGTCGTCACCGGCGGAGCGTCGGCAGCTTACGGTTCCGACGCCATCGCGGGCGTCATCAATTTCATCATGAAGAAGAACTTCCAGGGCGTTCAGTTTGACGGCCAGTACGACGAGAACTATCACAACAACCATGACACCTACATGCAGAATCTAGTGAGGAACTTCGATAACACCACGCCTGCGACCGGGACCAGTACCGATGGCCGGCAACGCTCTTTCGATGTGCTGATGGGCACGAACTTTGCGGACGGTGAGGGTAATGTGACGGCGTTTCTCAGCTATCGCCACGCCGATCCGGTGGCGAGCAGCGACCGTGACTTCGGTGGTTGCGAGCTGTATCCCACGTATGGCACCACGGCCGCGGGCAAAACCGTAATCGGCTCGCATTGCGACGGTTCAGGGAACTCCAATCTCTTCGCCCCGAATACCGGGCCTGGCGCCGGTAACGCCTATTCCGTGGTAGGCAATAATTTTGTGCCATTCCCAGCGGCGGGGAGCAATCCTCCGGCCGCGTTCAACTCGCAGCCATATATTTTCATGACGCGCGAGGATGATCGCTCCAATGCAGCGGTACTCGGACACATGAAAGTGACCGACTATTTCCAACCGTATGCCGAGTTCTATTTCATGGACGACCGCACTCACCAGGCGGTTGCGCCCGCCGCACTTTTCCTCAGCAGCAATCCATTCGATCCAACCTTGAGTGCCGCCTATCCGGTCAACTGCAACAACCCGTTGCTGAGCGCTCAACAGCAGTCGATATTGTGCACACCCGCGCAGATCGCGGTCGCGAACGCGAATCCCACTGCGGGCTGCTCACTGGCCTCTCCGGGAGTGCTATCGGCCAATTGCGCCGATCTCGACATTGGACGCCGTAACCTGGAGGGCGGGGCCAGGCTTGCGGATTACGAGCATGAGAACTATCGCGCCGTGCTGGGCAGCAAGGGCGACTTGCTCGAGAACGGCGCACTGACTTACGACTTCTACGGCCAGTATTACTACACGACCTTTGCCAACAACAATTTGAAGTACTTCAATTTTCAGGCCATCGATAATGCCTTGCAGGTGTACAACAACGGCGGAACGCCCACGTGCGTGAGCGGACCTCCCTGTGTGCCCTACAATATCTTTAAGGACGGCGGCGTTACGCAGGACGCCCTCAACTATCTCTACATCAACGGTACGGGCATCGGCAATTCTACCTTGCGCACCCTCCACGGCGAACTTACGGCGCAGCTTGGCACCTGGGGCATCACGTCGCCCTTGGCTCACGAGGGAGTCGCGGTCAATGCTGGATTCGAGCATCGCAACGACCACGAATTCTTCCAGCCTGACTATGCCGAGATGAATCAGCTGCTGTCCGGCTTTGGCAGTGCGGCCACGGCCATTGACAACAGCCTCGGCGTGATAGAAGGCTTCACGGAAATACGAGCTCCCTTGATTCAGGATATGCCCGCAGCGAAGGAGCTCTTGTTCGACACCGGCTATCGGTACTCGAGCTACACAAGCAACAGCGGGACGGCCAATATTGACTTCAAGGCTCACACTTACAAGTTCGAACTGCAGTACGCGCCCATCCAGGATGTACGGCTGCGCTTATCGTATGACAAGGCCATTCGAGCTCCGAGCATCATCGAGCTCTACAACCCACAGCTCGTCGGTCTGATTCAGTCCGGAAATGATCCATGCGCGCCGCCGGTCACGTTCTCGCAGGCGCAGTGCGCCAACTTGGGAGTCTCGGCCGCTCAGTACGCCGCGAGCGTCGCTGGCGCCGCGGTCAACGGAGTCAATCCCATCCCGCAATGCGTGGCGGGGCAATGCTCGCAATTGCAAGGGGGCAACCCGGCGCTGAAGCCTGAGCAGGCTGAGACATACACCATCGGCGTCAACTTTCAGCCGAGCTTCCTGCCGAAATTCACGGCCAGCCTCGATTACTTTCACATCTCGATCAGAGACGAGGTCAATGTTTTGCCCGCGGCGAACATCATTTCCGGCTGCGCCAACACGGGCGATCCGACCCTTTGCAGTGCGGTTGTCCGCAGCCCGCAGACGGGCGGCCTGCAGGGGGCCAACCTCGCCACCGGAGGTTACATCGTCCAAACAAACGTGAACCTGGGTGGAGTGCTGGCCAGCGGCATCGATTTGCAGATGGCCTACGTGCAGGACCTGCCGCCCGCTTTCGGCAGCCTGCACTTTGAGATGAACGGCTCATGGCTGCAGCATTCAATCACCACCCCGGTTCCCGGCGGTGGCAGTTATGACTGTGCGGGCTTATTCGGCTTCACCTGCCAGACAGTGAATCCGCGTTGGCATCATAATTTCCGCACCACGTGGAATACGCCCTGGGATGTGTCGGCATCCCTCACCTGGCGTTACCTCAGCGCTGTCAACCAAGATGCGAACACGGGCAACCCATTGCTGGCGAATCCCAACTACAACTTTGACATTTACAACGCGCGCATCCCTTCCTATAGCTTCCTGGATCTGGAGGCGACCTGGCATCCGACGAAAATTCTCACCATCCGCGCCGGTGCGAACAACATCCTCGACAAGGATCCACCGCTGTTGGTGTCGCAGGCAGGACTCGTGGCGGGTGGTACCGCGAACACCGCCGATGCCTACGATATTTTCGGTCGGCAGTTATTCGTCGCGTTCACTGCGAAGTTTTAAGGGAGATATCTGCGCGGCGGCGGGCCTTGCGGTGCGACGAAGGAATACACAGGCTCTCGATTGAGATGCCCCTTCCTGGCCCTGGGCGTAGCGGCGCTTGCCGCGCTGAGTTGCTCGAACGTCGTAGCGGCGGACCGCATGGCCGAGACACGAGCCGCACTCGCGGGCCAGGTGAGCACCTTCGTCCGCGGAGTCACTCGGAATCCCGGATTTTCCGAGGACGAACCGCTCGTCCGTTGGAATACGCCGATCTGCTTCTATCTAGCCGGATTGACCGCGGAACAAGTCAAATTCGTGTTGGCCCGGCTATCACAGACCAGTTCCTCGGCCGGTGCGCCGCTCGCCCGCACCCCGTGTCAACCCAACTTCGTCATCCTTGCGACTTCGGAGCCGGAACGCGCCCTCGAGGCGTCGTACGCCCGCAATCCTCAGCTCTTCGGTAATGCGACGCCGGCGCGCATTCGCCAATTCCTCGAGAGTTCCCAATCCCGTCCGGTACGCGTCTGGTACAACATCAATCTCGGCCGCAAGTCCGGGGTGCACAATGGCCATTTCGTTCCAAGCAGCATTCAGGCCGAGTCTTCGCCATTTGTCGGAAATACGGCGTTCGATTTCTTCTCGATCGTTGCGATCATCGACACCAATCGGACGGAGCACATCAGGCTGGATCAGTTGGCAGACTATTTGGTGATGGCGGGATTGACGAACACTGATCTTGACTCCGACTTGGGAAGCGCGCCTTCAATCCTGCGGTTGTTCGCTCCATCCGCGGAGAATCAACCCTCAGGTCTCAGCGGTTGGGATGCCGCTTTCCTCAAGGCACTCTACCAATCGAATCAGACATCGCGGACGCAACGCTCTGAGATCGCAGAGAGGGTAACCCATGACATCTCGGCGCTGATGAGCGCCGAGAGTGCTACGGAATGGCGAGAATCGCAGTTGCCCTGAAAGGTACCCCGGCAGTGGCGGCCGCGGGTGGGCTCTCATGCGGCGTTCATTTATCTCTGGCCGCCCCGCAATTGACCTGGCGCACCGCGCGCGTCGGCAACAGCAGCGTACGGGCTGAGGCGCAACCAACCGTCGAGGCATCGCCGCAGGTCGCGCGACCCGACAAGCGTGAGCGCGCCGCTTCGCAGTACCGTGTCGATTGAGAGGTCCCCCATCCACACGCGCGTCATGGTTCGCAACGTCGTGCAAATTTGCAATTTGGGCTCATCGCCTGGATCGACTGGGCAAAGGTCCACTTCGCCATCTTCGTTGACGAGCCACCAGGCGCGGGAGTTGGCCCGCAAGTCGGAAAATATGAACTGAATGACTGTGCGAATCGCTGGCAGCGCTTTCGCGTTAACGGTGCATCGAATATCCCACATGAGCACACCGACATCGAGTTCAGCGCCGGTGAATGTCGAGCGATACCAGCGCTGCGCCCAAGTGCCGAGTTGCGTCACGACCGACCCAAGTTCCTGACCGGCAGGTGTCAGCTCATAGTGAGTGCCAGTACTTCTCACGCACCGCACCAGCACGCCGCAGGCTTCGAGCTTCTTCAGCCGGCCGCTGAGGAGAGAGCGCGACATGATTGGAACCCCGCGGTGCAAATCGTTGAACGTCGTGCTACCCCGCAACAGCTCGCGCAGAATCAGTGGCGTCCAGCGTTCCGCGAAGACTTCGGCGCCCTTTGCCAGCGGGCAGTACTGGCCGTAGCTTTCCATGCACGCACCTCGAAACGAATCAAGTCAACGGAGCATATATTCTGCCCCGTGAACAGTACAGTTATTGGACTTGTAAGCTCTCATCGGTGCGCACAACCTAGCCGCTGTCAGCTATCGTTAATAACAAAGGGAGCACCACTATTATGGCAGCGCGAAAATCTCCCCCCTTTCTGCGCCGACGGCCGGCTATTCTCTTGGCGCTTGCGGTTATCGGCGGCGCTGTGCTGCCGTGTCACGCAGACGTCATTACTGACTGGGATGCGAAAGCCTCGGCGGTGGCCTCACCGGCCGCGCTTGGTGAACGTGAACTGGCAATTGTCGACATCGCCATGTTTGACGCAGTGAATTCGGTCGCTCCTAAGTATCGGCCCTATTTAGTTAAGGAGGACGGTTTCAGCGATGCGTCCGCGGAAGCGGCTGCCGCAAGCGCCGCAGCGAGCGCGCTTGAAAAGCTTCATCCGCAGAGTGCCTCCGAGTTCAAGGCGACGCTTGAGAATTACGTAAAAGGATTGCCGGCCTCGCACGGTGACGTCGCAAAAGGGATGCGTCTCGGTGAACTGGTCGCGCAGCGAGTCTTCGACTCGCGCGCTGCCGACGGATCGACCGGGGTCGACTCTTATCGCCCACGCACGCAGCCTGGC
>Ga0210387_10004125_pt1 | contig 11137 bp, 5 predicted proteins | sample IncBWC7OmetaG_FD_160108 | JGI IMG/M metagenome (GOLD analysis project Ga0210387, IMG submission 160108) | Forest soil microbial communities from Barre Woods Harvard Forest LTER site, Petersham, Massachusetts, United States - Inc-BW-C-7-O ... | reverse complement strand
CATTACTCGGCAGCTGAGCAGGAAATCAATAACACGGCACGAGTCCGCACTCGCTTGCAGGCCTAGGACCCCCGTCAAACCGGAATCGCTGAACTTGTCTCTGACCCGGAAAGCCAAGAGTTTGCGTCTCTCCTGTTTCAACCAAGCTGAGAGCTCGGGTCCCGTCATGCGCCGCGTCGAGAGATTCATCTGGTTGGTCTTGTTCAGAAGTTGCACCACGCGAGGAAGGTTGCTTTCGTTAAGTTCCTCGACCGTCACCGTGGTTTCAAGCGAATGCAGCCAGTCCTCGACAGATTGATACTCCGTCTTGCCTTTTTCGCGCTCCCGGGCACTGATGTACAACTGGGTACGCACTCGATCCTCGTCGGTAATTTGGGGAAGGTCGAAGCAATTTAGCTGGAGCAAAGTGCTTGCATAAGAAGTTCTATCCTCGGGCCACTCTGGCACCAGGACCTCGGGTAAAGCTTCACGTACACGCGCTCTCTCTACGGGGTTGTCGTCGATGAAGACGATGGACTGCAGGCCAAGGTTCAGTTCCGAAGCTAAGGCAGCGATATTAGCAGCCTTGTCGTGCCAATTGATTCGCCACGCCGCAAAATCTTCCAGGTGCAGCACCATTTCTGGATGTTCTTGAAAGGCCTGTAAAGCGACTTCTTCCTGGTTCTTGCTTGCGATTGCCAAGAGGATGCCCCGGTTGCGCATGGACTTAAGCGCCCTCTGAAAGTCAACGAAGGCTTCACCCTTATGGTCGTGACCGCCGAGAACAATGTTTTCCCAGCCGACCTCCCCGATGATCCCTCCCCAAAGGGTGTAATCAAGATCGACCACGATCAGCTTCCTGGTTGACCCCAATACGGTGCCAATAGCAACCTTCAGTTCCTGGGCGGTTCTACCGAAAACTTCGCTACGATAGGGCGTCTTGCTTAGGTACCACAGCTTGGGGCTCCAGGGATTGGCCACAACTTCGAGCCACCGCGACGAATCAAGGACATAAATTCCAGCCGAGCCCTCTAATGCCTTCACCAGGGCAAGGTTCATCTCAAGCGTAAGCCGACGCAGCCCAGTGGTGTTCTGAAAGTCCAGAATGCCCAGACCCCGATAGAACGAAGGCAACGTCCACGATGCTACGAACGTAGCTTTGAACCGGGTGTGGCTTTTCTTAACGCATTCCGCGAAGTAAGAAACTTCCGCGAACAGTGCGTCGCGGTCAACAAGATCGAAGTCCAGCATCTTTCTAGAACTGGGCACAGCCCCTTCCAGCGAGGTCCAGACGAAGCAGAAGTCCTCGTCGGAATCTCCGTTTGGAGCTTCCAGCAAAGAAGGGAATATCTGCCCAAACGGTGCGTTGGCCGCCTTGACCCGCGGCCAACAGGCATCGTTATCCAGGTAACGGCCAAGGGTTTCGATGTTGAAATCCGAAACCAGCCGCAAATTGAAAACGTCGCTATTCACCAGTCTTGTTCTCGGCGATGGAAGAAACATACCGAGCCAGGGATTCAATCGTTCGAAAGTGTCCATTCTGGCCCGAGAAAGGATCATCTTGGGTTAGGTCGACCTGTATTCCGAATGAGTCTTCTAGTTTCTGCTCGGTGATTACGATGAAGTTTGCCAAGGCAAGGGAGTCCAGTTGGCCATTTTCCCCGAACAGCACTACATCCGGTCGGCGCTGGATTTGCTTGTTCTTGGGGAGTTGCAAGTTCAGTTCGGCGATGGCTGCATAAATCGCGTCAAAGGCGCCATCAAGGTGATTCGAAGTTCTCAAAGTCATTGCGCGTCTCCGTGAGCGGTAGAAGAAAACATCGGGGGACTTGCTTGTCGAACTTGTCGAACTTTCCAAAGCTTGTATAACTCGCCGTTCGTTATTTTAGTCAACTTGCTGTTTACGGCAATGGCACGAAAGACCGATTCGAGCTTAGCCCAATGTCCAAAGCTCTCCATCTCCCAACTGTGTAAGTACAAATGGGCGATTCCTCCCTTGCGGCCCACGTACTCAAGGCTGTGGAAGAAGTGGGCCTGCCAATCCCTGGTCGCCTTGAACACGCGGAAGTAATTGACCGCACCGGGATAATTCCTCTCCAGCAAGGCATGCCGTACCTGGATAAACGGACTGTGAGGGCTGGCGTGAGTGCTCACTCCCCAATAAAAGGGATTCTTCGGAAAAGTGTTCAGGTTGAGGAAGCATGTTCGCGCTCCCAGAAAACCGGCCTCTTCGACTAAGGCTGCTATGCGACCGTTGAACTTTCCTCGCGGATAGCAGAAAGACGCCACCGACGTGCCAAGCAGATCCTCCAGCCATTTCTTGCCGTCGCTGATTTCCCCTCGTGCCCTTTCCGAAGTCAGGGATTTTAGCGCCATATGGTTCATGGTGTGCCCGCCGATTTCAAATCGCTTTCCCAGTTGTTGAATCTCGGTCCGGGACATCACCGGGCGCTCATGATTGGTCGCGGGGATATAGAAGGTAGCTTTAAGTCCGTATTTTTCGAGCAGGTCTTTGGTGCGAAGGTCAGTCGGGTGACCATCGTCGACGCTGATCGTGACAAAGCCCTGGTCTATCATTTGAACGATTCTTCGCCTGCTGTCGGAAGAGAGTTCCGGGGTTAGCTCAGTCTACCTCTCTCCAGGTATTCAATGACAAGTCGGTTTCGTGTTACCACCCAGGCGATGCGGCGGCCCTTAAAAGCCACTGCCGGCAGCGGTTGCTTGACTACTAACCCGCCAAGAGTTCTGGCCAGCTTCAAAGCCGCTTCGAGGTCATCCACCTCGTAACACAAATGGTGCAGACCCCCGCCGCGCTCCAGAAACCGCGACACCGGCGAGCTGCCCACCGTCGGCTCGACAAGTTCGATCGCCGCTTCCGCCGCGGACGCTGGCTGGAGGAAGGTTACGCGCACCTGCTGCAAAGGGTCGTCAAATATCTCGCCGTTCCAGGTTGCTCCTACTGAACTCGTGAAGCCCTCGATTTCTTCGCGAATCGAGCTAACGACGAATCCGATATGGTGAAGAGTCGGGATAGCCCCGGACTCAACTGGCACCGTAGTTTTCTGAACTGTGCTGGAAGCGGAATACATATTGCAGTTGGTTTTCAGGGTGTCAATTCTGCGAATGAGCACGCTTCCGGGGGCGGGTCCGCAGCTTTGGTGACCTTGTTTCGAAGCAGGAGCACAACCATAAGGAATGAAACGGCGTCGGAAATGTTGATGCCCCAGATGCCACCTACAACGCCGAACTTTTGCGCTGCCGGAATCCCCACGAGTAGCGAAATAACGGCTGCCGTACTATACGCGACGAAAATCGACGCCGGGGATTCCATGGCCCGTAGAACGATTGCCGACCCGTACGCGGCACTCCAGAAGAGTGATCCGATCGCGACAGTCCCCAACAACGGTGCGACCTCCAAGTACTTGCCCGAGTAGAGCAGGCGGAAAAGGGACCCACGAAGCAGAATGACCAACACCCAATACGACGCGGTAGCTCCGACCGAAACCAGAGTCAATCTCATCGAGAGTCCCGGGGCCGACTTGCGGTCTTTGTTCGCCCCCTGTACCCGCGCGGCATAGGGAAGAAACAACAGCGCCAGGGCAATTTGCGTCTGTTCGATCGGATTGGCGAAGTTCATCAGCGCTCGCAGCTCCCCGGAATGGCTCATGCCGCCAAAGCTGCTCAGAACAGGGTAGTAGATGTACGCCGGAATCCACGATGCGACCGAGGTGGCAAGCGCCCAACGACCGTAAGTCCAGTGCTTTTTCCAAACCTCGCCGGCGACCAGACCCGTATCGCTGAATGGAAGCGCACGGCGCAGTTGGCTAAGCAGCAAGCCACTGGTTGCTAAGGCTCCCACCGCAATCATGAGGAAAGCGCAGAACGGAGAAAGCAGGCTCTCGCGATACGCGAACCAGAGACCGCCGAGCACGATGCAACAATACAGGAACGCGCCTTGCACGGCTCGTGACGGGGAAAGCTGAAGGTAATAGGTCCGTCGGGCCAACCAGAAGAGGAACAGACAAGGAGACGCCAAGGTCACCCCTGCCAGCGCCCCAGGCAGCCCGCTGGTGGGGGCGAGTTTCCATGCCACCAGCGCTGAAATGCCTAGTGGCACAATAATCAGAAATGCAACGCCCACCTGCAATCTCACTAAAACTCTTAGGTACTCCCGCAGGCAATTGTGATACGAGGACCCTCCAAACACCGCCATCGGTTCCAGCAGAAGGGCTAAGTAAATCAAGGAGAGCAGGATAAAGACGCTGAATGCGACTGCATACGCCCCGTACTGCGCCGGCGTCAGCCACCGTGCCAAGAGGATGCTGGCTGCGAAGTTGGATCCCGAAATAAGCCCCTGGTCCAGGATGGCAAGGCTGCTTTTGGTCGTCCACCGGAGCAACTTTTGCGCGAGCGTGCCCTCGATAACATGGCTCAGACCGGCAGCCTTGTCTTCAGGCGCGCTCTCGAGCACTCGCCCAACACCAGTGGAATTTCGATCGGTCATGATTGTTGCGTCGGGTATTCAGTCAGCGACTTGAGACAGTTGATTATCAGATCTGGAGGAAGAATACTCATGCTGAGCGCGCTCCAGGCAGGCGCGCAGCTTCTTGGCTGTAATCCGCACCTGCGGTTCGAGGATGATGTCGGCATGGTGTCCTTCGATTTCCTGGATCTCGACTCCGCCTTTCGCCAGCTCACGCCAGCGGGCATGCGGATCATTCTCGGGTGTCAATGCCTCTGTCGCACGAAATAGCGTGACCTGGCCGGAATAAGGACGCAATTGATATTGACGCTCGGCTTCGTAGCATGCCCTCAAGACGTTCTTGATAGCGCGTGGAAGTCCGATCCAGACGATCCTCCTGCGAATGCCCTTTCTTATGGTTTTTGGTAGTACATACATCAGCTGTTGCTGGGTCGGAATACGGAAGAAGGTCAAGAGGGACGACGTAACCGGTTTAAGACGGAACGGATAGGTGTCGAACAAAGCGATCAAGCCAATTTCCTCGCCTTGAGCCTTCAGTTGCTGCGCCATTTCGTAAGCGATCCAGCCTCCGAAGGAAAAACCTCCCAGATAGTAAGGGCCGGAGGGTTGAATGTTCTTAATTTCCTTGAGGTACAGCGCCGCCATGTCCTCCACTCGAGTGAGGCAGGGCAATTGTCCATCGAGCCCTTGAGCCTGCACGCCGTAGAACGCTTGGTCAGTACCAACGAATTTCGCCAGATCGCGGAATCCGACACTGTTTCCGCCGACTCCATGAATACAGAAGAAAGGTGGCTCAGTGCCGTTGCCAGGTTGCAGGCGAACCAGACAAGACCATGACGTTGCCTTGTCCTCATCTTTGATCATCCGCGCCAGTTGCTCAACAGTGGGTGCCTCGATGAGCGCAACCAGCGTCAGCCTCTTGCCAAACGTATTCTCGATTAGTTGCGTAAGGCGAGCGGCTAGGAGAGAATGCCCGCCCAGCTCCCAAAAATTGTCTTGCAGTCCAACGGATTCGATTCCCAAAACAGACTGCCAGATTTTTATTAGCTGCTTTTGGATTGGATCGCTCACTGTGCTGTTTCTGGTTCTCGCAATCAGCGGTTGAGCGACCGGGCGCTTTTCGAGTGCCCGTCGATCAACTTTACCATTAGGCGTCAACGGCAAAGCCTCAACGGTAACAAACAAAGAAGGGACCATGTAATCCGGCAGACGCTCTTCGAGGAAACTGCGCCATGTTCTTGTGTCAATCTCGCTCGGATCCATTGCAACGACATAGGCCAGAAGTCTCTTGTCCCCCGAAGGGTCGACGAGTGCGACGACGACAGCATCCCGAATTCCGGGATGGGTGGCGAGTACAGCTTCGATTTCTCCCAACTCGACGCGAAACCCGCGGATCTTTACCTGGAAGTCGCGACGCCCCGCAAACTCGATCTCCCCGCTCGGTAGGTAGCGAGCAAGATCGCCGGTTTTATAGAGGCGTGCGCCAGGACGGGTACTGAACGGATCAGCGATAAACTTCTCAGCCGTCATCTCCGGCCGATTCAGGTAACCGCGAGCCACGCCATCGCCACCGATGTGCAACTCGCCCTCCGCGCCCACGGGAACTGGATTAAGATCCGGATCCAGCAAATAGATTTGCGTGTTGGCGATAGGCCGGCCGATGGGCAGGGAAGCAGGCACTTGCTCTGGAATGGAAATCTGCGGTTCGTGAGCGGTGGCAATTACGCTTGCCTCTGTCGGGCCATAGGTGTTGACCCAACGTACTTTCCCCCGGCTTACTCGAAGCCAACTGGAAAAGGCCGTCGCAGAAGCTTTCTCGCCGCCCACGATGACCATCCGCAAGCTCTCGGGTAGAGCCGCCGTGCTCGATTCTGAGAGTTCGTGAACCAATTCGTGCCAGTATGCCGTAGGCAAGTTCAAAACCGTAATCTGCTGTTCCCCAATCCAGCGCAGAAAACCCGAGGCTGCCAGCGGCGTTTCGTCAGTTCTGAAGACCACAGTTCCGCCCGCTACCCAGGTGGGGAAGATTTCCTCGATCGAAATGTCAAAACTGATCGAAGAGAATTGCAGCACAAGGTCGCTAGTTTGCAGCCCGTAGATTTTGATGGCTGCCACATGGTGATTGACCAGCCCGCGATGCGGAAGCTGAACCCCTCGCGGTTTTCCTGTCGAGCCCGAGGTGTAAACAATATACGCAAGATTGTCGGGTCTGACTTTTGCGACCGGAGTCTCATTCTTCTCGCGCTTGATCGCGTTCCAGTCCTGACCGAGGCACACGGTGTGCGCCTTGACGCTGTCAATTTTGCCGACCAGATTGTCGTCGGTCACTAAGGCTGCGACTTGGGCATCCTCGAGCATGAAAGCCAGACGTTCGCCCGGATACTGCGGATCGAGCGGTACGCAAGTTCCTCCGCTCTTGAGCACGGCAAGTAGCGTGATCGCTAAGTCCAAGGAGCGGTCGAGAAAAATGCCAACAGGTACCTCCGGTCCCACTCCGAGTTTCGACAGATAGCACGCCAGTTGGTTCGCACGCGAATTGAGTTCCCGGTAAGTAAGAGTCTGTCCTCCACATTTCACTGCTGGAGCTGAGGGCGTCCGTTCCGCTTGTCGTTCCACGAGTTGATGAACGCACAAATCGCGTGGGTATTCGGCCGCAGTGTTGTTCCACTCGCCGAGGACTTTTTGCCGCTCGGACTCGGCCAGAATGGGCTGATCGGTGGATGTAGAAATGGTTTCCATGTCTAGTCGGCAACGAAATCGAGGGACTGACTCGCGGCTTCGGGCTCCGCCTCCCGGATGCACTTCACAAGTTTGATGGCGAAGGCCTCAACATTGTCTTCGTGAAAAATGGCCTCATGCGCGCCCTCAACCCTCTGATATTGCAGGCCCCGTGCGACGTTAGACCAGCCAAGCCTCAGATCCCAGTATTTGCCATTTGGCCAATCCGTGGACTGGAATAGCACGGTTCTACCGTCATAAGGTCCGGGACAATAAGCCTCCGCCGCCGGATGCACGATGCGATCCAAGTTCTGCAGATCCTCTTCAGCCCTCCAGCCCTGTTCATAGGCAAACTGCCAGCGCACTCGGTTCCATCGACGGCGGACACCGTCCCAACGGTCCCGGGCATATACGCCCAGATCGGCGGCCCGTACCCGAGTCAGCTTCTGGACGTGATAGGCCACGCGTTGCGTCAAAACGTGATAAGGACCGTCCTGCGAGTAGTCGCGGTAATAGACAGGATTTTGCGCATCGAACATCACGAGGAGCGCGACCTCTTGTCCAGCCGCCGTAACTTGCCTCGCCATCTCGTATGCCAGCACACCGTTAACGCACAGGCCGGCCAGGTAGTACGGTCCCTGAGGTTGGACCTCTCGCATCTTCCGAACGAAGGCTGCGGCGATGTCTTCCAGTTTGCAATGTGCCGGGAGTTGACTGGCCTCGGAAGCGGGAAGGTGCAGTCCGAAAGATGGTTGGTCCGAACCCAACCGGCGGGCCAGCGGCACGAACAAAGCTGCCCCTCGCACCCAGAACAAAGGCAGTCTGGAACCATCCGGCTGAATCGGGATGATGCCAGAAAATTCGTGTGCCTGTTCCTGCTGATGCAGGAGGCTAGCCATCTGAGCAACTGTCGGTGCCCGAAATACGTCTGCCAGCGAAAGTCTCTCCGCCATCGTTCGCTCGATCATGGCAATTAACTTCGCGGCGAGCAAGGAGTGGCCGCCGAGGTCGAAGAAGTTCTGCTGGATGCCGATGGGCGAAAGTCCCAGCACCGCTTCCCAGATCTTTACCAGCTTCTTCTCACGTTCATCCCGCGGCCGTGTCTGTTGTCCCGCCAGCATGGTCACGACCGGCTCCGGCCCGGGCAGCGCTCGACGGTTCACCTTGCCATTGGGCGTCAGGGGAAGCGACGTCAGAAACACGAACTGCGACGGCACCATGTAGTCCGGCAATCGCTGGCTCAACGCCGCCCGCAATTCCTCCGCCGAAACCGTACCCTCGGCGATCACATACGCCACCAACTGCTTTTCTTTCGATCCGTCCACCCGCGCTTCCACCACCGCCGCTTTCACCGCCGCATGTGCCGCCAGCGCCGTCTCAATCTCCCCCAGCTCAATGCGGAAGCCGCGTACCTTCACCTGCTCGTCGATGCGCCCCAGAAACTCCAGCCGGCCATCGTTCAATCGCCGCACCAGATCGCCCGTCTTATACAATCGGCTCCCCGCTTCCGTACGGAAAGGGTGGGCAATGAATTTCTGCTGCGTCAACTCCGCCTGATGCAGATAGCCGCGGGCCAGGCCTTGGCCGCCAATGTGCAACTCTCCCGGAACCCCCAGCGGCAGCAACTGCAGGTTGGCATCCAGCACATAAAACTCGGTGTTGGCCACGGGCATGCCAATGCGCACCGGCCCCGTGCCCGATTCAATCCGTCCCACCGCCGACCAGATCGTGGTCTCGGTCGGTCCATACATGTTCCACAACGACTCACAACGGGGAAGCAGTTGCTCTGCCAGTTCGCGGGACAAAGCTTCGCCGCCACACCACACTCGCAAGTTCGCTTTGCCCTGCCAGCCAGTCTCGAGCAGCAGCCGCCAGGTCGCCGGCGTGGCCTGCATCACCGTGATGCCCGCCCGCTGCAGACGCTGGTTCAGCCGCGCCCCATCGCGCGCCGTCTCCGCGCTGGCCAGCACCAGCTGCCCGCCCGTCATCAAGGGCAGAAACAGTTCCAGCGCCGCAATATCGAACGACAACGTGGTCACCGCCAGCAGCCGGTCGTCACTCCGCAGACCCGGTTCCTGTTGCATCGACCGCAGCAGGTTGACCAGCGCTCCGTGGCTGATCTGTACTCCCTTGGGCCGCCCCGTCGAACCCGAGGTGTAAATCACATAAGCCAGATTCTCCAGCTGCGCTTGTGCCGGCAGGTTGTCAGCACTCTGCTCAGCCAACCGAGCTTCATCCCTATCGAGACACAAGGTATGCGCTTGATTGGCCGGCAGCCCCGCCAACAATGATTGCTCGGTGATCAGGACCTCGACTCCGGAATCCTGCAGCATGAAGGCCAGCCGTTCTTGCGGATACGTGGGATCGAGCGGAACATACGCTCCCCCCGCTTTCAGTACGCCGAGCAGGGCAACCATCATCTGCTGCGAACGCGAGGTGCAAATCCCCACCAGCTTCTCTGGACCGACACCTAAACTGCGCAGATGCTGCGCCAACTGGTTGGCCCGGCGATTCAGTTCGCGATAGCTGAGTTGAGAAACCTCGTCTTCAACGGCCACAGCTTCGGGAGTGCGCTCCGCCTGGGCTTCGAACAGAGCCGGCAACCACATCTGCGGCTGCGCGCTGGCAGTGTCATTCCATTCGACCAGCAACTGCTGCTGCTCGGCCGCGGCCAACAACGGCAACTGCGAGATCCGGCAAGTGGGATCGGCCACCGCTGCTTCCAGCAACCGCTGCCAGTGCTCCACCATCCGCCCAATCGTCTCCCCGTCGAACAGATCGGGGTTATAAGTGACCGGGCCGATGATTCCTTCGTCGCGATCGTCCAGGTCGAGGTACAGGTCGAACTTTGAAGCCCCACTGCCCACATCGAATTGGGTCATGCTCCAGCCGTTGAGTGGAGGCATTGGAGGCTCAAGAGAAAGCATGATCTGGAACAGAGGATTGCGGCTCAAATCCCGTTGCGGATGCAGGGTCTCGACCAGGTATTCGAAGGGGACATCGTCATGCGCTAGCGCGTCCAGCACCGTCTGGCGGACTCGGCCGAGCAATTCCCGAAAACTCGGGTCGCCGTCGAAGTGAGCGCGAAGCACGACCGGATTCACAAAGTATCCGAGCAGTTTCTCGACGCCTTCCCCTCTTCGGCTGGCAGTGAGGCTCCCCATTAAGATGTCGTCCTGCCCGGTGTACCGGTGGAGCACAGCGTAAAAGCCGGCGAGCATTCCCATGAAAAGAGTGGCCCCTTCACGCTGGGCAAAGCTGCGAACCCGCTCCACCAGGGCCTTCGGAACCTGCAGCGGGTACATCGCCCCGCGGAAGGTTTGGGTTGCGGGACGCGGCCGATCGGTCGGCAATTCGAGCACGGGCAATTCCCCGGCTAGCTGCTCGCGCCAGTAACCGAGTTGTTCCGCAAGCTTCTCTTCCGTGAGCCATTGCCGCTGCCAGGACGCATAATCCGCGTGTTGGAAGGCTAGCTCCGGCAGCGGGGAAGGCTTGCCTTTGGAAAATGCTTCATACAACGCCACTAGCTCAGGCAGCAGAACGTTATATGCGGTAACTCCATCAAGAATGATCTGGTGCAGCGTGAGATACAGCCGGTATTCCTCGTTGGCCAAGCGGACGAGTTTCGCCCTGAGCAGTGGCCCTTTAGCCAAGTCGAATGGCCGCTGAGCATCCTGGGCGGCCAGTCTGAGCGCCTCTGCTTCGCGTTCTGCAATCCCCAGCATCCGCAGATCAAACTGCGGAAGGTGGAAGGAATTGGAAGCGGCTTGCACCACCTGAACCGGCTGACCGTTTACTTCCGGGAAAACCGTTCGCCAGGCTTCATGCCTGCGGATGATTTCTGTGAGGACGCGCTCGAGAGCAGCGACATCCAGCGCTCCGGTGCGACGTACCGTGAACGGCTCATTGTAGATGGGCAGATCAGGCGAAATCTGGGAGTGTACCCATACCTGTTGT
>Ga0210387_10004124_pt1 | contig 11139 bp, 8 predicted proteins | sample IncBWC7OmetaG_FD_160108 | JGI IMG/M metagenome (GOLD analysis project Ga0210387, IMG submission 160108) | Forest soil microbial communities from Barre Woods Harvard Forest LTER site, Petersham, Massachusetts, United States - Inc-BW-C-7-O ... | reverse complement strand
AAATCGCCGCGCGCTACGTCGCGCTGCTCGGAGCCGATCGCCAGCATGCGCAGCGATTCCCGCCCCAAGACGCGGAAGGTCGGCACGCGCTCCAGCAACGCCACATCGTCTTCGATGGACATAAAGGTGACCAGGACCGCCTTATCTTCGCGGCATGATTATCTCGGAAAACCGTTACCTGTCTTTCCGGATCATGCCGCACCTCACGATTCGCTAACGACGAATCGTATCACGGCACCAGCTTGTAGCCACCGGCCTCGGTGACCAGAATCTCTGGATTGGCGGCGTCTTTCTCGATCTTCTGCCGCAGCCGGTAGATGTGCGTTTCCAGGGTGTGGGTGGTGACGCCGGAATTGTAGCCCCAGACTTCCTGCAGCAGCGTCTCGCGCGAGACCGGGAGCTGGCCGGCCCGGTACAGGAAGCGCAGGATCGCGGTTTCCTTCTCGGTCAGCCGCACCTTGCGGGCATTCGCGCCGGTCAGCATCTTCGAGCCGGGCCGAAAGCTGTAGGGGCCGACCGAAAACACCGCGTCTTCGCTGGCTTCGTGCTGGCGGAGCTGCGCCCGGATCCGCGCCAGTAACACGGCGAAACGGAAGGGCTTTGCCACATAATCATTGGCGCCGGATTCCAGGCCCAAAATCGTGTCCGAATCGGTGTCGTGGCCGGTCAGCATGATGATCGGCGCCTTGAAGCCGCCCTTGCGGAGCGAACGGACGACCTCGCGGCCATCGGTGTCGGGAAGGCCCACATCCATCAGCACCAGATCGGGGGAATTGGCCTTTGCTGCCGTCGCGCCCTTGGCGCCGGTGTCAACAGCGGAAGCCTCGAACTCATCATGCAGCGACAATTGCTCCACCAACGTATCGCGGAGATCGGTATCGTCATCCACGATCAGGATTTTGCGAGCATTGGCCATGGGTACAATCCTATTGGCGGCGCCGTGCGCTGGTTATGCGCTCTCGGCCGCGAGTTGGCAAAGTTTGAGATCGAGGGGCCGATTTTCGGCTCTTTGGGCTTTCAAGTAGGGAACCATTGGCGATTCACAAGCCACCGGCCACTCTACTCCAGATTTGGCGGGCATTTTGATGAATGTCCTGTAATGGAGCTTATGGGTGTTCTGGACGACACGCGGCAGGCGACTGGCTGAACATGAAAACGAAAGCTCCTTCAAATAGTTATAAGCCAGGCGCACGGCCGCTTTCCATGATCAGGATTCGGCCGCGAGCCGGAAATTCCCGGCAAGGCTGGCTAACGGCTGACGGCGTAGCCATCCCGGTCGCGCTCGGGCGCGGTGGCATCCGTGCCAACAAGCGCGAGGGCGATGGCGGCACGCCGCGGGGCGTCTTTCATCCCCGAAAATTGTGGTGGCGGGCCGACCGGCATATACGGCCGCGCACCTTTATCGCCGCTCACGCCATCCGGCCCGAGGATGCCTGGTGCGAAGATCCCAATGATCGTCATTATAATCGGGCGATCCGGCTCAGGAGCGAGGAGGCCGGCGACCGGCTGACGCGCAAGGACCATCTCTACGATTTCATTGTCGAGATCGACCACAACACGAAGCCCCGCGTGGCCGGGCGCGGCAGCGCCGTGTTTCTGCATTTGGCGCGCGAGAACTTTGGGCCGACCGCCGGCTGCGTGTCGATGACGCCGTCGGCGATGCTGCATCTATTGCGGCGGCTCGGGCCGCGAACACGAATTGTCATTGGGTAGCGCATGATCCGGACCCGGAGGGCCGCGTTAGCGCAAAGTGCGTAGCGGTTTTCCGAAAAGAAGCATGCGCAAACATGAGGGAAGAGATGCTCGACAAGAATCAGATTTCCGCGGCCTCGCGCACGCTGGTCAGCCATTGGCGCGCAGGCTCGAAGTTCGATGGCCTCGACGCCGCCGAGCGTCCGCGCAGCCGCGAAGAGGGCTACGCCATCCAGGCCGAGATCGAGCGCACCTCCAGCGCAAAATTGTTCGGCTGGAAGATCGCCGCCACCAGCGAGGCCGGCCAGAAGCACATCAACGTGCCGGGACCGATGGCCGGGCGCATTTTGGAAGAGACGCTGATCGCAAACGGCGGCACTGCGCCGATGGCGGGCAACGAGATGCGCGTCGCCGAACCGGAATTTGCCTTCCGTATGGCCCGCGACCTGCCGCCGCGGCCTCAGCCTTACACGGTCGCGGAGGTGCTCGACGCCGTCGCCACGCTGCATCCCGCGATCGAGATTCCGGATTCGCGCTTTGCGGAATTCATCCGCGCCGGCGAAGCCCAGATCATCGCCGACAATGCCTGCGCGCATCTCTTCGTGCTGGGCGAAGCGACGACCGCCGACTGGCGCGCCCGCGACCTGATCGAGGAGCGGCCGGTCATCACTATGCGCGGCCAAGAATTCATCGGTCACGGCAAGAACGTGCTCGGCGATCCCCGCGTCGCACTCACCTGGCTCGCCAACGAACTTTGCGGTCTGGGCATCACGCTGCGGGCAGGGGAGGTGGTGATCACAGGCACCTGCCATCCGCCGCTGCCGATTCAATCGGGCGATCGGATGGAGGCGGATTTTGGCGCGTTGGGGAAAGTGTCGGTGGGGTTTGAGTAAACCCTATCCTCGTCATTGCGAGGAGCGAAGCGACGAGCAATGACGACCGGGGCTACCCTTCCGCGCAAATAATCATCCCCGGTGCCCGAAAATCGCCGAGCCCACCCGCACATGGGTCGCGCCAAACTGGATCGCGGTGGCGAAGTCGGCGCTCATGCCCATCGAGAGATTCTTCAGTCCGTTGCGCGCGGCGATCTTCGCGGTCAACGCAAAATGCGGCCCCGGCGCCTCGTTGACCGGCGGGATGCACATCAAGCCGGAAATCTCCAACCCATGATTGTCGCGACAGGCTGCGATGAAGGCGTCGGCGTCCTGCGGCGCGATGCCCGCTTTCTGCGGCTCCTCGCCGGTGTTGATCTGGACGAACAGTTGCGGCCGCTTTTTCTGGGATTCGATTTCTTTGGCTAATGCCTGGCAAATGCTCGGCCGGTCGACCGAATGGATGGCGTCGAACAGCGCAACCGCTTCCTTCGCCTTATTGGATTGCAAGGGGCCGATCAGATGCAGTTGAAGTCCGTGGTAAGACGAAATTAACGCTGGCCACTTCGCCTTGGCTTCCTGCACGCGATTTTCGCCGAAAATGCGTTGTCCGCTTTCGATCACCGGCGTAATCGCGCTCGCATCGAAAGTTTTGGAGACGGCGATCAGCGTCACCGACGCGCGCTCGCGCCTGGCATCCTTGCAGGCACGCGCGATCTCTTCTTCCACAGCAGGGAGCGCGTTTGGTGAATGCGAGGTTACGGAGATTTTGTTTTCGTTCATCATGTCACGCCAAACTCGTAATTCTACGTGGTAGGTCTAATTTTACCGAGTTCCTGAAACGCCTCTTCAACCATTACCTCTAGTCTGCAGCCGGGGTAGGGGTAGGAAGATGTCTCACTTCAGTTTCAATCGCAAGACAGCGAAACTCAAGCAACTTTTGGGGATTCGCGCACGGCTGGCGTTGCTCGCCGTGATTCTGGTCGCACCTCTGATGCTCGAGCGCGCGCGTTCGCTGGAGGACACCCGCGCCAAACAGGTCGCACAGGCTTCCGAAGAGTTTCTGCGGCTGGCGAACTACAGCGCCGACGCGCAGCGCGAGGTGATCTCCTCGGTCGAGACCATGCTGAAATCGGCGGCCTATATCCGCGCCTCCGCCGGCGGCGTCGGGAAGGCCTGCGATATCCTGCGCGCGAGCCTGCCGACCAACCTGCCCTGGATCCGCAACGTGCTGCTGGCCGGCGGCGATGGCCGGGTGCAATGCTCGACCAACAACACGTTCGTTGGCGTCGAACTCGGCGATCGGCCCTATCTCAGGAAAGCGCGCACGACCGGCGAGATCGTCTTCAGCGATTTCATCTTCGTGGAGGCCATCGACACGGCGGTCATTCTCGCTGCCTTCCCGGTCTCCGCAATCAACAAGGATTCGGACGCGGTCGTCGTCGCCAGCATAAGCCTCGACTGGATGTCGAAGCTGATGAACAAGCTCGGTGGCCGGCCGGGCGTTTCCGCCGCACTGGTCGACGCCAACGGGATCGTTCTTGCCGCGCCGATGGACGGCCCGAGCATCATCGGCAAATCACTCGAGAGCGTACCGCTGCTCTCGGCGATCGCGGATACCGCGCTCGGGTCGGACAAGGATCAGGGCTCGCTGTCGTTCCGCGCGGCCGACGGATCACGGCGCGAGCTGAGCTTTGCGAAAATTGCCGGCACCGGCGCACGGCTGATCGCGAGCATCGATGAGGACAAGGTGACCGCGGCCATCAATAACGACATCCGCACCGCCTATCTGCAACTGCTTTTTGTTTGTCTCTTTGTATTGCTCGGTGCCCTCATCGCCGCGGAAAAGCTGATCATCGAGCCGATCGACATGCTGGCGTCGATGGCAAAGCGCTTTGGCGAGGGCGACCTGTCGGCCCGCGCGGTGCGCAGCCATTTGCCGGCCGAGTTCGTCCCCCTGGCGCGCGCCTTCAACGCAATGGCGGCCCAACTCAGCCAGCGCGAGCGCGAGCTGGTTGCCACCAACGACCGCCTCACGGTGATCGCCTCGATCGACATGCTGTCGGGCCTTGCCAACCGCCGCGGCTTCCAGAGCCGGCTCGATTTCGAGTGGATGAAGGCGCAGCAATATGGCAGCGAGCTGTCGCTGATGATGATCGATGTCGATCACTTCAAGCTCTACAACGACACCTATGGCCACCCCGAAGGCGACGCCTGCCTCACCCGGCTCGGCGAGACCCTGTCCGGCATCGCCGCCGAAACCATGGGCTTTGCCGCCCGCTATGGCGGCGAGGAGTTTTGTCTATTGCTGCCCAATGTCGGCGGGCCCCGCGCCTGCGAAATCGGCGAGATGGTGCGCACAGCCGTGCAAAACCTCGAACTGCCGCACCGGACCTCGAGCCATCAGTGTGTCACTGTTTCGGTCGGCATCGCTTGCACCAAGCCGAACGACACGCTGCTTCCCGGCGACCTGATCGAAGCCGCCGATGCCGCCCTCTACGCCGCCAAGCACAGCGGCCGCAACACCGTGGTCGAGCACGGGTTCGGACGGAATGCGGATGGGGCTGCCGGGGTTGCGATGGCGGGTTGATGCGATGACGGCTGATTTGCCCGACGGACCGATTTTCCGAAATCTCGTCAAGCCCTCTTCCGAAAAATATTTCGCTTTATCCGAACCCCAAATCAGGAGCATGGTCCGCGCCGTCCCGCACCCACAGGAGGGGCGCTTCGCGGTCGTCACGGACGTTGGGAGCGGGATGCGATGGCTGCTTTGGATCGCCGGACGAGCGATCGAGAGCGGACGGCAAAATCGCGTGGTCCTGGCCTCCCGACGCTGAGGTCAAGCTGGCGGGTGACGAGCCCGCCGGCGACGGTGGCTAACAAGCCCGGCACACCGGGGAGAGCGCGTATACGCCGTAACACCATCGTGCAGGGAAGGCCGGATCGCACCGGTCGAACCTGTGGTTTCCAACTCGTGTGCTTTCTACACTGCACACGAGGCCGCGGGTGCGACCAGCGCCCGGCCTTCCCTGCGCTCTGTTTTCAGAGGGACGACGCATCTTACGAAAACTCGGGCAAAACGCGCTGCGAGATCGCGAACGCATGTCTGTATCAGTTGCGGGCGCAAGCCTACCCGACCGACGCCTACCCCGCCGCCCGCTCCGGCTCGAGCTCGGTCTCCGTCACGACGAGATTGCGGCCACGCTTTTTGGCTTGATAGAGCGCGCGGTCGCAGCGATCGATCATGTCCTCCAGGGACTCGCCAAACTGGAACTCGCCGACGCCGATCGACACGGTAATGCCGGGCAACTCCTCGCCGGTGGAACGGCGTGTGATCTTGCCCTTGGCGATCCCGTGGCGGATACGCTCGGCCACTGCGGTACAGGCGGCGAGATCCGCACCGGGAAGAATCGCGATCAGCTCCTCGCCACCATAGCGAGCGGCGAGATCGCTCTCGCGTACCCCGTCTTGCAAGGCTTTCGCCACCAGCCGGAGCACCTGGTCGCCGACGACATGGCCGAAATTGTCGTTGAACCGCTTGAAATGGTCGATGTCGACCAGGAACGCGCTGAGCGGCTGACCTTGCTCCATGGCCTCTGTCTGCGCGGCGCGGAAAAATTCCACCAGCGCGTGGCGGTTGGGCAACCCGGTCAGCGCGTCGGTCCGCGCCCGCGCTTCCGATTGCGACAGCGATTCGCGGATCACGTCGAGCTCGCGCGACTTTTCGACGAACTCCACCTCGAGCTTGGCCGCACGCGTTGCGGCCTTGCCAAGCTCATTCATCAGGGTCTTGACCAGAAGCCGCGGATCGACGCCGGCCTCGGAGCGGCCGGCGACCTCGTTGATGGCCTCGATCTGCGTCCGGTTGTCGGCGATGGCCGCGTTGAGGAATTGCTGGGCCGACTCCAGCACCGAATGCAATTGCTGGGAGACCTGATGGTTGACCGCGTCGTCCGTGCCCTTCGATCCGACATAGCTGAGATAGAGATCGCGGTTGGTCGAGGCGTCGAATTTGCGCTTGTTGGCGATCAGGATGTCGATGGTGCGCTTGAGCTCGACCGGCATGCCGAGCGCGTATTTGAACCAGACATGGAAATTCTGCGGCGTCGGCGGGACGCGCTGCTCCGTGACCGCGCGCATGGCCTTTTCGGCCACCCCGCTCACGAACTCGAAATCCAAGTCGTCGAATACGTCGGCCAAAGCCGTATGCCTGCTTCCGTCCGGGGGGTCTATCTTTTCTTGCTTTTCTTGTTGCTTGGACAGGAAGGTCGCACGAAATGATTAAGTGCCTCTCAACGCTGTGGCTTTGGTGCCACCCAGCCTACCGGAAGGTCTGCTGGATGGTTGCTAAACCGTTGACCGCGCAGCCGCTTTTGTGGCTATTGTCCTGAACCCGAACCGGGCCCTGATCCCAAGATATCCCAAGCGATCCATGACCTCCGAACGCTACAACGCCCGCGAAGTTGAGCCGCGCTGGCAACGCCAGTGGGACGAACAGGCGATTTTTTCGTCGAAAAACGACGATCCGCGGCCGAAATATTATGTCCTCGAGATGTTCCCCTACCCGTCCGGGCGCATCCATATCGGCCATGTCCGCAATTACACGCTCGGCGACGTGCTGGCCCGCTTCATGCGCGCCAAGGGTTTCAACGTGCTGCATCCGATGGGCTGGGACGCCTTCGGCCTGCCGGCGGAGAATGCCGCGATCGAGCGCAAGGTCGCGCCGAAAGCCTGGACCTACGACAACATCGCCGCGATGAAGAAGCAGCTGCGCTCGATCGGGCTGTCGCTCGACTGGGCGCGCGAGTTCGCCACCTGCGACCCCTCCTATTACAAGCATCAGCAGAAGATGTTTGTCGACTTCCTGAAAGCCGGCCTCGCCGAGCGCGAAAAGCGCAAGGTGAACTGGGACCCGGTCGACATGACCGTGCTCGCCAATGAGCAGGTGATCGACGGCCGCGGCTGGCGCTCGGGCGCTCCGGTCGAGCAGAAGGAAATGAACCAGTGGGTCTTCAAGATCACGAAGTACTCGCAGGAGCTGCTGGAAGCGCTCGACGGTCTGGATCGCTGGCCGGACAAGGTGCGGCTGATGCAGCGCAACTGGATCGGCCGCTCCGAGGGCTTGCTGATTCGTTTCGCGCTGGATCCTGCGACCACCCCCGCCGGCGAGAACGAGCTGAGGATATTCACGACGCGCCCGGACACGCTGTTCGGCGCGAAATTCATGGCGATCTCGGCCGACCACCCGCTGGCGCAAGCCGCCGCTGCGAAGGATCCCAAACTCGCCGCGTTCATCGCCGAGATCAAACGCATCGGCACTGCGCAGGAGATCATCGACACCGCGGAGAAGCAGGGTTTTGACACCGGCATCCGCGCCGTGCACCCGTTCGACCCGAGCTGGAAGCTGCCGGTTTATGTCGCCAACTTCGTGCTGATGGAATATGGCACCGGTGCCATCTTCGGCTGCCCGGCGCATGACCAGCGCGACCTCGACTTTGTCAACAAGTACCATCTCGGCAACGTGCCGGTGGTCTGCCCCGAGGGCCAGGACCCGAAGACGTTCGTCATCACGGATGTCGCTTATGACGGCGACGGCCGCATGATCAATTCGCGCTTCCTCGATGGCATGACCATCGAGCAGGCCAAGGAAGAAGTCGCCAAGCGGCTGGAAGCGGAGCCGCGCGGCAACGCACCGGTCGGCGAGCGCCAGGTGAATTTCCGCCTGCGCGACTGGGGCATTTCGCGCCAGCGCTATTGGGGCTGCCCGATCCCGGTCATCCATTGCCCGAAATGCGATGTGGTGCCGGTGCCCGAGAAGGACTTGCCGGTCACGCTGCCGGAGGACGCCACCTTCGACAAGCCCGGCAACGCGCTCGACCATCACCCGACCTGGAAGCACGTGAATTGCCCGCAATGCGGCGGCAGGGCGCTGCGCGAAACCGACACCATGGACACGTTCGTCGATTCGTCCTGGTACTTCGCGCGCTTCACCGATCCCTGGAACGAGGACGCGCCGACGACACTGCCCGTCGTCAACCGTTTCATGCCGGTCGACCAATATATCGGCGGCGTCGAGCACGCGATCCTGCATCTGCTCTATAGCCGTTTCTTCACCCGCGCGATGAAGGCGACCGGCCATATCGACATGAAGGAGCCTTTCGCCGGCATGTTCACCCAGGGCATGGTGGTGCACGAGACCTATCAGAAGGGTGACGGCACTTACGTGACCCCGGCGGAGGTGAGGGTCGAGGGCATCGGCGCCGAGCGCCGCGCCACCATGATTTATGGCGACGAGGAGATCACGATCGGCCCGATCGAGAAGATGTCGAAGTCGAAGAAGAACACGGTAGACCCTGACGACATCATCGCGACCTACGGCGCCGACGTCGCGCGCTGGTTCATGCTGTCGGACTCCCCGCCCGACCGCGACGTGATCTGGAGCGACGAACGCGTGCAGGGCGCCTCGCGATTTGTGCAGCGGCTGTGGCGGCTGGTGAACGATTCGGCCGAAATCGCGAAAGACGCGCCCTCAGTGCGGCCGCCTACCTTCGGTGACGCGGCGCTCGGCCTGCGCAAGGCCGCCCATGGCGCGCTGGACAAGGTTTCCGGCGGCATCGAGCGGCTGCATTTCAATGTCTGCCTCGCCCATATCCGCGAGGCGGCCAATGCGCTGGCCGAAGTGTTGGCCGAAGGGGATAAGCCAGCCCCGGATATCGCTTGGGCGGTCCAGGAGGCCGCCCTCATCCTTGTTCAACTTTTCGCGCCGATGATGCCCCATCTGGCCGAGGAATGCTGGACGGTTCTGGGCCAGAAAGGGCTGATTTCGGAGGCCGCTTGGCCGCAAATCGAACGCGATTTGCTGGTTGAGGATACCGTGACCCTGGTGGTCCAGGTGAACGGCAAGAAACGGGGTGATGTTACCGTGCCACGGGACGCCCAAAATCCGCAGATCGAGGCTGCCGTTCTGGCGCTTGATGCGGTAAAGCTAGCCTTGGGCGGCAAACCCGTCCGCAAGGTGATCGTGGTTCCCATGAGGATCGTCAATGTTGTCGGCTAAAGTGCGCATCGCTGCCCGGCTCGCGGCTGTCGTCGCGCTCGCGGGGCTCACGGCCGGATGCTTCCAGCCGATGTATGCCGAGCACAAGGACGGCAGCCCCGACCTGCGCGACAAGTTGTCGACCGTCGACCTGCCGCCGGTCGATAAGCCCAACGCCTCCCGCGAAGCCCGGGTCGGCGTCCAGATCCGCAATGCGCTGGCGTTCAAGATGTACGGCACCGCCACCGGCACCGCGCCGCTTTATCATCTCGTGCTGCGCTTCTCGTCGAGCCGGTCTTCGCTCATCGTCAGCACCGCCACCGGACTGCCCACCACCGAAACCTTCGGCATCGATGCGCAGTACAATCTGGTCGAGATCGCCACCAACAAATCGGTGCTGAGCGGCTCGACGTTCTCGCGCGTCTCGTATGACATGCCGGGCTCCTATCAGCGCTTCGCCCGCTCACGCGCCTACCGCGACGCAGAAGATCGCGCCTCCGAGGAAGTCGCGGAAAACATCAATTTGCGGCTGGCTGCCTTCTTCACCGCCGGTACTTGATCACGCCTACACTTGATCACCATGTCATTCCGGGGCGCGTATCGCGCGAAGCCGGAATGATCGTCTAAGACAAAATGGTCGCGCTTCGCGGAAAAGACATCGACAGCTTCCTCGCTCGTCCCGACCCGGGACGCCCGATCATCCTGCTTTATGGACCTGACGCGGGCCTCGTGCGCGAGCGCGCCGATGCGCTGCTCAAATCCGCCGTCGACAATATCGACGATCCCTTCTCGATGGTGCGGCTCGATGGCGACGAGCTCTCCGCCGAGCCGTCGCGGCTGGTCGATGAAGCCCTGACCGTGCCACTGTTCGGCGGCCGGCGCGCCATCCGCGTCCGCGCCGGCTCGCGCAGTTTTGCCAGCGGCATCGACACGCTGGCCGACACGCCGCTGAAAGATTGCCGCATCGTCATCGAGGCCGGCGATCTGCGGGCGGAGTCGCCGCTGCGAAAAGCCTGCGAGCGCGCCAAGACGGCGGTCGCGATCGGCTGCTATCCCGACGGCGAGCGCGACCTCGCCAAGCTGATGGACGAAGAATTGCGTGCGGCGAATTTGAAGATCGCGCCCGACGCCCGCGCCGCGCTGATGAGCCTGCTCGGCGGCGACCGCCAGGCCTCGCGCAACGAACTGAAGAAGCTGACGCTGTTCGCGCATGGCGAGGGCGAGGTGACGCTCGACCATGTCATGGCTGTGGTCGCCGACGCCTCCGAGCTGAAGCTCGACCCGATCGTCGACGGCGCCTTTGCCGGCAAGCCGGACTTGGTCGAGACCGAGTTTCAGAAGGCCATGGTCGCCGGCACCTATCCCGGCATGATCATCGCGTCCGCCCAGCGCCAGGCGGCGTGGCTGCACAAATCGTCGCTGGCGATCGCCGATGGCGCGCCGGCCTCGTCCGTGCTCGACGGCGGATTTCCGCGGCTGCATTTTTCGCGCAAGCCCATGGTCGAAATCGCGCTACGAAATTTTTCGTCGGTGCGGCTC
>Ga0210387_10004123_pt1 | contig 11140 bp, 6 predicted proteins | sample IncBWC7OmetaG_FD_160108 | JGI IMG/M metagenome (GOLD analysis project Ga0210387, IMG submission 160108) | Forest soil microbial communities from Barre Woods Harvard Forest LTER site, Petersham, Massachusetts, United States - Inc-BW-C-7-O ... | reverse complement strand
CAATATGGGGAACGTACAACCTGTGCAGTGCGCGGCCGCGAAGGCCGCTAATTGGGCAGTGATGGCCGGGCTCGCCGCGCTGCTCGCGACAGAGATCGAGCAACCGTTCCCGCAGTCGGACGTTGGCAGGTACTGGCAATCCGTGCCGACGACGCATGACTCGTTGCTGCTCTCAGCAAGTAGGCTCGTGACCAACGCGGCGTAGTCCTCCTTCGCTTGCTCGCAGCTCCCGCCAATCCCGCCAGTCGAAGCGCCGCCGTTCGCTGCGCCGCCATTGGCTGCTCCGCTGACTCCGACGGAGCCGCCTGCCCCGCCGCTGCCCACGCTCGCTCCGCCGCTCCCTGCGGACTGCGTGTTGCCTCCCGCGGCGGTCGCGCCACCCGTTGCGACGGCATTCTCGCTTGCTGAGCCGCCGCACGCTACCGCGCACGCCGCGCTCAACACGAGCGCCATGAGTCTGCGTTCGAGACCGAAAGCGTTTGCCATCTTCCGTCGCATTGCAACGCGCGTACCATGGCGCGTGCGCGGACTCAGCCCCGAATTAGCCGATTTTGAGCCAATTTGAGCCATCCCAGACTGCCGCGCGAGTCATGGTCACCGTTTTCGAGACGCTCGCGACGCCGAAGGCTGTGCCGGCCGCCGTCGTGCTCGGTGACCATCAACCCCCGCTCGTTTGGCGCCGCGTTCCTCTGAGTGTCCCGACGGATTGCTGCACGGGGCTCTTTTGGGGCAACTCAGCCGCTTCGTCAGCCGAAGAGGCGCACATGCGATGCAACGTCTTTTGCAGTCTTGGCGTGCTGTCCGCGGTCGGCGCGCTCGTTGCGGCAGCAGGCTGCTCGAGCAGCACTGATTCTTGTCGCCAGGCGCCGGCCTGCGCGGGCGCTGACGCGGTGAACGCTGCTCGAGCGGGGGCGGCGGGCGAAGCGGACGCGACCGATCCCGCTGCCGTCGTCACAGCCGGCAGTGACGCGGGCGCAGCGGGCGCGGAAGCGTGCCAGCGCGCCGCCGATTGCGATGATGGCCTCGCCTGCAACGGAGTCGAGAGCTGTCAGCAAGGGCAATGCGCGCGCGGCGCGCCGCCGCCCACGTCTGACAACGGGATCTCCTGCACTGAGACCAACGCGGGCGCACCCCGCACTTACCCGGCGAATTTAGGGTCCTGGTTGGTCTACACCGCAGACGAAGATATTCCCGGCTCGGACGAGCTCTATGCCGTGAGGGAAGGCCTGATCGGCACCCAAGCGCCGGTCAAGCTGAACCCGACGCTCTCGCCCGCCCACGGCGAGTCGATCGGCTTGTCCGGCACTTGGTCCGCCGATCGCGCGTGGTTCGCGTTCTCGATCGAAACACCGGCCACCTCGCGACAATTCGTGCAGCACTTTGGCCCCGGATTGCCCGACGCGCCCGTCGAAGTCGCCGCCAGTGTGTCGGGCAAAAGTTACGCCCTTTGGTCACCCACGGGCGACGACCTCTTGATCGCGCCCTCGGGTGCAGCGTCGGATGTCTACGTCGTCCGGCTCGATCGCGGCGTATTCAGCGCACCGCGGAAGCTCAACCTCGATGGGCAGGCCGTGACTGCTGCCGCCTGGGTCGAGCAAGGCCAGGCGGTCGTCTTCACGACGACGGATGGCCATGAATACGCGATCACCTTGGACGGCCCTCAGCCAAGCACTCCGGTGGTTTTCGGCGGCGTCGACGGGGCACAGTTTGCGGACGTGTCCCCCGATGGCAATTGGATCATGCTCCTGACGTCCGCAAACGGAATGGCCGGGTACTCGCTGGTGCGGGCGCAGCCGGGTTCGGTGGCCCAGCCGCTCAATCACCCCGGCATCGACAGCCGCGACATCGCGTTTCGTTGGTCGCCGGACAGTCACTACCTCGCCTACAGCGCGAGCGAGCAGGTGCAAGGTCAGAGCGAGGTCTCTGTGCTCGACCTGCGCAACGCGCTGAGCCGCACGACCGTCGAGCAGGGGCAGGGGCTCTCGCCGGACTCGAGCCTCGGTGACTGGACCGCTGATTCCAAGAACCTCTTGTTCTATGGAGTCGATAGCGCCGACTCCCAGCTGAAGACCGTTCAGGTGTGGAACGCTGCGTTGGCGCAGGCCGCTTCAACGCCCTACGAGATTGGGCTTCGCGATCGAGAGCTCGGCTTCGACGTCAAGCGCTCGTGGGTGCTCTTCGGGACGCAGCGCGTTCCGACGGATCCGACGCAGCTCACCGCGTTGGATCTGACTCAGAGCTACGGCGATAGCCCGCTCGACGCGTCGCGCTACGACGGATCTGGCATTGTAGCCGCGCCACAGGGCCTGACCTACGCCGAGCTGGGTGTCGCCGCAGACGACTCTGCGCTGCTCTTGTGCACCTCGGTCGACGACAACACCAATGACGACTACGACATGTACTACTTGGACCTGCGCAACTCGCCCGGCCTCTATCCACCGGTTCGCGTGCCCGGGGTTGGCCCGTCCTCGGAATGTTATGCGGCGTTTGCGCCGGACGCGAAGGGCTTCGTCTACTACCGCACCGCGCCGGACGGCGCGAAGACGCTGTATTGGGTCGACGCGAGCAAGCAAATTCTGGGCGCCCCCGTGGCTATCACCGGAGCTGGCCGCGCGCGCACGTACGTTTGGCAACCCCGTTGAGGCGCGAGGCTAGAGCGAGAGCTCGTTCTCCGCGAACGCCGCGTATTGTTCAGCCTCGCGAGCTTCCCGTGCTCGCTCGCTCAGCGCCTTGGACAGCTCTTCGGCCACCCGCACGAGCAACGTGAGCGTGGTGGTTTTGTCGAGCGCCGAGATGCACACGGCGCCAAGCTCTGCTTCGAACCCCGCGCGCTCTTCGGCGGGCACGCGATCCATCTTGTTGTACACGCGCAGACGCGCGGTGCGTTCGAGATCGAGGCCGGTCAGGATCTTCGAGGTGGTGGCCAGGTGTTCCTCTTGTTCCGGGTCGGACGCGTCGACCACTTCCAAGATCAGATCGGCTTCGCTCGCTTCCTCGAAGGTAGCGCGGAACGCGGCAAATAGATCTTTGGGCATTTCACGGATGAACCCCACGGTGTCCGTGAGCACGACGTGTTTGCCGTCCGGCAGCATGAGCTTGCGCGCGCGCGTGTCGAGCGTCGCGAACAGTTTGTCTTCGGCGAGCACGCCAGCGTCGGTCAGCGTGTTGAGCAGGGTGCTCTTGCCGGCGTTGGTGTAGCCGACGATAGCCACGACGGGCACGTCGCTTTGCGCGCGCCGTCGGCGCCGCTCCGAGCGCTGCCGCTCGAGATTCTTCAGCTCTTTCTCCAGGCGGTTGATGCGATCACGCGCGCGGCGCCGTCCGATTTCGAGCGTGGTTTCACCGGGGCCGCGACCGCCGATGCCGCCGGTCAAGCGGCTCAGCGAGTCGTCCTTCGTGCCCAGGCGCGGGAGGGTGTATTTGAGCTGCGCGAGCTCGACCTGCAATTTGCCGTCTCGGGTTTCCGCGCGCTGCGCGAAAATGTCGAGGATCAGCTGCGAACGGTCGAGCACTTTCAGGTCGGTCTTGCCCGCGATGCCGTGGGCCTGCGCGGGGTTCAAATCACAGTCGAAAATCAGGGTTTCCGCGTCGAGATCGATGGCGCGCATCACGACGTCTTCCAACTTGCCGGCGCCGATCACGAACTTCGGATCGGGTTGGTCCCGCAGTTGGATGATGGTGTCGGCTACGTCGACACCGGCGGTGAGCGCCAAGCTGGTCAGCTCACTGAGCCGCGATTTGGCGCGCTGCATGCCGCCTTTCCGCTTGTCGCCGACGTGAATCAGGATGGCGCGCCCGTCTTTTGCAGCGACTGCGCGCGTGCGCTCGTGCTGCGCGAACTCGGCCTCGAGCGAGGCGATCAGCTCGGCGAAGTTCGGCTCTTGTTGGCCATAGGGCACGGGCCCGACGATCGAATACGGCGTGCCTTTGCCCTCGAACGTGGGCACGTTGTACGCGTAGCTCATGCGCTGCGGCTCGCTCGCTGGATTGAGCAAGATGGCCGAAACGAGATCGAGCCGCAAGCGCGTCAAGTCGACCAGGTCGTCCTTCGTGAGCGGCTCGTTGAAGAGGTGCGTGTGCACCAAGCGCAACGCGCGAAAACGCCCTTCTGCGGCGCGTAGCCGGCCGATGTCGGGTAGCATCAACCCCGTCGCGTGCCCGACCACGACGTAGTCGACCTGGCCCGAACGGTGCACCAAGGCTCCGACCTGCCGCCGCGACTCGCGTGAGGCATCTGCTAAGGAGCGCACTAACTCCGGAGTGGCAATACGGTCGCTCGGGACCCGCCGCCGATAGATGCGCTCGAGAGTTTTGATCGCGTTCGGCGAAAGCCCTGTGGTGTTTCCGTAAAGCTCAGGCATGCATGAAGGCGACCCGCGCCTGGGCTGAGGTTAACACGGTCCGAGTGACACGCACGCGCCAGTCCGGCCGCAGAACCGTGCCGAGGCCGCAGAAAATTCGCGGGCTGCGCGGCGTTGGGCGGCGTTGGGCGGCGAATTTTGCCAGCCGTTCAAAAAGGGAACGGGCATAGTACGCCGCGCATGGCGCTTTTGACCGAGCTTACCCCGGCTGCAGCGATCGCTCTTGTCGCGCAATTTGGTCTCGAATTGCGCGCGATCGAGCCACTCAGCGCTGGGTCGGTGAACTCGAACTTTCGTCTCACAGACGTGCACGGGCACGTCTTCTTTGCGCGCTTATACGAGGAACAGGACCACTCGGGTGCTGCGCGCGAGCACGCGCTGGTCGCCGCTCTGCATGCAGCGGGGGTGCCCGTCGTGCGTGCGCTACGCGGTGCGGACGGCAAATCTCTCGCGGATTTCCAGGGCAAGGCGTTCGCGGTGTTTCCGTGGGTGGCTGGCGAGATCTTGTGTCAAGGGCGGGTCACGAGCGAGGCTTGTCGCAAGCTCGGTGCAGCGCTGGCGCGAGTGCACCTGAGCTCCTCCAGCGCGCCGGCGTTGCCCGAGGGTCGGTTTCGCATTCCGGATCTGCGCGAGCGTCTGGTGCGGGTTTCGGCAGCGGGTCGCAGCGCGCTCTTGCCGGCGGTCGCGGAGATCCGCGAACGCCTCGACCACTACGAAGCGATTCGCGACAAAGGTCTGGAGCTCGGCATTTGCCACGGCGACCTGTTTCGCGACAACGTGCTCTGGCAAGGTGGGGAAGTCTCGGCGCTGCTCGACTTCGAGAGCGCGTGCTCCAACAATTTTGCCTATGACCTAATGGTCACAGTCCTAGCCTGGTGTTACGGCTCGGCGTTCGAGCTAGCGCTCGTGCGTGGCCTTTTTGACGGCTATCGCAGCGTCCGCCCGCTCCCCGCGCGCGAAGTCTGCGCGCTCGCCACTGAAGGTGCGATTGGCTGCTTGCGCTTCGCGACGACGCGCCTTACGGATTTCTCTCTGCGCGTGCCCGACGGCGCGACCCCGGTGCGTGACTATCGGCGTTTTCTGGAGCGGATGCGCGCGATCGAAGCTGGCGCGTTGAATGATTGCTTCGCATCATTGGACGGTTAGAGATGACCGAAATCCCTGGCCCGCGCGGTCCCATTGCTGTCACTCGCGACGCCCTCGGTTACCCGGCGATTCGCGCGCGGGACTTGGCGGACGGCACGTACGCGCTCGGCTACATGCACGCGCGCGATCGCTTGGTGCAGATCACGCTGACCGGTCTGGCTGCACGCGGTGAGCTGATGAGTGTGCTGGGTGACGTGCCGATCGCGCGCTTGGTCGACAACAGTACGCGCGCGCTCGCGCTCGCGCGCGGCCTCTCCGAGCAAGTGGCTCGCTGCAATGCCGAGAGTCAGAGCTTGCTCAGGGCCTACGCCGCGGGCTTCAATGCGGGCGCACGTGCCCGCGGCTTTCCCTGGCTGCTGCGCTTGCTCGGTCTCAAACCGACCGAGTTCAGCGCGGAAAATGTGCTCGAAATATACCGCTTCATCACTTACTTCGGGCTCACCAGCATCGCTGTGTCAACGGAGCTCGTGATCGCGGAGCTGGCCACGCTCGGCGCGCCGCGGCGCGTTTTCGAGCGGCTGCTCGGCCCCGCTGGGAAAATGCTGGAGCTCGATGCCCTGCGCAGCTTGCGCATCCCGAAGTCACTGTCGTTCTTCGATGCCGCGCTGCACGGCTCGCCGCGGGCGGGCTCGAACGCATTCGCGGTCGCTGCCCAGCGCTCGCGCACGGGCGGCGCGCTCTTGATGGGCGAATTTCATCTCGAGGTGGGCAAATTTCCGCCCTTGTTTTATGCGGCCGAGCTCTCGTGCGCCGAGTCCGGGTCGCTGTGCGGCATGACCATCCCGGGTTGTCCTTGGTTTGCGGCGGGGCGCACCGAACATGTCGGTTGGTCGTACACGTTCGCTCACGGTGACAACGTCAACTTCACTTCCGAGCGCGTGCGCGCGGGTCAATACTGGAGACAAGGGCGCTATCACCCGCTCAGGCGCCGCGAAGAGCGCGTCGTCATCAAAGGCAAGCCCACTGAAACGTGGGTGTTTCACGACAGCGACGCGGGCGTCGTACTGGGTGAGGTGAACGGCGAGGCGGATCTGGCTTGCGTGCGTGTGGCCGGGTTCGACCAGGTTTTCCAGGCCTTTTCAGCCGCGACGCGCATCCTCGACTGTCGTAAGGTCGAGGATTTGTTGGAGGTGCAACGCGAGATCAAGAGCGTGTCGCTGGAGGCTATCTTGGTCGACTCGAGCGGCGGCATCGCGAGCGTCGTCACGGGCTCCATCGATCAACGCTCCGAGTCAGAGCCTGAGGCTGTCGGCGCGTTCCCGCGCGTCGGGACCAAGTTGAGCGAGCGAGTCCCTGAGCCCGTGCCCGAAGCGGAACGACCCATCGCGCTGCACCCTGCTACGGGTAGCTTGGTATCCGCCAATCAAGGGGGGCACGGTCCACACGTCGCGCGCTGGTGCACGTTCCCGGAAGCGCCGTATCGCTTCGAGCGCATCAGTGAGCTCCTCGACGCCGAGCGGATGCACGAGCCGCTCTCGTTACTTCGCATCTCGTATGACACGTTGGACGGCTGCGCGCGGCGGCTCATGCCGGTTTGGAAGCGCCTGCTGCCGGACCACTCGCAGGCGCGCGCGCTCGCGCTTTGGGCTGAAAAACAAGGCGATCGTGATTTATTGCGCTTGTTCGGCAAGCTCTATGAAGAGACGTGTTTTCTGTTGCTCGAGCAAGATCTGGAGCGACCGATGGCGCGTCGTTTCCGAGAATGGTCGGCGCTCGCCATCTATCAAAATCAGATCGACCGGGTGCTCGCGCTCGAGCACCCGGGCGTGCTGAGCGAAACGGAGCTCTCGCAGTTGCTGCACACCGCATTCGGCACTGCGCTCACCAGCTACGAGCGGCATGACGTGCCGGTGCGGCTGCGTTTCTCTCATTTGCTGACGCGCGGTCGGTCTCCGGCATTCCTCGGCTTCGACTCGCCAGAGCTCGAGCTGCCCGGTAGCCCCGACTCGCCGTTCCAATGTCGCGTCTCGCCGATTTCAGGCGAACGCCTAGTGTACGCGCCCGCATTTCACTTGCTCATGGACATGAGTCGACCCGGCGCCTGGTACAACATGCCTGGAGGCGCGTCCGAATCACGCTTCGGTCCCGGCTACGGCAAGGGTGTGGCGGACTGGCTCGAAGGCACGTTGCAGCCGCTCGGAACCTCTGAGCTTCAGACACTGTCGCTCGCTGCGGCCCCGGCGCACGGCGGTTAGGGCTCGGGAACGGGCAAGTGAATCGAGCCGTCTGCGACCTGCAACGTGGCCATCCTGTTGATGGTCGCGTGTCATTCCCGATTTCGGCACAGCCTTCGGCGTCCTGCTGCGACGCTCGCAAAGAAGCTCCCTTTTTCCGCAAGGAACAAAGTACGTACGGATGCTGGCCGGATTTGACGCGCGAGCTAGGCGATTCGTTGGCGGCCGACGCTGACGGCGTCGCGAACACCGGCTGGACTTCAAAATCCGACCCACTGCTGTGCTCACGCCTATTTCATTTCAAATCTGAAGTCTAAACTTAAACATCAGATTTCTCGTCGCAGGGGAGGTCGTGGGGAGAGAGCGGGTTTCAAGCCCCGCGCGCTGGCCATTCGCGGGCCCTTAGTCCTGGGCGAGCCGCACCATGTCGTGCACGTTGCCGTGCACGGGCGCGGCGCTCGCGTAAGCGCGACCCAGGCGTTGCACGCGCATCAACACGCGAGGCGAGGGCGCCATAGTGATCGTGAATTGTCGGTCGATGCGCTGATTTTGCACGAGCTCGAAGCGAAAGCGTTGCAGCAGCAGAGCCAGCACGATCTTGATCTCGAACAGCGCGAAGGTGGCGCCGATGCACATGCGCGGTCCCGCGCTGAACGGGTTGAACGCGTACGGGCCCGGGTCGAGCCCTGCCCAGCGCTCGGGTCGAAAGCTCAACGGATCGGGATACAGCTCCGGCATGCGGTGCGTGTGATAAATGCTGCTCAAGATCTCGGTGCCCGCGGGGATCTGGTAATCAGCGAGCGCCGAGTCGCGCGCAGTGACGCGATGGTTCAGTGGCGCAGGCGGGAAGATGCGCAGGCTCTCTTTGACCACGCGATCGAGCAGCACGAGCTCGGGTAAGTCGTCGAAGGTCGGCGCGTCGCCGTGCAGCTTGCCGCGCAGCTCGTCACACAGGTCGGCCATCACACGCGGGTGTTGAGCAAGTAGAAATAACGTCCAACTGAGCGCGTTGCTGCTCGTCTCGTGCCCCGCCGCGAAGATCACCCCGGCGTGGCCGATGAGCTCGTCCTCGCTCAGCTGCGCGCCGTCTTCATCGCGCGCTTCGAGTAGCATCGAGAGCATGTCGCGCCCGGCGCCGCCGCTACTGCGCTTGGCCTGAATCACCTGATGGATGCCGCGGTCGATCCGGTGCGACAGATCGAGCCAGCGTCGATACGGCGTACCCGGCAAATCCAAGGGTAAAATGGCCGCTCCGCGAAAGACCACGCCCCACTCTTCGAGGTCGTGACCAATGCCCAGCCCGAGCTCACCGAGATCGCTACCGAAGAGTGTGGTCGTGGCGATGCGCAGCGTCAGCTCCATCATGTCGGGGCGAATGTCGCGGATCGTGCCGGGGCGATACTTCTCGAGCAACGCTTCAGTGGTTGCCACCATTTCGTCCCGGTAGCCTTCTATTCGGCTTCTGTGGAATGCAGGCATGAGCAGCCGGCGCTGCTGCTTGTGCGCGCCTTCATTGACGTGGAACAGGCCAGTCAGCATGCGAGTGATCGGGCGCTTGCGGGGGCTCACCGGTTCGCGCGGGTAGAGCGGTCCCGGCAGCCCGCACTTGTGAAAATCCGTATGGTTCGTGTAGAGCGCCCGGTTCAGCTCCGGCCCGTACAGAAACACCGTGCCCGGGACGTTCACTTCAGTCGACACGACGCGCGTGCGCGCACCGACGACCAAGGCCGTGATCGGCCCATGCGCTCGAAATAAGCGCCCTATCGCCGCGATCGGATCGCGCAGAAAGCGCGCAAGCTCCGCGCTCGCGCCGAGCAGCGGCAAGGCGCGCGGTCCGGGCACGGTCAGAGAGGTGGCCATCTTCGGCCAGTCTTGCCGGGTTGCCAGCTGAGTCAAGCGTTCGAAAATCGACCTGAACCGATGCCAGATTGACCTGGCACCGGTCCGGGGTCGAGCAACGCCTGCGGCTTTCGATTTACATCGTCACGGCGGCGAAGTTGCTGATGCAGAACATGTATGGGGCCGAAGCCGACGTGGTCGTCGGCACATGGAACTGCACCGAGAGGATTTGGGTCGGGTCGAGCGGGGCCGGCATCGTGACGTAGGACGGCTGTGTTACGTCGCTGAACAGGATCACGTTGTGACCGGCCATGACCGGGCTGACGAAGTTCTTCGCCGAGGCTGCTGGCTTCCAGATGGCGGCCGTGTCCGCGGTGCTGGGCGTCGGGAATTCGACGCGTAGACCGGCCAGTGGGACCGTGTCGATGTCGAAGGAGATGCCGATCACGCCAGCGGCCGTGGCGTTGAACGGCAGTTTCCCGCCGCCGTCGCCGCCAGCATTGTTGAGATCGATGCCGATGCCGGCGCCAAAGATCGCGCTATAGTCGCAAGAAGCAGAGGTCTTCGGGCACCCGGTCATGCCGGTTAGGTTGATCACCTGGGCGACCGTGCCGGCCGTGCACATGCTCGAGTTCATATTCGGGAACGAACCGAACATCGGCGTCGTGATCGACGAGCACTCACTCACCATGTGGCCTGCCGCTTCACAGTCGCCCGTTGCGGTCGTGCCGTCCGAGCCAATGCCGTCACCGTAGCTGTACCAGGCGCCCTTGATACCCAGCGTGTCGACCTCGACGTAGCCCGTCATGTCAGACGGGAGCGGGATGGCGGTGCCGCCGGTGCCGGTGCCGCCGCCGCTCGGCGCCGTGCCCGCGACGCCCGTGGAACCACTGGTACCGGGCGAGGTGCCGCCTGCGGCGGTGCTCGAACCCGCTTGCGAGCTCGAGCCGCCGGCCGCGCTGTCGTCCGACGAGCCACAGCCCGCCGCTATTGCTGTTACCGCACCTAAACAAACACACACAAAGAGAGTACCTGCGTACTGGTTCATGACTTTGGCCTCGTGGGATGCCGAATGAAAAAAGTTAGAGCGTGCGGAACAGCCCGCCGCCGCGTTGGCAGTTGCATACCTAGTCTTGCACGTCGTTCCTGGGACCGGTACCACATTTTGCTCTAGAGCACTGAATCAGGTCAACTGCTGACCACTGTGCCCGGTTTCCGAGCGCGTTTCACGCTCCGAAAATATGCGCTGAGTCAGCCCACGGACCAGCGACTTTTCGCGCGTGCGCCGAGCGTTTTGCCTGCCACTCGCTGGCGCGAGTCCGAGCGAGACACCGTGCGTCAAGGTCCTTACTAGTGCGCGAGCCGGCCTCGATGTCGAACCGGTCCCAGATCCGATGTCATGCGGATTTTCTGTGAACAGTGCATTCGCCTGCGCTGCCGCGACGCGCCTGCGCGCCTCCCGTACTTTAGCGGCGGTGTCTGCGAGACACTGCGAGACGCCGCGGAACGCCGAGTTGCTCGCCCGCGCGAGTTGGAATTTGTCGCCCGCCGCGCGCGTGGTGATAGAGTGAGAGTCAGCATCCTTCCCCCTGTTTTGGAAATTGGGTTTCTTTTCCCGAG
>Ga0210387_10004122_pt1 | contig 11140 bp, 13 predicted proteins | sample IncBWC7OmetaG_FD_160108 | JGI IMG/M metagenome (GOLD analysis project Ga0210387, IMG submission 160108) | Forest soil microbial communities from Barre Woods Harvard Forest LTER site, Petersham, Massachusetts, United States - Inc-BW-C-7-O ... | reverse complement strand
CCGAGCACGAAGGCGAGCGCGAGGAGTACCCAGAGCAACGTCGATGAGCCGCTGACCAAGATGGCGAGAATGAGCCCGAGCGCACCGGCCCCGAGGATTGCGTTGAGGATTTGCTGTCCGGCGTAGGTAACCGGCCGACCGGTCATGAGTTCTTGGAGCTTGGCGAAGGCGATCGCCGAACCCGAGAACGAGACCGTGCCGATCAGCACACCCAGAAGTACCTCGAGAATGACGTAGGTCGCGGGGTTCGTCGACTTGATGTGGATGAACTCGGTGATCGAGACCAGCGCCGCCGCCCCACCACCCACGCCGTTGAAGATGGCGACGAGTTGGGGCATGGCGGTCATCTGGACGAACCGGGCGGTGGGAACCGCGACGACCACGCCAATCAGCATCGCGAGCAGGATGAGGCCGACGTGGTGCAACGGGTGGCCGTCGACGTACTTAAAGAACGTCGCGACAACCGCGACCAACATGCCAAACGCCGCGACCATGTTGCCATAGCGCGCGCGCTTGGGGCTGCCGAGACCCTTGAGCGCGACGATGAACGTGGTCGCCGAGAAGAGGTACAGCAGGTCAATGAGAGTTTCGCGACTCATTTGGTGTCGTCGGGTTTGTTCGGCGTCTGAGGACGACGGGGCTTGAACATCTCGAGCATGCGGTCGGTCACGACGAAGCCGCCCACGACGTTGAGCGTGGCGAGAATGACCGCCAGGAATCCCAGCACCTCTTCGAGGTTCGTGTTGGCCGCACCGAGAATGAGCATCGAGCCCACCAGGATCACGCCGTGAATCGCGTTCGAGCCGCTCATGAGAGGGGTGTGCAAGATGCTGGGGACGCGCGCGATGATCTCCGCACCGACGAACGCGGTCAGGATGAACACCGTCGCGTACTGCAACAGATCGTTGGTCATTCGGCTTCCTTTGCGGGAGGAGTGATCGCTACGTGCTCGACACCCAGGGCTTCGGCCGTGGGCGCGTGGCGCACGTGGCCCTCCGAGGCGACCGTCACGCCCAGAACAATCTCGTCGCTCCAGTCCGGGGCCAACTCACCCTTCGCCCCGAAGAGCGCGAGCAACTTAAGCACGTTGTTCGCGTACATGAAGCTGGCGTGCGTTCCCATCTCCGCGGGCGGATTGGTGAGACCCACCACGCGTACGCCGCCGTGCTCGACGACTTCGCCCGCTTTGGTGAGATCGACGTTGCCGCCGCCGTCGGCGGCCATGTCGATAATGACCGATCCTTCGCCCATGGCTTCGACCATCTCAGTAGTGACCAGGATCGGTGCTTTGCGACCCGGCACGGCGGCCGTGGTGATGATGACGTCAGAGTTCGCCACCTCGTGAACGAGGGCGGCTTGGAGCTGGTTGCGCTCATCGTCGCTGAGCTCGCGGGCGTACCCGCCCGCCCCGTCGGCGGTGACGCCGAGCTGGACGAAAGTGGCGCCCGCGGACTCGGCCTCTTCCTTGGCGGCGGTGCGAACGTCATAGGCACGCACCTTGGCACCGAGTCGCTTGGCCGTCGCGATCGCTTGCAAGCCCGCGACGCCCACACCCATGACGAGAACCCGGGCGGGACGAATCGTTCCGGCAGCCGTACTGAGCTGCGGAAAGAAGCGATCCAGGTACTCGGCCCCCGCGAGGGCCGAGCGATAGCCCGACACCGTCGACTGCGAGCTCAGGGCGTCCATGTACTGGGCCCGCGAAATGCGCGGCAACAGGTCGAACGAGAGAACCGTAACCCGACGATCGTTGAGGGCTCGCACGACGTCCAGCGCGAGCAACGGCGAGACGAAAGAAAGGTGCAGTGAACCTTCGGGTACGCGCTGGGCCTCGTCGAGGGTGGGCGGATTCACCCGAAGAGTGACGTCACCGAGTGGCGCGTCAACGATCGTGGCGCCAGCCGCAACGTAGCTCTCGTCGCTGAAGTGGGCGAGGCGTCCTGCGTCGCGCTCCACGTCCACCTGCCATCCGTCAGTCACCAAGGTCTTGACGGCGTCGGGCGTGAGAGCCACGCGCGTTTCGCCCGCGCGTGACTCCTTGGCGAGGGCGATTTTCATCCCCTTGTTCTTACCAGCAGTGAAGAGGGTGCTCAGACCGAAGGCGCGTCAGCGAGGAAATCGATCAGCGCCCTACTCAACTCACTCGGCGCTTCGAGGGGAATCCAGTGGCCGAACGACTCGAGGCGCAGATACGTGAACCCGTTGTCACAGAACAGACCCGACTCGGTCATCTGGCGCTCACCGAGAGCACCGTCACCACTCGACCACACCCCCATGGTGGGTGACTGGATGCGCGGGAGTTCCGGCGGTGGGGTGACGAAGATGTCGGGACGCACGTTGGCGCGATACCACATCAAATGCGAACGCATCTGTCCGTCGCGCTCGAGTTCGGCGATGATCTGCTCGGTGCGCGGGTGTCGCACCCAGCGGTGCATCGCGTCATAGTCGTCCTTGCGCAAGAACGCCTCGCCCAGTCCGTCGAAGTGAAACAGCAACATGTACCAACTCTTCACTTGCTGGCTGAGCCCGGCCGAGGCAAAGGCCGTCGGATGTCCTACGGAGATGGGCACCAGTCGGTCCACGAGATCGCCCCGGTAGGAGGCCGTCACCCAGGCCAGGTTGGCGCCCCAGTCGTGACCGACCAGATGCACTCGCTCAACGTCCAGCGCCTCGATGATCGCCACCACGTCGCTGACCAGGCGGTGCACGCGGTAGGACTCGAGGTCCTCGGGCTTGTCGCTGCGACCACAGCCCCGCAGGTCCGGTATCGCCACGCGAAATCCGGAGCGCACCAATTCGGGCGCGACCTCGTCCCAGAGGACTCCGGTGTCGGGCCAGCCGTGCAACAACAGAACCGTGGGACCGTCGCCGTCGACCTCGAGGTACAGATTCACGTCACCGTTTTGCACCATCCGGGATTCCATCGCCGCGACGATACACCGCCGCAGTAGAACAGATGCGTGGAATCGTTCGTGCTCAACGTGGACTCTCCCCTCGGCCCCTGGGGTGTCGAGGGAAACACCAAAGAGATCACCGCCGTCTATCAACCCCACGAACATCGCCGCGACTCGACGGGCACCGCGCCGCGCGTTGTCGCCACCGCCGCTCGCCAACTCGAGGAGTACTTCGCGGGCACGCGAAAGACCTTCAGCGTTCCCCTCGCTCGCGTTCCCTCCACCGAGTTTCAGCGCGACGTGTGGACGGCACTCGTGGCCATCCCCTACGGCGAGGTGCGCACCTACGGCGAGGTGGCCCTCAGCGTGAATCGCCCGCGCGCGTCACGCGCGGTGGGCAACGCCAATCACGTCAATCCGTATCCCATCCTCGTACCGTGTCACCGCGTGGTCGCGAGCACGGGCATCGGCGGCTACGGCGGCGGTGGCGAGCGAGTCAAGAGCTTCCTGCTCGACCTCGAAGGCGCGACCTACTAGCGCTCGCCGTCGGGTCGCGCCCCTGCTTGGCTCTCACTCTGCGGCGTTGCGGAGCGAGTTAAGGGCAACCGGTGCAAGCGGGTCGATCGTAGATCGAGGCCTGCATGCGACTCGAGGAAGCGGACCATGGCGCGATACGCCACCCAGAGGAGAGCGAGCGCAGACGGCATCTCCAAGCACACAGCTAAGACAATGCTCTGATCGATGTCGCCGTGGTGAGCGGTCGTGACATCGAACCACGCGTCAAGAAGAAACAGCGTCGCTCCGGCGATGGTGAAGAGAATGATCAGGGCGCGCTGGCGCCACGCAGCCCACGCCGCTGCGAAGAGCATGGAAATCTCTGCCACGTCGAGACCAATCCAGGCGAGCGCCCAGTGTTCGGCCACGTAGTGGGGCGGTAAGACCACACCCAGGTAGATGCACCACAGAAGTTCGGCGAACGCTCCAGTGAGCAGCGCGACCATAATTCGGTCGCGCCGCGTCTGGGGCACGAACCGAGCCATGAGCTACCTCGAGAGCGAATCCGATGGATCGCTCAGCGCGCCGAACATCGCGTTCGCCCCTTCGACTAGAGCAAGGCGCTGGTCCTCACTAAGCACGTCGAGCGCCGACGCCATCGCAGTGTTCGTCAATTCCTCGGCTCTGGCCTTTTGAGCGCGCAACTCGTCACTCACTTCCGGCGTGTCGGTCTCCTTGTATCCGTGGAGTGCGAAGACGTCGGGACCCTGTAAGTAGCACGCCGCCACGACGTCGAGTTGGGCGTCGTGCACCGCCACGATGTGCAGCCCGCCGCGCAACTCGCGCAACATGATCGCTCCGAGGTACGCGCCGTGCACGGGGTCACTCGGCCACGGGTATTGGCGATAGCCGTCCACCAGGGCGCACAGGCCGAACGGCAGAGCCTCACTCACCCGGCGAGCCGCGTCGCTAAAACGTGTGAGCATTTCGGTGTCCAGCTCGGCGAAGGTGCTATCGGCGAAGGCGTACGCGGCCTCGACGTGCGACGCGGCCACGGCGACCGGATCGGCCTTGGTCTTGGCTTGCGTCCAGAAGTAGTCGATGAGCGAGGGGTCGAAGAAGGTAAAGGCGTCCACCACGGTCTGGGTGTCGACGTCGCCCAGCACGCCCGCGCGACCGAGCCCATAGAACTCCACGACGTTGATGCCGTGAACTCGACCGCGTTCCTTGGTCAAGGGGTCGAAGTAGAACTTCATGCCGACCACCTGAATCGGATCGGCGAGCAGCGTGGCGGTTTCCGTGGCGTCCATGAACTCGACTCTAGGTCCGGCTCGCGTAGTACCGAGGGCCGGCGCGGTGCACGCGCAGTTCGATGCGCGATCCGCTCTCCACCTCCACGAAGCGCGCCGATCCGCCGTGGCGCAATGAGATCTCCGACACGATGGCCAGTCCTAGTCCCGTTCCGCCCGAGCGGCGCGAACGCGCTGAGTCCGCCCGCGTGAAGCGCTCGAAGAAGCGAGCACTGTCGGCCACGTCAATGCCCTCACCGTCGTCGCTCACCCAGATGACGACCTCGTCGCCCTCGTAGTGCGAGTTGAATCGCAACTCGGTGCGCGCGTAGCGCATGGCATTGTCCACCACGTTGCGGATCATGCGTCGCAGCATCGTGAGATCGCCCAGCACGCGCGTGGGGGCGACCGCCGAGGTGTCCACGCTCAACTCGCTCATCGAGCGCACGCGCGACGCCTCTTCGTAGAGGAGGTCATCGAAGTCGACCTCGGAAATCTCGACGTCCAAGTGATTCTCGTCGTGGCGCGCTAACCAGAAGAGGTCACCGATGATGCCATCGAGCCGGCGCCCCTCACGCACCACGACCTCGGCGACTTCGGCCCAGTTGGTGTGCTCGGGGTCACCCGTCGCTCGCTCGGTGGTCGCGAGAAGAGTCGTGAGGGGACTTCGCAACTCGTGGCTCGCGTTGGAGACAAACTCTTGTTGAAAGCGCGAAGCCGACTCCAGACGATCAAGCATCTCGTTCACCGTGCGGGCCATGCGCGCAATCTCGTCGTCCCCGCCCGTCACCGGCACGCGCTGGGTCAGGTCCTCGGCGGCGATGGCGTCGACTCGACGCCGGATGTCCTCCACGGGCGCAAGCGCCAGGCCGATGCCCAGCCAGATGAGTCCGCCCGACATCAACAACAACAGGGGAAAGGAGACTAAGAGACTGGCGAGGAGCACGCGCACGCTGTGCTGGATCGGTCCGCCGTAGACGAAGCCGAAGATGAGACCCGGGCCGCGTTTGGTGGTGATCGTCGAGACCTCGCCCGAACTGAGCTCTGAGATCGTGGACTTCGTCGTCGTGCCGCGCCGATACTTCACCCCAAGTCCGGTGGTCGAGGAGAAGTCCTCAACGGCCTTGGCGAGCACGGGCGCGTTGGCGATGGCCGAACTGGCCGCCCACACCTTCGTGCCGTCGGCGTTGGTGACCTGAACCACCACGTCACCCTGCATGGCGAGGGTCTCTTCGTGGGTGACGGCCTTGGGCGCGTTGGCAAAGCCCATCTGGGTCTGTTCCATCACCGCGTCGATCTGATTGGCCGCCTCACTGAGCAACGAGCGGTGCACCAGGTTCACGAGGGCGAGGCCGGTGAAGGTCAAGATGACCGCGATCGCCACGACAAAGATGAGCGTCAGACGTGCGCGAATCGAGAGCTCGCGACGTCGCTTCATTAGGTGTCGCGGGCGCTGTACCCGAATCCGCGCACGGTGCGTATCACCGAAGGCTCGTCGGCCAGGTCGATCTTCTTGCGCAGATACCCGACGTAGACCTCGACGATGTTCTGGTCGCCGTCAAAGTCACTCCCCCACACGACCGAGAGGATCTCGGTCTTGGAGAGCGTGGTGTTGGCGTGGCTCATCAGATACTCGAGCAGCGAGAACTCTCGGGGGGTGAGCGTGACCGTTCGCGCGTACGCACTGACGTGTCGGGTCACCGGATCGAGGGTGACCGCGCCGACGCTGAGCGGCTGAGGGCGACCGCGCTCCTGGCGGCGCAAAAGCGCGTGCAGTCGCGCCATCAAGACGGACTTTTCGAAGGGCTTGCGCAAGAAGTCGTCGGCCCCCACGTCCAGGCCCTCGACCTCGTCCCACTCGCCCTCCTTGGCCGTCAGCATCAGCAGCGGCGTCTGGATGCCGGCGGCGCGCAGCTCCTGACAGACGCGAAAACCGCTGCGCTTGGGCATCATGATGTCGAGCACGATGACGTCGTAGTCGCCGCGCAGGGCCGCTTCGAGGCCGGTGTCGCCGTCGAAGGCCTGGTCCACGACGTACCCCTCGTCAACCAGCAGGCCCGCCACGGCACTCGCGAGGTCGTGGTCGTCCTCGACGAAGAGGACCCTGCGAGGTTCGTCAGTCATTGCAGGTAGAGGTTACCGTTGGTCCCTTCGATGACTTTCAACTTCTTGAGGCCGTGGGGAGCGGGTCCCACAATGACCTCGCCATTGCTCACCTCGAACTCGGACCCGTGGCACGGACAGACCATGATCTTCTGGCTGCTCGAGTACCCAACCGTGCAACCCATGTGCGGACAGACCGCGTTGTAGGCGACAAAGTCGCCGGCGTCGTCGTGAATCACGATGCCCGGATCACCGTTGGAGGGGATCGTGAAGCTCGCCGCCGAGTTCTCGGGCACCTGGGAGGCCGCGCCGAGCAGTTTGCCCGCCGGGGCAGGCGTCGTGGTCGTGGTCGTCCCATCCCCCGTTCCAGAGCCCTGGGGCACCGTGGTCGTGGTGGGTGGCGCGGTGGACAGCGTCAGTTCATTGCTCTTGATGGGTTTGGGGGCGTCGTTGATCAGTTTGCCGATATCGGCCGCGGCACCGCCCAGTATCAAGACACCGGCCGCCGCACCCGCGGCGACGCCCGCACCCACCACCACCGAGCGACGATCGATCAGGTCGAGGCCCTCGCGGTTCACGAGCGTTCCACGACCCCCGAGCAGCACCGGACACACGGCTTGATCACAGGGCAGTCCCCCGCGTGCGCTGCATCGCCCCTCGTTGTAGTTGCCACAGATCGCCTGCACCGTGGAGAAAGGGATCGCAACCAACTCGGGTGCAGGTTGATGAGCCTTGGCGGCGACTCGATTGGCGATGACGGCGTCGACGCTGAGCCGCGTGCCACCGCCGGAGACGATGAAGGGCATCCACGCGAAGAAGAAGACAATGTCCGATCCGGTGAAGTACGGCGAGGCGTGAAAGCTCACCGTGAGAAAGAGCATGAACGAGATGCACAGCCCGGCAATGGCGGCGATACGCGTCCACAGCCCAAAGAGCGTGCCCAGTCCGACCGCGATCTCTCCGAGCGCGATCGCGATCCCTATGGGCTTGGCGATACCGAGCAGATGAACGAGAACACCCGAGATCGGGCTCGTGTGCGTGGCGCCCAGCAGTTGGGCCTGGATCGAGATGGGACTGGCCTTCTTAAAGAAATTCGGATTGGCCAGTTTCTGGAGGCCGGCGTAGGTGAACGTCGCGCCCAAAAAGAGGCGCAGGGGCACCAACGCCCACTCGCTCAGGGCCCAGGCGCGTACCGGGGCATTGAAGGGGAGCCGACGCTCGGGCCCGCGGGATCCCGAGTCGGAATTACTGGACGACACGTGTCCATCGTGCCACAGGAGATTAAGCAGGGATTTGGCGGGGTCGAAGTCTTAGCAATCCTTTATCCACCACAATGAATGTGATGAACGCCTCGATCATCTCCTTCCTTCTCGCCAAGGTCCAGGATCTCCCGTCGGGCCTGGTGTATGGACTCGTGGCGCTGTTGGTGTTCGGCGAAGCGGCGCTCTTCATTGGCTTCGTGTTGCCCGGCGAGACGGCCGTCATCGTGGCCGGCGTCGTCGCCGCTCGCGGACACGTGAACATCGTGGTGCTCTGCGTCATCGTGGTGATCTCGGCGATCGCGGGCGACTCGGTGGGCTACTTCGTGGGCGAACGCTACGGCCAGCGGCTCATCCGACTCCCCATTCTGCGCTCGCGGCGCGAGACCATCGATCGCACCCTCGATGCCCTCGCTCGCCGGGGCGTGACCTACGTGTTCGTCGGGCGTTTCACCGCGTTCCTGCGCGCCATCATTCCCGGACTCGCGGGCATGAGCCGTTTGCACTACCGACGTTTCCTCGCCGCCAACGCCGCAGGCGCGCTCCTCTGGGGTGTGCTCTACGCCCTGCTCGGCTTCTACGCCGGGCACGCCCTCGACTCGATCGAGAAATACTCGGGCTGGGGCGCCACCGGGCTGCTGGTGCTGGTCATCCTTATTTTGGTCGCTCTGCACCTGCGACGGAAACGACGCGATGCCAAGGATCACGCCCAGTGGCTGCGCGATCACCCCGGCGAGCTATCGCAGGACCCGCAGTAGTTCCTCTGGCACGTTGAGGCGCCACTCTCCCGCGTGCTGTACCAGGAGACCCGCACTCACAGCGGTAGGCCCGGAACCCCGCAACAGTGAACGCACGTAGATCTCGGCGACGTCCATGGTGTCACGCGACGTGGCGCGGTCCTCGGCTGCGAGGTCCAGGGTGGCGACCGCGCTCGAGGCCACGATGCGGGGCCCGACGATGTCATCGGCTCGAAGAAGGTCCGTGATGTGCTCGATCTGCGCGTGCGCGAAGCCCGCACTGGAGAGAGCACTGCGCCGCCACGGCGGCGCGCTCGCCTTGAGGAAACCCATGGTGACCAACTCCTGAGGTTGCGTAAAGACCAAGACGCCCGGGCTCTCGTCGCCGAGGTACTCCACCACGCGGCGCGCGTGCGCGCTCACGTGCGGCACGACCCAGGGCAACAGCCATGCTTCCTGCCCGAGCCAGGCGGGCCACACCGCGTCGATCAATGCGATCGTGACGCCCAGACCGATCGAGCGGGCGTGGCCAACGACCTCTCGGTACCGCGCGAGCGCCGCAACGTCGACCTCACCTGCGCGCGGTTCGACGCGCGCCCACTCAATCGTGAGTCGCACGCCGTCAAAGCCCATCTCGGGTACGAAATCGAGGACCGTCTCGTACTCGCGCCAGAGGTCATCGGCGCTACCGGGACCGACCTGATGCTTGAGCGCGATCGTCGGTGAGTAGCAGGTGGCCGGTTCTCCCGGACCGTCGAAGCCGCCCTCGACGGCGTAGCCCTCGAGAGTCACATAGAGTCGTGCGCGCTCACTCACGCGGCCAGTTTCGCACGACTCCCCCTGATGCCCCTCCGGTATCGTTTCGAGCGACGCCGGATCAATGAGCGACAACGTTGAGGAGGTCCCATGGCCGATGAACTGCTGCGCGAACGACGCGGACACGTCGAGCTGCTCACCATCAACCGGCCGGACGCGCGCAACGCCATCAACCTGGCGACCGCGACAGCCCTCGATGTGGCACTCAACGAGGCCGAGGCCGAGGACGACGTCTGGGTGGTCGTGCTCACGGCGGCGGGCGACAAAGCCTTCAGCGCCGGCATGGATCTCAAGGCCTTCGCGGCCGGTGAGTTTCCCGTCACCCCCCACGGTTTTGGCGGCATCACTCAGCGCGAGTTCGCCAAGCCCCTCATCTGCGCGGCGAACGGCTCGGCGCTCGCCGGTGGCTTTGAGATCATGATCAGTTGCGACATGGTTGTCGCGGCCGACCACGCGAAGTTCGGTATCCCCGAAGCGGCCCGTGGCCTGATCGCAGGTGGCGGCGGGTTGATTCGTCTCGCCAAGCGCATCCCACTGGCCATCGCGTACGAGATGGCCCTAACGGCCGAGCCCATCGATGCGACCCGGGCCCTGGCGCTCGGCCTCGTGAATCACGTCGTACCCGGTGACCAAGCCCTCGAGGCCGCGCTGGATCTCGCCGAACGGGTCGCGAAGAACGCGCCGCTCGCGGTGCGTACGTCCAAGGATGTCATGCGTCGCTCGCTCGAGATGACCGAAGACGAGGCCTGGTCGCTTAACGGCGAGGCCTTTGGCTCGATCGGGCGAAGTGCGGATGCCCTCGAGGGAGCGATCGCCTTCGCCGAGAAGCGCTCGCCGAACTGGCAGGGCAAGTAGCGCGACTAGTGCAGGTGGTAGACGAGCGCGGAGGTCGCGGCCGCTCCCACCACGACGACGGGAAAGGGCGCCCGCGCCATCAGCAGCGCGGCGGCCACCGCGATTCCCGCGAGGCGATGATCGATCACGACGTGGGTCTTGGTAACCAAACCCTCAGCCATCACGAGCGCACTCAGTAGCGCGATCGGCACGAGCGCATTGATGCGCTGCAGACGAGGATGAGCGAGCCAGCCTTCGGGGATGACGTACCCCAGCAGCTTGATCAAAAAGCACAGAGCGCTCGTCGCACCCAGCACGACCCACGACGCCGCGGCGCTCACCGCTCGGCCCACCCGAAGACCAGGGCCACCAGTGCACTCGCGATGATGGGAATACCCGCGGGGAGCCACGGCGTGACCACGAGCGCGAAGGCCATCGAGGTGAGGGCCACCACGCGAAGGAACATGGTCGTGAGTCGCGGCCACAGAAGCCCGAGGAACGCCGCCGGCACGGCCGCGTCCAGTCCCCACGAAGCGGGGTTGCCCAGTGCCTGAGCACCCAGTGCCCCGACCAAGGTGAAGATGTTCCAGAAGAGAAAGGTCCCCGCGCCGGTCCACCAAAAACCCGCACGCATTGCCTCAATGCCACGGGGTAACTGGGTGAGGGCCACGTTGGTGGACTCATCGATCGTGACCTGGGCAGCCGCCACGCGC
>Ga0210387_10004121_pt1 | contig 11142 bp, 8 predicted proteins | sample IncBWC7OmetaG_FD_160108 | JGI IMG/M metagenome (GOLD analysis project Ga0210387, IMG submission 160108) | Forest soil microbial communities from Barre Woods Harvard Forest LTER site, Petersham, Massachusetts, United States - Inc-BW-C-7-O ... | reverse complement strand
CCGGCGACGCACAGACCGAGTCCACCGTTACCGTTACGCTTCTGAAACCAAGGCACGAGGATCGGGTCGAGCACCAAGCTGACCACGACGCACAACGATTGCACGATGCTCCACGCGCGCTGCTTGTTCGCCGCAAGGATGCAAATTCCGAGCGGCATGGTGAAGTAAACTAGAAACAGAAACAGCGCCGAAATCCGCAGGTTGTCTTCGGCGGGTCCGAAAGATTTTTCACTGAAAATCGAGATGCCGATTTCCGGATACAGGCCGCAGCCGAGCGCCACCGGCACGACCAGCAAAGCCACGCTGTACAGGGAGCCCCGCGCCGTGCGCACGAAGCCCTCTTGGTCGGTGGTGAACAGGCGACACAAGGTCGGGTACAGCGCGCCCAGCAAGGCCGAGGCAGGGAAGAGCAGCACGCCGATCAAGCGCCGCGTCACGGCGAACCAGCCCATGACCTCCGAGGGGGCGAGCTTCGACAAATAGAGCGCGTCGATATTCGGCTGCAGGGTCATGGCCAGATTGAAAAAGACGAACGGCGTCCCTTGCGTCAGCAAAGTCTTCAGCACGCTGCGGTCGAACGACAGGCGCCGCACGCCCACGACTCGCAGCACCGGCCAAAGTACCGCTAGGACGAGCGCAACGACGAAGACCTCGGAGGTCAGAACCGCGCGCAACTTGCCGCCTAAGAGCAACACGATTGCCACGATCAACGCCATCAGGAACTGTTGCCCGACTTGGGCGAGGGCGGGCAGATCGGTGCGCTCGAAGCCGCGAATGGTGTCTTTGAATGCGTTCACCACCGAGGACAACATTGCGACGGCGAACGTCAGGCCGAGTGCCCATTGCAACTCGACGCCATAACCGAACACGTGACAACCGACAGCCAGCACTAGATAAACGAAGACGCTCAGCCACATCCGCCAAACGATGCCGGTGCCGAGCAGCGCTTCGACGCCGCCGTGATCCTGAGCGATCGCCGCCGGCAGAACACCCTGTTGTCCCCACTCCACGGCCAAGAAACCGAACGCGCACAGCGTGCCCGCCAGGTACATGTAGCCGAATTCCGCGGGGCCCAAGTAACGCGCGGTGAGCGCATTGAGCACGATCGAAAGAGGAATGGTGAGCACCTGAGCAGCGCTCAGATACAGCGTGTTCCGAACGACGACTCCGCCAGCGGAAGGACCGGACTTTTGCTCCGTTGGACGCTCGGAATCCGGCATGGGGGCAGCGCGGACACTCCCATGGCGAAACGCGCTCGTCTACAGCGTCAAAAGCCGAACGGCGGACGCGCTCAACGCGAAAGAAAGACTGGCGCGCGAACGAGCCCATCGGCCGCGAGCTTGCTTGACGCCGTTACTCGCTTGTGTTTCCCGTAAGTAACAAGCGGTTCGGCGATGAGCGGAGCACTCTACATCGATCCTTCCTTCGGCGACCAGGAGCGGCGAGAGCTCTTGTACGCGGGTGAGATCATCAGCTATTCCGCGCGTCCAGCCGTGATCGCGTTTTGCGAATTCGCGCGCCAAATGATCGAGCAGGAGTTCGCGTCGCTCGATCCACGAACCGCGCAGCACACGATGCCGGTCGAGCAATTTGCCGAGCGCCTGAACCGGCTCAAGCCCGCGTTCATCCATCACCCCGAGTCGAAGCGACATGTCGGCGCTCTGCTGATCGAGCTCGGCTGCGATCCGGAAAAGACCTATTTCGACGTACCGCGCCTGCGCAGCTCGACCAGTGACAACTACCTGACGACCGGCATTGCTTACGCTTGGCACCCGCATCGTGACACCTGGTATTCGGCACCGGCCTGCCAAATCAACTGGTGGCTCCCCGTGTACGAGATCAGCGCGAACAACGCGATGGCCTTTCACCCACGCTATTTCGACCGTGGCGTCGTCAACACGTCCTCCGAGTACAACTATTATGAGTGGAACCGAGTGCACCGAGGCGCGCACGTGGCCTCGTACACAAAGGCCGATCCACGACCTTTGCCGCGCGCAACGGAGACGGTCGAGCTCGAGCCTCAACTTCGCGTCCTACTACCGGTCGGCGGCGTGATGGCGTTTTCCGGCGCGCAGATGCACTCCAGCGTGCCCAATACCTCCGGTGTCACGCGCTACAGCATCGATTTCCGAACCGTCAACGTGGATGACGCACGCGCCCGACGCGGCGCCCCCAACGTCGACTCCGCGTGTACGGGTACGACCATGCGCGACTACCTACGCGTCTCCGATCTGGCCAACGTGCCGGAGGACGTAATTCTGCTGCACGACGACAACAGCGGTAATCGCGGAGTGCTTGCGTACGCGCCGGCTGGCTGACGCATTCGCCGCGACATGCTCGCCGTCATAGCTTTGGAGGGCATGGTTTTTCGATGCTGTTCACCGAGTCCGAGTTGCCTGGCGCATACGTCATCGATCTAGAACGCCACGCGGACGAACGCGGCTTCTTTGCGCGCGCATTCTGCGAACGAGAATTTGCCGAGCACGGCCTGCCAGCTCGTTTTCCGCAGGCAAATTTGTCCCGAAATGCCCGAAGCGGCACGCTTCGCGGCATGCACTTCGAGGCGCCGCCCAGCGCAGAGTCCAAGCTCGTGCGCTGCGTGGCGGGCGCGATCCACGATGTCATCCTCGATTTGCGGCCGGGCTCTGCGAGCTATCTCAAATGGACGAGCGCGCTCCTGTCGGCCGAGAATGGGCGCGCGCTCTTCGTGCCCGCGGGCTTCGCGCACGGCTTCATTACGTTGGCCGACAACACCGACGTGTTCTACCAAATGGGGGATTTCTTTCGACCCGGTGGCGCGCGCGGCTTGCGCTGGGACGACCCGCAGCTCGCCATTGTCTGGCCTGCTCGGCCAACCGTGATCTCGGAGCGTGATGCCAACTACCCGGACTTCGACCAAAGTGTGCTCGGAGCTTGATGCGCAGCCCAGGCCTTGCTCATGACTGACGAAGCAAGCGAGCTCTACGCGCTGGTTCGGGAGCTCTTCCCGATTTGTCGCAGCATCACCGGCAATGGCGTTCGTGAAACACTCCGCCTTTTATCGAAACGCGTGCCGCTGGAGATTCGAGAAGTGCCATCCGGCACCGCCGTGCTCGACTGGACGGTTCCGCGCGAATGGAACATTCGGGATGCGTACATCAAGGATGCTGCAGGCACGCGCGTGGTCGACTTCCAAGCCAACAATCTGCATGTCGTGAGTTACAGCGCGCCGATCCGAGCGCAGCTCTCACTGTCCGAGCTCCGACCGCACCTGCACACGCTACCCGAGCAACCGGACCGTATTCCGTATCGAACCTCGTACTATCAGGAAACCTGGGGGTTTTGCCTTAGCGAGCGGCAACTGCACCAGCTCGGCCCCGGGCCGTACGACGTTTGTATCGACTCCTCGTTGCAAGAAGGCTCGCTCAGCTACGGCGAGCTCGTGCTGCCCGGCTCGAGCGAGGACGAGATTCTGATCTCGACCCACGTTTGCCATCCATCGCTCGCAGACGACAATCTGTCGGGGATCGCCGTTTCCGTATTTCTGGCGGGCGAGCTCGCGGCTCGTCGAACCCGCCGCCACACGTTTCGGTTCCTGTATGCGCCAGGCACGATCGGCGCGATCACTTGGCTCGCGCAAAACTGCGCTTCGGCGCAACGTATCAAGCACGGACTCACGCTGACTTGTCTCGGTGACGCGCACCCATTCACGTACAAGAGGACAGTCGCGGGAGACGCCGATATCGATCGCGCCGCAGCGCACGTGCTGCGACACGCTCCAGGGCAGACCGACGCGCCACATCAAACCATCGACTTCTTTCCCTATGGTTATGACGAACGGCAGTACAACTCGCCAGGGTTCCGACTCGCGGTCGGCTCACTGATGCGCGGTCGGCACGGGCAATTTCCCGAATATCACAGCTCTGGGGACAACCTCGACTTCGTCTCCGGCGCGCGCTTGACCGAATCGCTGAGCGTGTGTCGGTCGATCGTCGACCTGCTCGAAGGCAACCAGAGCTATCGAAACCTAGCTCCGTTCGGCGAACCACAACTGGGCAGTCGCGGGCTCTACCGGGCAACCGGCGGCACGAGCATCCCCAATCTGCAATTTGCCATGCTGTGGGTGCTCAACTTGTCGGACGGGAAGCACAGCCTGCTCGACATTGCCGAGCGCGCCAACATGGATTTCGCTGCTATCCGTGGCGCAGCGACGCTCTTGGCCGAGCACGCTCTGCTCGCCGAAGTGACACCCTCGGCGTAGTGCCGTCAGCGCCGATCGAAGACGGTGCGCGACGGCTTACCGATGAGATGTCGCTCCGCGCCGTCCTGCATGGCGAGCGCGTAGATGGCGAGCGCGCCGTCGACCGCGTCAATCGTGCGATCGATGTCCTCGTCACTGTGCGAGTAACTCACGACCAGCGACGGCATGAGCACCCCGCGCCGAATTGTCTCCTGCAGAAAGAGGGTGCGGAAGGCTTGCGACGGCTTTTTGTCTGGCCCGCGCGTGCCGAAAAGAAGGTTGCAGGAGCGGCCGCTCAGCTCGACGTAGCCAGTGAGCTCGTGACGCTCGACCGCTTGCCGAAAGCCAGCAGCCAGGCGCTCACCTTGCCGATGCAAATGCTCGACCACGGGCTCTTCACGATAAACCTGCATGGTGCGAATGGCCGCAGCGAGCGACGGCGTCTCCGCGCCATGCGTGGTCGAGAGCAGAAAGACGTTGTCTTGCGCGCGCTCACGGCTGCCGAGACGCATGATGTCGCGCCGACCACAGAGCACCGAAAGAGAAAAGCCATTGGCGATCGCTTTGCCGAAGGTCGATAGATCAGGCACGACGCCGTAGAGCGCCTGCGCGCCGCCCAAGTGCCAGCGAAACCCGGTGATCATCTCGTCGAACACCAACACCGCGCCGTGCTGACGACACAGAGCCTGCAACGATTGTAGGAAACCTGGCGCAGGTGGCTGCGTGCGCTCCGCCTCCAGAAACACGGCGGCGATCTTGCCTGGGTGCGCTTCGAACAACGCAGCGAGGCTAGCGGCGTCGTTGTATTGGAAGCGCACGGTCGGGGTGCGCTCGAAGTCGGGGATGCCCGCGTCCATCGTGGTCGTGCCGATGAACCAGTCGTCGTACGAGAAAAACGGCTGGTCGGCACAAATAGCGACCATTTCCCGACCGGTGTAGGCGCGAGCCAGCTTCAGCGCCGCGGTGTCGGCCGTGGAACCGTCCTTGCTGAACTTCACCATCTCGGCACCCGACACGATCTCCAAAAAAGCTTCGGCGCACTGGAGCTCGATGGCCGCGGGCCGCGTGAAGTTGGTACCCAGGCTCAGCGAGTCCCGCACCGCGTCCACGACCGCCGGATAAGCGTGACCGAGTGTGACGGCACGCAAGCCCATGCCGTATTCGATGAACTCGTTGCCGTCTACGTCCCAGACGTGGCAACCGAGGCCGCGCTGAATGACGCCCGGCGAAAGCTCGGGAAATTGGTCGACGCCCTTGGCGTAGGTGTGCGCGCCTCCGGGTATCGTCTGTCGAAGCCGCTGCTCGAGCTCACGCGAACGAGAAAAGTCCATCTCGGCGTGCCGAGCCTAACACAAGCGCAGGCGCGTAGCGGATCGCGAGGCCCGGATTTTCGATGCTCGCCACGGTGATCGATCGACGCTATCGTGGCGGAAATTCGAGAAAGGTGGGCCATGAAGGTCGTGCTCTTTTGCGGTGGTTTCGGCATGCGTCTGCGGGACTACTCCGATCAGATTCCGAAGCCGCTGGTGGAGGTGGGCTCGCGCCCGATCCTCTGGCACCTGATGAAGTACTACGCGCACTACGGACACAAGGATTTCATCCTGTGTCTCGGCCATGGCGCCACCGCTATCAAGAATTATTTCTTGAAGTACGACGAGTGTACCAGCAACGATTTTACCTACTCGGATGGCGGGAAAAAGATCGAGCTCCTCAACCGCGACATCCACGACTGGCGCATTACCTTCGTCGACACCGGCCTCAAGGCTACGATTGGCGAGCGGCTTCGCCAGGTTCAGCCTCACCTGCAAGGCGAGGACATGTTCCTCGCCAACTATGCCGACGGTCTGTCCGACCTCGATCTAACGAGTTACGTCCATAATTTTCAGAAACGCGACAAGCTGGCGTGTTTCTTGAGTGTACCGGCGCCGCATACGTTCCACATCGTGCACGCCGACGCGGACGAGCACGTGACCAAGATCGAGCACGTCACGCGCTCCCCCGTTCGCATCAATGGCGGCTTCTTCGCGCTGCGGCGTGAGATCTTCGACTACATGAAGCCGGGTGAGGAGCTCGTGATCGAGGCCTTCTCGCGGCTGATGGAGAAGCGCGAGCTGCTCACCGTTGCCCATGACGGCTTCTGGCAGAACATGGACACGTTCAAGGACAAGATCCAACTCGACGAGATGCTGGCCCAGGGCAACGCCCCTTGGCAGGTCTGGGAGAAATGAGCGCGCGGCGCGCCTGACGCGAAGGCCCGCGCTGAGCCATCGAGTGCGGTGCTCTGTATGCTTAGAATCCCAGTCCGAGGCTGATGCCCGCGAACGGCTGGGCCGGATTGGCCGGTCGAGCAAGCACTGGCCCGTCTTTGAAATAGGCCAGACCCGTAACGAGCTCTGCTATCAATTCCGTATCGTAACGCATCGGAGCTTTTGCTTGGAGCGATAGCGTCGCTTCCGGACCCGAGGTGTCATACTGACCAGCGGACCCGGTGAAACGAAAACCAAGCGGGTCTTTGCCAACCTGCAACTCGGCGAAGCCGACACCCACTTGCGGGTCGAACGCGATACCGCCAGCCACGAATCGATAGGGCTGCACTTCGATTCGGAAGTGCGCCATCTCACGAGTGTCACCATTGCGCCAAAGGCCGGAACCCGTGCCGCATGTCTCGGCGTCGAGCCAACTGAGTGGTGCTACCTCCATGCAGACTTCCGCGAGACCGAGCGCGTCGGCGGACGAGACTCCACCGCGCAGATCGACATAGGTGCGCGCCGTCGCGGCTCTTCCCGGTTCGAACCAACCGGTGTCCGCCTGCTCGTTTTCCGCTTGATTCGGCACAGCGTGAGCGGCGCTCGAAAGCAGCAGGACAGACACCCCGATGGAACCCAACGCTGCGCACCACGCCCGCATGCTCGCACGGTAACACGCCTCGCGCGGTAACCGAGCCGCCGTTCCGATCCGGAAACCGGCTGCCCAAGCAACACTCTGTCGTGGTAAGAGGCCTCCTCAGCGCTCGGCGCGATTGTGGGACGCTAGATGGTTGCTCAAAATACACCGCGGACGTCTGCTAGCCGAAACATTGGACTCCGAGCCTGCTCGGGACTCGAAGGCCCGGCGCCCAGCGCGTCGCGCGCTCGATCAGCCAGGGGCCGGCGCGTGGCAAGCAGCCTGGCGTTGGGCGTGCTCGTCATGACCGCTTTTTCCGCCTCCGCACTCGCAACGCCCAAGGAGGAGCTCGGCACGAGCTGGTCGGTGGAAGAGGGCTATTCGCTCGACGTGCTGGCCGATGGTTTCGCGCTTCCGACCAGCCTCGCGGCCGTCGAGCATCCGAGCGACGAACCGCGGGCGCCCAAGCTCTTCGTCACCGAGTTGCGCGGCACGATCAAAGTGATTGCCAATGACAACTCGAGCTCGGTGTTCGGCAAGATTCAGACATTTACGCCGAAAGCGGACTGGCCCGACAACGAGGGCGAAGCCGGCATGGCGGGCGTCTGCCTCGATGACGAGCACGGCTACGTGTTCGTCACCTACGCTTATCGAGACGCGAACGGCGTCATGCGCAACGGCATCTCGCGCTTCACGGCGGAGCCACATACCTTCCAGGGCCCGGCCCGAGATCAACGTGATTTAGGGCAATTCCTCGTCGCCGAACCATCGTCGTTCTCGCACCAGATCGGCAACTGCACCGTGCACGGGGGGCAGCTCTACGTCTCGGTAGGTGACGCCGGTAATCCCGCGCTCAGCGCAAAGGTCGAGTCTCCGCTCGGCAAAATCCTCAGGCTCACGCTCGACGGCGAGCCAGTGCCAAGCAATCCTTTCCCGAGCAAAGGTGAAGCCGGGCCGCGCGTATTCGTAGTCGGCTTGAGAAACCCATTCGGCTTGGTCTTCGCGGGCGAACGGCTGTTCGTGGCCGAGAACGGCGTCTCGCTCGATCGTTTTCTAGAAGTGTCGGGCGGCCACGACTACCACTGGGATGGCTCGGACGCGTCGATTGCCACCAACGCCGCAGTCGTCTTTGTACCGACCATTGGACCCGTGCAGACGATCCACGTCCCAGCCGGCTCGAGCCCGCTGTCGGCCGCCGACCACGATCGGTTCTTGATTGCGGCATCTGACGGCCGACAAGGGCCGGGCGTCATGGTCGTTGACTACAATTTGAGCGACAGCATGGTGCTCCAAGCACCACATCACCTGGTGCTGTACGACGGAAACCAGGACGGAGTTGCGGTCACTGGCATCGCAATGACCAAAGACGGCGCGTGCTTCGTACCGATTCTACCGGTCGGTGGCGCTGGCGTCGTGCTCGTCACTCGCTATCAGCCGCAAGCCGCTCACAATCGCATCATTGGCAAAACGGCGCTCGCTGGCGACCTGTTGTCGACTTCTGGTTGCTACGGCTGTCACTCGCGAGACGGCGTGGGCGCGCATGTCGGGCCCAATCTTGACATCAATTCACTACTCACGCGGCTCGAGACGCGAGTGCTCAGCGCCGAGTACGCCCAACAAGTGGCAAAGCTCGACACACTGACGGATGAAGCGATCGTCAATGGAGAGAAGGGGCGGCACGAGGTGCTCGCCGCGCCTCCGGAAACGCGCGTTCGCACTTGGATTGTCAATCGTTTGCTGAATCCGAAATTCGACAATCCGGACGCTCAAATGCCGAATCTGAACCTCACTCGCGAAAAGGCCGAAGCATTGGCGGGCGAGCTGATCGGCGCGGCCGAGCCGAAGAAATCGAAGTGGCGCGAGCTCGCCGGCGACAAGCGCTTCTTGGAGGGTACGGCGTTCGGCGGGCTCGGCGCGGCGGCCGCTGCCGGGCTAGTGCTGCTTTTGCTCAGGCGATCCAAGCGCGCGCGAGCGCTGGGCGAGCAGCCGCCCCCAGCGGCGTAAGCGGCGCTCCGCGTTGCAGCGTTACTTTTCGCTGAACACTCGAAGCTCGAGCCAGTCTTCGGGCAGCGGGACGTCGGCAAACGAATCGGATACGGTGCGCAGCACCGAGAACAGCGAGCGAGCAGCACGCGGCGCCGCAACCGGCGTGCGACCGTAGACGAGCCTGTCTCGCTGTTCGAGCGATTGACGCACACCCGGCGGGACTACGTCGTCAGGGAATAAGACGACGAGATCGCCCGGCTGAGGCGCACTCTCGTGCAAACACCAGAACGGACGATAGTCGACGCAGTGACCGCCCGGGAATTCACCTGGCCCTGCCAAGACCAAGCTCGCGCGCTCCGGCGGATCGCGCGACTCATCGCTCTGTATCGCAAAGCCCTTGTAAGAGAGGTACCCAGCAAACTCCATCAAGCGAGATGCTCGCGTGTACGGGAAGAACAAGCGGAGCTGAGCAACGCCGGGAGTCTGCAAATCGGCTTCGAGAAACTCGGCCAGCTCGATCTTGCTGCGCAGGGTATTTTTGCGCTCGATGACTCGGAACGAGGAGTACGCGATGTCCTGCACTGCGATGAAACACACCAGCGCGGCGACCCACCCGCTGCGTGATGAGCGCGCCGCGAGCCAACCGAGGTACAGCACAGCGACCAGATCGGTCGGCGCCATGTAGTACGGCGAGAACAGGCGGGTCGCAAAAACCGCCGCGGCATAGGCCAAGCCGCCGAGAGCCAGTGCGTCCCAAATCGGATCGGGTAGCCGGCGCGCGCGCACGAGTAGGAGCATACGAGCCGAGAAAACAGCAACGTACAGACCTAGTAGCGAATCGACGCGCAGGTAAGCCGCGAGTAAGGCCAGCGGACCGCGGCTCGTATTGCGCACTTTGTCGACGTACCCCGAGCCGCCGCGTGGCAGGAGCGCCAGCGCGAGCAAGACCACGAACACCAAAACCAGCGCGAGCACCGCGAGGTCGAGCGAATGAGTTTCGACGACACGCCGAATGCGCGCCTTGGTTTCGTTGCAGCGCTCCTCCAGCCACCCGATGGCCAAGCGGGCAGCGGCGAACGCCGAGATCAACAAGAAGACGGGCTCTTTGAAGTACAGCGCGCCTTGCGCAGCGACCAAAGCGCAGATGAAGAAGAACGGTGAGCCGCGCCTAGAATAGGCTTGCACTGCGCACAAAAAAACCGCGAGCAGCACGAGCACATTTCGCTCTGGGTAAATCAGACCGGTGAACGAGATCAGGAAACTGGGAGTCACCAAAAGGAGACTCATAAGCCCCAGGCGCGCCGGCACACGCAGCTCGCGTAGCGCGAAAAAAACGGCTAGCAGAAGCAACCCGAGCTCCGCCATCGCGAACAGGTGGTAGCCGGTCGGCGAGCGCGTGATCAGCCGGAGCAGGTTGAACTCTTGGTGGCCGAGCGGAAAGTAACGCCCCTCGGCGGGCCAGATTGGCGGCTTGTGCCCTCTCCCACGCACGGAAAATAGCGTAAAGATCGAGTCGTCATAGCCCGCGAAGTCCTCGCCGAAGAGCGTCAGGAATACGTAGCCTGCGAAGACAACGAGAAACGCGCCGAGAAGCGGCCGGTCCCGGCGTGCGAGTGGGCACGACAGCTCGTCCCGCACGCCTTGCCAAAAGCCAACCCCTCGTTCGCGCTTCGATAGCCAAAAGCCCACGAAGATGGCGACGAGCAAGACACTGCACCAGATGAGCTTGAAGTGCTCGGTCTGGAGTGACGCAATTTTTGAAAGCAGATTCATGTGAGGACCGGCGCGAGCCAGCGGCTCCGATTCAGGAGCGCGGTCAGCAGTAAGGTCAGAGTGAACACGACGGGCGTGGCGAGATCAGCACCGAACGGCAGGCGGGCGGCAATGCTGGCCACCGGATTGACGAAGATAGGATGAAGGACATAGATGCCGAGCGTGTATTTCGCTAGCTGAGGCAGGCGCGTGCCGTGGCCCAAGCGAGGTCGCGCGAGCGCAATCAGCAGCGCGCCGAGTCCGAACAGCCAGGTGCTGAAAACCCAGCTCGTTTCCCGCGG
>Ga0210387_10004120_pt1 | contig 11142 bp, 11 predicted proteins | sample IncBWC7OmetaG_FD_160108 | JGI IMG/M metagenome (GOLD analysis project Ga0210387, IMG submission 160108) | Forest soil microbial communities from Barre Woods Harvard Forest LTER site, Petersham, Massachusetts, United States - Inc-BW-C-7-O ... | reverse complement strand
GATCGCGCTCATGCCGTTCGCGGTCACGGGAGCGTGAGCCCATGCAAGTCATCCTGAGAGACGACATGGACAACCTCGGCAAGTCGGGCGAGGTGGTGAACGTCAAAGAGGGCTACGCGCGCAACTATCTGCTGCCGCGCGGGCACGCCATCAAGGCGACCGAGACCGACGTGGCGCGCGTCGAGCACGAAAAGCGGGTCATCGCGGCGCGCACCGCCAAGCTGGCCAAAGAGGCGCAGGCCGAGGCCGACAACCTCTCGCAGGTGTCGGTCTCCATCGCGCGCGCGGTGGGCGAAGAGGACAAGCTCTTCGGTTCGGTCACCGGCCGCGACATCGCCGAAGCGCTGAAGGAGAAGGGGGTCATCGTCGACGCCAAGAAGATCCACCTCGAGGAGCCGATCAAGGCGCTCGGACTGGCGGAGGTCTCGGTGAAGCTGGGACGAGGCGTCACGGCGACCGTCAAGGTCTGGGTGGTGAAGAAAGAGGACTAGCTCCTCCTTCAGCACTTCGATCCATTCGAAGACCCAACGGGCGTTGCCTCACGGCAGCGCCCGTTTTTTTTCCACAGCTCGAAGCTCTGTTCGCCGATCCCGCTTCGGTTCAGAAGAGTAGAATCGCGGACCCGATGTTGGAAGTGGTCAGCTCGAATCCGGCGCCCGCGGCCCGCACCCCGCCGCACAACATCGAGGCCGAGAAGTCGGTCCTGGGGGCGATCTTCATCAAGCCGACGGTGTTCGACGAGGTGGGCACCAACCTGGAGGTCGACGACTTCTTCCTGCCGGTCCACCGCGAGATCTTCGAGGCGATGCTGGCCATCGACAAGCGCCGGCAGGCGCTGGACCACGTCGCGGTGGCCGACGAGCTCAAGACCCGCGGCATGCTGGGGCGTCTCGAGGGGGGCGAGTCGTATCTGATCGCGCTGGCCAACGCCGTCCCCACCGCCGAGAACGCGCTCCACTACGCGCGTCTGGTGCGGGAGAAGGCGACGCTGCGGCGCCTCATCGCGGCCTGTGCCGAGATCCAGTCGACCGCCTATGGCGACTTCGGCGAGTTCGAGACCTTCCTCGACGAGGCGGAGACCAAGGTCTTCAAGGTCGCGCAACAGAACCGGCGCGAGACCTATTCGGCCACCGGCGATCTGATGGAGGAGGTGCTGCACAACCTGGAGGTGCGCACCTCCGAAAGAAAGGCGGTGACCGGCGTGCCGACCGGTTTCTCCAAGCTCGACGAGCTCACGGCCGGCCTGCAGCGCGAGAACCTGATCATCGTGGCGGCGCGCCCCGGCGGCGGCAAGACCTCCTGGGCGGTCAACGTCGCCATGCATGCGGCGCTGCAGCACAACATCCCCTGCCTGATCTTCTCGCTGGAGATGTCGAAGTACGAACTGATGGAGCGCATGCTGGCCGGCGAGGCCCGCATCGACTCGTCGAAGATTCGCCGCGGCTTCCTCGAATACGCCGACTGGAAAAACAAGATCCATCCCGCGTCAGGACGGCTGGCCTCGGCGCCGATCCTGATCGACGACTCCTCGGCGATCTCGATCATGGAGATCAGAGCCAAGTCGCGTCGCTTCAGAAGCGACCCCAAGTATTTTCCGCCCCTGCCCCCGCCCGCCGACGGCCGGCCGCCACCGCCGCCGCTGGGCCTCATCGTGGTCGACTACCTGCAGCTGGCGCGTGGCGCCAGCAGCCGCCGCGACGACAACCGGCAGCAGGAGATCGCCGACATCTCGCGCGGGTTGAAGGCGCTGGCCAAGGACCTCAAGGTCCCGATCATCGCCATCTCGCAGCTCAATCGTGAGGTCGAGAAGCGAGAGGGGAAGCCGCGCCTCTCCGACCTGCGCGAGTCAGGGAGCATCGAGCAGGACGCCGACATGGTCCTCTTCATCCACCGCGAGGACATGGTCTCCGGCGACACGCCCGACGCCGGGAGCCCGACGGCCATGGCCGAGATCATCGTCGGCAAGCACCGCAACGGCGGCACCGGCGCCGTCAAGATGACCTTCATCAAGGAGTACACCCGCTTCGAGAACTACGCCGACGACCCCGAGCCCGGCTGGGCCGAATAAGCGCCGCGCAGGCATCGCGCCAGCTGGGAGTCGGGGACCGTGGCGAGCGTTCAGATACGGCGCGCGCCGTCGATCTTGCCGAGCTCGCGATCGAAAGTCCCGAGCGGAAGGTGCCCCGCCTTGCGGGCGATCTCCAGAATCAAGCAGGCGGAGAACCCGAGCGCGGGCCGCGAGCGGAACTGCGCCAGAGCCGCCGCCACAGTGGGCGGGTCCTCCAGCACGAACTCCTGGTGATTCAGCAGCTTCTCGATCGTGTCGGCCAGGTCCGACCAGGCCAGTCGATAGGTCGAGGCCAGAACCCAGATCGCCTCGGCCAGAACCAGGTGGGAGATCCAGGCTCCGCCGGCGACGAAGGCTTCCGCTTGTCGGACCTGCCGTGCTTCGTCCCGCGCGAGAACGCGCACGACGATGTTGGTGTCAGCGGCGCGCATGCTTCTTCCGCATGTATTCGCCTATTCCTTCGTCCATCTCCTCAACGGTGCGGGGCGGGGGAGGCCCGTTCGGAAAGAGCGCCTTGTGCATCTCCTCGGAGGTGTATCGCCCCACCCTGCGCACCACGATCTTTCCGTCCTCTTCATCCCACTCGAGGACGGAGCCAGGTCCGAGGCCGAGCTTGCGACGAACCTCGGCAGGAACCGAGATCTGTCCTTGAGCCGTGAGCCGCGACCGCGCCAGAGCCATCCCGCTTACATTACCATGGTAATGAGAGGCGTGCCGGTGCAGACTCATGGGGTGCCCCCTTTTCGTCGCGCCGTGATTCTGGTTGCGGATGGGGTCGGCTGTGGGCACGCAGCGGATGCCACGGACTACGGCGATTCCGACGCCGACACGGTGGGAAATATCGCGCGCGCCGTCGGTGGCCTGAAGCTGCCGAACCTCGAGGGGCTCGGGTTCGGTCATTTGACCACCGTCGCCGGCGTTCCGCCGACAGCCTCACCACGCGGCGCCTGGGGGACGATGGCCGAGGCGTCGGCGGGCAAGGACACGATCACCGGGCATTGGGAGATGGCGGGCCTGGTGACCGAGGTGGCGATGCCAACCTTCCCCCATGGCTTTCCGCCGGCGATCACCGAGGCCTTGCGCACAGCGGCGGGCCGCAACCTTCTCGGCAACAAGACCGCCTCCGGGACGGCGATCATCGACGAGCTCGGCCGGCAACACCTGGCGACCGGAGATCTGATCCTCTACACCTCGGCCGATTCGGTGATTCAGATCGCCGCGCACGAGGAGATCGTGCCGCTGGCCGAGCTCTACCGGATCTGCGAGGCGGCCAGAGAGATCGCCGATCGCCACCGCATCGGGCGAGTCATTGCCCGACCGTTCGTCGGCGCGCCCGGCGCCTTCCGACGCACCTACAACCGGCGCGACCACTCGCTCATCCCGCCGGCGCCGACCCTGCTCGACCACCTGGTCGCTGCCGGCCGTGAGGTGATCGGCGTCGGCAAGATCTCCGACATCTTCGCCGGCCGCGCTGTTTCGCGCTCGCTCCACAGCGAGGGAAACGCCGACGGGCTGCGGCTCACCCTGGAGGCGTTGCCGTCGCTCGAGCGCGGACTGCTGTTCGTCAACCTGGTCGACTTCGACATGCTCTACGGCCACCGCAACGACGTGCCCGGATTCGCGCGCGCGCTCGGAGAGCTCGACGCCTGGCTGCCCACCTTCGAAGAGGCGCTCGTCCCCGGAGACGTCGCCTTCATCACCGCTGACCATGGCAACGATCCGACCACTCCCGGCACCGACCACACGCGTGAACGCGTCCCGCTGCTCGCCTTCGGTCCCGGTGTGCGTCCGGTGCCGCTCGGCATCCGCGCCTCGTTCTGCGACCTCGGTCAGACGATCGCCGCCGCGCTCGGCATTCCCCCCATCGCCCGCGGCCTGAGCTTCCTGGACGCGATCGCGGGATGAAGAAGACCCCCGCACCGATCGCCGTCCCCACGCTGATCGCCAAGAAGCGCGACGGTGGCGCGCTCACCGACGGCGAGATCGAGGCAGTGATCGTCGGCGCCGTCCGCGGCACGATCCCCGACTATCAGCTGGCGGCGTTGCTGATGGCCATCGTCTGGCGCGGCCTCGGCCCGCGCGAGCTCGAGACCTGGACCCGTGCCATGATCGACTCGGGCGAGCGTCTCGAGTGGTCCTCCCTCCCCGGGCGCACCGTCGACAAGCACTCGACCGGCGGCGTCGGCGACAAGATCTCTCTTTGCCTGGCCCCCCTCTGCGCGGCGGCCGGCCTCTACGTTCCGATGATGGCGGGGCGCGCGCTCGGCCACACCGGCGGCACGCTCGACAAGCTGGAGACGATCCCCGGCTTTCGCACCGCCCTCGAACCGGCCGCCTTCCGCCGCGTGCTCGCGCAGGCCGGATTCGTACTGGCCGGGCAGAGCGCCCGCCTGGCCCCCGCCGATCGGCTGCTCTACGCGCTGCGCGACGCCACCGCGACCGTCGAGTCGATCCCTCTCATCGCTTCGTCGATTCTCTCCAAGAAGATCGCCGAGGGGGCTGGCGCGTTGGTGATGGACGTCAAGGTCGGCAGCGGCGCCTTTCTCCCGGCGCTGAGCCGTGCCCGCACCCTCGCGCGGGCGCTCATCGGCCTCGGCGGCCGCCTCGGCCTGCGCGTCCGCGCCGTGCTGTCGGACATGGACCAGCCGCTCGGCGCCGCGATCGGCAACGCGGTCGAGGTGGCGGAGGCGATCGAGATCCTCCGCGGCGAAGGCCCCGCCGACGTGCGCGCGCTGACCGTGCGGCTCGGCGCCGAGATGCTGGTGGTCGGCCGCAAGGCGCGCGATCTGCGCGAGGGAGCGCGGCGAATCGAGCGGGCGATCGCCAGCGGGGCCGGCTTGGAACGCTTCGCCCTCGGCGTCCGCCTGCAGGGGGGCGACCCGCGCGTGGTCGACGATCCCGCTCGCCTTCCGCGCGCCCGTCGCAGCCAGGTGCTCCGCGCGGCCCGGGCCGGCCTGGTGGTGCGCGCCGACGCCGGCCTGCTCGGGCGGGCGGCGACGCTGCTCGGTGCCGGCCGCCTGCGCAAGGAGGATCGGATCTCCCCCGGCGCCGCGATCATCTTGCAGGCCAAGGTGGGGACGCCGGTGGCACGCGGCGACGTCCTTTGCACCCTGCACTACGACGACGCTGCCCGTGCCGCTGTGGCCGAGCCCCTGGTCAGGCGCGCGTTCCAACTCGGAGCGCGCGCCCTCCGGCCGACACCGCTGGTGCTGGAGACGCTGGGGTGAGTGCGGTAGCTTTGCCCGAAGCAGGTTGAGAAAAGCATGCTGAGCCAGGGGGCGCGACCGATCGGGTACGAGGAGCGCGGCGCAGGATCGCCGGTCGTGCTGCTGCACCCGTTCCCCTTCGCGCGCGGGATCTGGTCGGGGCTGGCGGACGTCCTCGCGGCCCGCCATCGGGTCATCTCCGTCGACGCCCGCGGCTTCGGCGAATCGCCGCTCGGCGAAAAGGGCTACGCCGTCGACGATCTGGCCGACGATCTGGCGGCGCTGCTCGCCGAGCTGGGCGTCGCCCGCGCGGCGCTGCTGGGGATGTCGATGGGGGGCTACACGGCGCTCGCCTTCGCCGTCCGCCACCCGGCGCGCCTGGCGGCACTGGTCCTCTGCGACACGCGCGCGGCTGCCGACAGCGCCGAGACCCGCAAGGCCCGCGACGGCGCCATCGGGCGCATCAAGGCGGCCGGTTCGGGGCCCTACCTGGACGGCAGCCTGGCGCGGCTGCTCTCCCCCTCGGCGACTCCCACGCTGGTCAGCTTCCTGCGCGCCCGGGCCGAGACGCGCGCCGCCAGCTTGATCGCCGGAATCGAGGCGCTGCGGGATCGCCCCGACCGGACCGGCGAGCTCGGCGCGATCCGCGTCCCCACGCTGGCGATCCGGGGCAGCGACGATCAGGTCACGCCCGCCGCCGACATGCAGCAGATGGCTGGCGCCATCGCCAGCGCCACGTTCGTCTCCATCCCCGGCGCGGGCCACCTGTCACACCTCGAAGCGCCCGGTGCGTTCGAGCAGGCCCTGACCACGTTCCTCGTCACCGCCTTTCAAGGAAGAAAGGGAGAACCCTAGATGAAGCTGGGAGCGCCACTCTTCGAGCGCGTGCAGGCGGCCGCGCGCGCCGTCGCCGAGCAGCTCGAGCTCGACACGCCGACGGCCGCCGTCGTGCTCGGCTCCGGCCTGGGCGGCGTGGCCGATCGGCTGACCGACGCCCGTCGGGTCGCCTACGCGTCGCTCCCCTGTTTTCCCGAAACGACCGTGGCCGGCCATCCGGGACGGCTGGTGGCGGGCAAAATCTCCAGCGGCCCCTCCAGCAAGCCCGGCGACAAGACGGTGCTCCTGCTGTGTGGGCGCGTCCACGGCTACGAGGGTTACCCCGCGTCGGAGGTCGGGTTCGGCGTGCGCGTCGTGGCCGCGCTCGGCGTGCGGACCTTGATCGTCAGCAACGCCTCCGGCGCCGTCGATCCGGCGTTTTCGCCGGGCGAGATCGTCGCCATCTCCGATCACATCAACCTGACCTCCGGATCGCCGCTCACCGGGACCAACGACGAGCGGCTGGGGCCGCGCTTCGTCGACATGACCGACGCTTACGATCCGAAGCTGCGCGCGCTGGCCATGGCGGCTGCGCCGGGAGCGATCGGCCGGCCGCTGCGCGAGGCGATCTACGCCGGGATGGCCGGCCCCGCCTACGAGACGCCGGCCGAGGTGCGTCTCCTGCGGACGCTCGGCGCCGGCCTGGTCGGGATGTCGACGGTGCACGAGGTGATCGCCGCGCGCCACGCCGGGCTCTCCGTGCTCGGGCTGTCGCTGGTCGCCAACATGGCCGCCGGCGTCATGCCGGGGCCGCTGCGCCACGAGGACGTCACCCGCGCGGCCGCCGCCGGCACCGACGCGCTCGGTCGCCTGGTCGCCGCCGTCGTCGCCGGCCTGGACGCGCCGTGAGCACCCCCGCCGAGCGGTCCACTCTGGTCGCCGCGGCGCGCGCCGTCCGGCGGCGGGCCCACGCGCCCTACTCGAAGTTCACCGTCGGCGCGGCGGTCCTCGACGAGCGCGGTCGGGTCTCCGTCGGCTGCAACGTGGAGAACGCCTCCTACGGGCTCACCGTCTGCGCGGAGCGCAACGCCATCGCCGCGGCCGTGGCGGGGGGCGCCCGGCGCATTCGCGCGGTGGCCGTGGCCTCCGGCGCCTCGCCCCCTGCCTCCCCCTGCGGCGCCTGCCGCCAGGTGATCGCCGAGCTCGGACAGGCCGACACCGAGCTCTTGATGGCCGGCCCCAAGGGCGCCGCCGAGCGCACCACGCTCGGCGCGCTCCTGCCACGCGCCTTCGCACTCGATTGAAGGGGAACCCTCAGCGGGTTCCGCACCTCCGCTACTTCACCACGACCACCCGGACCTCGCCTTCGCGGCGGAGGACCGTCAGCCCCACGTCGTGCGGATGGTTCTCGAGCAGCAGATCGATGCGACCGCTCCCCACCGTGAGGCCGGTGATGCGCAGCTCGCCGATGTCCGGCGGCAGCACCGGGTGGAGGAGCGACACCTCGCCCCGGGCGCCATCGATGCTGATCCCCAGCGCGGAGCCGAGCAGCATGAACACCGCCGCCGCCGCCCAGGACTGCGGCGCGCAGGCCACCGGATAGAGCGTCGGCCCTTCGCCCGGGCGGCGCGCAAAGCCGCAGAACAGCTCCGGCAGCCGGTGAAGATCGACGGTCTCGCTGGCGCCCAGCATCGCCTCGAAGAGCCGCAGCCCCAGGTCGTCGAAGCCATAGTTGGCGAAGCCCGCCGCGATGAGCGCGTTGTCGTGGGGCCAGACCGATCCGTTGTGGTACGACATCGGGTTGTAGCGGAGCTCGGAGGCGTCGAGCGTCCGGACCCCCCAGCCCGAGAAGCTCCCCTCGCTCATCAGCATCTCGGCGGCGCGGCGTGCCTGCCCGGGCTCGGCGATCCCGGTCCAGAGCGCGTGCCCAGCGTTCGAGCTGCGCACCCGACAGGGGTGCTTCGTGCCGTCGAGCGCCAGCACGAACGTCCCCAGCGTCTCATCCCAGAACGCCTCGGCGAAACGCGCGCGCAGCAACTGCGCTTTGCGCAGATAGGCCTCGGCGCGGGCCGGATGGCCCAGCACCGAGGCGATCTCGGCGGCGCCGCGGAACGCGCCGTAGACATAACCCTGCACCTCGCAGAGCGCGATCGGTCCCTCGGCCAGCGTGCCGTCGGCGTGGAAGACGGAGTCGTGCGAGTCCTTCCACCCCTGCTGGACCAGCCCCTTGTCGGTCTGGCGCGCATACTCGACGAATCCGTCACCGTCGGAGTCGCCGTCCCGTTCGATCCAGGCCAGCGCGTGATCGACGTGGGGCGCCAGCTTGCGAATGAGGGCCAGGTCGCCGGTCCGTCGCAGATAGGCCGCCGCCAGCATCACGAAGAGCGGCGTGGCGTCGACGCTGCCGTAGTAGCGGCCGAAGGGGACCTCGCGGAGGGCGGCCATCTCGCCGCCCCGCGCCTCGTGCAGGATCTTCCCCGGCTGCGCGTCGCGCTCGGGCGAGGCCTCCGTCGCTTGCGTGGCGGCCAGGAAGCCGAGCACGCCGCGCGCGATCTCGGGGGCGATCCAGAGGACCTCCATCGCCGTGAGGATCCCGTCGCGGCCGAACGGCGTGCTGAACCAGGGGACCCCCGCGTAGGGATAGGGGCCGTCGGACGTCTCGGTGATCATCATCTGGAGGTCGGAGATCGAGCGGGTCAGCCACTCGTCGAGAGCGTCGCTGGCCGCATGGATGCGGCAGCGCGAGAAGGCGGCCCCGGCGAGCTCGGCGGTGAGCGCGGCGAGGGCGTGGTCGTGCGTCGTCCTGGCGGGCGCCTCTGCGCCCAGCTCGCAGGCGATCGCCACCAGCAGGGTGATCGACTGCCTGGGCCCCAGAGAGAGGTGATAGCGCGCTTGCCGGCCGGAGAGCTCCTGCGGCGGCGGATCGAAGGTGACCCGGGTCCGCCGCGTCACACCGTCGAGACCTTCGTAGCCGAAGACCAAGCTCCCCTCGGTGGACTCCTCGTGCAGCTTGCGCCCGCGCCGTTCGCGCTTGGCGCCGCGCACCTCGAAGATGTCGGCGAAGTCGGCGTCGAGGTCCAGCCGCAGGTCGACGTCGAACGGGTCGCGGCTGAAGCTCGAGACCCGCAGCCGCTCGTAGCAGACCCCGTTCCAGAGGAAGGTGCTGCGAAAGACATGCAGCTCGCCGCGCGCCAGCGTGAGCGAGCCGCCCGCCGCCTTGAGGTCGGGGTTCGACAGATCCACGGCCAGGAGATCGTTCTCTTTCCTCACCGTCGAGCTGAGCAGCAGCGGGCGTCGCCCGCCGACCCGAAGCTCCAGGCGCGAGAGGAAGCGGGTGTCGTCGAAGTAGATCCCCTGCTCGCCGAACCCCACCGGCTGCACGTCGCCGTGGCGATCGAACACCGCGAACATCCGTCCGTGCTTGAGCACGCGGGTGCGGTCGTCGGTGCGCGACGACGTCGCCTGGATGTAGAACTTGTCGTGGTGACTCAGCACCTCGTCGTCGGAATGCTCTGGATGACCGAATTCGGACACGTCACACCTCAGGCGATCTCGACCCCGCCGTCGCTCGCCTCGGCCGGAACCAGGCCCAGCCGACGGTGCGAATGGCCCGACGGCCCGCCGGCCGCGGCGGTCAACAACCGCTCATAGACGGCGATGTAGTCGTTGGCCATCCGCGGCGCAGAGAACCGCCCTTCGAAGTAGACGCGACAACGCTTGCGCGGCAGCTCCAGCGCGCGCGCCGTCGCCTCCACCGCGCCGTCGAGTGTGTCGACGACGTAGCCCGAAACGCCGTCGCGCATCACCTCCGGCACCGCCCCGTGGCGAAAGGCCACCACCGGCGTGCCGCAGGCCATCGCCTCGATCATCACCAGACCGAACGGCTCCGGCCAGGCGATGGGAAACAGGAGCGCCGCCGCGTCGCCCAGGAAGCTGCCCTTTTCCCCCTCCCCGATCTCACCCAGAAACTCCACATGGGCTTGTGAGAAGAGCGGCCTCAGATGGTGTTCGTAAAATCCCCGATCCCGGTCGTCGATCTTGGCGGCTACCTTCAGCGGCAGGCCCAGCCGGCGCGCGATCTCCACCGCCCGGTCGACCCCCTTCTCCGGCGAGACCCGGCCCAGGAAGGCCAAATACTGTCCCGCCTTCGGCCGGAACGAATAGAGGTCGAGCGGCAACCCGTGGTACACGGTCCCGCACCAGTTCGCGAACGGCAGCGGCGCCTGCTGCGCGTCGGAGATCGACACCACCGGGATGTCGGCGAACGCTCGAAAGAGCGGCTGCAGATCCGGAACGTCGAGCCGGTTGTGCATGGTGGCGACGTGGGAAACCCCGCAGTGGCGGGCCTCCGGAAATGAGAGGTAGTCGAGGTGAAAGTGGATGACGTCGAACTCCGCCGCGCGGGTGAAGACCTCCTCCAGCATGACCAGATGGTGGGCCAGCGGATCGTGGCAGCTCTCGTCGAGACGAAGCGCCCGCGGCGCGCAGGGGACCAGCCGCGCCCGCGTGACCGAGTCGGCGCTGGCGAACAACGTCACGTCGTGCCCGAGGTCGACCAGCGCCTCGGTCAAGAACGACACCACCCGTTCAGTTCCGCCGTAGAGCTTGGGCGGCACGCTCTCGTGAAGCGGTGATACCTGAGCTATCCGCATCCCCGGTCCCCCCGGGTTGAAGTTAATCACGGACAGGAGCGCTCCCACCCCTGGTGGGCGCGGGAGCCCGACCTCAGAGCTGCCAGCGTCGGCCGTCGTCGGCCGTCATCGCGCACGGAAGAGCGCTACGGAGCTGCGCCGGGGGCTTTCTCTTTTTCTTGGGGGAGCGGCTGGCCGGTGATGCGAGCCACCTCCTCGCGCGCGGTCTTCACCAGCTCGCCGCGGGCCTCCATGTAATCGCTCGAGGCGAGCAGGAAGTCCTCCAGATCGAGCTGCTTCTTCCCCTTGCGCGACCGCTTGCCGCAGAACTCCCAGGCCTGAAGCAGACGGCTGTTGTCCTCCTCGACGAACTTCTTCGAGATCGCCTTGAAGGACTTGTCGGGTGAGGGCTTGCTGTCCT
>Ga0210387_10004117_pt1 | contig 11148 bp, 6 predicted proteins | sample IncBWC7OmetaG_FD_160108 | JGI IMG/M metagenome (GOLD analysis project Ga0210387, IMG submission 160108) | Forest soil microbial communities from Barre Woods Harvard Forest LTER site, Petersham, Massachusetts, United States - Inc-BW-C-7-O ... | reverse complement strand
CCCAGAACCAAAAAAGGATTCTGGATGGGCTCGTTCGCGCTGATATTTTCGAACAGGTACTTCAAACACGATATCTCGGCACAAAACGCTATTCGCTCGAAGGCGAAACGGCGCTGCTACCACTGCTTGACGCGATTCTAAACGCAGCGTCCGAGCATGACGCGCAACAGGCCGTACTGGCGATGAGCCATCGTGGCCGGCTTAACGTGATGGTGCACGTAGTTGGACGGCCAGCGGCGGAAGTTTTCGCCAGATTTGAGGACGTAGACCCGCGGAGCGTCCTAGGTGGCGGCGACGTGAAATATCACATGGGTGCCACCGGTGAATATGCCGCGGCGAACGGCCGCAAGGTGGAAATTCACCTTGTTTCGAATCCAAGTCATCTGGAAGCGGTGGACCCGGTGGCCATTGGACGCGCGCGCGCGAAGCAAACGCGCATCGGCGCCGGTGGCGAGCCGGCGATTGTTCCGATCGTCATGCACGGCGACGCTGCATTCGCGGGACAAGGCGTGTGGGCTGAAACGTTGAATATGGCAGGCGTTGAAGGATTTTCGGTGGGCGGGTCCGTTCACATCATTGTGAATAATTTGATCGGCTTCACGACCGTGCCGCGCGAATCGCATTCCTCGCGATTTTCTTCGGATCTCAGCAAGCGGATGCCGATTCCGATTTTCCATGTGAATGCGGAGGATCCGGAGGCGGTGGCACGCGTGGGCCGGATCGCGCTTGAGTATCGGTATGCGTTTGCGTCGCCGGTTGTGGTGGATTTGATCGGCTACCGCAAACATGGACACAGCGAAGTGGACGATCCGACCATCACCCAGCCGCTGCGCTATCGAAAAATTCAGGCGCATCAGCCGCTGTGGCAAATCTATGCTGGCAAAATTGGCGAGGATGCAGCACCTATCGTGGAACGTGTCCGGCAGGAGCTGGATGCGGCGCAGAAAGAAGCCGAAGAGCTGGAAAAGAATCCGCCGATGCGGAAACTTCCCGAGTATTGGGATGCATATTGCGGCGGGCGTTATCAGTCTTCACACGCAGTGGAGACGGGAGTGGTGGCGGAGGAGTTGACTGCAACCGGCGAAGCGATCGCACGTTATCCAGATGGATTTCACATCCATCCAAAAGTTAAGAAATTGCTGGAGCAGCGTCTCGAAATGGCACGCGGGAAGCGTCCCATCGATTTTGGAATGGCCGAGGCTTTGGCGTTCGGCACGCTTTTGAAGCAGGGCACTCCGGTGCGACTGAGCGGGCAGGACAGCAAGCGCGGAACATTCAATCAGCGGCATGCGGCGCTGATCGACATCGAAAATGAAAGCGAATTCATTCCGTTGCAACACGTGGCGCCTAAGCAGGCATGGTTTGAAGTATTCAACTCAACCCTCTCCGAGGCATCCGTGCTCGGATTCGAATATGGATTCAGCCGCGATTTTCCGGAGGCGCTCGTATTGTGGGAAGCGCAGTTCGGGGATTTTGCGAACGGCGCGCAGATCATCATCGATCAGTTTGTGGTCGCCGGCGAGGATAAGTGGAATCTGCTTTCAGGCGTTGTGCTGCTGCTTCCCCACGGATATGAAGGGCAGGGGCCGGAGCATTCGAGCGCGCGCATTGAACGCTTTCTGCAACTTGCGGCTCGCGACAATATTCAGATTTGCCAGCCTTCCACCGCTGCGCAGTATTTTCACCTGCTCCGCCGGCAGGCGATGCGCGTTTGGCGGAAGCCGCTGATCGTTTTCACGCCGAAGAGCATGCTGCGAACGCCGGCATCGTCATCAGCATTGGCGGATTTGTCTGCGCCGCGATTTCTGCCCGTGATTCCCGACCGTGGCGACGGAAGCGCGACGCGCGTTCTGCTGTGCACCGGGAAAATTGGACACGAACTCGAGGCCGAACGGAAGCGGCGAAAGGACGATTCAACGGCCATCATATTCCTAGAACAGATGTATCCGTTCCCAGAGTCCGCACTTGCAGCCGAAATGGACCGGCACGCGAATGCGCGAGAATTTGTCTGGGTGCAAGAAGAGCCGGCGAACATGGGCGCGCTCGCGTTTATGGCACCGCGCCTGGAGCGGCTGGCGCACGGCAAGCCGGTGCTTTCGGTGAAGCGTTCTGCAAGCGCGAGCCCTGCCACTGGTTCGCACAAGGCGCATGAAATGGAGCAGAAGACTTTACTCACGCTTGCGTTCGCAAATCCAACCGCGAAGTAATTCTGGCGTCGTTGCTATTGCGAAACGATGATGCTTTCGGGTCGAAGAAGCGGCGAGGCTAACTTGCTCGCTAGTGAGCGTAAGAATTTTCCGCGAAACACCAATGAACAAACTGCGGCGTGTAGCGTTCGACGATCGCAGGCGGCACGTCCGATTCGGAGAGACGCTCAAAGGCGAACCCGATCTCGCCGTCTGCTTTCACAGTACCGGTGAGGAATCCGTAGACATTTGTTTCCGCAGCCTGTGCATCCCGCTTTTCTGGTGGCAATGAGTAGCGCACGGCGCCTGCCGTGCCCACAATCCAACCGGGCAGCACGCCGCCGTGCTCGCGCCAGTAGGGAGTGTTGAATGTGCCCGCCATGTAGTAATGCGAGTGGCTTGCGATCACGTATACGCGCTTGTGCGCGTCATTCTGTGCTTTGAGCAAATCGCCATAAACCCGCCTGCCGCTATCGCGTCCTTGGGCTGATTGATCCATCGCGTGGTTTTCCGAGATGCTGTCTGGAAGCGCTTCGTGCATGCCGACAACGATCGTGTGAATGTTGGCGTCCGAGGATGCGGCCTGCAGAACCTGTTCAAACCATTTCACCTGGTAGTAGTCGAACTGGTCGTCGGTGGCATTGTCAAGATTGATGAAATCGATGCCGCGATCGATCCAGTGATAGTAGGCTCTCAGTTTGTGGTCGTTCGGATTGTCGCGAAGTCGCTGCTCGCGAAGGACGGGTGAATCGAGCCAGTCGGCAAACTGGATTATAAATCCGTCGCGGGTGCGAGGCGAAATCGTGTCGTGATTGCCGATGCCGAGAAAAACCGGAACCGGATTGAACTGTGCGATTTGGTTTTGAAGGAAATCGTCCCAGGCAGTTTGGAGATAGGCGGCGATGGTTAAAGGTTTTTCGCGATGTTCGGGCTGATGCTGCATGTCTTCATCAAAGTCATAAATCGCGCGAAAATCGCCGAGATGCCAGTAGAACGCAGCACCGGTTTGTCTGACACCCGTCGCGATCGCGGGCATTACCACGTCGCCGCAGTTTCTGGAATCTCCTGAGACGGCAAATTTCCAGGTGCCAGCTTGCGAATTCTGTGATGGCAGCGGCTTTTCCTGTGCACTCTGCGCACCCGCGGGCGCTGTCGCCAGTAGCGATATCGCCGCAAACAGAATTGAACTGGCAATTGTCCGCGACCAATTCATTCGGCCACCGCTCCTTTACTTTGGACGGCACATTCTCTCGTGTTGCTACACTTGAGCGCAAATGGGAAGTTTGAAATTCGCTTGAGGAAATGACGTTCCGGCGCGTACATTTCATGCTCATCAAGCATAATGAATACGCGTTCTTCAACCTGAGGGATAAGAAATGAAAGTCGAGCTATTCGAACTCGAGCGATGGCAGTCGGTTTGGGAAAACATAGTTGAGCTGAATATTTCAGAGAGTGGCGTGCACCCGCTGACGACGGCAGAACTTGTGCCCGATCCCGAGGCGCTACGAAAAATCCTGGACGTTCCGCAAGGCTATCCGCAATCGAACGGAAGCGAGGAGCTGCGCTCGCGGATCGCTGAAATGTATCCGGGCGCGCGAGCCTCGAACGTGCTGGTTACTTGCGGCGGCTCGGAAGCGAACTACGTTTCAACGTGGGCGCTCATCGAGCCGGAAGACGAAGTGGTCTTCATGCTTCCGAATTACATGCAGATGTCGGGAGTCGCAAAAGCATTCGGCGCCACGGTAAAGCCGCTCTGGCTGCGCGAAAAACTGGACTGGGGAATAGATATCCACGAGCTGCAAGGGTTAGTCACGAAGAAAACAAAGCTTATCGCGATCTGCAATCCCAATAATCCTACCGGCGCCATCTTGCGCGACGAAGACCGAAGAGAAATCGTCCGGTGCGCGGCGACTGTGGGCGCGTGGATCATTTCGGATGAGGTCTATCGCGGCGCAGAGATGGCGGGTGCAGTTACGACGACGCTCTGGGGCGGCTACGAACGAATTCTCTGCACGGGAGGACTCTCAAAAGCGTACAGCCTGCCAGGATTGCGTACAGGGTGGGTGATCGGCCCCGAGGATATGATCGAGCGCCTTTGGAGTTATCACGATTACACAAGCATCGGTCCTTCCATGCTGACGGATCGGCTCGCTTCAGTGGCACTTGAACCGAAGCGCCGCGAGTGGATCTTGAATCGCACGCGTAAAGTGCTGCGTCAAAATTATCCGCTGGTGCGGAGCTGGCTCGACGCGCGCGCAGACCTGTTTTCGCATATTGCTCCAAAAGCAGGAGCGATTGCGTGGGCTGGATTGCGCGATGGCAGCAATTCAGTGGAGATGTCGGAAGCATTGCGCGCAAAAAAGAATGTGCTGATCGTCCCGGGCGAGCAACTGGGAATGAATTCGTTCGTGCGATTCGGGTTCGGCGGAGATCCGGCACAATTGCAGGCGGCACTCGACCGAATTGGGGACTGGCTGAAGGAAACTCGCCGCTAGATACCGTTCGTTGACTTGTGCAGCATCCACGCCATAAGATTGGCGCGCAGACGGGCCTCGTTCGCGCCCGCAACTACGATGAAAGCGCCCTTACCAGAAAACGAAGCGGCGCGCCTTGAAAGTCTTCACCGCTACGCAATCCTCGATACGCTACCTGAGCAGGAATTTGACGACCTATCACGCCTGGCCGCGCTGATCTGCGGCACACCGATCGCTCTAGTCAGCCTCGTTGATGAAGACCGGCAATGGTTTAAATCAAAGGTCGGAATCAACGATCAGGAAACGCCGCGCGACGTTGCTTTCTGCGCTCACGCGATTCTGCAGCCCGGCGTCATGGTGGTTCACGATGCGCTGAAAGACCAGCGATTCCGCGAAAATCCGCTCGTTACCGGCGATCCAAACGTGCGCTTCTACGCCGGCGCTCCTCTTCTGACGAAGGAAGGGCATGCCATCGGAACGCTGTGCGTGATCGATCGCGTCCCGCGCGATCTCACAGGCGAGCAGCTAGAAGCGTTGAGGGCACTCGGCCGGCTGGTAGTTACCGAACTCGAACTACGGCGAAGCGTTGACGACCTTTCGCAGGCCATGCACGAACGCCAGCGGATCAAAAGCGAGGTTGACCAACTTTTCAATCTGTCGCTGGACCTTTTTTGCATCGCAGGATTCGACGGGTACTTCAAGCGAATCAATCCCGCGTGGGAGAAAACACTGGGAAGGTCGAGGGACGAGCTTCTGTCACGGCCTTACATCGATTTCGTTCATCCCGACGATCGCGAGTCCACGCTCGCGGAAGCGAAGCACATTCTCGAAGGGCAGGTGACTTTTTCTTTCGAGAATCGATTCCGATGCGGCGATGGTACCTACATCTGGCTGCTCTGGAATGCGACGCCAAGCAGCGAGCAACATCTGATTTTTGCCGTGGCGCGCGACATCACTTTGCGAAAACGCGCCGAGCGCCGAATGGCAGTTGGATACGCGCTCACTCGCGTGCTTGCAGAGGCCGAAACGCTGGAGGATGCGTCTACGCTGATCCTCACTGCGATTTGCGAAGGATTAGGATGGGAACTCGGCGCGTTTTGGAGAGTGGATGACGGCGCGAAGGCGCTTCGATGTGTGGATATGTGGCATCCGCCCGCTCTGGAATTCCCGAGTTTTGAATGGGCTACTCGGGAATTTACGTATCAACGAGGGATCGGAGTTCCGGGCACGGTATGGGAAACGGGTCAATCCCTGTGGATTCCCGACGTCCCGGCTCATCATAATTTTCCGCGGGCAACATTTGCCGAAAAAGAAGGTTTGCACTCGGCATTTGGTTTTCCCGTGCGGATTGGGGACCGAGTGGTGGGAGTCATCGAGTTCGTCAGCCGGGAGATCCGCAAACCCGAAAGCGAATTGCTTGAAATGTTCGATTCGATCGGAAGCCAGATCGGGCAGTTCATGGAGCGGAGACGGGCCGAGAATGAATTAAAGCTGTACGCAGACTATTTGGAAGCGGCGCGGCACGCACAGGAAGCGGACGCCACTCGACTCGCGCAACTCGTGAAGGAACTCGAAGTCGCAAAACGGAAAGCGGAAGCCGCGACGCGCTCGAAGAGCGAGTTTCTGGCAAACATGAGCCACGAGATCCGCACTCCGATGAATGCGGTGATCGGGATGACGGAACTCGCGCTCGAAACGAAGTTGACGCCCGAGCAGCGCGACTATTTGAGCACGGTCAAGAGTTCCGCCGGCTCGCTGCTCAATTTGATCAACGACATACTCGATTTTTCGAAGGCCGAAGCAAAAAAGCTTCAGCTCGACCGCGTGGACTTCGCGCTGCGAGACTTACTCGATGATACGGTGCGCGTTCTGGCTGTCCGAGCGCAGCAGAAGGGGCTCGAGCTTGCCTGTCGCGTGGTTGCCGACGTCCCCGACCTGCTGGTGGGCGATCCGGAACGCCTGCGCCGAATCGTCGTGAATCTGGTCGGCAACGCGATCAAGTTCACGGAACACGGAGAGGTTGTTTTAAACGCTCGCGTGGAATCGAAATCGGCCGAAGATGTGGTGATAAGTTTTTCGGTGACGGATACGGGTATCGGAATTCCGGCGGCCAAGCAGAAGCAAATTTTCGAAGCCTTCGCGCAAGCCGATAGTTCAACTACTCGAAAGTACGGCGGCACGGGCCTCGGACTTTCAATTTCCTCGCAGCTCTCGGAGCTGATGGACGGGCGCATCTGGGTGGAGAGCGAAGAAGCGCGCGGCAGTACATTCCATTTCACCGCGCGATTTGGTTTACAAAGCGCAGGGAGCGAAGCGCCGGAGCCGGTTCCCGTAAAGCTGCGCGATCTTCCAGTCCTGGTGGTGGATGACAATTCAACTAGCCGCAAAATCCTCCAAGAGATGCTGACCAACTGGAAGATGAAGCCGGTCGCGACCGATAGCGGACCAGCGGCGCTCGAAGCGATAAAGCGCGCCCACAAGGCGGGCAAGCCATTTCAGCTCGTGCTTGCAGACGGCCACATGCCGGAGATGGATGGGTTCGATCTCGCTGAGAATCTCCAGCAGAGCTCGAGCCTTCGGGGCCTGAAGGTCATTCTTCTTACCTTTACCGCCCAGCGGAAAGATCAAGCGCGCGCCAAAAAAGTAGGTGCAGCGGCCGCGGTGACAAAACCCGTGAAGCAATCGGAATTGTGGGACGCGATAGTCACCGCGCTGCACGTCGCGGGCAGGCAGCGAGCGCGACCTTCGTCGGCGCGCGGGCCCGCGAGCGGATCCCATCGACGGCTGCGCGTCCTGGTGGCGGAAGATAATCCCGTGAATCAGGAACTCGTGCTCCATCTGCTTGAGCGCCGCGGCCATTCAGTGATCGTGGCCGAGAATGGAAAACAGGCCCTTGTGGCGCTCGCAAAGCACAAATTTGATCTCGTGCTGATGGATGTGCAGATGCCGGAAATGGGTGGCATCGAAGCAACCGAAGAAATCCGCGTACGAGAAAAAACGACCGGCGGCCACATTCCGATTTTCGCGATGACGGCTCACGCGATGCCCGGTGACCGGGAGCGCTGCCTCGCTTCTGGAATGGACGGCTACATTCCGAAGCCGATCGATCCGAAATCGTTCATGCAAATCATCGAAACGGGCGCATCCCCGCCAGAGGCAGCAATCGCAGAGGACAATCTCGCAAGCGCGAGCGGTACGAACAAAAAAGGCGCTATCCGAAGCGATGCGCTGCTCGAACGGTTTGGAGGGAATCACAAGCTCCTGAAAACTTTGATAAAGACTTTTCGCCACGATTGCCCCAAGATGATGGCCAAAATTCGAGGCGCTCTCTCGACGCGGAATCCGCGCGCCGTAGCGGATGCGGCTCATGGGCTGAAAGGTTCCGTGGGGAACTTCGGGACGTCACCCGCATTCGAGACCGCAAGAGAGATGGAAAAAACCGCTCGTCAGGGTAAACTCGACGGCGCTTGGGAGCTGTTTGCAACCCTGGAGGACGATGTCGCGCGGTTTCTGCCCGATTTGGAAGCTGCCGGCGATTCGCGGCGTAAGAACGGTAGGAAAATAGATCAGAGCACGATCAAACGAAAAAGCCGCCCGCAACATTCACCGCGGAGGAAATGATGACGCGCATTCTTGTCGCTGACGATGACCGCACAACTCGCTTGCTGCTCACCGAAATACTGCGCGCCGGAAAGTACACGGTCGTAGCGGTACCAGATGGCGTCGAGGCGCTGAAAAAGCTGAAAGCGGAGAAGTTTGACCTGGCGCTTCTCGACGTATGGATGCCGAAAAAGAACGGGCTTGAGGTTTTGGCGGCGCTGCGCAAGTCCAGCAAGAAACCGAAAGTGATCGTGATGACTTCCGATGACACGCCCGAGACTCTTCTCAGCGCGATTCGCGAAGAAGCGTATCAATATGTCGCTAAGCCGATCGAGCCGAAAGCGCTGGTCGCGTTGATCAAAGAGACGCTCTCGAAAACTTCGAAGACTCTGCCCATCGAAGTGATTTCGGCGCGTCCCAGTTGGATCGAGCTCGCGCTGCCATGTTCGCTCGAAGCAGCCGAGCGCATCGAGGGTTTCATGGCGCATTTGAAAGCGGGACTATCCGAGGACGTGCAACGCGCGGTGGGCCAAGCGTTCCACGAACTGCTGCTGAACGCGGTCGAGTGGGGCGGCAAGCTCGACGCGAGCCGGAAAGTGCGGATCTCCTATCTTCGCGGCAAGCGGATGTTGCTATACCGGATTGCCGATCCGGGGCCGGGTTTTAAGTTCGCCGAGCTTGAGCACGCCGCGATCAGCCACAGAGCCGACGAGCCTACAGCTCACGACGAGATTCGGCAGCAGAAAGGTTTGCGCCCGGGTGGATTCGGTTTGCTTCTTGCGAAGGCGAATGTGGACGACCTTCTTTACAACGAAGCGCAGAATGAAGTCGTCTTTGTGAAGTACCTCGACGAGGACGGAACCGCTGGACAGCAGCCACAGAGTTAGACCGCAGTGGTGGCAGAGATTATCACCGACGCGGTCAGCCAAGCATTTTGAACCACATTGACGATCCATCGGGCCGCGTATACGATGGCTGCAGTCTTCCACGGAGGAATCGATGGCCAAGAACAGACTGAAAGCAGCGGCAAGATCAATCGGGTCCGCGATGGGCAAAGCAAATCGCTCCGCGCACGAAGCGATGGGCAAGATGGACCGCACGGCTCACAAAGTCGCGAAAGCCGGAGTCGTCGCGAAACACGAGCTTGAGCAAATTCAGAAGCAGGTCGAGTCGCTGAAGAAGCAGCTGCAGAAGACGACCAAGCGCCTTCGAAAAGCGCTCGCGTAAATCCCCCGAAAATTAAGCGGCGAGGCGCACGCCCTACGCGGGGCGATCCGGATAGATCGTTTTCGGAAATCGAAAATGAATCAGTAGCGCGCAGAGAAGCAACACGAAAAATACGATAATGCTTCCCTCGGGTCCTGCTGAGCCGCCGGTGAGCCAGTTTGGGCCTTGCACCGAAGTGTTCAGGAATCGTCCCACGCCAATCAAGCCGCTATCGGGCGTGCCGTAGAAAAAAGTCTCCGCCCAATCCCACGCTGCGTGGAATCCCAGCGCGAACCAGAGAGTTCCGGTGCGCCGGATCATCAGGCAGAAAAGTAATCCGACCGCAACAACTTGCAAAATACCGAGCACGTTTTCCCCGGGATTGCCCAGATGCGCGATGCCAAAAACCGCCGAGGTGATGAGCGCAGCCGGCCAGAACCGAAACCGCCTTGAAAACGAGAAAAGCCAGTAGCCGCGAAACGCGAATTCCTCCGCTACTCCCACGCAAAAGAATACGAGAGCCCAGCCGAGCCCGTAACGTAGCGCCGCGCCCCCAGTAAGAGCGACCGAGTCGAATTGAAAATTGCCCGACGCCCGGAGGATCAGTGGAATCGCGGAAAGCAGAGCGAAGCCCCACACAGTCCCTTCCCAAAATCTTCTTCCGAATATCTCCCGCGGAGGAATGCCGTAATCGGAAAGAGGGCGTTTCTCTCTGCGGGCTACGATCCACGTTGCGAGGGCGACGCAAATTGCGGTGATTGCTTTTAGCGGTAGTTCGCTTTGTATGGTGAAGGCAGAGCCCGTCGACTTGCTGAGAAAATGCAGCGCGATAATAATGGGCCCGGGAAGAATGAATCCGATCCCCACGAAAATAAGCAAATTATTCCGGTCGGCTCGCCCCCAGCGCGCAGCCTGTTCCGAGGGTGCTCCACCAAGTTGATTCGAACCGGCGACAGGGGTGGCGTCGCTTTGTGTCGCATTGAGGAGATCGGGGTTGAGTTCGTCAGGCAATGGCAGCCGTCCTTTTCGAACGTAGATTCTGCCATCGACGAGGTCTCAATTCAGTGAATATTTGAAGGGTCACGGCCCTGCGCTACTAGTTTTGTAAGAAGGAAGCGATCAGTTTGACAGGAATGCCAGGGTCGCGGCATCAACCCGCCGGCGTCATTCATGGCGCAGTGCTATGAGTGGGTCGACACGTATCGCGCGCCTCGCTGGAATGTAACAGGCGAGCATAGCAACACCGATGAGAAGAAGCGCCACGCCGGCAAACGTAAGAGGATCGGTCGGCCTGATTCCGTAGAGCAGTCCTGCCATCAGATGCGAAATGATCAGCGCGCAAGCAAGTCCCACTGCGGCACCGGCAATGGCAAGTGATAATCCTTCACGAAGAACCATGCGCAGGATGTTCCGGTGTTGCGCCCCAAGTGCGAGGCGAATTCCAATTTCGTGCGTGCGCTCGCTTACGACGTACGAAATCACCCCGTAAATTCCAAGCCCCGCGAGCAGCAAAGCTGTCAGAGCGAACAGCGCAACAATTTCCATTGAGAATCGCTTCTCCGACAGAGACTCGGATACCAGGTCCGTGAGCATGTGCGCACCGAAAACAGGCAGTTCCGGGTTAATGGACTGCACCTGCTCGCGCAGTTCGACTGGGATCGCAGCAGTGTCCAGTCGCCGCC
>Ga0210387_10004116_pt1 | contig 11149 bp, 10 predicted proteins | sample IncBWC7OmetaG_FD_160108 | JGI IMG/M metagenome (GOLD analysis project Ga0210387, IMG submission 160108) | Forest soil microbial communities from Barre Woods Harvard Forest LTER site, Petersham, Massachusetts, United States - Inc-BW-C-7-O ... | reverse complement strand
GATCGTCTTCGCACGATAGGCGGGGAGTGAGGCGATGTATTGCGCTGGCGTCTTGACGTTCGATGGTGGTTTCATGGATTCGTCGTCTTCCCGAACGAAGTGTATCACCGAACGTTTCAAAACCAGCCAGCGGCAGGGGCTGTGAGTATCGCGCAAGTCCTAGCCGTGCGAAAGCACGGCGTTTTTGTCCGTTCTTAAAGTCATCACCAGAAGAGGAGGCGTGGGTGCTTGTGGAAATCGCTGCGCGATTTCCAAGGCGCGGTGGGCGCGTTCTCGGCGTCCATGGCGCAGGCTCCGGCTCAAAGGTAGCTAGGTCCCGATAAACGCGGTGATCGGAAACTTGGTCTCATTGTCCGGTAATGCGACTCTCCCTAGCACTAGCAACGCGCATCGACAAAGAATAACCATGGCTGTAAACTGCACTCATAAAGTCATGTTCGCCGACAAGCAAGAACGACATTTCGCGATGAGAGTGAAAGACGCCTTCAATCGCCTCGGCATCGCCGTCTTAACATTGCCTCTTGTAGCGTTTGTATGGGTCATTCTGCTCTTTCTCTCAGCCGTCGTTGCCTGGGCGGTGCGCACGTCAGTAGACTTGCAGCGGTAGCTTGGCCAATAGGCTCGGGCATCACTAGTTGGAAGTACCGCTCCTGAGAATCCCTATAAGTCTTGGTAAACGCGGTAACCGTCCTGTGGGTACAGGAACGAACATGTCCGGTTTCCCAATAACGGACTCGGGAATAATTCACAGTGCCCAATTAACACGCTTAGCGAAGAATTTTCTGATACCTTCGGTGAAAAGCAGGACAATTTCAGCAGCGGGCGGAGCTCTTCGTGAAGAAATACGCCGGTTTGATTGTTGCCTTTGCCATCGCCGCGGCGGTCATCATCGCTTGGTTGGCGACGTCGAAAATCTCTGGACAGGTGTCAGTCGTGATCGGCGATGCATCGCCTGTCGGAGTCCCGGATGCGCACGTCACACTCTACAAAGTGCCCGAGGAACAGCACCAGCAACAACTCGTGTTGACTAGACTGAGTAATTTGAGGCAAGAAAACGAGCAAGCAAAGTCCCAAAACGAGCGTGTGTTCCCGTCGCAATCTTCCGATGAACGAACCCGCGCCGACTTGGCTGGCTACAACAATCTCTCGGATACCAAACATTGTTTTGCTGTTGAAAAAGTTTTGGACGAAATCCGCGGATTCGCCATACGCAAGCAGTCCACCGACAGTCAAGGGCACTTTGCCCTCCCCGTGCTGCCGGGGAAATATTTGCTGGAAATTGTCGGGAAGGTGGGCGACCACTATTACGATTTTGTCGAGCCGGTGGACTTGAAGTGGCGAGTACATCTCCAGCTTGCTGCCCCGAATTGCCAGTACAGCATGGCAGACTAGCAATGCGCGTTTTACGAATTTCGCGGGTTAAGCGCCATCTTATCGGACCGATCTAAGCCCATCCCATTTCGGGCCAACTCCTGATCACCGCGCTTACCGCACAAATGGATTTCACTAGTCGGGTAGAATAGGGCAGCCCAGCGTAAAGAGGCGAATCCTATGGCTGTCGCGCGCTTAAGTACCGCTCTGATTCTAGTTCTCTTTTGCGTTTGTTCCTACGCGCAGGAGCAGAAAATAACCGTCACAGGCAAGCTCGGCCGCACAATGGCCATCGGAGGAGAATCGACCGGCTGGTCTATTCAGCTTGAGTCCGAAACAACCATTGACGGTCGCCAAGTTAGTGCAATCGAAGTTGATTATCCCAAGACCGGAAAACTGAAAAAGCTGGACAGCAAGCGCGTCACGGCGATTGGTACCATCTCCCACCGGCAAGGCGTGGAGATGGGCGAGCGGCCTGTTCTTGTCGTTACCTCAATAAAAGAAGCAAAGGTTACAACCCAACCTGTACCTGCGAACACAGTTCCCTTCAGCCTCGCAGGTAGCGAATGGCTATTGGAAGATCTAGGCGGCAGCGGAGTGATAGATCGTATTCAAGCAACGCTCGCTTTCCCGGAAGCCGGAAAGGTTGAGGGTAACGGCTCCTGCAATCGTTTCTTTGGTCCGGCAAAGATTAGTGGGGACACCATCAAATTGGGTCCCCTGGCTTCGACCCGAATGGCCTGCCCGGAGGCGGTGATGAATCAAGAGAGCAAATACCTGGATGCGCTCCAGGCGGCCGAGCGTTTCGAGTGGAAGGATTCTCATTTGCTGATTTATTGCAAAGACTGCGAAAAGCCGTTGCGCTTCGCACGGATGCAAGCACCGAAACCTACCGCCCCGTGACTAGTCCCGGTGAAATCCTTCGCCGGGTCAAACTCCTGTGCTCCCAGCTAATTCTAATTGCCTATGGGAGGGCAGTCCACATGCCCGGTACTCGGTAAGTGGATTTTCAAGTTACCGGTAACGCGACTAATCAGGACTTGCGGAACGTGATGTGGTATTTTCAGCGCACCGGCGATGGCACGTCAGGGCATTCGTTTCGACAAAAGACGGTTGGCATGGTTCCTCATTTCAGGTGTCTTGATGTTCGCGTCTGCGTATTATGTAGCCCGCTGGCTTGGGGTAGTCGGAACGATTAGCGGCTGGACAGGATTACCGCAACACGAATCGGAGATTCCTCGGCTCCAGGTTCAGGCGAGATTCTGGGCAACTTTGGCTCCGCAATATTTGTCTGGGCTGGACGACAAAAGCCGTTCGACCGGAACGATATTGCTGGGTTCGCTTTCGAGTGCTGTCTCTGCCTCGCAGCATCGATTTTGGGTACGATAGCCTTCATGCTCTGCATACTGGCGTTGGGAACGCTGTTCCACAAGCTTGGATGGCATCCCAGTTAGAACCAACTCTGATTAACGCGGAGACCGGACATCCTCCAAATCCAATCGTGCCAAAAGCAGATGTCCGGTAAGGCGACTTACCAGGAGTTGACCGTGGAAGACAGGCGTCTTGACAGCGGAGCTACTGCTATCGAGAGCTTGGAACCCAGCGAGACTTTTCGGGGATGTCGTCCCAATCGAATCCAGCATAGCAAACAGGCTGGGCGGCACCATGTTCGACCGGAGGCAGGTCGAACTGAAAAGCAACTTGGAGAAACCAACCAGGCGCCACATGATTTACTGGCACACTGAACAATACGTTTTCGCCCGGCTGCAGTGTCAAAATGCTGGTCACGTCGGCTGCTGTCGCGTATCCGCGCGGCATCGGGCCATAGTCAACGAATCCGGTCTTAGGTATGGTGCGCATCCGGGGAGTCACAACATCTTCGAGGATTGTCATCTCCGGGTCCGTCAGAGAGCCATGAACCCGCATAGAGATTGGAAGCACAGAGTTGTTTACTAGGCGAAGCCATAGCCCTTGGGATGGTTCATCTGGTCTAAGTGGCTGACGTGGGCCGGTGTGGTCAAATTTGACGTAAGCGAACGGTTTTGTGCTGTCGAGTGCCAGCTTGGGGTGAGTCTGACATTGTGCCACGGGACAGTTGAATGCGCTAAGAAGGGCAAGAGCACAACACAGATACCCGACTTTCATGATTGAGTTCCCCCGACAAATCCGGCCTCTGCTGATTAGACACCAAATCGCGCGAAACAGACTGCGAAACAAACGAGTGACGGCAAGGTCCTGGTAAACGCGGTTACCGGAAACTGACCCACGAGCACCGGACGGGGTGACGTAAATTCTTATGTGTAAAAGGCAGGAGGGTGTAAGCAGGTTTTGGCTGCCAAGCAAAAACCTGAACCTTGGAAAAGGAGACTTACACCCAATGCGCAGAGTAATTCCAATCACCGAGCAATATCAACACTTTGTCGCGGACCTGCAAGGCGGTTTTTGGGGCGAGGTCCACGGACAGGTTCGGCGGCTTTGCCACGAAGCCATCGAGCGCGAGTCCATCCGCCTGCGAGAAGCCTATTTGCACTGCCACCGCTATGAACGCACTTCCACACGTCGCGACCAGCGCAACGGCTTCTACTACTGCGATTTTCAGACGCGTTTTGGCTGCTTGCGTCTGAAAATCGCGCGCAGCCGCAAGCGCAGTTTTCTGCCCTCGGTCATCCAGCTTTTTCAGCGGCGCTCCGAGGACGTCACCCTGCTGGTGCGCGAAGCTTTCCTGCGCGGCATCTCCACCCGCCAAGTAGGCCGTGTCATCGCCAGTCTCGAACTCGGCCCGCTCAGCGCGCAGACCGTATCCCGCTTGTCGCGCAGTCTGGATTCCATGGTCGCCGCCTTCCATCAATGCCAGCTCGCCGATGAATGGGCTTACCTCTTCCTCGACGGGGTCAGCTTGCGCGTGCGCCGCCCGGCAGGCAGCAAACGCGTGCAAATGCTGGTCGCTTACGGTGTTCGCCGCGACGGCAGCCGGCAGCTGCTTGCTTTTCTACGCAGCCAAGGCGAGAGTCAAGCAGCTTGGGAAGGTCTGCTGGAAGATCTTTACCGCCGCGGCCTGGTCGGGGAAAACTTGCAACTCATCGTTACCGACGGCTGCCCCGGTCTAGCCGCTGCCATTCAGACCGTTTACCCGCGCGTGCTGCATCAGCGTTGCTGGGTGCACAAAATGCGCAATATTCTCGAACACGTGCGCCGCCGCGATTTTGCCGCCGTAAAAAACAGCGCGCAAGCCATCTACCTGGCCAGCGATCGCGCCGCGGCCATCCGTGCGTTTCGTACCTTCCAAGCGCACTGGCGGGACGCTTATCCCGCCTTGGTGCGCAAACTCGAACAGGACCTGCCCGATCTGCTTTCCTTCTTTCACATGCCGCAGCACCTGTGGCGCAAACTGCGCACCACCAACGTCATCGAGAGATGCTTTGTGGAGGTGCGCCGCCGCACCCGCCCCATGGTCTGCTTCGTCAACGAACTCAGCGTCGAACGCATTATCTACGCCATCTTCCATCGCTTCAACGAGCAATGGAAAACCGCACCCTCCGCCTTTTTACACAAGCAGCTTGACGTCACCCCGGACGGATTTCCCTTGCCTTTTTCTCATTTTGTGCTATGCTTGTGGCCGTGTAGTTTTGCGCACCTCGTGCGGCAGACCCTCTGCCGCCTTTTTCATTTTTGGACACCCTTTCCATCATTCAGCTAAGTCTTTTAGAATGAATGAATCGTGGAACGCCGCGTTTTGCCCTGTTTTACCGGTTCTTCTGGCCACGCAACCCCTTTAGAATGAACACTTTCACGAAATCTCCGCAAGTGTTCATTCTGAACGGCTTACCGGAAACGTTAAGCCCTTTAGAATCCGCGTTTACGAAAAAAGGGGGAGGGGGGGTGAGGGCGAACAAAAGGCCCGGAAGCTTCCGCTCCCGGGCCTTTTCAATTCTGTGCGATTGTTACCCAGCTACAGCTTCGAGTAGAGGAGGAATCCCAACGCAAAGGTGAACAACGTGAGCGTCTCGACGAACACGAGGCCGAGAATCATGGCTGCGCGAACGCCGCCAGCTGCTCCCGGATTCCGTGCGATGCCTTCGCAGGCTGCGGCCGCAATCCGTCCCTGTCCCAAACCGCCTCCGAACGCCGCGACGGCCACGCCGAAGCCAACCGCGATCACGAGAGTGGTCGGGTTGATGGGCGGCTTGGCCGCTTCTGGTGCCGCTTGCGCGAACGCCGCCGGTGCAATGACCAGCACCGCGATGAGCGCGATCAATATAACTGCTGCTTTCTTCATAACTTCCTCCTCATGAATTGCCGCCAGGAGGTGGTTCCCGGACACCGTGCAGCCGGGCTCACGCTGGAGCGGCTTAACAAATCCGAGTCAAACAATCGCTTAGTGCTCGTCCGCGGTTGCCAGACCGATATAAACGGCGGGCAAAATAGCGAAGACGTACGTCTGCACAATGGACACAAAGACGTGCAGGATAATGAACAAGATGGGAGCCAGCGCCGGAAATACGCCCAACACGATCCCCGCGATCGCAGACTTCGTCCCGGCCCAAACCGCCAGCCCTGTAAACAGGCCCAGAAACAATCCATAAATCAGATCGCTTGCAAAAATGTTGGCCCAGAGACGTACCGTCAGCGAGAGCAAGCGCGCCGCCGTGCTAATGATTTCCACCGGAAACATCAGTGGGGATAGCCAGGCGACCGGCCCCGCGAACTGCTTCGCGTATCCCCCGGCGCCATGGTGCTTGATGCCCTGCCAATTGAAATAAACAAATGTGATGATTGCGCATGCCAGCGGAACGGTAACGTTCGCCGTCGGCGCACTCAAAAACGGAAACGCGCCAAAAAGATTCGCCAGAAGAATGAACAGCGCCACGGTTCCCACCATCGGGATGTACTTCTTCCAGTCGTGGCCCGCGTTCTCTTCCAGAACGTCGTTGATCCCGATTCCAAAAGGGTTCGTGAACAACAATTCCGCGACTTGCTGCGAAGTGCCGGGCCGCTCAACTGACAAGCGCGCCCTCAGCAAAAGCGCCAGCACCGTGCCAACAACCAGCACCGTCAGCGCCATCACGACGTGCTCGGGGATGGGCGTGTCGGGATAGCTCGGCTTGATATGCAGCGCCGTTAGCAGCGCCAGCGCCGGCGCTCCCAGGATCTGATTCACAAGACGTGTCAGCCAGCTTACGTGATGTTCCATTCCCTATTCCGTCGGACGCAGGATTTCGTACACACTTGCCGTGATTGTCGCGGCTCCTAAAGCACACAAACCCACTACCATGCTCGCAAGGGGAACTTTCAGATATTCAAAAATAACATACACGCAGAAGGCTATCAAGCCGTAGCGGAACATCAAGCGGAACCATGTTCCAACAGGAATTCGAGGTTTGGCGAACCCTTCCTGAGCTGTTGCGGCCAAGACTAACGCATCCAAGCCTCGCTTCAGCCAACGGAAATTCAGCCATGCCAGCATTGTGCCGATCGCCAAGCCCTCCGCCCACGCAGGGTGGCGCAGGATTGCCACGATGATCGCCGTTGCTCCGCCAAGAATCAGAGTCAGCCACGCGATCCGCTGTTCCGCGCGTGCGAAAACCGCCGCTGCGGCCGGTTCAATCTCGCTCGGCACGGATTGGCCCGCCCTTTCCATCGTCATCAGCCGGGCAGCCGCCGCAGGATCTCGCGCAATCCCGCGAAAAATCCCAGTCCGCCAAAAACAAACATGAAGATGAACTTAGTGTGCAGCCAGTGGTCGATAAAATATCCCAGGCCGCCCCCAATAACGACCGCGGCGACGAATATGAATGGCAATTCCATCGCCAGGCCAAACTGCGTCCCGAAGCCCTTCCCTTTTTGCGCGGAGGTGGGTGCCGAGTCCGTCTTATTTGGGTTATCGTCCAAAATCATTGTCCAAAGGCGTAGCGCGCTATGCGCAGGAATGGTTCAGGATACAACCCCGCCGCGAGCGATACAAACACGGCCGCCGTCAACGCGATAGTCTGGCCGCCGCTTATAGTCAGGCGCGGCGCTTCGAGGGTTGGTGCATCGGCGCGCTGCTTTTTCAAGGCATGCGACGCGACGCGGCCATAGTAGTACACGCTGAGCAGCGCATTGAATACTGCAAACGCCGCGAACTCCGGATGCGGCGCCGCAAGCAACGCTTTGACAATGAAATACTTCGCCAGAAAACCGGCCGTGGGCGGAATGCCCGCGAGCGACATCATGAAAACAAGCAAGAGCAGCGCGGCCACAGGGTTTCGCCAGACCAAGCCGTCCAGGTCGCGCAATTCTGTCGACGCACTTCCCCGATGATGCAGCACAATCAATATTCCAAACGCGCCCACCGTCATGAAAACATTTACGCCCAGGTAAAACATCATGCCGCTAAAACCAGCCTCATTTCCCGCCACCAAGCCGAGTAAAATAAAACCCGTCTGGGCAATGGACCCGTACGCCAGGAGACGTTTCGCATTGGTCTGCCGCATCGCAGCTATGTTTCCCCAGAGAAGGGATACGATTGCCACTCCACCCCAAACGTGAATCCACTTCTCGTGAGCGAATAAAAACAAGAAAGAAAAAAATCGCAGCAGCAACGCAAAGCCTGCCGTCTTCGTAGCCATGCTCAAGTACCCGGCAATCGGCGTTGGAGCCGATTCGCAAACAGCGGGCGCGAACCAATGAAGCGGAGCCGCATCGATCAGAAGAAAAGCTCCAACGGCAAGCAAACCAAGCGCCAGAGCGGAGGGCCACGCCGTAAGCCCGCCAAACGGCACGCTATTGTTCAAACGTACCTCGAGGATCGCTCCCATTCGGCCGAGATTCGTCGTTTGATAGAGCCTGTAAAGCAGTAGAAAACCGCCAGCTAACACAAACGTGCTGCACGTCCACTGAAACGCATAACTTCGCGCAGCGTTTTTCATCGGCTGCTCGCCCTGCGCGAATCCGGTCAAGAGAAAACAGCTCAGCCCCAAAGTCTCCAGACCCAACAGCACCACGAGCACATCGACGCCAGAAACCATTAGCATCATGCCCACGCAAGCAAACAAAATCAGCGCGTAATACGCTCCGCGCCCTTCTTCTTCCATCTCCAGATAGCGCACCGAAAGTAAAATAATCAGCACGCTAACGGCCAGAAAAAGCGCAGCGAAAAATAGAAAGAATGGATCGACCAGCACGCTTTGGTGAAGACCAAGAAGTCCCGGCGATTCGGGATTCACGTCACGCAGCGCTTGAATCTTTCCGTGCTGCACATACAAAGTAAATCCGCTGAACACTGCCCCTGCCAGCGCAAGCAATGCGTTCCAATATTTTTCGTTGGCGGAAAGCCAGCGATCGATCAGCAAAATCCCACACGCAAACAACACCAATTCCATTTCGGGGAGAATGAGCGCACCGTCTCCGCCGAGAAATCCACGCACTGCGTTAATGAGTGTGTGAATCATGCAGAAGGGGAATTCCGCCGCAAACGCCAAAACGGAATCCCGTGCGGTTTTGCCGCTATTTTTCGAACAGCAATTCTCCTGCGCGATGCGTTGCCTTGACCACGGCCTTGATTAGTGTGACGCGCAGCTTGCCTTCTTCCAGCTCCAGAATTCCGTCAATCGTGCAGCCCGCCGGTGTTGTCACCGCGTCCTTTAGTAGTGCCGGATGATCGCCGGTCTCCAGTACAACGCTCGCGGCGCCTTTCATCATTTGCGCCGCAAGCAGCGTCGAAATGTCGCGCGGCAATCCCACTTTCACACCCGCTTCGGCAAACGATTCCAAAATAATGTACGCAAACGCCGGCCCGCTCGCCGAAAGCCCCGTCACCGCATCCATGTGTTTTTCATCGACAACAACGGTCCGCCCCACCGCGTCAAACATCGCCTGCGCCGTCTCCAAATCCTCCGCGCCTGCGTGTGTCCCCTTGCAGATCCCCGTCATCCCACTGCCAACTCGGGAACAAGTGTTCGGCATCGCCCGCACCACCGGCACATTTGCGCCCAAGTGCTGCTCGATGTAGCTCGTCGGTACAGAAGCCGCCACTGAAATCACCAGCGTCTTTTCGCTCAACTCCGGCGCAATCTCTTTCAACACTTCGCCAATCACTTGAGGCTTTACACCCAGCAGAACTATGTCCGCGCCGCGTACCGCCTTTCGGTTTTCCGTGGCTACGTTGACGCCAAGCTCTTTGGACAGCGCCGCAGCCTTCTCGGCATGCTTCACGGTAGCCGTCACGCGCTTCGCAGAAAACAACCCTTGCTTCAGGTACGCCCGCAGCAAAATCCCGCCGAGCTTTCCCATCCCCAATACAGCCAGCTTCTTGTCCGTAAGTTTCTGCGCCATAGTGCAAACATTGTTGACGACGCACGCACGCGCGTCAACCACCGTTTCGCGGCGTCTTCGGGTACAATGCGGCCCGCGTATCTTTACGTCTTCCGCCGGAGGCTTCATCAACTTGCGCCGTTTCTTTTTTTGGCTCCCTATCTCAGTTCTGCTCGCGGCCGCCGTGCCTTTCTTTGCTGGCACTATTCAGCAGGCAACAAAACCCTGGCCCGCTCTCAATGTCACAAAAGACGTGGCCGTTCCGATGCGCGATGGTGTCGTCCTGCGCGCGGACGTCGTGCTCCCCAGCGCCACCGGCCGATTCCCCACTCTCGTCTATCGAACTCCGTACGGCAAACAGTTCGCCCTCAAGGAGGGCTCAACGTTTGAAAAAGCGGTTGCCCGCGGTTACGCGGTTGTAATTCAAGACGTTCGCGGCCGCTCCGCCTCCGACGGCGATTTCTCCCCTTATCAAAACGAGGGCCGCGACGGCTACGACACCATCGAATGGGCCGCGCGCCAATCCTGGTCGGACGGAAACGTTGGCACGTTCGGCCTCTCCTATCCCGGCGCCGTCCAGTGGCTCGCCGCGGTCGAGAGTCCACCGCATCTCAAAGCCATGGTCCCCGCCATGACTTTCTCCACGCCGCGCAATTTCTTCTATTCCGGCGGCGTCTTCGACGGCTCGTGGCTCGACTGGGTTTGGTTCAATATCGCCCCCGACGCCCGACGCCGTAAAAATCTTCCCGGCCCGCAAACGCGCAAAGAGGCTGCCGCGTCCTGGAAGCAAGATCATGAACGCATCCAAAATTACCTGCCGTTGCGCGACCTGCCGGACCTGAAACAAGTCGCACCCTTCTACTACGAATGGCTTTCGCATCCGCCAGCCGATCCGTGGTGGGACTGGGCGGAATTGCGCAATAAATACGATCGCGTTCACGCCGCAGTCCTGAATTTTTCCGGATGGTACGACGAAGCTTACGGCCCCGATGGCGCGACCACAAATTTCAACGGCCTGCTCGCTGCTCGTCGCCGCGAAAAAGATCCCCGCACTCACACCATGATTGGTCCCTGGACCCACGGCGGCCAGGACGAATCCAAGTCTGGTGAGCGCGATTTCGGTCCCGCTGCTCCCATCGACTACGACGAGCTAATTTTCCGCTGGATGGACCACTACCTTCGCAAGATCGATAACGGCGTCGACCGCGAAAAACCCGTTCGCCTTTTTGTTATGGGAGACAACGCCTGGCGGGATGAAGATTCCTGGCCACTCGCTCGGGCCAAAGAGACTTCCTACTATTTGAACGCACCGGAGTCTGCCTCCCGAACAGGAACGCTTTATGCATCAGTGATTTCCCCGTCCGCTCGGACCTCCGAGTTCGTCTCCGACCCCGCACATCCGCTAACCGATCCCTACACCGAATACGGCGCGCATGACTATCGCGCGTTCGCAAGTCGCGACGATGTTCTCGTCTTCGACACGATG
>Ga0210387_10004115_pt1 | contig 11153 bp, 7 predicted proteins | sample IncBWC7OmetaG_FD_160108 | JGI IMG/M metagenome (GOLD analysis project Ga0210387, IMG submission 160108) | Forest soil microbial communities from Barre Woods Harvard Forest LTER site, Petersham, Massachusetts, United States - Inc-BW-C-7-O ... | reverse complement strand
GAATTTCTTGAAAATGTAAACTTCAACGCCGACGAGATTGCGTATCTGCGGAATCATCACGTTTTCAGCTACATCGGCCCCGAGTTCTTCGAGTATCTACGCACATTTCGATTTACGGGAGATGTGTGGGCGGTTCCCGAAGGCACACTCGTTTTTCCCGGCGAGCCGATGCTTCGCGTCACGGCTCCGATCATCGAAGCACAGATAATGGAGACGTACCTGCTTGCCACCTTGGGTTACCAGACAATGATCGCGAGCAAGACGGCGCGCGTGGTGACCGCTGCCGAGGGGCGGCGCGTCGTGGAGTTTGGAGCGCGTCGCGCGCACAGCGCGCAGGCGGGACTTTACGCAGCGCGTGCATCGTCGATCGGCGGCGCGGTTGGCAGCTCGAACGTTCTCGCCGGACAGCAGTTTGGCGTGTTCACGTACGGCACGCAGGCTCATTCCTGGGTGATGGCGCATGATGACGAAGCCGACGCGTTCGCACATTTCCTGGACGCGTTTCCGGAGCGGGCGTTTTTACTTCTTGATACGTACAACGTCCACGATGCGGTGAAGAAAATTATTAAAATGGGGCGCAAGCCCGCCGGAGTGCGTCTCGATAGCGGCGACGTAGCGAAAGATTCCCAGTGGGTGCGCCGCGAGCTCGATAAGGCCGGCTGGCAGGACGTAAAGATATTTGCATCGGGCGATCTGGATGAAGACAAAATTGCGGAGTTGCTGAAGCAGGGCGCACAGATTGATTCATTTGGAGTGGGTTCTGCGCTCGCCACGCCCGGCGATTCGCCGCATTTGAATTTGGTTTACAAGCTCGTTGAAATCGATCGCGCCGGAAAAATTCAGGGCGCCGCAAAACTCACGCAGGCCAAGGTTACTTATCCCGGACGCAAGCAGGTGTTTCGGTATTCGGATCGCAAGGGCCAATTTGAAGGTGATCGGATCGCGCTCGCGGATGAGCCGGCGAATGGCGGCAAGCCGCTGCTCGTCGAGGTGATGCACGAGGGGCGTCGCATTTCTGCAGCCGAGCCGATTCGCCAGTTGCACGATCGCTGTGTCGCAGAACTCGCGCACCTGCCCGAGCGCTACCGGCGGATCGACCGCGACGCGGAATATCGAGTGCGCTACAGCAAGCAACTCGAAAAGCTGCTCGATAAAATCCGCAAGCACGTGAGGCGTTCCGCGCCGAAGTAGACAGGCTGCTTCGCAGGCGTCAGAATTGAAGCGGGTGTATTGGCAATGGCTAAGCGCAAGATCATCTTCTGGCAAGTGGACGCGCAGAAAGATTTCATGCTGCCGGGCGGCAAGCTCTACGTTCCGGGCGCCGAAAAAATCATTCCCAATCTCAAGCGGCTCGTGGACGTGGCGCGTGTGGGCCGCGTCTTTTTGGTGTCGAGCGGCTGTGCGCACGCAGCGGACGATCTGGAATTCAGAACGTTTCCTTCGCACTGCATCCGCGGAACCGATGGAGCGCAGATCGTGCCGGACGGGCTCACGGCGGACTCCGTCACAGTCCCCAATAACGATGCGTGGCGGTTGCCGGTGGATTTGCTGAACCACTCGCAAGTGGTGATCGAAAAGCAGATGCTCGATGTTTTCAGCAACCCGCACACGGATGAGATCGTCGCGCGGCTGGGGAGCGATGCGGAGTTTGTGGTGTTCGGAGTGGTGACGGAATTTTGCGTGCACTTTGCGGCGAAGGGTTTGCTCGATCGCGGGCGGAAAGTTTTCATCGCGAAAGACGCAATCGAAACCTTAAAGCCGGAAGACGGGGAGCACACCCTGAAAGAATTGAAAGCTCTCGGTGCCGAGATGATTTCGACGGATGAAGCGCTGCAGATGTCGAACAGCAGCGAGCGTGCGAGCCTTTCGCGCTGAGGGGCTTGCTGAGGTGTTAGCTACGTGGACCAGTTGAGGGACCGCGGGCATGTCGGCTGAAAATATCGCGCAAGCCTGGGAACTATTGCAGCAGGCGTACCGTGCGCAGATGCAAGGCGAGTTCGACCAGGCCATCGCGCTCTACAAGAATTCGCTCGAAATTCATCCCACGGCGGAAGCGCACACGTTTCTCGGATGGACGTACCATTTTCAAGGCAAGATCGAAGACGCCATCACGGAATGCAAACGCGCAATCGAAGTGGATCCCGATTTCGGCAATCCCTACAACGACATCGGAGCGTATCTAATCGATCTGAAGCGCTACGATGAAGCGATTCCCTGGCTCGAACGCGCCATGGAAGCCCCGCGCTACGAACCGCGGCACTATCCCTGTTTCAATCTCGGCCGCGTTTATTTTTCGAAGGGACTGTTCAATCGCGCGCGCGAATATTTTCAGCAAGCGCTGCAGATCGAACCCGAATACACGCTGGCAAGGCAGGCGGTCGAAAATATTCGGCGCATGATGAACTGAAGCGCGGCGGAGCGGCTACGATCCCGGTGGCGGGGCGGCCGCGGCTCCCGGTTTCACGATCCGGTCGTAGAGAATCATCAGCACGGTCGTAAAAATTCCCACGCCTGCAATCACCCACCACATTTGTTGCGGATGGCTCGACGTTCCCGCGTGCTGTACCAGGTAGCCGCCCAGTGGCCCCGCGATGAAGTATCCGATTCCGATCGGCAGAAATGCGTACCCCATGTAGAGCCCTTGCTGTCCGGCGGGCGCGAGCCGCGAAATGTATTCGTAGTAGCGTGAGACCTGCGTGATCTCGCCCACAGCGACGAATACAAGCGCGACGATGAACATCGGGACAGTGGGACGAAGCGCGGGAATGATCCAGGCGAGGCTGGTGATCAGGAAACCGAGCGTCATCGCAGTGAAGGCGGGCAGCTTGCGCGTGACATAAGTGACCGCGATTTGAAAGCAGATCACGATGATCGCATCGACGGAGAGCAGCAAGTCCACATTCGCGTTGGGATTCACAAATTTGCGGATAAACAGCGGCATCGAAATGTATTGCTGCCAGAAGATCACGAAGAATCCGGAGAAAATAATCAGGAACACCACAAAGCGCAGATTGCCGAGAACCACGAGCATGTTTCGGATGGCGGTAGCCACGCTTGCGACTTTTTCTTCGCCCGAGCGTTCCGGCTCGCGGTAAAAGATGAGCGTGACCCAGAACATTAGAAACACGCTGAGGGACGCGACTCGAAACACGTTTTCGATTCCCCAGCCCATTTGTTTGCGCACTAAGAAAGCCATCGCCGGACCAATGGCTCCGCCAATGTTCACGAGCGTGTAGTAAATCGAATAACCGATCGAACGAACATTCTCGTTCGACGCCCGCGCGGTCGTTCCCGCGACGCACGGTTTTACGACGCCGGGCCCGAGCGCGGGAATCATCAGGATGCCAAGCACCAACCACTTGTCGCTGAGCGCGTGGCGCAATGGCTGCATCCATGGCGCGGCGAGGGAGCCAAGCAGGAAATATCCGATGGCCATGATCAGGTATGCGGCCATCAGCGCGCGGCGAAATCCAAAGCGATCCGCCAGAGTGCCACCCAGGATCGGCAGAAACCACACCACCAAACCGAATGTGCCAAACAGCCAACCGGTCAGCTCGCTTGAAAAATGGAGTTGCTCGTTCAGATAAATCGCGAGAACGGCGGTGGTTCCGTAGTAGGCGACGCGCTCGAAAATTTCCGTGAAGTTGGCGACCCAGAATGCCGGTTCGAAACCTTCGCGAATTTCTTTCAGCCGCTGCGATGCGCTCACGAAATTCTCCCCCCGGTGAGGCCGGCCCGATTTCGCGCCGCGTCCGGCGGCGATTGTATCGGAATCTCCGGGCGCTACCTCTGAAATTCTTTGGCGATTGGAAGCGATGTGCGTTCGAGGAATTATTGCGCGCTGGTGTTGGGCGGCACGGCGTTTGCGGTGGCCTGCGGCGGGAGCTTTGAGCGAATCAGGGATTCGACGCGAGAGATGACGTTGGGGTCGCATTCGATTTCGATGTGAGGTTTTTCGAAGGCGCGGGCGAACCAGGGATAGCCGTTGCACTGCACCGGCTTCGAGGCGTAGTCGATGCGGGTGTTGCCGATGATTTGAGTGTGCGTCGAGTCCGCAGCGCGAATTACGGAGCGGCCGTGAAGGTAGCCGTTCGACTGGTAGAAATTGGCGGCCTGCGCGACATTCGCGGGGATCAGCGAATCGTCTTCGCCGGGCTTGGCGACACTGTCCACCTGGATCGTGAGAAGTACGGGAATGCCGTCGGATTGTAATTCGCGCGCGAGGTTCACGGTCTCAGAACCTCCCCAGCTGTGGCCGTAAATGATGACGCGCGCGCTTAGCTTTTCATCAGCGGTCAGTTTGCCGTCGTGATTTGCATCCAGAAGCCGCAGAACCGCCTGGTGCGCTTGCTCGCCGCGATGGTTTTCAAAAACTTCCACGTACACGTTGGATGGATATTCCTTCCGGAGATTCGCTGCGAGCTGCACGCCGCCATGAACCGCGTTATCGTGGCTGATGAATCCGCCGACAAATCCGATGACGATCGTCGGGGATGTTGCGGAAGCGCTCGGTGTACTGGCCGAGCTGACGTGCGCTGCGGAGTTTGCCTGGCACAGTGCGACTGACACGGTAAAGAGCACGAAAAGCGCGCCGGTCACAATACGCATCAAAAGCGTTCCAAGCACCGCGTCGTACGTGCTAATGATAGCAGGAGTGCCGGCCTGAATGAACTCGAACGCGTGCCCGACCACTCGACCTGGCCGGCTGCGGCCGCTTAGTTGCCGCCGCCCGCGGGTGCGATTGTTCCGCGAAGCGTGGAAGCCGCGGCACTGGCTTTTGCGCCGGAAATTCTCAGGCGAGCGTACTGCAAAAGCGCCCAGTCCTCCTTAAATTCCAACATCGTTTCGCGGCTGTGCGCTGGGCTTTTCAGCACGGCATCCACGCGCGCAAGAAGCACCACGAAAGCCAGCCGCGGATCGGATTCCGGCGCGAATAAATTGTTGATGCTGACTCCCACTTCTGCCGGTCCGGTGGAGTCGGTCACTCGCATCCAGAGGTTGCCGTCGGCGTCGAGTGTTGCTTTGCCGGATTCGTCCATGCGTTTGAACGTGTGATCGACATATTTGCGATCGGGAATAATCTCATCGCGGACCGCATCGCTCACAAGAGAGTCGAACGCCTTGCGATACTTCTTCCATTCGCCGGGAGCGCCGAGCAGTACTTCGCGCTTCTGAATTTCGATGGCATGCAGCTGATTGGGAGACACGTCGGCGTTGTCTGTTCTCCGTTCGCTAGCGGGATTGTTCACGGGTACAGCTTCCACCGCGGGGTGCTCCTCAAATTCATGCTGCGGATTGAAACGGCCGGTGATGAGATAGGCCGCGGCGGCGACCGGTAATTCGTGCTGAGCGAAAATTACCATGGGGACAAGCAGCTTTTTGGAATGGTAGAGCTGCTCGGTGCCGCTGTGCGGTTCGGTGCTCCGCTTGATCGTACCGGGCAACTGCGAAAAGTGAATCACGCGGAAATGAGTTTCCGGATGGTCCTCGGCGTACTGAGAAAAGGTGCGCGCCACGGCTTTCGGGCTGGTCATTCCGAAATCGTTGATGAAATCGCGATGCGCCGAATGCGGAAAGTAGGTGTCGATCACGCCCTTGGTGAAATCGGCGCAATTGCGGGTGAAGCCGTTGAAATGGTTTTCGTTCGGGAGCGCGTTGAATTTCGCGATCAGATCGAGGTCCTGCTGGACGCTGGTCTCGACGATAAAAATATACATGCTGCGCGCCATCGACGCGCCGACCATTTCTCTCCACTCGGCTTTGTTGCTCTTCAGGCAGCTCGGGCCGGTGCAGTAAGCGGCGAGGGCCTCGTCGCGATATTTCTCTTCGAGAAGATTCTTGATCTGCGGCGTGGCGAAAATGGCGCGGTAGCGTGTGTCTTCCACGCCGTACACGTAGAGATTAAAAGGCGCGATATTCCATTCGTAGCTGGTGTCTTCGCCGAGGTTTATGTAATTGCTCATCACCGAACCGTTTTCGCCGGGCCTGCACAGGCGCAGCTTCACCGTCGAGTCCGGACAGATTCGCGAGAAATAAACGGCAGTGTGACCTGAGCCTGTGACGCGCGCGACGCTCTCATCGAGCGTTTCATTGAGAATTACGCCAACGTCCGCATGGGCACGCGCGCCCGACAAGCAGACGAGTAAGAATGCGAGTGAGAATGAATATACGAGCGCCGAAATGGTCCGGTTGGGCATGAGCGTAGCCGGTTTCGATCCAGTGGGCCTGAGATTCAAATCAGGCGCCGCTTCCATTTGTACTTAGAAGGCAGAAAGCTAGATTTGGATGGACTGACCCCTGTTGCCGAGCATTCGCAGCGTTAGGTCCTGTAGTCAGATGTACGGGACGTGAACTACTTCATCGTAAATCGGCACATACTGCTGTTCCGACCAGGCAACTTGTGCGCGCCCGAGCAGTCTCGCAATTCTTTCGAGGTCGGTGAGGGCGTTGTCGATGTCCTCCCAGAGCCGCGCTCGCACGGGTTCACTCGAGAGGGTGGCAACGCGCACGATCCAGCGTAGAGCCGCTTCTTTCACAACCAGCTCTTCCAATATTTCGCGCGCCGATGGCTTTTCGGTGAGAAGAAGGTTCACGGTGGAACTCGTGAAATTTTCGACGAAATCTGTTAGCTCCTGCAAACGAGCCTTGATCTCATTTTCAAAATCCAATCGCTCATCCGCATGCTGCGGGAAATCCAAGATCTTTCGCGCCGTGCTTGCATTCTGTGTCCGTGTCCTGTGCATGGCTGCATCCCCTGTAATTCCAGGACTGGGAATTCGCAATTCGCACTCCGGCTGAGGAAACTCCGCTCATCACAATATTGAGAGATGGCGTGCGCCCTCGCTATATGGGAAAGCATTCATCTTGCCAAGCTCGGGCGGGTAGCGCTAAGTCGCTGTAGAGAAGGCGGTTAGAGGTACTTGGAGCTCTTTGCCGGAGACAATTCGGCAGTACCATGACCGTGGAATTCTTACCGGCGGACTTCTACTGCGATGCGGGGCGCGTTCGAACCTGTTTTGCGGACGCACACTTTATTTGGAAGCTAATTTCGCGATGCCGATTCACTCGGCGCGAAGAGCGTCCACCGGATCGACCGTCGCAGCGCGTCTAGACGGCAAATAGCACGCGAAGTACACCGCAGTGATTACGGCCACTGTGACTGCGGCGTAGGTGATTGGGTCCATGGGGCTGACGTTGAAGAGTAGGGACGACATCAGGCGCATGGCCGCGAATGAAGCGACGAGCCCGCAGGCGATGCCGATGCTCGCGAGCACAAGGCCGTGGCGGATGAACATTCCCGTCACCGCCTTCTGCTGCGCGCCGAGAGCCATGCGGATGCCGATTTCGCGAGTGCGCTGGGAGACGGAGTACGCGATCACTCCGTAGATTCCTACAATTCCGAGCAACAGGGCCATGGCTCCTGCAACGCCTAGCATCACGAGCGTGAACGAAGTGCGGGCCATGGATTTTGTGTAGAGATAGCCGAGGGTGTGAACCTCGGCGAGCGGGATATTGGAATCGACGGACCAGACGGCCTGGCGAATTTCTTTCAGGAATGCTTCCGAGCCGGCGCGCGGGCTGCGAATCGCAGGCGCGAGACCGCGGCGGACTCTGCTCGCTTCGCCCTCGAAGTGCTCTTGCAGGATGGGCCAATAGACAGCCGTGGGCGCGGGTTTGCTGGCGCCGTCGTCATGAACGTCGCCGACGACCCCAATGATTTCATGCCACGGGTCGGTGGGAGCCACGCGAACTCGTTTTCCAAGGGCATTGCCCGCGTCATGCCAGTATTCACGCGCGAGATTTTCGGAGACGATCACGTAGGGAAGTTTTTGATACGTGTCGTTCCAGGTGTAGTCGCGGCCGGCGACGAGCGGAGTACCGAGGGTGGAAAAGATTCCGGGAGTGACCCACTTGAAGCGGCGGACCGGGGGAAGTTCTCCCTCTGAGTAAGTGCGGTCCTGGGCGAAGATGGGATCGTAGGAGTCGTTTCCGTCGAGCGGAATGCCGGTGGTGGCGCTGACTGAGGTGACGCCGGGAATCGCGGCGAGCTTATCGAGAATTTGCTGGTGCATGCGGACGACGCGTTCGGGCTCGGCCTCGGGAATTTCGGATTCGGTGATGTAGTAGCGGAAAGTTTGCACGGAGTCCGGTCCTGAGAATCCGGGTGGGACGTGAACGAGAGCGCGGAAGGTGCGAATCATCAAGCCGGAGCAAATCAGCAGAACGAGCGCGAGAGCTACTTGCACGACGACGAGGACGTTGCGCGCGCGGTGCTGCTCGCGGCTCTGGCTGAGCGTGCGTCCGCCTTCGCGAAGCCCGGTGTTCAAGCGCGCGCCGGCATATTTGAAAATTGGAATCGAGGCGAAGAGCAGGCTGGAGAAAAGCGCGATTCCGAGGGTGAAGAGCAACACGGGAACATCGATGCCGATTTCGTGAATGCGGGGCAAGCCGGTGGGAGCCATCGCGACGAGAACGTGCAGCGCACCGTAGGCCAGCGCCAGTCCGAGCGCGCTGCCGAGCAGCCCCAGTGTTACGCTTTCAAACAGCAGCTCTCCTGCGATCCGCTTCCAACCAGCACCCAGAGCGGCTCGAATGGCCAATTCCTGGCGGCGTCCGTCGACGCGGACGAGAAGAAGATTTGCGACGTTGGCGCAGGCGATCAACAGGACCATCGCGATCGATCCCATCAGAACCCACAGGACGTTGCCGATGTCACCGACGACATCTTGCTTCAGCGGGCGAAGGTTCGGAGCGATCTGCGCTTTTTCAAAAAGCTTGACGCTGAATCCTTCCGGCGCGGGGAAACTGCGGAAGGAAATGGGAAGCATGCGAGCGACGTCCGCGCTGGCCTGCGCCATGGTGACGCCGGGTTTCAGGCGCGCGAGTGCGCGATAGCTGAAATTTCCGAGGTGAATTTTGGCGCGGTCCCATTGCAATGGGACGACGAGGGCGGGATCGTCTTCGTCGAGAAAATGGAATCCCTGCGGCAGGACGCCGATGATGGTGCGCGATTTTCCGTCAACGATGAGCGGGCGGCCGATCACGGAAGTGGCGCCGCCGAATTTCTGATGCCAGTAGCCGTAGGAGAGAAGAACGGTTTCGGGACTGCCGGGCAAATCGTCTTCATGCGAGAACAGACGCCCCAGGACGGTCTGAACGCCTAGAAGAGGCAGGGTGCCGTCGGTGACGTCGAGGCCGCGCACTTGTTCCGGTTCACCCGCGCCGGTGACGCTCATTGAGTCGTTCGTGTAAGCGCCGACGTCCGTGAAGGTGGTGCTCTGCTCGCGGTCGATGAAATAAATGGAGGGCGCCATGTTGAGGTCTTTGAGGCCGATGCCGGTAGCGGTGTGCCAGACGCCAATCAATTGCTCGGGATGCGGATAGGGTAGGGGTTTCAGCAGCACGCCTTCGAGGACGCTGAAGATGACGGTGTTCGCGCCAACGCCCGCGGCGAGAGTGATGAGCGTAACGGCGGTGAAGAGCGGCGCGCGGCCGAGGCGGCGGAGAACCTGCATGAGTTGATCGCTGAAAGCTGAGAAGGACATAGATATGTTTTCGGGCGTGTGCCCGGCCTCCCTGCGGATCCTGTTTGGCGTTTGCGCGGCAGTTCGACGGGGCCACAGCCCATGCGAAGCCGCTCTGCGCAAATAGGTACGCGGCGGGGAGCGCAAATGTTCCGAGAGCTGTGAGTTGAGTGTTGGAATTTGCGCGAGGTGTGTTGTTTTTCGAGTGCGGCGGCGGAAAGCGAGAAAAAGCGAAAAAACAGGTGCGCAAATGCAGCAAGGTCCTTGCACCAAAAAGGTGTTTTGGGCGGGGATTTTGGCGTCGAAATTGGCACGATTTTCGCTTTTTGTTTGCAGGCGTAATGGCGTCGCCAGCAAGCGGGCCGTTCGCGAGGTAAACGTAGGCAACTTCGTATGTGCCTCTTGAACTGGTGCCGTTTTGTGATGGAGTCGGTACGATTGGCAGTTGTGCGCTAGCTGGGTTGGGTGGCCGTCGGATCACAGGCAGGAGTGCCTGTGCCACTAAAATCGGCGCGGTGGGCGATACGAGATGTTTGGCCGGGTTTTGGTGTGGGCTACGCGGGCACGGCATGCCGCGCCCCTACCGAGTGAGGAGTCGTTTTCGGCGGCGTGGAGTTAGCGCGCGCGGATTCGATGTTTCATTCTTCGCGCAGGGCGACGAGGGGATCGACGCGCGTTGCGCGCTTGGCTGGGAGGTAGCAGGCGACGAGGGCGACGGCGGCGAGGATGGATGACACGGCGAGGAATGTGGTTGGGTCGGCTGGAGCTACTTCGAAGAGCATGGAGCGGAAGAGGCGCGTGACGATGGCTGCGCCGATGAGGCCTGCGGTCAATCCGATTACTACGATTCGCATGCCTTCGCTTAGGGCCATGCGGAGAATATCGACACGTTGAGCGCCAAGCGCGATGCGGATTCCCACTTCGTGGGTGCGCTTGCTGAAGGAGTAGGACATCACGCCATAGATGCCGACGGCGGCGAGGAGCAGGGCGACGGCGGCAAAAATTCCGAGAAGCTCGAGAGCGAAGCGGCGGTCAGCCAGGGAGCGGGAGATGATTTGGTCCATGGAGCTGATGCTGTGGACCGGGACATTGGGATCGACTTTTTCAACGACTTGACGGACTGATTCGCCGAGATTCTGAACGTCGCCTTTGCTACGAATAAAAACGACGGCGTTGACGGGCGCGAACTGGCGCATGTGGACGTAGATGTGCGGCACGCTGGGAGCTTCGAAGCCGTCGGACTTGATGTCGCCCACAACGCCGACAATCGTGACGCCCTGTTGCCCGACTCCAAAACCAAATTTGAGTTGTTGACCGAGAGGATCCTGGCCGGGCCAATAGCGTCGCGCGAGGGTTTGGTCGATCACTGCGACGCCCTGAGTGTCATGCGTGTCGGCATCGGTGAAGTTGCGGCCGGAAATCAGGGGAACTTCCATGGTGCGAAAGTATCGAGTATCAACCACGGCGATGTCCGCGGTGGGAGCGCGCTCGGAGTCTGAGGCGCGGCCAAGGATTGAGAAAGTGTTGTAGTTTCTGCCGGAGTTCATGGGCAGAGTGTCGTTGCCGGCGATCGAGGCCTGGTCCACACCGGGGAGCACGGAGACGCGGCGCAAAACTTCGAAAAGCATA
>Ga0210387_10004114_pt1 | contig 11157 bp, 8 predicted proteins | sample IncBWC7OmetaG_FD_160108 | JGI IMG/M metagenome (GOLD analysis project Ga0210387, IMG submission 160108) | Forest soil microbial communities from Barre Woods Harvard Forest LTER site, Petersham, Massachusetts, United States - Inc-BW-C-7-O ... | reverse complement strand
TACCGCCATGTCCACCAGGTGTATTCGTCGCCGAGCATATACCTGTGTCGGGCCAACTGCGCGTCGATGATGCTCCAGTGGCGCCACGCTTCGAACTCGTAGCGGTTGACGGCGTACTCCTTGGGCTCCGGCGCGAAGTGCTTGAAATGCACGGCCTGGCCCGAGAACGGTCCAATGCCCGTGGCCACGAACATCAACCACGAGTACATCTGCGCGCGCTCCGCCGGCGTTGTCGGCATGAACCGCCCCGTTTTTTCCGCTAAATACAGCAGGATGGCGTTGCTATCGAAGATCGTCGCATCGCCGTCGACAAGTGCCGGCGCCTTTGCATTCGGGTTGATCGCAGTGAAAGCCGGGGCGTGCTGCTCACCCTTGCGGGTATCGATAGGCACGAGTTCATAGGGCAATTCGGTCTCTTCGAGAAACAAAGCGACCTTGGCCGGGTTCGGGGCCGGACAGTAGTAAAACTTGATCATGGGGAGACCTTTGCATGAGTGAGGCCGACGATTATATGGGCTCCCGCTTCGCTTTGCTGGGCCGCCTCCGGCATTCACGGATGAGGATAGATAGAGGGGAGCTTGTCGGCGACTTAACGACCATCGGCCGGCACGCAGACGCAAAAATCGAAACGATGGGCACGCTGCGCGCGATGGTCCGATTCAATGTCACACCGGGTAAGCGGCTCAACAACCCGCCATCCGACGACAGCGCCTTTGAGGTGCATCTGCGGTTCGACAGCGAAGCGGAGTGCGTGGCCTATGCCGATATGCGCCCCTGGTCGAACCGCCCGGTGCAGCAAACCGTCCCCCTTGGCTCAGAGAACTTCCAACTTCATATAGTCGAAGTAGCTCTCCAGCAGTTCGTGAAGGAATGCTCTGGCACGCTACGACGCCCGTCCGCCGCAATAAAACCGACCGGGGCCGATCTCGGCGACGAAAGCAGGTCCCGCGCTTGGCATGTCGATGGGGGCCTTGATCGGAGCAAGTTAGGCGCCTCCTTCCGAGCGTCAATCCCAATCACCCTGCAGTCCGCAACGGTTCAAAGTTTCCACCTCGCCGTCATCGATTGCTCCTCACAACGGCGGATGCGTACATAAATGGGCTGCGTTTTGGGGTAGACAGCAAGTAGCTGATTTGTCTCAATATTTATTTGGGGCCACAAGTGAAAGCTTTGCTGGGCTTGGACCGCCCTAAGCGGAAATTTAAAAACGAATCAACGGGACACCGGTCACCGCTATTTTCGCTATGCGAAAATATATGCGCTAGGTGAAATCACTTATAGATGACCGACTTGCACCACTGCTATAGTTTCGCCTAGCGCATTAAACGGCGTTGAGCGAATATTGCTCGGCTTGAAACATCGCTATCCATCGCATCTTCAAAGGTCGCCATGCAAATTGGAAAACCCAGTCAGCTACGCACGTCGATTTCGACCGCAACGCCTGACAGCATCACCGTCCGCAACCGGGATCTCTGCAAGGAGTTGATAGGCCACGTGAGCCTGACCGACTTCTTTTGTCTGCTCCTTACCGGCCAGCCGCCCACGGACACCCAGCGCCTGCTCCTCGACGCATCGCTCGTGTCGATCTCGGAACACGGGCTGGTCCCCTCCATACAAGCCGCCCGCATGACATACGCCGCAGCACCCGAGGCCTTGCAGGGCGCGGTTGCCGCCGGCCTGCTGGGATGCGGGTCGGTCGTCCTCGGCAGTTCCGAAGAGGCGGGCAAGCTCTTTGCCGCGTTGCTCGCGAAAACGCCGCAGGAAGGCACGCTCGAACAGGTGGTCGAGCGCGAAATATCGGCGCTGCGGGCGCTGCGCGCGCCGCTGCCCGGGTTCGGACATCCGCTACACCAGCAGGAAGATCCGCGTGCCACGCGCTTACTGGCCTTGGCCGACGAACACGGCACGGCAGGAGACAACGTGCGGGTCCTGCGCGCCATCGCTGCCGCGGTGCCGAAGATTTATGGCCGGGCATTGCCGATCAACGTGTCCGGCGCGATTCCCGCTGTGCTGCTGGACGCCGGCTTTCCTCTCAAGGCCTTGAAAGGCGTGCCGCTCGTCGCGCGCAGCGTGAGCCTCGTCGCCCACCTGCTGGAAGAGAGCGTGGAGCCGATTGGCTTCGCACTGGCCCATGCCGGTGAAAGCGCGATCAAGTACGTCGCGTGAACAGGCATTCCCGGAACACAACGCGGCACTGCCGCATATGGAGCAATCGAAGTGATCAAGGTATTGCAGAACATTCGCGTTATTGAGCAAGGCACCTTCATTACCGGACCGGCCACGGGAATGCTGCTCGGCGACCTCGGCGCCGACGTCATCAAGGTCGAGCAGCCCGGCGCGGGCGACCCCTTCCGGGCTTTTCGCGGCGGCCTGTACAGCCCGCACTTCCAGACGTACAACCGCAACAAGCGCAGCGTCACACTCAACACGAAAGATGCCGGCGATCTCGCCGCTTTCGATGAGCTCATCCGTACGGCGGATGTATACATCCAGAACTTTCGACCTGGCGCGGCGGCGCGCCTGAATGTGGACGAAGCGCGTCTTCGTGCGATCAATCCTCGCCTGATCTACTGTTCGATCAGCGGCTTCGGCCAGTCGGGCCCTTCCATGGGTCGCCCGGCGTACGATACGGTCGCGCAGGCTGCCAGTGGATTCCTCGGATTGCTGGTCAATCCTGAGAACCCACGTGTGGTTGGACCGGCGATCGCTGATTCGATCACGGGTTTCTACGCCGCCTACGGCATTCTCGGGGCGTTGCAGGAGCGCGCACGCACCGGAACGGGCCTGAGCGTGGAAGTGTCGATGCTCGAGGCCATGACCCACTTCAACATGGATGCGTTCACCCACTACTATTCGGCCAACGAGGTGATGGGACCCTACAGCCGGCCGATGGTCTCGCAGTCGTACGTGATGAAATGCCGGGATGGCAAGTGGCTCGCGCTGCACATGTCGTCGCCGGAAAAATTCTGGCAGGGGCTCGCCACGGTGATCGGTAGACCCGGCTTGCTCAACGACCCGCGCTTTTCGACGCGCGAGGGTCGCATCGACAACCAGGAAGCCATGATCGAGGTCCTCACCGGAGTGTTCGTCGAGCGCGAGCGCGACGAATGGTGTCGCCTGCTGCTCGCGCAGGACGTGCCGCATGCGCCGATGTACGACGCCAGCGAGGCGCTGGAAGACCCGCAGGCGAAGCATCTGGAACTGCTGGTGTCCGCGCGCCACGCCACGATGGGCGAATACAAGACCGTGCGCAGTCCGGTGAGCTACAACGGCGAACGCTCGCTTGCGATTGTTCCCCCGCCGGTGCTCGGCGAACACAACGAAGAAATCCTCGGGCCTCTGCGCGCGTGAGACAGCGCCGCGCTCCCCTGAGATGAGGCAAAGAACGCCTCACCGGGCGGCGCGCGGCAAAGAAAACAATCAGGAGACTGGCATGGCGTTGAGCATGGAAAACGTAGGCATGAGCGAGGTTTCGGAGAACCTGGAGAAAGCAACTTACGACAAGGTGTTCTGGCGCTGTGTGCCGCTGTTCTTCCTTTGCTACATGGTGTCGTACCTCGATCGGGTCAATATCGGTTTCGCAAAGCTGCAGATGCTGGGCGACCTGCATCTCAGTGACAACGTCTACGCATTGGGCGCGAGCATGCTGTTCTGGGGCTACGTCCTGTTCGAGATGCCGAGCAACATCGCGCTGCATCGCGTGGGCGCGCGCCGGTGGATTGCCCGAATCATGGTGACGTGGGGGCTGGTCTCCATTCTGCTGATGTACATCGAGCCGCTCGGAAAGTTCTTCCATACCGGCTCGGCGACCATGTTCTATGTGCTGCGTTTTCTGCTAGGCGTGTGCGAGGCGGGCTTTTTTCCCGGTGTGGTTCTCTATCTGAACAGTTGGTTCCCGTCCCACAAGCAGAACCGCGTCATGGCCGGCTTCATGGTGGCGCTGCCGCTAAGCCTTTGCATCGGCGGACCGGTCTCGGGCTGGGTGCTGCAGAACATGCACGAGACGTTCGGCTATCGCGGCTGGCAGTGGATGCTGATTGTGGAAGGTGTGCCGGCCATCATTCTCGGGGTGATGGTACTGCTCACGCTGACGGAAACCATCGACGACGCCCGCTGGCTCACGCCTGAAGAAAAGTCGCTATTGAAGCGCAATCTCTCGTCAGAGAACGTGACGAAGACTCACGACTTTGGCGCCGCGTTGAAGAGCCGGGGCGTATGGATCCTGTGCGGAATCCTGCTCACCATGAACACCGGTTTCTATGGCCTGTCGTTCTGGTTGCCGTCCATCATCAGCGCCGCGGGGATCAAGGATGCTTTCCATATTGGCTTGCTGGCCGCAGTGCCGTATGTGGCCGCCAGCGTCGTGATGATTGCGAACGCCGTGCATTCGCACCGCACTGGCGAACGGCGTCTGCATGCCGCTATTCCGGCGCTGCTGGCCGGCATTGCGTTGCTTCTCAGCGCGACGTTTACGCACGAGCTTTCGGTGTCGATCCTGCTCATCTCGATTGCCGCCTCCGGAATCATAGGCATCATGCCGATCTTCTGGACCTTCGCCGGCCGCCTGCTGTCGGGCGCAGCGGCAGCGGCCGGACTCGCGATGATCAACTCCGTTGGCAGCTTGTCCGGCATCACGGGCGCGATGATCACCAATGTCGCGAAGAACGTGACCGGTGACGTCAACAGCGGTACCTACGTGCTGGGTGGCTGCCTGCTGGTCTGCTGCTGTCTGATTCTTTCGATTCCTCGCGCAATGGTGTCCACCACGCGACCGGATTGAGCGAGGTTTCCGGCACCCCGCTGGGCAGCGCGAAAGGGAACCGGAAACCATGGTCAGTTATTTAGTAATCCTTTCAATATTCCATATTTTCCCTTAAAAGAACAAGTTCCATGAGACAGGTAATGCAGAGTGCCATCAAGGCGGCGTTGCTGTCGTCGACTACCCTCGCATGTTCGCTGTATGGCATGGGGACCGCCTATGCGCAAAGCAGCGTGACGCTGTATGGATTGATCGACGAAAGCCTCAACTACGTCAGCAACGAAGGCGGCCACAGCGCTTTCACGCAAACCTCCGGCAACGTGCAGGGCAGCCGCTGGGGCATCAAGGGCACCGAAGACCTCGGCAGTGGATACCAGGCCATCTTCACGTTGGAAAATGGCTTCGCGCTGAACAACGGGGCACTCGGTCAGGGCGGCCTCGAGTTCGGACGTCAGGCGTTTGTCGGACTTACGACGCCCGCTGGCACGATCACGTTGGGTCGGCAATACGACTTCCTGATCTATCTGTATTCGATGACCAACCTGTACAGCGCAGGGACCTACGGTTTCCATCTCGGGGATTACGACCGCCTCGGCGGCGAGCGGCTCAACAATGTCATTGCATACCAGAGTCCCACGTTCGGGGGCCTGAAGTTCGGCGCGCTGTACGCGCCGGGCGGCCAGCCCGGCCATCTGGCAGCCGGCAGTGCGCAGAGTTATGGCGTCTCATACAGCCGCGGCAACCTGAATCTCGCCGCCGCGTACACCAGCGTGAACAATACGACCATCACCCCGGCCACGACGATCGGCGTACCCGACCTGTTCGGCACGCCGCAAAGCGGGACGATTGCCCTCGACCGGATGTCAACCGTCGCGGCGGGAGGCGGCTATCGGTTCGGGCCCGCGCTGCTGCATGGCGTGTATTCGCTCACCGACATGAAGAGCGGCGGTTCGACCGCCGTGCTAAGTACGTGGGAGGGCGGTGTAACCTATTGGCTGACGCCCGCGGTATCGGTGCTCGGCGGCTACGCGTACTCGAAGCTGAATGAAGACCGCTGGGGTCAATACATGCTCTCCGCCAACTATTTCCTCTCGAAGCAAACCGACCTCTATGCCTTGCTCAACTACGAGCATGTGCATGGCGAGAACGTCAGAGCCACGCTGTTCACCGCAACGCCTTCGAGCGGCGCCAACCAGACCATCGTCAGCCTGGGCATCCGGCATCGGTTCTGAGGCATCGCTGCCAGGATTTTCTTGCGAAATGTTTTTCGTCCTGCGAAAATTAGAGTAGTTAGCCCTGTTGATGACCGTCTACCTTCTTTCATGACTCAAACGCCTTCTGACCGTATTGATGAGACTCATCGGGACTTCGTGGCCGCGCTTGCGCGCGGCCTCTCGGTGATCCAGGCCTTTAGCGAAAATCAGCCTGAAATGACGTTGAGCGAGGTCGCCCAGGCAGCGCAGATGAACGTTGCCACTGCCCGGCGTGCGCTGCTCACTCTGCACTCGCTCGGCTACGTCGGTATGCAGGGCAAGCGTTTTCTGTTGCTGCCAAAAGTGTTGTCGCTCGGGGTGGCATATCTGCGCTCGATGAATTTTAAGGACCTGGTCAATCCCTACCTGCAGGAAGTCGCAGACGAATATCGTGATTCCGTGTCCTTCGCGGTCCTCGATGGCGACGACGTCGTCTACCTCGCCCATGTACCCAGCAAGCGCAGCATCACGCGACGGGCGTCCGTGGGATATCGGCTGCCTGCCTTTTGCACGTCGCTCGGGAGGATCTTGCTGGCCAACCAGTCGATCGAAGAACAGCAGCGTCTCCTGGCGCGCGCGCCTTTTCCGCAATATACGGCTAAAACCGTGGTCGAGCGTGACGACCTCGCCCGGGAATTCGCAAAGGCCCTGACCGACGGCTTCGCCACCCAGCAGGATGAGATCGAAATGGGCGTCGTATCGATCGCGTTGCCGATCTGCGATCCCCAAGGAAACGTGATCGCTGCGATCAACTGCTCCTCCGAGACAGACCGCACCACGATCGAGGATTTGATTGCCACGCGCCTGCCGGCCTTGAGGGAGGCGCGGGCCCATATCGAATGGGCGCTTCGCAGGGCGCCTGCTCTTGTCCATTCGATCCGCTCATCCTGGCGCGCGACTTAGTTCCATTGCCAACCAGGACGTTAAGCTAGTCAGCTCAGCTGGCGCTGATGCGGCAACTCCCTCTTCCCGGATTACCGGTTGGCGAAGCGTGAGCTTCGCCTGTGGTAGGGTGGTTGCACATTTCAGTATATCTATTTTCATGGACCTCGAACTCTGGTCGTCGGACCCGGAAACCGCATACCTGGAGTGGCAACGCGCTGAGGCGACTGGCGCGGATCGGCGCGTGTTCGCTGAACAGTCTGTCGGGTGTTGTCAACTTGCCGAGCATGAGACGGAAAGGCGGCAGGTGTGATGATCGTTTAGAATCCAGTCGACGGATTTTGGGCGAGTTGAGTGAAGTCGCGCCAGTAAGCGAACCTTGCTGCAAGCTGTTCGCGATACAGTGAAGTGCGCAGCAGATGCCGCTTGAGCGCGAAATGTTGCCGGATCGGCCCGAAGCACGAAAGGAATTCCTTCGTACGTTTTGGGTCTCGAAAACCACGCACGCCCCGAAGGAAGTCCCCTTGGGGGATGCGACGCTCACGTTCACGCGTTGGTTGGTGGCTGTTCTCAGCCAGGTTGTTCACCCGGGCTGCCGCCTTGACGAACGCATGCTTCACGCTCGCAAGTTCCGGAATTTCCGCCTTTACCGCTGAATAGCTGCGCAGCTGATCGATGACGATCTTGCGAGGCGTCGGGCATGAACGCATCACACGCTTGAAGAAGCGTCTGGCCGTGGCTTTGTCGCGCGACTTTGTAGCAGGATGTCGAGTTCGGCGCCATGCTCGTCGATCGCACGCCACAGCAAGTACGGTTCGCCACGCAGCGTGACGAACATCTCGTCAAGGTGCCACGTGCTACCCGGCTTGCGTCGCGCCGCTTTTACCCGGTGAGCAAAGCCTTCACCAAACTTGGCGCACCAGCATCGGATCGTCTCGTACGTGACGGTCACACCGCGCTCGAAGAGCAGCCGGAGCCGGGCACGACCAGCGCCTGGAGGATGCGCCGGGCGACCTTGCGACCGCGCACCACTCGGGCGGCGTTGCGCAGATCCTGGATTCGGGCATTGGTACACGAGCCAGGTATGGGCCTGGCTTTGGTCGGCACCTACAAAAAAAGCCGTCCAACCGCTCTTTAAGCTCCCGGTGACAATCCGCAGCTGACGCTTGCGATTGTTTCGCTAGACGAAAAACTATGCGCTAGGGGAAATACTGATTGGCGCGGTTAGGAACTGTCTATATATTTCGACTAGCGCATAAAAATGCACGTAGCGAATAAATGAGCCGTCTGCAACGTCCTTAGCCGGGAGTTGCCGGCCACATATTCGCGCGCCGAATACTCGACGAAAATCTATTAGCATGGAGAGGAATATTGAAGTCTGCTGAGCGCCCTACGACGGCCATTGCATGGGCCTTTCCCGATCGCGTCATCGTCCGTGATGAGGATCTTTGCTCCTCGCTGATCGGGCCTCTCTCCCTCACTGAATATTTCCACTTCCTTCTTCTCGGATGTCAATTCCCATGAATGAGTTCTCGGATTTCGCTCCACTTCTCGTCGACTCGCCCACTGTCTCCGGTTTCGCCACCACTTCGTGGGGCGAGCACGCACGCGTGCGCCTCCGCGGCGCCCAGACCGATGGGCGCTTATCGATGCTCGTTTATGAATGTCCCGCAGGCTTCGGACCAGTGCGCCATCTGCATCGTGAGGACGATGAGATCCTCCTGATGGAGCGAGGCACTATCGCGGTGTGGACGCCGCGCGAATGCCGCACAGCCGGGCCAGGCGATGTGGTCATGCTGCCCAAGGGCGTGCCGCACGCCTGGCGCTCTTACGGCGACGAGCGGGTCCGGTTCCAGGTGATCGTGACGCCCGGAGAGTTCGAGCCGTTCTTCGAGCGCATCGTTGAGCAGAACCTTACTCTCGCGGATCAGGCTGAGCTCGTCAGGGTCGCATCCGAGGCTGGGATGGATATCATTGGCCCACCGTTGAACGATGAAGAAGTCGCGGCGATCCGCGCCGGCGGGCGCGTCTGAAAGCAGCGCTGTTCCGCCTTGAGGTTCTCGAGAGCCGCGCCGTCGCCACGGCGCTGGCAAGCCCGACGGAGGCCGGCAATGGCCTCGTTCATGGCAGCATACCTCGGCGCAGCGTGCGTTCCGGTGCAACCTCGGCGGCGTCATCGCCGGCTGCATCAAGCCTTTGAATAAGCGGCTGAAGCGCCGCGACAATGTGTGAATTGGAGATGCATTAGTGACTGAGAGCCTCAAACAAGCCTGCGACGCCGTACTGTCCCGCGTCGTTGCGGGCCAGCCGCGTCTGCCGGGCGTGGTGGCAATGGTGACTGACCGCGCCGGCACGCTGTATGCCGGTGCCGCTGGAGAGCGGATCCTCGGCAGCGGCGTGCCGATGACGACCGACACGGTCTTCGCGATGTATTCGGCCACCAAGGCGATCGCCGCCACCGCAGTGCTTCAGCTCGCGGAGGCGGGCCGGCTCGATCTCGACGCACCGGCGAAAGCCTACGTGCCGGAGCTCGGCCAGCTTGAGGTGCTCGAGGGGTTTGACGCCGACGGCAAGCCGGTTCTGCGCGCGCCGAAGCGAGACATCACGACCCGCATGCTCCTTCTTCACACCGCCGGGTTCGCCAACGACGTTTTCAACGAGACCTATCTGCGGTTGCGACAGAGCCTCGGCCTGCCGTCAACGGGCACGGCCAGGAAGGCGTCCCTGATGATGCCGCTCCTCTTCGATCCCGGCGAGCGCTGGGAATACGGCAGTGGGGTCGACTGGGCGGGGCAGGTCGTCGAGGCGATTGCCGGAAAGCGTCTCGGCGAGGTGATGCAGGAGCGGATCTTCGCGCCGCTCGGCATGACGAGTACGGCATTTACTCTCACGCCATCAATGCGCGAGCGGCTGGCACGTGTGCACCAGCGCGGCGCCGACGCATCGCTGGAGCCGCTCATGAATTTCGGGCCTACGGCGAACCCCGAGGTGGATATGGGCGGCTCCGGGCTCTGCGGGACCGTCGAAGACTACATCAGGTTCATCCGCATGTGGTTGAATCACGGGATGGGCGATCACGGCCGCGTGCTGAAGCCGGAAACCGTCGCCATGGCCGTGCAGAACGGTCTCGGCGATAAGAAGATCAAAGCCTTGCCCGGCGTGATCCCGTCGCTTTCCAACAACGCTGAATTCTTTCCCGGCATGTCAAAATCCTGGGCTCTCAGCTTCATGCTCAACGACGAGCCCGCGCCGACCGGGCGCCCTGCGGGCACACTCGCATGGGCGGGGCTCGCCAATTGCTATTTCTGGATCGACCACACGACGCAGGTCGGCGGCTTCTGGGCGACCCAGGTCTTTCCCTTTGTCGACGCGACCGCCATCGGCGGATATCTCGATTTCGAAACGGTGGTCTACGAGGTTGTGTCTCGATAAGGCGGCAGGACGAGCAAGTCCCAATATGATTAGGACTGCTTACATAGTAAGCGAATAGAACTGCGCGACAACCGTTCGGTCGACGTCGTCGTCGTTCATCTGCCCCTTGCGGATCATGTGCATGAGTTCGATGCCGGCGAGGTTGATGGGCGCACGCCGGAAATCTTTGAAGCCACATCATCGGCTTGACGATTCGTTTGATGGCGCGGTGATCGTGCTCGACGATGTTACTCAGGCACTTGTTCTACCGGTCCTTGATCGGCGTTGACCGCTCGGCGTTGAGCGATTCGAGCGCGGCCCAGTTGGCGCCGCTCTTGTCCACGGTAATCATCTCGGGCTCGCCGTTCTTGTCAATGGCCTTTTCGTAGAGCAAAGGAAAGTCGTCAGCGAAAGCGAAGTAATGTCGTCAACACCCGGTTTTGCGTATTGTTCCGACAATTCAGGGGCCGATCAATTGAAGCTGTCGCCTCAAGAAGCACGCGCCCCTGCCGCGCGTTGCTCCGCGAGCGACACGTCGCGATTGTCACTGCCAAGGCAAAAGCTGCCTGCCATGCGATTGTAGAAGTGTCGCGCGATCGCAATACGATGCTCTTTGCGCATCGCTGGTTTCCGCCCAAAATCTGGAGGAGATCGGGTCGCGTAAAGCGCGCCGCAGCGCGCACAACGATACGGTGAGCCCACAAGACTCGCGTTGAGGATGTAGGGTGTTTCCTGCCCGCAATGCTGGCATTTCGTCTCAAGCTTCTCTCGGTGAGCGGGACAGCGGTTTTCACTGAACATCTGGTACGTCACGCTGTGATGACCAAGTGATGTGCATTGCCTGCAGTACCG